>NPIE01000125.1_pt3 | contig 172184 bp, 172 predicted proteins | sample 8637661 | NCBI WGS metagenome assembly NPIE01 (sample SAMN07420842, study PRJNA396082) | bioreactor metagenome | isolation source: sample BA12 brine-fed electro-methanogenic bioreactor BA | place: Japan: Kochi | collected 2016-12-09
ACAGGAACTTCCCAGCCCATCCTAGAACTGTCATTTATACATACATCATCGATCCTGCCCACCCCACGTTTCAATTTAATGCTATCCGTAACAACATATCTCCACTCGATGACATGGGATCTATTATCTCCTATCGAATGAGTTACCCGCTGCCATGAATCACTTCCATAAATGGTTGCTACAGGGCGGCTATCCACTAAAAATATAAGCTTACCACAATTAGATGGCTCAGTTTCTGAAATCCACCAGAATGATATCTCAGCAGGACCCTGTACCTTCCTACAAACCCCGCTGGACAACAGACCGGTTGTATCTGATCTAAACTCTCCAGATTCCATGGACCCTTTGCTCTCACGCCCATAAGTACTATTCAAATGCCACTGCGGCGCAAGCAAGCTAAAACATTCTTTATCCCAACCATCGCCTTCCGATATCTCAAAATTTAAGCAATCAGCTTGTGCTAAAGATGTTGAGCCTAAAATAAGCGATACTAAAAGACACATCACATTCAAGAGAATCTTCCTCGAATGGTCCAAATTTAATAATTCATCTTTGTGTAATTTTTTATAATAAATATTCATGAATATATCACCTAATGCTTGTTTAGCCTTGATCGAGGATTATAGCCTACTAAATTAAGTCACATATAGATCGTATAAAACTTTTTCGCCATTGTTTTATAAGTCATCGCCGTTTCGACAATCTTCTCACCCCAGTTTTGCATGTGTTTCTTGATGAAATGGAATAAATAAAGTACGCGTTTCGCAGTAGCACGTTTAGAGAAATTTATAAAATGGACAAATCTACTGTTTTTATAATATATATTAATCATTTTGTTGAAATTGATTCAAATAACAATATTGTTCCCTTGCTTCGCGAAGATTGTGCAAAATCGTATCAATCAAAAGCCAATACCCATAGCTTCGATCTAGGTCAGGACCCGCGAAGGCGAGCCTAGATCGCCTCTATCTTTGGGCCGCAACGTAGGTGAAGGGGTCGCGACTCCGCCATGACCTGGCCATGTAGATCAGGTCGGCCTGCATCTCGGAGTCGTCCACTCCAAGCCTCATCATCAGAGTTCTTATATCCCGGCGGCTGTAGCTGCTGCTGCACAAAAACTCCGCGACTATCTCCATCAGGTCTTTATAAGATAGCTTCGCCTCATCCCGAAAAACGTCTGCCAGAAGCGAGAGGACCGGTGGGCTCACAGTGTCGCAGTTGATCCTGATCCCCGTCCTTTTGCTCACATCATTCTCCAATCTTCTCAGATCTTTAACATCAAAACTGCCTTGGGGCACTTTCATCCACCCCCGAAATCATTCATTTCGGGCTGTGTGGTGCGGAGTATACACCGCTGAAGTCCGCACAAACCATCACCTCCTGCCTTCAAGTTATTTATAACTTTCTAATATAAATTGACATCAGCTTATAATATCTATAATGATTAATAAGTATTATCTACTGCTATTAATATTTCTGCCATCGATTTGGCGGACAACGATTCGAGACGACGAACCTCGGGAGCACCGCAAACTACCGGGGCGAAAACGGTCAGAGAAAAAGCCGTAAAAAAGAGATAAGCGAAACCATCAGACGTAACCGACATTGTAGTCGATGGGCTTCGAGTGCCTCGCGCATTCCGCTCCGTGCATAAAGCCCTCTTCCACCATCTTCTTGAGAAGGGAGGGATACCCGGCCTCCACCATCTCCTGAACCGGTCTTCCGCCGCAGAAGAGCTTGAAGGTAGGGGTGGCCATGACGCCGTACCTCTCGGGGGTGAAGGAGTTCTCCATGACGTTGATCCTCACGAAATTCACCGTGCCCTTGAACTCGGTCGCGTCCTCCTCGAAGTGGGGCATCATCGCCCGGCAGTGGGGGCAGGTGGGGGAGTGAAACATGGTGAGGATTCGAAACTCTTGTTAAGACGTTTATCCTCTCATCCCCGCAGCAGAGCTGCAGGGAATTCGTTAATAATAATAATATAAAAACTATTTGCTAATATCGTCTAGAATCAACAAAAGATATTTATCTACACCATCTTATATGGTGAGATATGTTGCATTTCAAATTAGTCCTCATATTGACGCTGGCGCTGGCGGCATCAGCTCCAGCCTCCGCCCTAACCTTCGACAGCATTCAGCGCGGCGTAGACCTCTACAACGCCGGTGTGGAGAACGCTCCCGGGGTTGTAAAGACCCTCCTGGGAGATGAGAGGATCCAGGTGGAGATCTCCCGAGGGAACGAGACGCCTCTCATGGCGGGGCTTGAGACGAAGAACGCCTTTATCGTTAACATGACAAAGGGGGAGATCGAAGACCCGACGATTGTGATGGATGCCGAGGAGGAGGCGATCACAAGGATCTTCCAGTCTGATGACCCCGTGACCGCCTTCGAAGAGGCAAAAGATAAGGGCGAGATCTCCGTCAGAGGCACCACCTTCACCTCAAAGCTGAAGGTCTCTGCGGCCCTGGCCAGCACCCCAGCCCTCAGGTTCTTCGCCAGCCTCATCGGGAAGTGAACCTCACTTGCGGAGATCTATATTCTCCGCCATTATTTTGTGGGCGCAGAAGTCGCCGCACATGCTGCAGACCTTGCTGTCGACCGGCGCCCTCTCCGACCTTATCTTCACCGCAGTTTCAGGGTCGATGGCGAGGTCGAACTGCTCGCTCCAGAGCATGTCCCTTCGAGCTCGGCCCATGGCCAGGTCCTAGTCGCGGGCACCGTTCTTGATCATGTCGCCGACGTGGGCTGCGATCCGGGAGGCCATCACCCCCTCCCTCACGTCCTCGACGTTGGGGAGGGCGAGGTGTTCTGCGGGGGTGACGTAGCAGATGAAGTCGGCCCCGTAAGCGCTGGAGAGGCTTGCGCCGATAGCCGCCACCATGTGGTCGTATCCGGGGGCGATGTCGGTGACCAGAGGCCCCAGCATGTAGAAGGGCTTCTCGCCCGAGAGGCGCTTCATCACCTTGACGTTCGCCTCGATCTCGTCTATGGGGATGTGCCCCGGCCCCTCGACGATCGTCTGGACACCGAAGTCGGTGGCCCTGTCCGCCAGCTCGCTATTGATGATCAGCTCCTGGATCTGGGCCCGGTCGGTGGCGTCGTGGACGGCCCCGGCCCTCATGCCGTTCCCCATGCTCAAAGTTACCTCGTGCTCCTTCAGGATTTCGAGGAGGTAGTCGAACTGGCTGTATAGAGGGTTCTCCTTCTCGTTGTGGAGCATCCAGGCGACCATGAAGGCCCCCCCGGCTGCAGAGGCCGCCGTACCGGCCTCCCTGCTTTTTGATCCGGTCGATGCAGATCCTGTTGATCCCGGTGTGGATCGCCATGAAGTTCGTCCCGAGCTTCGCCTGCTCTTCTGTGATCCGGAAGAGGTCGTCCTCGGTCATATCGACGCCTGCGCCGTACTTTCTTATCGCCTCGATGGAGGCATGGTAGAGGGGGACGGATCCGACGGATAGGCTCGTCTTCTCGACGACCCTCTTTCTGATCTCGAAGAAGTCGCCCCCGGTGGAGAGCTCCATCAGGGTGTGGGCCCCCGCCTCCTCGGCGGCCCTCGCCTTTTCGACCTCCATCTCGACGTCGACGATGTCGCTGCTGGTCCCGACGGTGGCGTTCACCTTCGTTTTGAGCCCCTTTCCTATCCCACAGAATCGAACGTCTCGATAGGGGCTGACGGGGATCACTATCGTCCCGCCCGCGATCCCCCTCCTTATGAACTCCGGGGTCACACCCTCGTCTTTTGCCACGATCTCCATCTCAGCTGTAATCCGGCCGGCTTTTGCATCTTCGATGAGGCCCATTTAATCGTCACCTCAAATTTGTCCTGAAAAAGTCATATTTAAAGTTGGCCGAAACGCCTTTCGGTTAAAAGAAAAATGGAGATTAAATGGATATCGAAGCGATGGATGCCGGGCAAAAACGGATCCTGAGATCCTGAACGATAGATTCAAAGAGGGACGGTGATACTCCGCCCCCCCAATCCTCCCTTACTTCCTGTAAACTCTGACCCGATCCTTCTCCTCGATCCCCTGTGGAAGCTCGATGGTGTAGAAGCCTTTATAATCTCCCGCCTCGCACCATTCCTTCTGTTTTTCATCCAATTTTTTACTGGCGCTTTCGTTGGCCAGAACCGCCACCACATCGAAGGGCTCGCCGATGTTGGTCTCTGCGCCGCCAAAGGTGCCAAAGACGCGCCAGGTTTCACCGGTCTTCTGAACGTGAACGCCTCCACATGGATTTACGGACTGAGGGTACCATCTGGCATTGGTGGGATAAACGAGAACCCAGATTTCTCCTCCAAGGTCACTGGTGCAGTTGCCGTCGATATTCATCTGGAAGGGGACCGTATCGTTCTCGGAGATATTGAAGAATGAGACCTCCCCGTTCAGATGTACATCCGAAATGTTCGGCGCTGGAGCAAAAATATCGGGGTTGCGGACCACTGTGATCCGCTGGACCTCGGTGACTCCTGGTGGCAATCTATTCCACCCAGTGTAAACTCCCGAATCACACCATAACTTTAGAGTGTCACTGATGTCTCTGCTGGCATTCTGATCGGCAACCGTCAGGACAAGCCCATAGTATTCGCCAACCTCTTCAGGTTGACCAAATCCGACGCGTACCTCCCACTTCCCATCAACTTTGGGAGTACGCCACTTGCTATCACAGGCGTTTATCGACTGTGGGTAGTAGAGCCCATTCGGGGCTACGACGAATACCCAGATATCCTCTTTCAGATCTGAAGGATATCTTCCTATGAGCGTCAGAATCTGGGGTACTCTATCGCCGTCCGCGACATTTGAAATTGAGATGTCTGAGTTGTTGGAGGCTAATATCCTCTCACCGCCGATAATATCATCGCTGCCATCATTGAGATCTTTCACATTCAACGTAACATAATCCCTAGTACAAAATAGCCCATTACAGGCCTTCAGCGTATAGGTCGTTGTACTTTCTGGACACAACGATATCGATCCGATCAATTCGACAGATCCCAACCCAGGATCAATTAATACATTCTCCGCGTTAGTAACATCCCACGTTAAGCTGGAACAATCACCGACATAGATTTCGTTCGGATCAGCGGCAATAGACACGTTTGGAAAAGGTCCCCAATAATGAACGTCTGAGACGGGAATATCTAAACTTTGTGAGACTACGCAGGTTGATGAGCATATCACTATTATTAAAATCAGAGTTAGACCACTCAGAACGGTCAAAAAAGATAACCCAATCCCTTTTTTATCTGGATATCCATCTTCCATATATGACTCCCTCCATTTCGATATTCTACCATTTCTTCTACTTTGATATGATCCTTGGGACTAATGAAATTAATAGTATAAATTGCTGCCGGATTCACCGTTGGCACAGCAAAAAAAGATTTGACATTTATTCAAAAGTCTGAAATCGCAGATAATTCGTGGCTAATTCGATGAGATAACATAATTGCACTGGACGAAACTGGTTTTAAAGATCATTTTAAGCAGTTCGCACATATGGTCGGAGATTCAATATGCCCATTGATTGGCCTGCAAGTGAAATCATATGAATGAATTTTTAGTAATCAATCGCACTTAGTTCTCTGCATATAAATAGAGCATCGATATTATTGTGGCAAAATTGTGTGAAGATATTCAGCCCTTCCTCAATATCCTGAAAATCAGGAGGGCACCGAGGACGTTTATCACCACGATCAGGACCGCTGCGATTAGCTTGCGGTTCTTCCGGTCGAAGATCGAAGGCACCATATCCTCCGAAGACCCGCCGGCGAGATCGATCGACTGGTCGCCGTTAAGGTATACCAGAGCCTTCCTCCCGGCCGACTCCACAGAGTATGACCCACGGTCCAGGTTCCTGAAGATGTATCGAGAGTCGCCGGTGGCCTTCACCACCAGGGCTCCGTCTTTGCTGACCTCGACATCATTCACCTTCCCGACGTCGACCTCCAGGTCAAAGCACTTCGAGACGGGGATGACCCTGCCCTCGGATAAGGGCAGATCCGGGCCCAAACCGAGGAGGTCCAGGAGAGTGGGGGCAAGGTCCACCTCCGACCAGTCCCCCGCCAGGATCAGGTCGTCGACTCCAGGACCCACGAAGACCGCCGGGATCAAGAACGACTCCTGCTGGGACGAGTACTTGTCGGAGGAGTGGCCGCCCTTCCCCTGGACAGTGGAAAAGGACATTCCATGGTCGGCGGTGATCAGAATCGCGACCCCATTTTCTTCACACGCCTCGACCAAGCGTCCCAGGGGCGCGTCGAGGCCAGAGATCGTCTCGACGTACCCTTCGGGTCCCAGATGGTGGCCGGCGCTGTCGACGGCACCTACGTTCACCATCAGGAGGAAGGGACGAGATCCCATCGCACTGACGACGTCAGCGGCGGCGGCGAGGCCCCAGGCGTTGTATCCGACGTAGCCGGGAACTCCCCTCTCCTGGTTGTAGAGGGGGAAGCGGTCTCTCCACGTCCAGAGGAGGTCGGCTAAGTCCGAAGGAAGATCGGCCTTCGAGGCAAAAAGGGGCTCGGCGCCCCAGAGGGAATTGTCGTCGAAGAATAGTAGGCCGTCCTGCTCCAGGACCATGCCCATCGAGTCGCCCCTCTGGAGGAGGGCGAGACACGTAAGACCCTCATCCCTGGCGATATCGAAGATCGTCGCTCCAGGTGTGCCCAAAATTGCAGGGTCGGCCCAGGAGCATCCCGTAACCAAAACCGAGTGGCTCGGGCCAGTTTCGGGGATGGGGGCCGTCACGTTCAGAACTCGAGCCCCCTCGCCGGTGAGGTTGAATAGGAGTGCTCTCTCCAGGGGGCTCCCGTCGATGGCCCGGGCTTCAAGCTCCGGATAGACGTAAGCCGACCCCATGCCGTCGACGACCAGGAGGACGGCCCCGGCGGGATCGTTGCCTTCGCCCACCAAAACCTCAGTGGTGGGGCGGCCCGATCCCGCCAGGATGAAGAGGACGAAGAGGGTTAAGATGGAGCGCATCTCAGAAGTCGGTCATCACCCTGTACTGATCTATCTCCGTCTGATTCAGCTCAGAGAGGAACTGCTCGGCAGCGTCCTTGACGTCTTTGGATGCAGTGATCGCCCGGCCGGTGACGACGATGTCTGCCCCCGACTTGAGGGCTGAGGCCACGGTTTCTATCCTGATCCCGCCGGCGACGGCTACGAGGAGCCGTCGGTCGGTCTCGGCGGCCACCTTCTTGATCTCGGCTATGACCTCCCAGTTGTGCTTCTCAGCCTCCTGATCGATCGCCCTGTGCATCTCAACCACGTCCGGCAATGCCGAAAGCGACCGGAGAACCTCCAGGGGGTCGGGGACGTTAAGCATGTCGATGATAGAGTAGATCCCGGTCTTTCTCGCCTCTCTGATCGCAAGCTCGATGGTCTTTGTGGGGGCGAGGCCCGAGATCACGACGGCGTCGGCGGTGGCGTCGGCAGCGAGCCTCACCTCCAGGTTCCCGGTGTCGAGGGTCTTGAGGTCGAGGACCACAAAGGAGCTGGGCCGGACGTTCCTGATCTCTCTCACCACCGAGGCGCCGAACTTCTTGACGAGGGGCGTTCCCACCTCGATGAGGAGGTGGTCGCTATCCGGAAGCTGGGAGAGGACTCTGCGGACGACCGCGAGGTCCACCAGGTCCAGGGCCACCTGGAGGTAGGGCGGGTCCCAGAGCCTGATAACCCTGAAGCCCATGATCGGGTGGGTGGACCTGTCCTTCTCGTAGAGGACGGTCTCGATGTCCGGGAAGCTCTCCATCGCCCTCTTGACCGCAAGCTTCGTGGCGCCGTAGTTGTACCTGTAAATTGCGTCGTAGTCCCGGGCCTGGGGGTGGATGAAGACGCTGACGATCAAGACCAGGTTCTCGACCTCGGCTTTTGGGATCACCCCTTCGGCGACGGAGTCCGCCACCGCCTTGGCGACGGCGTTCTGGGCGGGGCCGAATATTGCAGCGGCCTGGTCCATGTTCTTCACTGTGACCTTCGGCACTATCAGGGTGGCCGGCTTAGGCGGAAGGTTGGGCCTTATCACAGAAAGAAGCGGGGTGTGGCCCGCCGAGAGCTGGGCTAGGCCGTTCGCGAAGGCCATCCCCACAGGTCCGTCTTTGTCACCGATTAGTAGATCAATGTGAGCGAGTTCTGGCTCGTCCCCTATCAGCGCCTCTCCTATCAAAAACAAGCGTTCACCTCGAAAGCGAAAAACATCTCGCCGGTATTAATCCTTTTGCACAGGCAACGAGATCGCTCGGCAGCTGTGGATAGGAGCAAGCAAAAAAGCAGATTCGGTCACTCTCCTCAGATGAACTGCCAAATGAGAGAAAAGGGCGAGGGGACCCGCCCCATCGGCCTAGATAACCTGCCAGTAGATGAGGGGTGCGAGGGCGAGGAGCGTCAGGCCCGTCGCCAGCCTGATCCCGGCCCGGTGGTCCTTTCTGAAACTGTCGACCTTCTCGGGGCTCATGCCCAGGGCGATGACCCCGCCGAGGATGAGGATCGGCGATACGATCCCCAGGTTGTAGAGGAGGAGGTAAGTCGCCCCCGAGGAGTATCCCTCCTCGGAGATGAGGCCAAGGATGGCGATGTAGACCGCGCCGACGCAAGGGGCCTTCACCAGGGAGAATAGGGCCCCCAGGAGGAAGTAAGAGCTGAACTTACCCCGAGAGAGGGCCCCTTCAACGTACTTCTGAGACCAGCTCGCCTTGAAGAGGGATCGGCCTCCGGCCGCAAGGCGCCTTGCGTCCTCGACGTGGACCAGTCCCAGGGCCACGAGAACGATGGTGAGAGCGATCCGAAACTTCGATGCCACCGCCTCGGCATGGAGGGTTTTGAGCATCCCGACGCCGAAGAGGTAGTACATGACGAATATCCCCAGAGAGAAGAAAAATACCATGAGGACCAGGTCTCGACGGCGGCCGGTGCTGGCTATGACGGAGGAGGCGAGAAAAGCCAATATCCCCAATAGGCATGGGTTGAACCCGGCGAGGAGCCCCGCCATAAAGACCGTCATCATGGAGAGGGAGGATACGTCGATCTCCTCTTCGGACCCGTCAAGAGCCGACGCCTGTGATGAGCCAACCACGCCCTCGGGCGAGCCTTTGGCGCCCGACGTCCCGGGCCCTTCGGTCCCGGGCGAATCCGAGTCGAGGGCTTCGCGGACCATCGCTTCCAGAAGGTCCTGGTCACCTTCGTACTCCTGGTAAGGGATCGATACGTTCCCGGCCACGATGGAAGGAACTCCGCCTTTGAGGCGGTGCTCTCTGATGACTCCCCGCCCCTCCTCGGTATAGACGTCGTAGATCGCAAGTTCCGTGCCAGGATAGTCGGCCAGAACCATCTCCAGCGTCCTCTCGGCGGCGGCGCACTTGGTGCATCCCGGAGATTTCACCAGGATAACACCATCGTCTGCGGCCCCCGCCAGGGCGAAAAAAGGCATGACGGCAAGGACGATGACGGCCAGAAAGCCGAGGAGGGTTACGGCGGATACCGACCTTTTGGTGGAGGGAAGGGAGCGAAACATCAGTGACGGGTGAGGGACGATGGCATATAAAAGGTTAATTTGGAGCTGCCGGAAGGTCCCGGCCCGCTCCAACGACCTCGATAGAAGAGAGGGCTCACTCGTCAGCGGTGACGACCGTCAGGAGGGGCGCGTTCCCGTCGGCGTCCTCCTTGGAGGCGAAACCGACTGATGCGTCCCCTGATGCCACCAGGACTATGGAGAAGGGACAGTCAGGGCACTCCTCGATCGCCTTCTTCACGATGCTGGTGGCGTCGAACTCGCGCCAGCCCTCTTCGGTGACCTCGATGATCCCGTCCACCTCTTCGTCGTACTCGGGCTTATATTCGTCCCAAGCGATCGTATCCTCGTAGATGCCGTGGTTGTAGAAGTGGAGCTCCACCTCGCCCTCGGTCTCGACCTCCTTGGCGTAGACCTTCAAGGTTGCAGATTTTACGTCATCGATGGATTCTATGCCCAGTGCCTCTATCATGAGGGGCGTTTCGAAGCCGAGCCAGGACTCCATCGCCGGATCGGAGGAGACCCAGAGGATTTCCTCGGCGCCTAATTCACTGTCTTCGACGCCCTCGATGATATACGAGTCGTCCGTCAGCATCCTCGAGGAGGACCAGCTCATGGCAAAGGCCGCTCCCACCAGGAGGACCGCGCAGGCCAGAGCGCAGCCCAATTTTAACGAATATTTCAAACTGAACACCTCAAGCATTCATGGCATCGGGATAAATAAAAAGACTTGTGTTCATCTCTGACCTACATGACCCCTACAAAAGCCTCACGGAGGTAATATCTGAAAATTTCGGGCACCATCGCCGCAGAATCTACCTCAATTCGTCACGTTAGCTTTATTAACTGAAGCTCCTCCTTAAGCTCGGTGGGTTAGGTTGAGAGCTTCAGCGGATCTGCGCCGCTTCTTTGGCGCCACGGCTATCTTGGCGATTCTGCTTATGACGACCGCATCGGCGACGACTTACCAGGCGGGCTCAAACCTCCAGGCGGCGATAAACGGAGCTATCGCCGGAGACACGATCCTCGTCTTGCCGGGCGTCTACGAGAAGGTGGAGATCACAAAGAGCATCATCCTCGTCGGCAACGGTGCCAGGATCAGGGCGGGCGAGCGAGATATAGGGATCAAAGTCGCGGCAAATGACGTCAAAGTCTCGGGCTTCACCGTCGAGGGCGGGGTTTACGGCATACATCTCGTGGGCTCTCAAAACTGCACCATCACCAACAACACAGTCACAGGATCCGTTCAGTGGGGGATAGGCCTCGTCTTCTCCGACGAGAATAGGATCGAGGATAACGTCGCGAACTATAACGGCCTCGGCGGCGAGGGTTGGTACGGCATATACCTCTCCAACTCGAACCGAAACCTCATCCTAAACAACGTCGCGAGCTCCAACGGCGAGTATGGGATCGCTCTCTTCCCCTCATGCTCGGAGAACGTGATCAGAGGGAACACCGCGGAAGATAACGATTACGGCATCTATACCTTCACCGACTGCGACGATAACCTGATCATGAAGAACGTCCTCTCTCGAAACAAGAACTCCGGGATAAAGATGATCCACGGCTGCTCGGAGAACCAGATCCTCGAGAACGAAATATCTGAAAACGGCGTTGTGGGGATATTCCTCCAGTCCGGGTCGGGGTACAACCTCATCAGAGGAAATGAGATCGCCGACAACTCGGACTTCGGGATCCAGATCCAGGAAGGCGCCGACGGAAACAACACCGTCCTCGAGAACAACATCTCCGGGAGCGAGAAGGGGATCTTCGTCAACACCAACGGAAACCACGTCTACAAGAACAGGATCTTCGACTGCGTCATCCCCGCCGAGGATAGAGGGGTAAACCAGTGGTATGCAGCCTACCCCGAGGGCGGAAACTTCTGGGGCGACTACATCGGGTCCGACGAGTTCGGCGGTCCCGGCCAGAACGTCTCGGGGAGCGACGGCTTTGCGGACCTTCCTCGCGTCATCAACGATAGGGCGAGAGACGTCTATCCGATTATGGGCGAGGCGGTCTTGCCCCTCAAGCTCGTCGACGCCTCAATTTACCCTGCCCGCGCCCAGCTGGGCGCCCAGGTGACGGTGGAGGCGGTCATCGACTCCAGATACGGGGTCGCCACGACGTCGGCCCGGACCAAGAACGTCCTCAGGTCTTCGGTGCCAAGCCAGTACATCCGGATGGAACTGTCCAGCGAGAACGTTTACGTCGGCACCCTCCAGACCGCCCTGATGGAGGAGGGAAGGTACACCATCGTCCTCTCGGCGAAGGACGCGAAAGGGTACGAGATGGAAGAGGATCTGGGAGAGCTGGAGCTTCTCCCCCGGTCCGGATGGGACTTCAACGAGGCCCTATCTAAACAGCTTTAATGTTATCTGACATTACAATTCATTCAGGGGATAAACCATGTTAGGGGTTAGAGAAGACAAATCATCAACTGATCTGCACGGCAAGAGGGCCGGGCGCGGATCTGCAAGTTTCCGGTCCAGGATAGCTAAGACGATAGGGGCCCTGTTCCTGATATTCGCCCTGATATCCAGTGCAATTGCCGACATCACGGACGAACTCCGAGAAGATACCAAAGGAAAGTGGGACTGCCCCACCTGCAAGGGCGAGCAAACCTACGATCTGGACATATTCAACTTCCTCGGCCACAGCTTCGAGGACGAGACCACTACTGAGAAGCCTCCAGGGCCAAAAGAGGCCCGGGCCGCTATGGAGAGCGAGTCCGAGAGGGATGACGGGAAGTTCGTTCATCCCGAGTATCTCGCCTCCGTCGAGGATGCTGAAAGAGCAGACGTGATCCTGGACGTGGGGTCCGACTACGCATCTTCCCACATCAGGGGGGCGATCCCCCTCTACTGGGACGAGCTTCTCGATGAGAATAACAACCCCAGGTCCGCCGCCGAGATGGCCGAGATCTTCGGGAGCGCCGGCATATCCCCCGACGACTCAGTGGTGGTCTACGGCAGCTGCGCCACCTGTGACGGCATATCCGTCGCTCCCTTCGTCTTCTGGGCTTTGAGGTACGTCGGCCACGACGATGTCATGGTCCTGGACGGCGGGCTCGACGAGTGGGAAGATGCCGGGGGTGCCACCGAGAAGAAGGCGAACGAGAGGGACTCTGTGACCTACGAGCCCCGGGTGAGGTCGGGGCTCTTGGCCGACTACGAGGGAGTGGCCAGCGGCGAGCGCCAGCTCGTCGACGCCCGGACCCTCCAGGAGTATGCCGCAGACAAGATCGAGGGCGCCATCCACATCGATTATGACGAGGTCCAGTCCGGCGGCCAGGTGAAGAGCAGCAACGACCTGGCAGACGTCTTCTCTGGCCTTGACGAGGACGAGCCGATCGTCGTCTACTCCAACGCCGGCGCCAGGGCGGCCATGGTCTGGTACGCCCTCCAGCTGATGGGATACGAATCGAGCCTCTACACCTGGAACGACTGGGAGGAAAACCGACCCCCCGTCAAGGCCGCCCTGAAAGACGTTCGGGCCGACCCGAACCCCGCCAGGCCCGGCCCCGTCAAGATTTACGCCACCTTTGATGTCGTCCCCGACGAGGGCGATTCGGAGACGGAGCTCTTCGCGACGGAGACCGTCGCCGAAGAGGTTGCGGCAGAGCCGGTCGCCGATGAGATCTACCCTGAGGTCGGTGAGGCCGGCGAGTCCAGCGAGATGGAGGGCGCCTCCGAGGAAGAATCAATCGTCAGCGGAGCCGAGATCGAGGCGATCCTCTCAGAGCCGTCCATGGAGGAGCCGACGGTGAAGACTATGGGTTGCGTCGCCTGCTTCGATCCCGTCGCCCTCTACGCCTCGGGCGCGAAGTCCTCTGAAGTGACTGGCGGCGTCAAGCTCGGCTCTGTGGCAAACAATGCTCTCGCCCCGATCACCGCCGCGGGCGCCCTGATCCAGAACCAGGACGGCGACGTCATGGCCACCATCGAGCTCGCCTCCACCCTGAGCGATGAGTATGTCGGGACGTGGGACGCCACCGGCGCCCCCGACGGCGTCTACGTCGTCACCCTGGCGGCTGCGGCTGGCGGAAAGATATCCTACTTCGAGGACGCCCTGACGATCGAGATCGACAGCTCGGCTCCGGTCCAGGAGACGGCGACGACCTCCGGCGCCAATGGGAGGTTCTTCACCATCGGGTACTCGAATAAAACGTAATCCAGGAGACTAAAGACCTCCCCAGCTTCCCCAGCCAGCACGGAGATCAGAAAGCTGGGAAGTTATTAATCGGATGAAGAAGTAAAACTCCGGAGATGAGCCGCCCAAGCCCTCCATTTTTATCAGCCGCCCTGGTGGCGATCGTCCTCGCCGCCTCCAGCGGCGACGCCATCTCCGTCGGCCTTCACGAACCTCAGGAGGCGTCTCCTTGGTGGTTTCTCCAGAGGGTGGACTCAGCCCTGAACCCCGACGACGACAGTGAACCTCCCGTCATCTTCAACGCCCACATCACTCCGATGATCATGAAGCAGGGCGACCCGAACGTAGCCGGGGTTGAGATCTCTGCCTGGGTGAGAGATGACGGGGCGATCGAGACCGTCTACGCCGAGGTGGGCGGAAGGTATGTGCCTCTGATCGACCTCGCCCGGAGCGGAAGGTACGAAGGTCGCTGCAGCTCCCACCTCTCGCCCGGAGACCACAGGATCGCCATCGTCGCCGTCGATCGAGCTGGAAACGCCGCCATGTATGGCGACCTGGTCCTCAAGGTCCTCGACCCCACCGACCTCAACTCCAACCGGATCGAGGACAGCCTCGAAGAGCGGGAAGACCCGGAGCTCCGGGTTATCGTCCTCACCGAGGAGAACGTCTCCCTGAAGGGCCGGGAACCGGAGGCTCGGGAGAAGGTGGACGAGGAGTTCAGGATCCTCTCCGGCGCCTCGATGGTGGTCCCCAAGGACGAGCTGGAGGGGCTCGCGAAGGCCGAGGGGGTGAAAGGAGTTTACGAAGATAAGAAGCTCACCATCCTGGGCGACGTCTCGGACGGGTACACCCCTCGGACCGACCCCCGCTTCAGGGTCGACGGCTACTACGGAAGAGGCACGACGGTGGCCATCCTCGATACCGGAGCCGACCCCAGCCATCGATCTCTCGACGACATGGACGACGACATCCTCACCCTCGACCCCAAGATCATCGCCTTCAAGGACTTCGTCAACGGCAGGGATGAGACCTACGACGACCATGGCCACGGCACCCACTGCGCGAGCCTCATCGCGGGGACCGGAGACCAGAGCGGAGTGGCTTCCGGAGCCTCCCTCGTGGTGATCAAGGTGATGGACAAGGACGGCGCATGTTACCTATCCGACGCCCTCACCGCCCTCGACTGGATTCTGGAGAACCAGGGCGACCTGGGGATAGACGTCATCTCCTTCAGCGTCGGCGGCGAGGGACCGAGCGACGGGTCCACCCTCCTCGATTCGGCCTGCGACAGGATGGTGGACGAGGGGATCATCATGTGTGTCGCCGCCGGGAACTCCGGCCCTGCCGCAAGGTCGATCGTCACCCCGGGGACCGCGGAGAAGGTGATAACCGTCGGCGCCATGGACCCCGCCGGAGACATATTCCAGAGGTCCTCTCGGGGCCCGACACCCGACAACCGCGTCAAGCCGGACCTGGTGGCGGTGGGGGTCGACGTCGCCTCTGCCCGGTCCGGAACCCTCCACGCCGAGGGGACGATGTCCGGGACCTCCATGGCTGCGCCCCAGGTGGCGGGAGCCTCGGCGGTGATCCTGGAGAAGCAGCCCGGCCTCGACCCCGCCTCCGTCAAGAGGGTCCTCCTCCGGTCCGCCGACGACATCGGCCTCTCGGGTCCTGACAACACCTACGGCTACGGGGCCATCAACCTCTCCTCTGCCCTATCCCTGGTGGAAGAGCCCGAAGAGAGAGCCGACCCCGAGGTATTCAGCCTCGAGCTGAGCAGGTCTTCTGCCACGGCCGGAGACCCGGTCATGATCGAGGCGGGGGTCAAAGGAGACGTCTCCTCTGTCGAGGTCCACGTCGTCGGCGAAGACAGGGAGATCAGGATCCCGATGCGCGACTTTGACGGCAACGGCGTCTATACGGGCCGATGGGAGACGAGGTTCTGGGACCCCGGAGAGTATTCGATCGGGGTGGAGGCCACCGACCCCTTCAGCGGAGTGGGGTCGTCGGCCGTCCCTTTCGTCCTGGTCTGAGGTGACGGCAGATGAACCCGAAAGAAGAGATCTCGAAGTTCGGTCGAAAGGTCGTCGCCTCAGGCCTCACCTACGCCCATTTCGGGAACATCAGCCTCATCTCCGATGAGAATATCCTGATCACCTCCACCGGATCGATGCTGGACGAGATCGGCGATGACCAGGTGATCGAGGTGACCAGGGAAGGTTCGTGTCCCCAGGACGCCCTCGCCAGCTGCGAGACCGTCGTCCATCGGGCCATCTACGAGAAGACCAAAGCCGGGGCGGTGATCCACACCCACTCTCCTTACGCCGTCGCCACCTCGATTCTGGAGGAGGGGCCCTTCGAGCCGATGGACGGCGAAGGGGTCCGTTTTCTCGGCGCCGTCCCCATCATAGATGGGGAGATGGGAAGCCTCGATCTGGCGAAGAACGCCTCGGACGCCCTTTCGGGCAGCAGAGCCTGCATCGTCCGGGGGCACGGGGTCTTCGCCATCGGCAAAGGCCTTGAAGAGGCTTACATCGTCGCCTGCATGGTGGAGCACAGCACCATGATCAGGCGGCTTGTTAATGTGGGATGAAAAAAAGTGAGGCACCGTCAGCTGACGGGGGCTGGCTCGAAGACTCTATCGCAATCAGAGGCACCTGATTTTCGTCTTTCGGCGACGTCACTCCATCGGCGGGTAGACGAAGGCCCCGTGCTCGGCGAGATCGTAGTCGACGTGCATCAGATCTCGCAGGAACTCCTGATGGATCGCCTCGGGGTCGAGGTCGCTGAATAGATCGGGGTAGAGCCACTTGGCGACGGCGACGGTCCCGATCGTCATTTGAGGACCGAGGGAGAAGTCGCCGGAGATGATGTGGACTCGATCGTTTTTCACGGCGTCCACCAGATCCAAGCCAGGAACGCTTATTATCGCGTCACGATACGCTCCCAGAGACAGAGAGGCGTCGTCTTCCGCCTGGTAGCCGCTGCTGTAAGAGAGGCCTATGATCACGGCGGGGTTCTCTTCCATCACCCACTCCACCTCGACGTCTCCGTTGTACTCGATCTCCTCTTTTGCGATGTTCACCCCGCCCGCGACGTCGCAGAGGTCAGTGTACCCGGTATCGCTGGCGTAAGCCCATCGGACGGAGGCTTCACTGTCGGTGTCCTCCCTCTCCATGAAGACCCTGACCCGGTCCTCTTCGGGAATTTCTGAGACCCTCTCCTGAACGGTTCCCATGTAGTGGTCGTACCATTCATCGTAATCGTTCACCGACTCCCGATCGCCGATGAGGTAGCCGAGGGCCATCATCTCCTCTTTCAATGCGTCGACCATCGAGAGGTCGAAACGAACGAGGGCTATATTCGAAGGCAGTTTATCGTCCAGCTGTTCCTGGGTTGGGAAGTTGGTGAAGGTGATGACCAGGTCGGGCGCGAGCTCGACGATCGCCTCGACATCCGGCTCCTTGTGAGAGCCCACGGATGGCATCTCGCCCAGCTCCGGAAAGAGCATATCTCGCTCCAGGACGGTGCTGCCCACCCCAACGACCTCGTCCTCGCCCCCCATGATGATGACCGCAGTGGCGTGGCGCATGTGGAGGGGAACGATCCGTTTCACCGGCGTTTTAACCGTCACGATCCTGCCCACCGAGTCGATGAGGGTGATTTCCGTCGGATCGCCCCGGATTATCTCCGCCACACGAGCCAGGTCGTCCTCGTCGAGGTCGCCGTCGCCGTCGGCGTCCGCGAGCTCCGTCTCCTCCTCTGATCCTCCGATCATCGCCTCGATCAGGGCGAGATCCTCCTCGTCTATGACGTCGTCCATGTTGGCGTTGCCGAAGATGTTGAGGGTGTAATCCGCAGCCATCGACGGCGCTGCCAGCAAAATAAGCGATGAAAGCATCAGTATTGATACGGTCTTCATGATCCCGATCCTCCGATTTTGCGGTCGGCCCGGGGAATGACCGCCCGCCACCATCGCACCTCAAGGAGTCGATTGATTATAACCATTTCTATTAAAGTAATACAAAAGGTTATGAAATAAGCTAAAGTTGTGCGACCCACCATTCACCCAAATGATTTTGGAGGCCGAAGTTATTTGGATTCTGGAAGCCGATCAGCAGCGACATCTGTTCCACCCTCAAAAAAGATATTAACGGGCAGGGCTAGTTTGTGATCATGAGCTCCGCCTTCTCGATCGGGAAAATAGCTGGAATCCCCATCAGGCTTCACATCACGTTCCTAGCGATCATACCCTTCGTCGCTTATGTATTCACAACCTTCACTCAACCCTTCCCCGTCAACATCTTTGGCGGTGTCTACGACTTCGCCTATGGGTTTGGAGCCGTCGAACCCCCTGAGGCGAGATGGGCCTACTCCTTCGCCTTCTCCATCCTCCTCTTCGTATGCGTCGCGCTCCACGAGCTGGGCCACTCCTTCGTCGCGATGAGGTACGGGATAAGGATCAGGAGCATCACCCTTTACATCTTCGGCGGCGTCGCCTCGATGGAGGACATCCCCCGAGACCCAGGGATGGAGGCGAGGATGGCGGTCGCGGGGCCGAGCGTCAGCGGGATCATCGGGATCGGATGCACCCTTCTGAGCGTCCAGTCGGCGGTCCTTCTGGGCAGCGGCCACCCCCTAACCACCCTCCTCTGGACCCTGGGGATCATCAACATCGTCCTCATGATCTTTAACCTCCTGCCGGCTTTCCCCATGGACGGGGGGAGGGTCCTTCGAGCCTGGTTCGCCTCTCGGATGGTCTACGTCGAGGCGACGAGACGGGCAGCGAACATAGGGAAGTTCTTTGCGATCCTCATGGCCTTCCTGGGCCTCTTCGGCGGCGGCATCCTTCTGGTGGTGATAGCCATCTTCATCTACATCGCTGCCAGCGACGAGGAGAGGTCGACGGCCATCGTCGTCCCCCTGGAGGGGGTGAAGGTGAGAGACATAATGTCGGTGGACCTGAAGACCGTCGCGCCAGAGACGCCACTTCCCGAGATCATGAACCTCATGTTCCGCGAGAAGCATCGGGGCTACCCGGTGATCGTGGACGGGAAGCTCGCCGGGATCGTGACCATCTCCGACGTCCAGAAGGTCCCCGAGGAGAAGAGGGAGAATACCACCGTGGGCGAGATCATGGTGAAGGCGATATACGTCATCGAGCCGAACGCCGATGCCGCCGAGGCGATGAAGAAGATGATGGAGCGGCAGATCAGAAGGCTTCCCGTGATGGAAGACGGCCAGCTCGTCGGCATAGTCTCCCGCTCAGACCTCCTGCGGGCGATAGAGATCTGCTCTGGGTGGTGATCTCGATTGATCTCTTCGATCGAATCCGCCGCCATAGTCCACAAAGGGTATTTTTAGGTGATCGCCCTTTGATGGCCCACCGCGAGGTAATCTAATTGGAAGATATGGATTCAAAGCGCACCGGAGAGGCTGAGCTTCGCCTCGCCCCTCAGGAGGAGGGGAAACGGGGCGAGATCGTGATCGTGGGGACGGCTCACGTCTCGGAGAAGAGCGTCCAGGAGGTGACTCGAGCCATCGAAGACCTTCACCCAGACGTCGTCGCGGTGGAGCTCTGCCAGGGGAGATACCGCGCCCTGACGGGCCAGGAAGAGACGGGAGAGCTCCAGATAAAGGAGATCCTCAGCGGCGGCAAGCTCTACCTACTCCTGGTCCAGTGGTTCCTCGCCTACATCCAGAAGAAGATCGGCTCGGATCTGGGGGTCAAGCCCGGATCGGAGATGATCGCCGCCATCGAGGTCGCCGAGAGGACGGGGGCGAGGGTGGCCCTGGTGGATAGAGACATCGCCGTCACCATCCAGAGGTTCTGGTCTGCTATGAGCTTTTGGGAGAAGGCGAAGCTCGTCGGCTCAATGATCCCTGCGGCCTTCGGAAAGGGGGAGGAGATCGACATCGAGAAGGTCACCGAGGAGGACGTCGTCTCTGCGATAATCGAGGAGTTCCGGGAGGTATCGCCGGGGGCCGCCTCGGTTCTGATCGACGAGAGGGACGCCTACATCGCCCGAAACCTGATCCGCCTCGGAAAGGAAGGTAGAGTGGTGGCCGTCGTCGGCGCAGGCCACAGGGAGGGGATAACCAAGTACCTCGCCCACCCCGAGAAGATACCCCCCTTCGAGAAGATGACAAAAACCTCCAAGAGGAGGGTATCTGTCCCCAAGCTCTTCGGGGCCGCCCTGATGCTCCTGGTGGTGATCACCATCGCTGCGGTCCTGATATCCGGCAGCAGCACCGAGAACCTATTTTCCGCCCTAAAGATCTGGTTTCTGGTGAACGGCATCCTCAGCGCTCTGGGAGTGGTCCTGGCCCGGGGCCACCCCCTCTCGGTCCTGACGGCCTTCATGATCGCCTGGCTGACGAGCTTGAACCCACTGATGGCCGCGGGCTGGTTTGCGGGGATCGTGGAGGCGTGGAAGAGGAAGCCGACGATGGCCGACACCAAGAAGCTCGCCGACGCCGAGACCTTCAAGGAGCTGATGGCGATACCACTCTTCCGGGTGATACTGGTCGCAGCCCTCGCCAACGTCGGAAGCGTGGCGGGAACGGTCCTGGGAGCCTACCTGATCCTCCAGATGTCCGGGGTGAGCCCCCAGGAACTCATCGGAGGGGTCTTCTGAAGGAGGGCGAAAGATATCCGGGGCCAGAGACGAAGAGGGGAGAAAAGGACGGGCCTCCCCGGGAAGGGGAGCAATCCTCCAGCCACCAGCTCTGGCGGCATACGATGCATTACGAAACAATTTTTATCATGATTTATGCTATAAATAGGCGTCAAGTCTTCCCACCGTCCGCGAAGGGGATGGTTTTCGAGATGGATCGCCCATCTCCCCCGCAAACTACTTCTCTACCCAATTACATCTCAACCGATGTGCTGATATGGGCAGAAATATCTCTTTGAAGGAGTTGGTGTCGGTCTTTTATCACGCCTCCAGGCGCGAAGGAGCCCGCAGCCATTTTTATCTATCTCGTGGACGGATTATTCTCGTTGGTGAGGGAAGAGATATGTCGACGATGTCGATTTTGATGGACGAAATAGAAGGCAGGTAGTGGCATGGGCGCTGTTGATCAAAAGAAGGCGGACGAGATAATTGAGAGATATCGGGGTCAAGAAGGCTTCTTGATCCAGCTGCTCCTGGATCTTCAGAGCGAGCTGCACTGGATACCCAGGGATCTTTTCGACTACCTGAGCGAGAGGTTGGACGTTCCCAAAAGTCAGATCTACAGGATAGCCAGCTTCTACAAAGCCATCAACCTCAGCCCCGTAGGCAAGCACATGATACATGTATGCATGGGTACCGCCTGCCAGGTCCGGGGAGCTCAGAAGGTCCTGGACTTCACCGCCTCGAAGCTGAATATAAAGCCGGAGGAGACGACCTCGGACCTGGCGTTCACCCTGAGGAAGGTTAACTGCCTCGGATGCTGCTCCATGGGTCCTGTGATGACCGTGGACGGCGAGTACCATGGAGGCGTCACCCTGGAAGCGGCGGAGAAGGCTCTGAAGGACCTTCGTTGAGGGGGAAGGATGCCCAGGCTCGCCTCAGTCGGAGAACTGGAGCTCTTGAGAGAGAGGCTCAGGTCCAGTAGAGATGCCAGGAGGTCAAGAGAGGCGCGTATCGCCATCTGTGCAGGGACGGGGTGTCTCGCGCTGGGGGCGAAGAAGGTGATCGACGCCTTCAGAAGAGAGCTACAGATGAGAGATCTGGGAACGGAGATCGTCCTGAAGGAGACGGGATGCCCAGGATTCTGTGAGAAGGGTCCGATAGTGGTGGTGTACCCCGAGAGGGTCCACTACATAAAGGTTGATCCTGGAGACGTGCCAGAGATCGTAGAGGAGACGGTTCTGAATGGCAGGCTGATAGACCGTCTTCTATACGCCGACCCAGTCACGGGGGAAAAGGACGTTCACGAGGAAGAGATCCCCTTCTATAAGCATCAGACAAGGATTTTAATTAACAATAACATAAAAATAAATCCTAAAAATATAGACGATTACATAGTCGAAGGGGGCTATAGCGCCCTCGCCAGAGTGCTATGCAGCATGACCCCCGAGGATGTGATAGAAGAGGTGAAGAGCTCCGGCCTTCGGGGCCGAGGCGGCGGGGGCTTTCCTACAGGCCTGAAGTGGGAGGCAGCAAGGAAGGCAAAAGGGGGCTCCAAATACGTGATCGTCAACTGTGATGAGGGAGATCCTGGTGCTTTTATGGACCGGGCCCTGATGGAGGGAAACCCCCACAGCGTCCTGGAAGGGTTGATGATCGGGGCCTATGCCATAGGATCGGAGGAGGGCTTCATCTACGTCAGGGCGGAGTATCCCCTGGCGGTGGAGAACGCCAGGACCGCCATAGCCCAGGCGAGGGAGCGGGGCCTCCTCGGAGGGGATATCCTCGGATCAGGTTTCAATTTTGACGTGAGCCTCCATCGAGGGGCTGGAGCCTTCGTCTCCGGGGAGTCCACCGCCCTGATGAACGCCCTGGAGGGGAAGGTGGGGGAGCCGAAGCCGAAATACGTCCACACCTCCGAGAGGGGCTTATGGAACCGCCCAAGCCTTCTGAACAACGTCGAGACATGGGCGAACATCCCCCCCATAATCAATAATGGTGCCCGCTGGTTCAGCTCCATCGGGACGGAGGGGAGCAAGGGTACGAAGATCTTCTCCCTGGTGGGTAAGGTGAACAACACCGGCCTTGTAGAAGTCCCAATGGGTATGACACTCCGAGAGATAATATTCGATATCGGCGGCGGGATCCCGGGAGGAAAGAGGGTGAAGGGAGTCCAGACGGGAGGCCCTTCGGGGGGGATAATCCCCGAAGAGCACCTGGACACCCCGGTGGACTTCGACGAGCTCACACGCCTCGGCTCCATGATGGGGTCGGGGAGCATCATAGTCTTGGATGAAGATACCTGCGCTGTCGACCTCGCCCGCTACTTCGTTGACTTTCTATGTGACGAGTCTTGCGGAAAATGCGTCCCTTGCCGGGAGGGGCTCCGGCAGATGAGAAATATTCTCGGAGATATCGTGGCGGGGAGGGGAAAGGTTGAGGATCTGGAGGCCCTCGAGGAGATCGCACATCTCATGAAGGCAGCCTCTTTATGTGCGCTGGGCCGGACGGCCGCAAACCCGACGTTGAGCACCATCCGCCGGTTCAAAGATGAGTACCTCGCCCACATCGAAGACCAGCGGTGCCCGGCTCTGGTATGTGAAGGTCTAATTTCGTACTTCATCCGGCCAGACCTCTGCATAGCATGCGGCCTCTGCGAGAAGAACTGTCCGGCAGGGGCGATATCTGAAAGGGAGGGCGAGGGGGGCGAGAAGCTCTTCATGGCCATCGATCAATCGAGATGCACACGGTGCGGGATATGCTTTCATGCATGTCCATCGAAGGTGATGGCGGTGGTCAGGACCTCCGGGAGATCTCCCGTTCGAGAGGTTCCATGAGCTGGCGGTCCTTTTGTCGAGGGAAATGGTAAGATGAATGACGGGCGAGGTGAATTCGGGTGGCGAAGGTGATGCTGAGGATAGATGGCCGGGATGTGGAGGCCGATGATGATAAGACCCTTCTGGAGGCCGCGAAGGATGCTGGAATTTCCATACCAACCCTCTGTAATCACCCCGCCCTGACTTCCATCGGCGCCTGCAGGCTCTGTTCGGTGGAGATAGAAAAAGACGGCCGGAAGAAGGTGGTCACATCCTGCAATTATCCGGTAGAGGAGGGGCTTGTCGTCAATAACTCTACAGCCGATATCTTCGATCTCCGGTCGATGATCCTCGAGCTCTTGCTCGCCAGGTCGCCGGGGGAGCCGAAGATCGTACGCCTCGCGGAGGAATACGGGATATCGTCGACGAGGTTCGAGCCTGCGGGTGAGAGCTGCATCCTCTGCGGGCTGTGCACCCGGGTCTGCCAGGAGCTGGTGGGGGTCTCGGCGATAAGCCCCATCCTGCGAGGCGTCGAGCGGGCCGTCGACGCACCGTACCGGGACTTTTCAGAGGATTGCATGGCCTGCGGCGCCTGCGCCCTCGTCTGTCCGACAGCCGCGATCAAAAAAATGAAACATATCTATCCCCTCACATCTGAGGAGGCAGAAGAGATCGAGAGCCGTCTCCTGGCAGGAGAGATCGACGAAGTGATCGGAGTCCGCTCCGATATCTTCGGATGCAGGGGCCATGGTGAGGGGCAAGACGGCGGGGCGGTCACCACGATATTGGCCTCGGCGATCGAGAAGGGTTCCATCGATGCCGCCGTCGTCGTCATGCCGGGGGATGACTATAGGGCATATGCGGCCATAGTCGATGACCTGGACGGCGTCATGGCATCAGCGGGCACAAAATACGTCCGGGTACCCCTCGTCCCGAAGCTTCTCTTGGCGCTCGAGAGCGGCAAGAGGAGGATCGCCGTGGTGGGAACCCCCTGCGCGATAAGATCGGTGAGAAGTCTTCAGGCAGGAGGGTATCTGGAAGAAGCTTTTCCTGGTGCAGAGATAGTTCTTCTGGGGCTCTTCTGTTTTGAGAGCTTCGATCCAGCCAGGCTGAAGCAGCACATCCGCGACGCATTCTCCATCGATCTCGACGAGGCGGAACGGGTACAGATAGCCAAAGGGAGGTTCTCGATCTTCATAGGCGATGAGGTGCGGTCCTGCAAGGTCTCGGACCTGGATGGTGATATCAGTGAAGGCTGTCTATTTTGCGCCGATTTCGTCTCCAGGCTCGCCGATATATCCGTCGGATCGGTGGGAAGCCCCGAGGGATACTCCACGGTGATCGTCAGATCCGATCGAGGCTGCAGGCTTTTGGAGGGGATGGACTGCTCCAGGGAGAGGGTCGACGAGGGGGAGATAAGAAAGCTCTCCGCCATCAAGAGGAGAAGGGCTGAGAAGCGGTTCAAAGAGGTAATCGATGGGTTGGAAAGATAGGAGCTTGATCCCAGCCTGATGTCCGGGATTTGAGAGGCGGGATAATAGAAGCGCGTTCCCCGCCCGGATGGCCTCGGTGCCGCATGCAGGCGAAATCCTTAAAGATCGGTGGGCTTCGCCCGTCAGGTCCCAAGAAAGGCCGACGGTCAAAGATGGCAGCTTTTGATCTTCTTTTCGGTGGGGCAGCTCAGGACAACGGCGATCCCAGGGCATTTGATCCCGTTTCCGTCGACCTTGCTCAGGTTCAGAAGGAGCGGCGTCAGCCCCTCTATCTGGGCTGCGACCGTCAGGTCCCCTCCATCGAGGGGTCGGAGATCATTTATCATCCTCACGAGGCCGGAGACGATCCGTTTGGAGTCGGGATCGTCACCCGCGATGATGATATCGCCCTCTATCGTCGCGTCCAGTTCCCTGATGGCTTTGGAGGAGACGGTATGGAAGGCAGCAACAACCTTGACCGAAGGCGGGAGAAGGTTTTGTATCAGAAGGGCTGCGCTCCCCTCGGCCGGAGGGGTGTACAAGTACCGCTTCCCCACCTTGGCCATGGGGGCGATGGGAGAGATCACAATCTGATCTGTGAAGCTATCTTGTAGCTCCGCCACCATAGGCCTTGCGGACTTGTAAGGTATAGATAAAACGACGAGATCGCTCTCTTCGACGGCGGCGCGGTTCTCCATGCCCCTTATCTTGGCTCTTATCCCCCTCCCCTCCAGGAGGGAGGTTGTCTCCTCTGCGGCCCTCTCTGCCCTCTCTGCCTCTCGCGACCCTATGATCATCTCGTGCTCGATCGCCCAACGCATCACAAGACCTATTCCAAAACTGCCAGTGCCGCCAAGAACCGCGATCTTCATAGGAAAGGCCTGTAATAGGTCATCCTATTTTATCATTTCGCATTCTTAACAGATTCATAATGAATGTTCATTAGGGAGGGATCGGTATATCTGCGAAAATAGATCATCGAAACGCGAGGCAGAGTCGGATGTAGATTAAGGGTATCCTCCCAAATGAGGCCACATCAATGAAGGGTTGGCACGAGGTGATGTAAGGGAGTAGCAATGAAGGGGGTAATTTTCATCATCTCGTGCCACTAAACTACAGCAGATACTAGTGCTGTAGCCATTCATGGTTATATCCCTTATCCCATATTAACTTTCGGGTCAAGCCGAGATTGAAGTCGCGATCTGGAGAATAATTTCAAAGTTGAAATGATTAAATAGAGCATAGAATCTCTTTTAGGACTTCGAACGGCGCATCTGTCTTTATCCCCACGCCGCTGAAATGAGTCCGAGAGGCCCGCCATCCGCCAGATCTCAGCCTCTCGACGAGCTTCTCGGCAGAAGCGGGGGTGGCCTTAAATTTCCTGCAGAGTTTATGGTGGTCGTAGTACATCGGAAGGTCGATCTCCTCGGAGCAGAGCTGGAGGAGTCGGACGGCGCGATCGGACGAGGCCTTCGAGCCCTTCAGCTCCGCGATTGCCCGGTTTATCAGTTCACGATCCTGGATCGGCCCAAGCCAGAGGGGGCCCGCCACATCCGCCCTCTCCCCGCAGAAGGAGCACGTTCCCGAGGACCTGCAGCCCATGCCCGAGACGGCCCTCCACCTGCCGCAGCTGCGACACTGCTCGAGGTGGCCCATGGATTCGAGAGTTTTGTCGGCCATCTTCGCCCCCCTCGCGATCCTGAGGTAGACCCGCACGTAATGATCGGAGACGTGAGTGAGGAGGGGGCGCATCCCCTTGTCAACCCGTGCCAGCTCCCTCGCGGTGGCCCCTAAAAGGATCCTCGCCCCCATCTCCCGGTGATGCTCAGCCTTGACCGGGACCGCCATGTACTTTCTTATGCCGCTCTTGAGGTGGGCTCCGCAGAGGGGAGCGGTATCCGTCGCCGTAATGAAGAGGTATTCGAGGGCTGATCTGGATGCGGCCGCAAGAAACGGAGATGGGGAGCCGAAAGGATCGAGGTCGACGGCCTCGAAGTGCCTCCGGTGCATTAGGACGTTGGCGTTGCTGGAGAGTATCTCGCAAGCCCCAAGGCCGTTTCGCTTTGCGTTCTCTTCGATGAGGGCGACCGCTTTTGGGCTGACGTCGTTTAAGGTCACGTGCTCGACCTCCGCCTCCTTTGCCACCCTAAGCCCCCGCGCCCCGCTGGCCGCGAGGGCGTCAAGGTAGTCGGTGATGGCTAGGGCCTTCGCCACCGCGACCCCGATGTCCCGGTTCATCTTCATCTTCGGGTTGTAGAAGGCCCCCTCAACGTTGAGGGTGACAGCACCCTCCTTTACCATCGAGACCATCTCAATTCACTTATACCCCTTCTCCAAAAGCCCTTCGCTCCAGTAGTTGTCGCACTTGGGGCAGTAGTAGATCGCTTCGATCACGATCTTCTTCCAGTTGTCTGAATCGAGAGCCCGCCTCAGCTCCCTCGCCTCGCACTCGGTCCCGCACTTCGGGCAGAAGGGCACAAATTGCGCCTCCAAAACGACGTCGTTATCGTCCACATCTCTCTCCTCCTTGCAGCAGAGATGCGGTGCTGCTGAAAAAAAGTTGTCGGTGAACCTTCATAAGACGGTGGCCCCTGAGGCGAGGACGGCCAAAAAAAAGCCGAGGATCGCGCCGCCGTTGAGAAATGGGAGGCCCGCCTGAGGCTTATCCCTCGAGGTCATCGATAGGACGGCAAAGCCGAGGTAGGTTCCGAGCATCGCCCCCAGGGCCGGAAGGTTGGCCCCGACCCCGAATATTTCGATCACCGGAAGGTTGATGGACCAGTTGGCGGAGATCACCAGAACCGTGGGGATGATGGCATCCCCGAGGCCCAAAAAGTAGGCGCCCCGATCCTCGCCGGACCCAAGCCCTTCGCGCCGGAAGCTGTAGCTCCTCCTCCTAGGGACGACGAAGAGGAGGGGGGCCCTGATCTCCATGACGCCTTCGGCGAGGGTCACCATGTGCCGGGTCTTGTAGACGGATATGGCGTCGTAGGCCGCCAGCACCAAAAGGAGGAGGAGGGCCGGAAAGGGGGTCATGCTGAGGCCGAAGAGGGTCCCGACGCCCGCGCAGACGAGAAGGCCCACTATATCGATGACGTACCACTCAGGGTAGATATGAAGAAGGGCGAGAATCGCCAGGGAGAGCACCAGGGTCGGAAGTGGTGGGAAGAAAGCCGAGAGGACATAGTAGACCCCCATGGCTATCGCCAGCAAGACGACGCCGCTCACAACCCACCCCTTCTTCAGCTTCATGGCCATAAGGATGAAGAGGGTGAACCCCAGGACCAGGAAGATGTAGCTGAAAGGGTTGGCGACGGATTCCGGGTTCTCGAAGATCCTCACCTCCGTTTTTGATAAAGGAGGCATCAGGGCGAGGGAGAGGAGCTGGACGGCCACGACGAAGAACATCATCACCGCCATGGGCCGGATTCGTTCTCCGAGGGTTTCAGAAGACATCTCATCACTCCGAGTCGTTCAATAGTCCCGAGTCGTTCAACAGCTCCAGGTAGGACTCTCTTATCGACTCCGCAAGGCCGAGCATTGACAGTATCTCAAGAGCCACTCTCTTCTGGGCCTGCCAGTCTTCATCCCCGGAGAGCTCCACCTCGATGAAGGCTCCAAGACTCTCCACCTCGTCGACGGCGAGAGTGGCCTCGCCGAGGGAGTACTTCGACCTCCTCTTTTTGACGACTGCGGCCCGCGAAAAGCCGACCGACTCCAGGATCGACTCAAGAGCTTCGGCGTCATCGACCCGGACGGTCAGCTCTTGCCGGGACTTCGTCTCAATGTCGAGCTTCGGCCCCTTATACGTCAGCCGCGCCCCCTCCTCCTTGATCCTGATCCGAAGGGCCTCGTCGGTTCGTGCGAAGTCGCGAAAGGGATGGCTGAAGTAGAGGTCGAGGTGGGTCTCCACCCCCAAAAGCTCGCCACCGAGTTCGATGATCCTTGACTCGATATCCGGCGGCGAGCGAGCCTTGACCTCGACCTCGATCATGATCCTGTCCTGATGAGGACGGTGGCGCCCGCGAGGACGATCATCTCGACGGCCCTCCCGGCGGATAGGGTCTCGGTGGCGATCTCGACCGCCTCGGGACCGAGCTCCACGACCTCGCCCTCCACCTCGACCTTGATCTTTCCGGCCGCCACCATTTGGGCGACCTCCTCCGGGTCCATCTCCTTCAGCCGCCTGATGATCTCACCGCTCTGGTTTTTGAAGACGGGACCTATCGCCTTCATCGAAGGCTTCACCTCTACGGCCCTCGTCTCGATCTCGGGGCCCCCTCGCTTCACGACCACAGGCGAGCTGGTGGAGCCGGAGAGGTCGGTCGTCTCCAGCTCCAGGTCAGAGTAGACCTCGATCCCGGCGAGAGGCGAGTTGAGGGCCATCCCCCGGTCCGACTTGTACCTTCTCACCGCCGCGGCCACCTCTTTGATCAGGTCCCCCTCGGGCTGAGGCGAGATGCCCGAGGACGTGGGCCAGGAGGAGGTGTGGACCGACTCGCCTGAGAGGTTCATTCTGATCTCCTCGGCGATGAAGGGGGTGAAGGGCGCAAGGAGGCTCGTCAGAGCCTCGATGGCGGCGTATATCGTCGACTGGGCCGCCCTCTTCTCGGGACCATCGGGACCGTAGAGTCGGGACTTGACCAGCTCGATGTAGTTGTCGGCGAACTCGTCCCAGGCGAAGGACCTGATCGCCCTGAAAGCCTCGTCGAACTGGAACCGATCCATCGAGTCGGTGACCGCCTCGATCATCTGCGAGAGCTCGAAGAGGAGCCACCGATCCACCTGGTTTGGTGCGGCGTCGTCGGACCTTTTGGCGTGGGGGGCAGAGAAGCGATACATGCTCCAGAGCTTCTGGAGGAACCTCCCGCCGCTGATCACGTCCTTCCACCGGAACATGACGTCGCTTCCGGGGCTTCCGCCCACCGCAGCCCACTGCCGGAAGGCGTCGGCTCCGTACTTCACCACCACCTCTTCGGGGGCTATGAAGTTGTTCAGGGACTTGGACATCTTGTGCCCGTCCTCGCCGAGGACCATCCCGTTGACGAGGATCGAGTCCCACGGCCTCTTCCCCACCAGGGCCTTGGCCCGGAGGATGGTGTAGAAGGCCCAGGTTCTGATGATGTCGTGGCCCTGGGGTCGAAGCTGGGCGGGGTAGCGGGGCGGATGGTCGCTCAGCCAGCCGGTGACGTTGAGGGCCGAGATGGAGCTGTCCATCCAGGTGTCGAGGACGTCCGTCTCGGGCTCAAACTCCTCAGAGCCGCATTTTGGACACGAAACCGGCGGCGTCTTCAGGTTCGGGTCGAGAGGTAGCCACTCCTCTTCGGCCACGAGGGGTTCGCCGCACTTCTTGCAGTACCAGACGGGTATGGGGGTCGCAAAGATCCTCTGACGGGATATGCACCAGTCCCAGTCCATCGTTCCGGTCCAGTTCTTGAGCCTGATCTCCATGTGCTCGGGGACCCACTCGATCTCGGCGGAGGTATCGATGATCTCGCCCGGGTTTATCTTCACAAACCACTGCCTTTCGGAGAGAATCTCGATGGCGGTCTTGCACCTCCAGCAGAGGCCGACGTTCTGGTCGAGGGGTTCCTCTTTGTAGATCGTCCCCAACGACTTCATCTCCTCGATGATGGCGTCTTTGCACTCCGAAATCTTCATCCTCGCGAACTTGCCCGCGATCTCGGTCATCCTCCCCGCCCGGTCGATGGCCTGGCGGAGGGGGAGGTCGTGCTCAACCCACCATCGGACGTCCTGCTTGTCGCCGAAGGTACAGATCATGACGACTCCGGTGCCGAAAGCCGGGTCGACGACCTCGTCGGCGATCACCGGGACGGAATAGTCGAAAACGGGAACTTGGACCTCGGTTCCGATGTACTTTTTGTTCTTCTCGTCCTCAGGGTGGACGGCGACGGCGACGCAGGCAGCGAGAAGCTCAGGGCGACTGGTGGCGATCTCCAGGTCTCCGAGGGGAGAGCCGAAGCGGAGGTAGTTTAAGGTCGTGGTCCGGGAGTCGTACTCCACCTCGGCGAAGGCGATGGCCGTGCCGCAGCGGGGGCACCAGTTGACCGGGTGGTCTTCCCGATAGATCATACCCTTGTTGAACATCTGGACGAAGGATCTCTGGGTCTTGGAGTAGTAATCGGGATGCATCGTCACATACTCGTTGGACCAGTCGTTGGAGAAGCCGAGCCTTCTCATCGTCACCCTCATCTTGGCGATGTTTTGGGCGGTCAGCTCCTCGCAGAGGCGGCGGAACTCCTCCCTGGGGACCTCGTTCTTGGTTATTCCGTGGATCTCCTCCACCTTCACCTCGGTGGGAAGGCCGTGGCAGTCCCAGCCCTGGGGGAACATGACGTTGTAGCCCCCCATCCTCTTGTACCGGGCGACGAAGTCGATGTAGCACCAGTTGAGGGCGTTTCCTATGTGGAAGTTTCCGGTGGGATAAGGCGGCGGCGTGTCGATTATGTACTGGGGCGCGCTGGAGTTCCAGTCGAAATAGTAGACGGACTCGTCCCAGCTTTCCGCCCACCTCTCTTCAACCTGCTTGAAGTCGTACTCCTTGGAGATCTCGCTCATCGGGATGGCCTCTGAGTTCATTTTTTCCGCTAAAGGGAATGATGCTCGCAAGTTGCAAACAACGTTAATAGGATTATCGGTAGAATAACGATCCATGGATCTCCTCATCTACGCCGCAAACCAGTGCGACCCCAAGAGGTGCACCGGGAAGAAGCTTGAGAGGTTCAAGCTCGCACGGACCACCAAACGGTGGAACAAGCTTCGGGGATACCTGGTCCTCAGCCCCTTCTCCGAGAAGGCCCTCTCTCCTGCCGATCGATCCGAGGTGGGACGTGGCATCGCCGCCCTGGACTGCTCCTGGGCTCACGCCGAGGAGGTCTTCGGCAAGATGCGCCTCAAGGAGAGGGCTCTCCCTTTCCTGGTCGCCGCAAACCCGGTCAACTTCGGAAAACCCTTCAAGCTCTCGACCGTCGAGGCCTTCGCCGCGGCCCTGGTGATCCTGGGAGAGCGGCCCCAGGCCGAGGAGATCCTGGCCAAATTTTCCTGGGGTCATGTATTTTTGGAGCTGAACCGCGAGCCCCTGGAGGAGTACGCTGCGGCCAAAGATAGCACCGAGGTCGTGGCGATCCAGGCGGAGTATCTATAGTAAGATATTTGAATTTTGAAAGCACAACTCTTGATGGTGATGAATCATGACAGGGTTAGTTCCAAGAGACGACTTCAAGCGCCTTCAGAGGCGGATGAACCGGCTGATGGAAGACATAGGGATCTCCGAGCCCGAGTCGAGGTACATGCCCGAGATAAGAAGGGTCCAGGACAAGATGAACCAGCTGATAGAGGACTTCATGGCCGAGTCGCCAACAGCTGCTGGAGCCTTCAAGGACGTGATGAAGCCTCTTGCTGACGTCAAGGAGACCGACGATGAGGTCGTCGTGACGATGGACCTTCCAGGCATGGATAAGGGGGACGTCGAGATCTCTGTGACCGAGGACACCCTCGAAGTGAAGGCCGAGAGGAAGACCGAAAAAGAGGAGGAGAAAGAGGAGTTCCACAGGAAGGAGAGGACTTTTGCCAGGTGCGAAAGAAGCCTCAAGCTCCCGGCCGAGGTGAAGGCCGAGGAGGCGAAGGCGAGCCTGAAGGACGGCGTCCTCGAAGTCCACCTTCCGAAGGTCGAGGTGACGGCTCGAAAGAAGGTGACGATCGATTAGGTCGGCGATCTCTCCGGCTACTCGTTTCCCGACTCCAAACCCGACCCTGAACTTTCCTGGAGCAGGAGGTGATGGAGCTTGTCCCTCTTCGTCTCCAGGTATCTTCTGTTTTCGTCGTTGGGCAAAATCTCGATCGGGACTCGGTCGACGATTTCGAGGTCGTAGCCCTCAAGACCGATTATCTTTCTCGGGTTGTTGGTGAGAAGCCGCATCTTTTTGATCCCCAGGTCGACGAGGATCTGGGCTCCGACCCCGTAATCCCGAAGGTCGGCGGGGTAGCCGAGCCGATGGTTCGCCTCGACGGTGTCGTACCCTTTCTCCTGGAGGGCGTAGGCACGCAGCTTGTTGGCTAGACCAATCCCCCGCCCCTCCTGGCGCATGTAAAGTAAAACCCCGTTCCCGTTCTCTGCTATCAGCCTCATGGCAAGGTGGAGCTGGTCGCCGCAGTCGCACCGCCTCGACCCAAAGACGTCGCCGGTGAGGCACTCGGAGTGGACCCGGACCAGGGCGTCGTCAGAGGACGGGTCCCCGGCAACCAGGGCCAGGTGGCACTGGCCGTCGACGAGGCTCTCGTAGCCGATGGCCCGAAAGTCGCCGTAATCGGTGGGCAGGCAAACGTCGGCTACCCGCTGGATCAGCTTCTCGCTTCGCATCCTCCTTTTGATCAGCCGGTCGATGGTGAGCATCTTCAGGCCGTGCTCGGCGGCGAAAGCCTCCAGCGCAGGAAGACGAGCCATCGTCCCGTCCTCGGCCATCACCTCGCAGATCACGGCCGCAGGATACAATCCCGCAATTTTGGCCAGATCCACGGAAGCCTCGGTGTGACCCGCCCGCCTTAGCACCCCGCCCTCCTTCGCCCGGAGGGGGAAGGTGTGGCCGGGCATGACCAGATCATTCAGCGTCGCCGCGGGGTCGATCAGCGCCCGGACGGTCTCGGCCCGGTCGAAGGCGGAGATCCCGGTCGTCACCCCCCGGCCCTTGGCGTCGACGGTGACGGTGAAGGCGGTCCCCATCTTCTCGGTGTTGTTCTGGGTCATGAGGGGGAGGCCCAGCTCGTCGACCCTCTCCCCGGACAAAGGCACGCAGATCAGCCCCCGGCCGTGCTTGGCCATGAAGTTGATCGCCTCGGGGGTGACCATCTCCGCTGCGATCACCAGGTCGCCCTCGTTCTCCCGGCTCTCGTCGTCGAGGATGATGATGAAGCGGCCGGCCCTAACCTCTTCGATCGCCTCTTCCACGCTGCAAAATGGCATACAAAACGGGGTTTTGGGTGGGGGTGGTTATAAGGGTTGGGTCGGCATATGTTAGGGGTTGGCGGGAAAAGTCCTCTTAAAAGATGACCAATGGAGATGCGTTCAAACGATCAAGAATATTGGTTTGAAATGACGGTCACAGTATTCGTCGATGTTGATCTTCCAAAACTCATGGCAGATTGATTGCCGATAGATATCATTTCTGCATTAGTTTCAGTTTGAAGCTTGTACTGTTCTGAGGAAATATTTACAATATTTGTCGCTATACCAAAATCGTTACCATACGAAGTTTGAGTTCCAATCTCAATGTTCTGGATATGCGTTGTCACCGAAAACTTCCTCTAATATTCCATTATATCCCCTGTATAAGTCGGTCACGATGAATATCGGCTTATCCGGATCGAGATGCGTTCTGAGGAAATTTTTGATAGTATTGCCATCTTTCGAGTCAAAAAGCTCCTCTGCGATCACCTGTTTCGTCACGGAGTCAAGAAGGGTCAACCGGCACTTCTTGTTCCTGCCTGTTCTGGGATGCTGTTCATCGTAGTGGACAAAACGAATTTCCTTGACCTTGAAAAGCTTTACTCGCTCTATCGCGTGCCTTACCATGCTTTGGATGGTATCCTTATCGCGAGGAATAAGGAAGTTGAGTATCGATTCTATCCCTTCGTATGACACGTGATGAAGCCTCAATCGCTGGCAGATCTCTGAGAGAATATCGAAGAGCTGACCAGTGAGATTATCCCAAAAACCGCTGTCCTCAGTGACGGTTTTTCGGCAAGCAGGACAGAGATATCGACCTACTCTAACCATTCCAAGATGCTCTTTACGGCGAGTGTTGGACCCGTTGTGAACCATATGCGTTCCGCAGTCAGGACACAATGGCGGTAGTGACCTACGAAATACCCCCTCTGCAGTAAACTCGAATTCGTCGGGGTAATCACTGAAGATATTCGAAAGCCTTTCACGATACGGAAAATTTATCAGATTAAGGTGTATGTGAGTCATTGGGGGTACCACTGGGTACTTCGTCTCAAAGACTAAAAACTTTTGGGAGAATGTATCCAGCCTCCAATTTCATCACTGGAAAAGTAGATTGTGCCATGCAGTGCTTTCTAATATGTTCCGCCAATAATCGTTGAGTCCATAACTCATTAGGATAACCATGCTCAAGAGGTTTTGAGCATGCAAGAGACAAAATCCATGTTCTTGCTCCTGATGATATTTTCCTCGATCTGCCGCTTCTTGGAAGGTCTTCAAGCGCTGCAAGAATTCCATATGCAAACGCTTTGTCAATTGTTCGCTCAACTTTTGGTCTATTTGTACCCAATTCTCGTGCAATTTGCGAAATTGAAGTGCCCTCATGAAATCTCAAGAGGATCTTTGCACGTTCAACGGCTCTATTTGGTTGTGTTCGGGACTTGCTGATTATATTGAGGTGCTTGAGTTCATCTTCAGTTATTTCCAAGGCAGGGCGCTTATTTACAAATGGCATAATATTAGAATGCATTTTAAGGTTATAAATGTTGTCATGTTATTTTGGAACCTAAATACTACCCATTTGTCATCGGTTAAGGGTATTTTGATAGTTTTCTATGTAAAGAGTTATTCTTTTCATTATTAAATTATATTTCAATATGCCCTATGCCATGAAAAACGACGCGATGAATACCCTGTGTGTGATATCTAAACGTGGGGATCAGCAGGCGATTTACATAAATTTTTAATTGTTTGTCTTAGAGAACCGCTATCGGCGGGCAATTCAATGCGGTTGTTTGGCTTAACCGATGACCAATGAAACACTACCCGACATATCCCATTGGTGATAAACTCCAAATAAGAGGCGAGTTGCGTAAAAATAACACGCAATCACGCGCCAAACACGAAAAATACGCCAAAGATCACCTTGAAGCTTTCGGGAAAGCCGGGGAACCTCTGCGTTCCGATCTCATCCCCGCCCCGGGCACGTTATCAGCACAACCGCTGCCATCCTCACTGCCGCGCCATCCGGGCGCATCATCTCCGCAGTCCCCGGAACCTACTCAGCGTGTCTCCCGGCCGAGCGATCCCATGGCGCCCTTGACCGCAGGCGGCGGGAGTAAAAAAGCATCAGGATTTTCAAGGTCGGAAAGCAGCTCAGGCGTTCATGCACTTTTTCAGCGAGAACAACTGACTCCAGAGGCAGCTTGCAGACCGCTACAACCGCGCTGATTCCGATATTTGATCAGATCTTCTCGCCGAAACGATCCTGTTGGTTATCCCCCTCGCCAGAGAATAGGGGACGCTGAGGAGGAATACCCCAACCACGATCGCCGGGATGACGCGCACCTGATCGAAGATGAGGTATTGGGCGATCATGTCGAATATGGTTGCTATGACGATCGTCTTGGAGAGGGATTTGAGAACTCCAGCCAGTTTGGCCTTTCGGTTATCGCGGTCGACGATCAAATCGATGATAAAGGGCGGTTCGCCTGCCTTCGCATCCATCGCGCCGTCACGTATCCCCAAAAGGACCGCTACCAGTGGTTGAAAGACGAATCTTAGACTCATCGGCCCGACGATGCGCGCTATAACCCTTTCGGCGACGGTATCCAGCAGTGAGGACGTAATTCCTCCACCTCCACCTCTGATCATACTTCGATCATATATACTCGTTTAGCCGGCGAGGCTTGAAATCAGGACCAACCCCGCCGCCACAGTGTGGCCAAAATCGACGCCACAGATCACCTGTGGCCCTCAAGAAGGGGGGACATCACCTCCGCCCTGGCCCCACGCCGAGCTCACCTCCCGACCGATCGATCCACAGGCTCTTCAACTGCAGACGACGGCTGGCTCAGATCCTCCCCCTGTCCTTCAGCCCCACTATCTTCTCGACTTCGACGAGCTTCCAGACGAGGGACCTCTCCTCATTGACGATCGAGTCGAGGGGGTCTGTTGGAGAGTGACCGAGGGCGGAGAGGATGTTTCTTGAGAGGTTCTTTCTTCGGATCAGGTCGACGAACCGCTCCCGGACTGACCTCCTTTCATCAGGGTCGCTGACCTCGACGAGGCGGCCCCGAAGAGTGACGAAACGATAGCTGGATAGGTCAGAAGCGTACCTTTCCACCTCCACCGAGACGTGGGGGTCCTCCCGGAAGAACTCGATCTTCTTGCCGTACTTCGTCGAGAGGAAGTACATGAACCGGCGATCGAAGACGTAGACGAAGGGGGCGATGTAAGGGTACCTGTCCCCCTTGAAGGCGATCCTGCATACGTGCTCCTCATCGATCAGCCGATCGTACTCCCTCTTTTCCATGCTCGGGATCTTCACAACTTCCGGGGCCATCTCACCACCTCAGAACAATTTCGAGATAAGGTTAGGATCGGATTCTATTTAAAACGTCCAGAAGACGGCAAAGTCCAGCAGAGAATGACATGATCGAAGTGATCGAATATTGGGGGGAGGGGCGGTAGGGAAAAATGAAGGCTCGGTTTTTGCGGAAAGATCAACGGAGACCGTCAAAGACCCCGAATCTTCTCTTTTATGAGGGACTTGAGGGCCTCCTCCGCCTCGGAGCTCTTTTTCGGCTTGTGGTACATGGTGCATCTTGAGGGCATCGGTATCAGCCCCTCGTCCAGAAGGGCGTAGTGAAGCTCCTCCAAATCCATCTCGCCCTCGGCGTACCTCTTCAGCATCGCGGCCGCATCGTTCCGCTCCCCCTCCTTCAGGCCCTCAAACCTCCCCACCAGCCGCTCGATCTCTTCTATCATGATAAACTCTCGGATGGAAAGGCGGGGCGGATGAGATATAGATCTTGCCGAAGATCAGGACAAAACCGAGGCGATAAATACGATCGATGCGAATCACCGCGAGCCTACCAACACCAGAGGAGATCACCATGACCAGTCCAAAATCATCCGTCGGGATCGACGACATCGCAGTCGCCGTGCCAAAGCTCTTCATATCGACACTCGGCGAGTTCGCGGAAGCGAGAGGGTTAGAACCTGCGAAGCTCGCCCGGGGGATCGGCGTAGAGAAGATGGCCGTCCCCGACGCCCACGAGGACGCCGCCACCATGGCCGCATCTTCCGTCCTCCATCTGATGCAGAAAAACGACCTCTTGCCCGAGGAGGTCGGCAGGATTTACATCGGGACCGAATCCGGCGTCGACGAGGCGAAGGCGATCGGGACCTACGTCATCGGGATGCTGGAAAGGGTCTATGGCCCCGGCACCTTCGCGGAGTGCTCCACCGTCGAGTTCAAGTCGGCCTGCATCGCTGCAACCCACGCCCTGGAGAATGCCGCATACTGGCTGAGAGCAGAGGCAGGGGAAGAGGAGGAAGAGGGTGATCTCAGCTGTGCTGACGGCGGATCCGGCCAGAGCCGCAGCAAAGTGGGGATCGCGGTGGCGACGGACGTCGCCCGGTACGAGCTGAACTCTCCGGGGGAGTACACCCAGGGGGCGGGCTCCGTCGCCCTCCTGGTCAAAAGAGACCCGAGGCTTCTGGCCCTCGACCCGGTGATGGGTGTATTCACGCGGGACGAGAACGACTTCTTTCGGCCCATCGGAATGAGGTGCGCTGTCGTGAACGGCAAGTACAGCAACCTCTGCTACCTGGCGGCGATGGACGGGGCCTTTTATTCCTACAAGAAAAAAGCCATGGGCAGCGGTATGATCCGCCTTGCGGAAGGCGAATGCACATCCGACCACCTCGACCAGATCATATTCCACATACCCTACCCCCGGATGGCGGAGTACGCGGCAGCCTCGATATTCCGGCGGGAGTGGAGGGATCTTCCCAGGTGGCGGGAGGTGGAGGTGGAGATCGGGCCGGAGCCCAAGGCAGAGAATTTTTCGGACCAAAAAGAGCGCCTATCGGCGGAGGGCGATTACAAAAGAAGGTTCTCGAAGTCGGCTAAGTTCCTGGAGGCATACGATAAGAAGGTCAAACCCTCGACCCTCATATCGTCGGTGGTGGGAAACATCTACACCGGGTCGATATACCTCGGCCTCGCGAGCCTTCTGGAGCAGAACCTCCTCTCCCCAGGGATGCGAATCGGCCTCGGCTCCTACGGGAGCGGCTGCTCTGCGGCCTTCTTCTCGGGGACGGTCCAGCCCGACGCCGGATCGATGGCGAGAGGTGAGATCCTCGATCGGCTCGATAAAAGGGTCGAGATCGGCCTTGCGGACTACCAGCTCCTCCACGAGGGGGAGAAGTGCGAGAGCGTGATCCCGCCATCGGGAGAGTTCGCCCTGGTCGAGATCGAAGGGGACGGGTATCGGCGCTACGATCTAGTGGGCTGATGGGGCTGGTGGCTCGGGCCGCTGAGGGACGGATGGCAGCCAATATGGCGGCCAATTTTAAATATTTCATATAGGCTCATCGACCATCTGGATTTAAGGAGGAATGGACGTGCACAAATTGCTCGCCTCTTCGGGCCGACGAGATCTGGTCCTCGCAGTCCTGATCGTGGCAGCCGGATTTTTGATATTCGGATGGACCGTCTTTTCGGCAGTATCGGGGATGGGCGAAGATTTCATCCAGATGACGGCGCCGGGAACAAAAGACCTCGACCTCCTGGAGGTCGGAGAGTACACCATATTCTACGAGAACCTGAGCGTCGTCGGTGGCAGGCTGTACTCGACGGGAGATGCGGTTCCTGCAGGGCTTGAGATCGAGGTGAGAGACCTCTCTTCCGGCGAGAAGATGGATCTCAGCTCGCCGAAAGGAAGCTTTCGCTACAGCTTCGGCGGCCGCTCGGGCAGATCGATCGCCGCCTTTGCCATCAACCATCCCGGAACTTACAGGATGACAGCCCTGTATTCCCGAAGGGGAGTGGGGCCCGAGGTGGTCCTGGCCGTCGGCAGCGGACTCTTTGAGAAGGTGATATCTGCCGTTCTGATCTCCTCTGCCGCCATCTTCGGATCTCTCATAATTGCAGCCATCATCCTCATCTCGGCTGCGAGGAGAAGGGAGAGGGAAGAGGAGCGACTCCGGGAGGAGGAGCGGATGATTCGGGGGAGGGTGAGTTGAAGATAGGAGGCGAAGAGTTGAAGGCCGATGAACCGCCGGCCATCGTCCTGGTGGCCTATGGAAGCCTCGACCCCGAGGCGAGGGGTACCTACGAGAAGATCAGAGCCGCCTTTCGGCGCGAGTTTCCGGAGTTAGAGGTGAGAATCGCCTTCACCGCCGATTTCATCCGGCGAAAAATGGCCCGAGAAGGTGGGGAACTCGTCCACAACCCTCTCACCGCTCTTGCGGAGCTTCAAGATGAAGGCTACGCCGACGTCGTCGTCCAGTCCCTCCACGTCGCCCCGGGCTCCGAGTTCCACGAGGCGGCAGCCCTCGTCAGCGCCCTCGGGTCCGTCCGGGGAAAGTTCGGCTTCCGGAACCTTGAGATGGGGATGCCGCTCCTTTCCAGCAGCCGGGATTTCGATGCGGTGTCAGATGCTCTCGCCCGGGAGTTTGATCGGATCACCATCGACGGCGAGGTCGAAAACCGCCCAAGGAACCCGGAGGAGATTGCCATCGTCCTGATGGGCCACGGGACCGACCATCCCGCCGATTCCGCCTACGCCCGAATGGCGACGGTGCTGGAAAGGGATCACAAAAACTGCTTTCTGGGAACGATCGACGGCTTTCCGGGGCTCGAAGAGGCGATGGGCGACGTCAAAGGAGCGGGGGTCACCAAAGTGAGGTTGATGCCGTTTCTGGTGGTGGCCGGAGGCCACGCCAAAAAGGAGATGGCCGGGGAAGACCCCAAATCCTGGAAGTGCAGCTTTGAGAGGGCCGGATTTGAGGTCGATCTGAACCTGCAAGGGATGGGCGATAACCCCGGCGTGGTGGAGGTCTTCGCAGAGCACACCAAAAATGCCATCGAGAGGTTCCGGACGGGCGAATGAAATCCCTTCTTCCACCTGCGCCCTCACTCTGATGACTCCTTCCACCCCTCCAGGCCCTCCCGATAGAGGAAAACGACGATCAAGAGGGCCACGATGGGGTCGGCCTGCCATAACCCGAATACGTAGTTCGCCCCGAGCCCCACCAACAGGGACACCGAGAGGAGGGAGCAGGCGAGGGTCTCCTTCGAGTCGGCGATGAGAGCCCGGCTTTTGATCGCCACCCCCAGGTCGTACTTTTTGCGGGCGAGGATCGGCATTATGGTCATCGAGAGGAGGGCTATCGCTATCCCCGGAATTGAGGGGTCGGGAACCTCTCCCTCGATCAGCTTGCTCACCGACTCGATGAGGATGTAAGATCCGAGGAGAAAGAAGGTCAGGGCGACGAACCTCTCGGCCCTCCTCTCGATCTCCTCCTCTTCCTCCTCTGTGCCCGTCCGGTGCTTTTTGAGCCGCCAAATCAGAATGAGGCCGGAGAGGGACTCGACGATGCTGTCGAGCCCGAAGCCGATCAGGGCGATGCTCCCGGCGAGGCTTCCGAAGATGATGGAGGCCGCGGCCTCAGCGACGTTGTAGGCGACGGTGAAGCGCTCCAAGCGGAGTGCCTTTTTGTAGTGCTCTTCTGAAGCGTCCTTCTCAATCGTGTCTCTCGCCTCCATTTCCATATCCTCTCTCTCCATCGAATCTGGCTGAGGCTTTTGGTTATCGTATGATTTAGGCTTGCTCCTCCGAGCGGCCCCCCCAGCATCATCCCCATATACCATCCCGACCAAATAAACTCCCGATGTCGCCCCAAGAGAGCGCTCTCGTCCTGGTCATATACCTCGCCTGTTTTGCCGCCATCCACAGCCTCATGGCAAGCCTCCCCTTCAAGAGAAGGGCCGCGAAGATCCTCGGGAGCAGGATGGAGCCGTGGTATCCGGCCATCTTCTCCCTCACCGCCCTGGTGACGGTCCTGCCGTTGGTATACCTCGTCTACCTCTTCCCCGGAAAGGTCCTCTACGTCGCCCCCTCGCCCTGGCGGTGGTCGATGGTGGCAGGCCAGATCCTGGCGGGGCTTCTCTCCATCAGGGCCTTCGTCGATGCGCCCCACCGGTTCAAGGTCCCGCTCCAGCTTTTGGGTCCAACAGCCTCCGAGGCGGAGTCCCTGGCTCCGCGCGGCATCTACTGCTGGATCAGAGATCCGTTCCTCCTATCCGGCTTTCTGATCATCTGGCTCACCCCCTTCATGACCACGAACATCCTCATCCTCTACGTCATGGTCACCATCTACCTGTACCTGGGGTCCCTCCACTGGGAGAGGAGGCTCCTCGCCCAGTTCGGCGACGAGTACCGCTCGTATCAGAGCCGGGTTCCGAGGATGGTGCCCTGGCGGGGGAGAAGCTGCCCAGGCAAATGAAGGCGAACGGAGAAGATGAATAGAAACAAAAGGAAGAAGACGAACGAAGAAGACAATCTCGAAAAGGTGCCCGGCATGTTCTCGAACTCGGCCCTCATCCTCGCCCTTTACCTGGTCGGCTTTGCGAGCCTGCACAGCCTTCTTGCGGACACCTGGGCCAAACGCCGGGCCCGGCGGGCCTTCAGCAGGAGAGCCGTGCGCTGGTACCGGCTCGGTTACTCGGTCCTGGCGGTCGTCACCCTCTTCCCGCTTTTGTACCTCTTCTATCTCTCTCCCGGCGAGGTCCTCTATTCCGTCCCCTCGCCCTGGCGATGGATCATGGTTTTCGGGCAGATCCTTGCAGCCCTCGCCCTGGGAAAGACCCTCCTTGAGGCCGGAGCCTTGCGGTTTCTGGGGATTGTGCCCGATGACGGCGAGGGCGAGGGTGCAGACGAGCTGATCGTCCAGGGCGTCTACTGCAGGGTGAGAAACCCGCTATTCCTCTTGGCCCTGATACTCCTCTGGCTATCCCCCGTCATGACCGAGAACCTTCTCGTCCTCTACCTCATCGCTACCGTCTACTTCTATCTCGGATCGATCCACGAGGAGAGGATGCTGGCCGAGAAGTTCGGCGACGCCTACCGCGACTACCAGAGGCGGGTTCCCAGGATCGTACCCCGCCTCCGCTGCCGCTACCCTGAGACGAAGGTGGAGGCCGAGGGCGACCGTTGAGCTGGCGTTCGACCACGAACCTGACGAGGGGATCTGATGGGGGGAGGATCTGCGAGCTGTGGCCGTCACCGGCCGCTGGTGGCGACGGCTTCGCCCGACTGGAGGAGGTGCCCCACCATCGCCGCCTCCAGATCGGACCTCGCGGATCCGGGAGGGAGGTCGAGGACGGCATCAAGACCGTGGACCTTGAGCACGTATCTGTGAGCAGGCCCCGGAGGAGGACATGGCCCCCGGTACCCGATCAGCCCAAAGCCGTTCGTCCCCTGGACGGCTTCGACCGGATCCGAGACCTCGCCCTCTGGCGGCACGCCCTCGGGTATCGTCGCCGACGGCTCCAGGTTCCATATCAGCCAGTGGACGAAGGTCTCCCGGGGGGCGTCCGGGTCCTCCAGGATCATGGCCACCGACGCGACGGACTCGTCTATCCCTTCTATCTCGACCGGCGGCGAGAGGTTCTCGCCATCGCAGGTGTACCTCTCAGGGAAGGTGCCGAAGCCCAATTTCACCTCCAGAAGATCTGAGCCGTCACCATCTGCGGGCCCACCGTCGTCGTCATCTTCCAGGCATCCCGCCGGGAAGACCGAGATCGCGAGGAGGACCGAAAACACCGTCGCCAGGGAGATGAAGATCGAAAGGACGGGCCTCATCCCTACTTCACCTCAAAATCTATGCTCACCGAGGTTGCCATCGACCTGATGACCGGCACCCTTCCCGCCACGTCCGAGAGCATCTCCATGATCGTCGCGGGATCGCCGTCGGCAGCCAGACGGACCTTTATCTCGATTCGGGTCACCTCCCGGCTGTCCTCCACCCTCTCCAAAACCCCCAATGCCTCCGATTTGTAGGAAAGAAGAGCGACGTTGTGCTTCTTCGCCCTCGCGATGGTGGTGGTTAGGACGCAGGCGTTGGCGGCGGCGACGTAGATGTCTTCAGGCGACGGAAACCCCTCGACTCCGCCAAAATCCGCCGGCAGGGCGAACTTCAGACTCTCTCCGGAGGGAAAGGCGATCTCGCCTTTCGCCCCCTCGGTCCAGGTCACCTGGTTTTTGAAGAAGATCTCTTCGGTCATGATCCCAGGGTTGGTACCTATTGGTAATTATTACTTTCCCGCAATTTTCGGCTGAAGGGTCAACGATGGGAGGGCTCGGGCAGGTCGTCGTTGCGGTGGTTCTCGGCCCGATGGTAAGCCTCGCCGGGAGCCTGAGGCGGATCGACGTGGACGGTGGCGTCCGAGAGGTAGGGGAGGCTGTGAAGGAGCTGGTGGCCGACCTCCTTTGCGATATCGTGACCCTCCTCGACGGTGAGGGCCGGATCGACGATCACGTCGATCTCGGCGTGGAGCCGGTGGCCGAGCCACCTCACCCTCACCCCCGCCACCTCCTCAACGCCGGAGGCCCGGGCGGCGGCCTCCCTCACCTCCTCGACGACCTCGGGGTCGACGCCGTCTATCAGCCTCGTCAGGACGGCCCGTCCGGAGCTCCAGCCGATCCGAAGGATGGCGAAGGCGATGAGAAAACCCACCAGGGGGTCTGCCCGGGGGTAGCCCGCCCAGACGCCGACCGCGCCGATGAGGACCGCAAGGCTCGTCAGGCCATCGGCCCTCGCGTGGTGGCCGTCGGCCACAAGGGCCGCGCTTCCTATCTCCCGGCCCACCCTCATCCGAAATACGGCAACAGCCTCGTTTCCGAGAAATCCGATCACCGACGCCAAAATCACCGCCCAGAGAAAAACGACGGGCCGGGGGGAAAAGAGCCTCATCGCCGACTCGTAACCGGTGAAGAGGCCGCTCGCGACGATCACGAGGACGATGAAGAGCCCCGCCAGATCCTCGGCCCGGCCATATCCGTAGGTGAACCGATCTGTGGCGGGCCGCTGGCCGAGCCTGAAGGCGATCCACAGGGGGACGGCCGTCAATGCATCCCCCAGGTTGTGGACGGTGTCGGCGAGGAGCGCCATGCTGCCGGAGAAGAGGACTATCGCCACCTGGACTAGGGCCGTCGCCATAAGTGCGAGAAAAGATATTTTGACGGCCCGGACCCCCCTCTCGGCGGCGAGGAGGGCGGGGTCGGCGGGACCGTGGGCGTGGAGGTGGAGGTGCCTTTTGCCGTGCAAAAGTCCTTCCTTCGAGCCGACGGAGTCGTTCTTGCTCTGCATGGTCCGATCGGTATCTGCTCTTCCTTTCGCCAATTTAAATCTGCGGCCTCTTTCTGCGGCCTCTTTTTGGCTGGCGCGGACTCGATCCTGCAAAAATTATATTGAAAGTAAAAACCCACCGCCGGGCATGGACCTCCTCTTCCAGATCCTCATCGTCCTCGTCCTCGCGTCGGACGCTGCCCTTGCTGCAGCCAAAAATTTCATACTCGAAAACTCCGACTTCTGGATGTCGATGGGCATCATCCTCGCAGACCGGGGAAGGTACGAAAGGGCCGCCCGATGCTGCGAGAGGGCGGTCAAGATATACCCCTTCTACGTCAACACCTGGAACAACTGGAGCCTGGCTCTATACCAGCTCGAAAGGTACGAAGAGGCTCTCGACCAGCTGGAGGAGGCCCTGACCCTGAACCCGGATCTCGGAGAGGCCTGGCATAACAAGGGGCTCGTCCTCGAAAAGCTAGGACGACAAAAAGAGGCAGAGGAGGCCTTCACCAGGGCGAGGTCCCTGGGAGCGGGGCTGTGAGGAGTCAAAAGCTTTTTTTACAGATTATAACGGATAGATCTCCAGGAGAAGAAACGCTCATGAGAACTATCCCGGCCCTGATCCTGGCAGCCCTCCTTCTGGCCGCAAGCGCATCGGCAGGATTGCCTCAATCTCGCGAGGTGGTGGCGGCGAGCGAGATACTGGCTCGGATCGAGAGGGGGGAGGCCGTCACAATCGACAACCTCATCGTCGAGGGAGACCTGTTCCTCAGCGAGATCGGCCTGGACCTGGCGCCGAAGCTGAGGTCGGGGCTCGGTGACGGATCGACCACGGTCGAATCTGAGATCGATCTCCCCGCCATGGCGGCGGTGGAAGAGGAGAGGCTCATATCCTCTCCGATAAGCATCACCAACTCCGAGATCAGGGGGGACGTCCGCTTCGATAGGACCGTCTTCGGCGGGCCGGTGAACTTCGCTGGCACCGACATCGCCGGAAACGCCAGCTTCGCGGAGGCGAGGTTCGAAGGTTATGTCGCGTTTCTGTATACCAGCTTCGGGGGCAACGCCAGCTTCAGGGACGCCCGGTTCGACGGCAGAGTCTACTTCTCCGGCGACCAGTTCAGGGGCAGAGCCGACTTCGAGGGGACCGAGTTCAGAAAACTGGCGGGCTTCAGCTACGCCAAGTTCGCCGACGATGCCGACTTCAAGGGCGCCAAGTTCAGAGACGAGGCCTGCTTTGGAGGGGCGGAGTTCAGGGACGACGCGGACTTCGGGGGAACGGAGTTCGGAGGGTACGCCTACTTCGGCAGGGCCCGGTTCAGCGGAAAGGCCGGCCTGGGAGACGCCCGTTTCTTCGAGATCGCCAACTTCTACAGCGCCCGGTTGGATTAAAGGGTTCGAGATATAAAAAATAATATATATGATAAATGGCCAAAGTAAGATCATGTCTTGGAAGAGAATCACCGACTACTGGGCAGAGTGGAAGATCGAGGAGGATCGGAGGGGGAACATCGGCCTCTCCTTTGGGGAGGAAGAGCGAGTTTTGTACGATCTATCTCACGAGAACTTCATCACGATCCTGAACCTGCTCCAGGGCGATAAAGCGGTCTGGTTCGACGACGAGGACGAGAGCTTCAAGGCCAGCGACGGGGAGCCGACTTAAGGGGCTGGCGGATCATACCATTTTTCGGGCGGAACGGAGAAGGTTAATGAGATTCTTCCGGATGGCGTTCAGCTACTTTCCCACCAGCGGCGATCGGCATTTGGGACAGGTCATCGATCGGCAGGGAACGCCTGCGACCTTCTCGGCCTCGTAACCGCAACTCGGACATACGCAAGCGGTCGGAGGAGCACCTCTGCGCCTCCGGCCGATGGTTCGTATCGCATCAAAATCCACCTGCAGTTTCAGTCTATCGGCCATCATATAAAACTTTTTCACATCTTTGTGAATTGAGGAAGTTCAGATGCTCACCTGCACCCCGGAGTCCTTCAGAAGCTCACGACACCGCTCGCAATACCTCCAGCCCTTAAAGTCGGTGTCGATGATCGAGTTTGAAAAGTGCATCACGCACCTCCGGTCAGGACAATGAGGAAGGCCGAAGACGTGGCCCAGCTCGTGGACCGCCTCCTTTTTTGCCCTCTCCCGGAAGAGGGCCGGGTCTGGGGAGAGGCCGCGAAACTCCTGCCTGAGCCTGGTCAGGGATATTATCGCCCGGCGCCCGTAGGCGAGGCCGAAGATGAAGTTCAGATCGGCGACAAATATGTCCTCGTCGATCACCCCCAGGACGGCGTCGCTGGCGCCGGGCTTCGCCGCCGGAAGGGCCCTGAGGAGAGACGAGCCCTCTCGCTGGCCCCTCTCGGGATCGAAGGCTTTTGCTGGGACTTCTGTTGCTGGCCTCACCTCAACAGCTCCGAAGATCGATCCGATCTCCTCTTCGAGAAAGGCGATCATCACCGGGTCGACGGATCCGATGGGCTGGAGGGCTACTGTGACCATATGGCCGCCACCAAAAGTTATCGAGTCAGGACTGCTTTTCGGAGAGAGATTTCTGGTAGGCCTTCCAGCCGGGACACCAGCCGGTGTGCCACTTCCAGATTTTGGCGATGAGGGAGTTTGGCTTCTTCTCTGCAAGCCGTCTAAAGGGGCAATTCTCGCAAGTTGTGGGCATAAAACATGAACTTGCACGGATAGTATAAGAAATTTACGAAGTATCTGCAGAGGTCAGAAGTCCTGCAGGTTTCCTTGAGCATCGCATATCGAAAGGCAAACTGTTACGGGAAGTACTCTGCGGGAAGCCTGAGGAAGCCAGCCAACACCAGGATCACCACGACTGCCGTATAAACAACGGATACGCAGAGGTCTTTGATCATATCACCTTTCGAGTACCCCGAACTCTCGCATTTTGAGACGACCTCCTTTATGCCCCTGTGCATCAGAACGAAGCCCAGGATGTTAGTGATCCAGTAGCCTGCGACCATGGCTGGAAGGAAGAGGTCCTCGTTAACCAGGCCGACGAGGGCTCCGAAGGCGTAGGCGATGGGGATGTTCACGAATAGATCGTTCCACCAGGAGACGGGTGAGAGAAGATAGCCCACCGTGGCAATGAGGCTTCCTTTCATCTTATCCTTCTCGATCTCGCGCCGGGCGATCTCAATGGAATCGCCTTTGCGTTCTTTTTGCACTTTTAATATGTAGTGGACCTCCCCATTTTATTCTTTTGTCTTCAAAATGTCTGGTCACGATGATCATCGAAAGAGTTATTGCCGAATGTCCCCAAATTTAACGTGATGGGAGGGTTGCGCCTTTAGGGCGGTAGGATTACCTCCCGCCCGGAGCTGAGACGATGATCGAGATCTCAAAAATCCAGATGGCAGCCGTCGCGATCGTGGCGGCGCTTCTACTCTGGACCCTTTATGGAGCGTTCGTTTCCATGAGCATAAAAGAGCCCCCCTACCAGGTCATCGAAACCCTGGAGAACGACATCGAGATAAGAGAGTACTCCGACCAGATCTGGGCTGTGACCAGAGCAGAAGACGAGAACAAAGGGTTTGGCCACCTCTTCAGGTACATCTCAGGCGCCAACGAGGACGAGAAGAAGATCGAGATGACAGCCCCCGTAATCACCAGCGACGAAGATGGGGAGATGTTTATGGCCTTCGTCATGCCCGAAGACTTCAACCTGGAGGGGACACCCCGGCCCCTGGACGAGAAGGTGAAGATCGAGCTGCTGAAGGGTAGAAAGATGGCGGTTATCGCCTTCTCAGGATACGCCACTGAGGATAGCCGAAAAAGGCACCTCAAGATCCTCGAAGAGACCCTTGAGGCTCGGGGGATAGAGACCCGCGGAGAGCCGGTCCTCATGCAGTACAACGACCCATGGACTCCACCCTTCATGCGCCGAAACGAGGTGGGGCTGGAGGTTGGCCTCTGATCGAATCCACCCGAAAATTCGAAATTGAAATTTGTCAGAGGAGTTCAAAGATCGGGTCAGGGCTTCTTCAGCCCTTCCTTAAGGTTTCCCACCGCCGAGAAGGCCGATTTGGCCGTGGAGACGACCTGGTCGTAGAGGAAGACGCCGAAGATGCCGATCAACATGGCCAGGACCACAATTCCGATCAGGACTGCTATCACCAAGCTTATCAGGGTCAACTATTTCCACCTCGTCGAAAGTTCATTCTCTCTGGTGCCCGCTAGACAGATCCGGAGATCCGGGCCGGACGAACTTCGTACTTCCGCCCCCGAGGAAAACTGGATCATCAAACCCAGAGATCACGGCCTTTCAGGCCCCAGGCATTGAACTATCGTCGCCTTATGCGTTCATCCGATAAAAAGGTTAGACAAACCAGAGAATCGAAAACCAGAGGATCGCCACAAGTCCATCATTCAAGCTGAGGGGAGAGACGGCTTTGATTGGAAGCCCATTGGCATTTTCAGACGTCCGTTTCGACGGCCGGTCAAATGAACCGTCAAGATCCAACGGTTCTATCCGGCAATTTTTAGCGTGATAAGCGCAACCTTCGAGGGGGGCTTGATTCATTTTGTCCAAATATCCGCGATTAACTATAACGAATTAATCAAGATGGACTGGCGGAAAGCGTTATATGTCATAATGACCCACGGAATAATCGTAACCAAAAGGAGTGGAGGTAAAGTAAATGATGAAAAAAGCTTTCATAGCTTTAATCTTCGTCTCGATGCTGTCGATCGGAATGTCCGCAGCAGAGGACGAAGAGATGATGACGATCGTAGAGACAGCCGCAGAGGAGAACTTCAGCACCCTGGTGGCTGCCGTGGATGCTGCAGGACTTACAGAGACCCTCAACGGTGAAGGACCCTTTACCGTCTTCGCCCCCACCGACGAGGCCTTCGATAATCTCTTCGCTAGCGTAGAGATTGACATGAACGACACCGAGACCCTCACTGAGGTCCTCACCTACCACGTCGCCTCCGGCGAGTACATGGAGGCGGACGTCGTGAACATGACCGAGATCGAGACCCTCGAGGGCGGAGAGCTCAGCGTTGAGGTCACCGACGCGGGCGTGATGGTCGGCGGCGCCAACGTTACGGCGACCGATATCGTCTGCAGTAACGGTGTAATCCACGTCATCGACGCCGTCCTGATGCCCCTCGATGAGGAGCTGACCATGGAGATCGAGGAGACCGTCGAAGAACTGGTCAGTGATGTTCAAGATATAGGCGACGATAACGACACCGGCCTCATCTGAGGACGGATCTTCAGATGGGCGGTTTGAGGCGGAGCAACCTGCTCGTCAGCCTCCAAAATCCTTTTTTCTTCCATATCAAAATTTTTCGTTGGATTTCATGACCTCTAAAAGCCGATATCACCAAAAACCCGATATATGACCTTAATCATGCGGTCGCCAAAGGCGATAAAATTATGTTGATCGGAATCGATGTCGGCGGAACCACTACAGACGCGGTTCTAATAGACGAAGGAAAGGCGATAAAGACGTCAAAAGTCCCGACCGACCACGACCATCTCCTGGAGTGCCTGATGACCGCCCTCGACGAGATCGTCCGGGACGTCTCGCCGGAGAAGATCGAGCGGGTAGTCCTCAGCACCACCCTCATCACAAACCTCATCGCCGAGGGGAAGACCGACCCCGTAGCCCTGATCATGGAGCCCGGGCCCGGCATGAACCCCGAAGGCTACACCCTCGGTGACGAGGTCCAGGTCGTTCGGGGGGCCATCGACTACCGGGGAAGAGAGATCCAGGCCCTGGACGAAGACCAGGTCAAGAAAGCCGCGGCCAAGATCTACGAGCGGGGCTACAGGAAGGTGGCGGTGGCGAGCAAGTTCGGGCAGAGAAACCACACCCACGAAGAGAGGATGCGAGAGATCGTCCTCGCGGTGAGCCCCGAGATCCAGGTCGAGATGGGCCACCTGGCCTCGGGAAGGCTGAACTTTCCGAGAAGGGCGGCGACGACGATGCTGAAGGTCGCAGCCCAGGACAAATATGGGCGGTTTGCAAGAGAGATCGCCGAGGCCGTCTCTCGAAGGAAGATCAAAGCCCCGATATACATCCTCAAGGCCGACGGTGGGACGCTGCCTCTGGCCACCTCCATCGAGTACCCCGTCGAGACTATCTTCTCGGGGCCCGCCGCCAGCACCATGGGGGTTCTCGCCCTCACGCCTCCGGGCCAGACCTCCGTTGTCGTCGACATCGGCGGTACGACGACAGACCTCGCCCTCATCCTGGACGGAGTTCCCCTCATGTCCTCGGAGGGCGCGAAGGTGAACAGCTACCTCACCCACATAAGAGCCTTCGCGGTCAAGTCCGTCGCCCTGGGCGGCGACAGCAGAGTGAGGGCCGCAGGCAAAGAGGTCGTCCTCGGGCCGGAGAGAGCCGGTCCGGCCTATTGTCTCGGAGGGCCCGAGCCTACCCCCACCGACGCCATGAGGCTCCTCTCCATGATCGCCATCGGGGATAGGTCTCTCGCAGAAGAGGCGATGACGAATCTGGGCAGAGACCTCGGCTGCTCCGCCGGGGAGGCGGGCCAGAAAGTGGTGGACGCAGCCGTCGATATGCTCCTCAGTGAGATCAACGGGATGTTCCTCGCCTGGGAGCTGGAGCCAGCTTATCGGGTCTGGGAGATCTTACAGAAGGAGAAGATCAGGCCCCAGAACGTCGTCGGAGTCGGCGGCGGGTCCCTGGGGCTCGTCCCCCTGGTGGCAGAGAGGCTCGGAGCCAAAGGCATCATACCCGAGAACGCCACCGTCGCCAACGCCATCGGCGCCGCGGTGGCGAGGCCCACCCTCACCCTCACCTTCAGGGCCGATACCGAGCGGGGCTTTTATACCGTCGCCGAGGACGGGACGACTGGAGAGATCAGGGATCGGAAGTTCGGCCAGAAGGAGGCGGAGTCGATGGCGAAGAGGCTGATAGTGGAGCTGGCCGATAAGATGGGGATCGGTGAGTACGCATCGGAGGCGGTGGTGACCCACAGCGAGGTCTTCAACATGGTCCGGGGCTGGTCGACGAGCGGCCGGATCCTGGACGTCAGCATGCAGATTCCAGCGGGTCTCATACCCGAGTGGATGGGAGGTGGAAGGGTATGACAAATCCAAGAGAGGAGAATCGGAATCGGTCGCGGAAGATGGGGCTGATATTCTTCCCGGCCTTCGACTGGGCGATAACCCCCACCCACCCCGAGAGGGAGGAGAGGCTCCTTTACACCAAAGACCAGATCTTCGAGGAGGGTCTGATGGACCTGCCGGAGGTCGAGGAGTACAAGCCGCGCCTCGCGGAGCTGAAGGACATAGCAAGGGTCCACTTCTGCATACCCTCCGTCGAGTCCCTCGTCACCGAGGCCCACCTCATAGCCGCGGGAAGCACCCTCGTCCTCGCCGACGCCTACATGAAAAAAGAGATCACCAACGCCTTCGCCCTGGTCAGGCCGCCGGGCCACCACTCCATGAGGGTCGCCCACGGGAACCGCGGATTTTGCAACATCAACAACGAGGCGATAATGGTCGAGTACATCCGCCGAAAGTACGGCATCCGGCGGGTTGCGATCATCGATACCGACGTCCATCACGGCGACGGGACCCAGGAGATCTTCTACCACGACCCCGACGTCCTCTTCATATCCTTCCACCAGGATGGAAGAACCCTCTATCCGGGGTCCGGGTTCGTCGACGAGCAGGGCGGCCCAAAAGCGATCGGAAGGACGATCAACATACCCCTCCCGCCCGAGACCCCCGACGAGGGGATCCTCTACGTCCTCGAAGAGCTCGTCCTCCCGATCCTGAAGGAGTTTCGGCCTCAATTCGTCGTCAACTCCGCGGGCCAGGATAACCACTATACCGACCCCCTGGCAAACATGCGGTTTTCTGCCCAGGGGTACGCGAAGCTGAACGAGATGCTGGCCCCGGACATAGCGGTCCTGGAAGGTGGGTACGCCATCGAGACGGCTCTCCCCTACGTCAACACCGGAATCATCCTCGCCATGGCCGGCCTCGACTACTCGAACGTCCGGGAGCCGGACTACTACCCTGGAAAGTTTTCGATGTCGAGGTCGATGGAGGCGAATATCCAGGGCACGGTCGAGTACCTCCAGGGGATCTGGGAGGCGAGAGAGGAGCTGACGGCCAAGGCCGTCGAGAGGGCGGGGCCCTTCTTCAGGAGGCACAAGAACATCTTCTACGATACCGACGGCATCCGGGAGAAGCAAACCGAGTCGGTGAAGATGTGCCCCGACACGAGTTGTCCCGGCTACATGACCATAGACACCGACGCCGTGAGAGGCTATGGGTCGTCCGATAGCGGGTTTGGCGTCTTTGTGCCGCTATTTGCCTGCAAGCGGTGCCGCGATGAGGCGAGAGAGGAGTACGAGGCCCACAAGACCGACTCCCGTTACAACTACGTATTCTTCCAGGACAAGAACTCGGACAACTTGCGGCTCTACAGCACGAGGGCGCACAACGAGCGGGTCTATTGAAGTATCGGAATTGGGTGGAATCCCGCCACGGTTGGGGCGGGATGGGGCCTGCAGGCAGTGGGGCCGGGTCCGGCGCCTTCGGCCCCCCGCTCCCTACCCCCGCCAGCTCTGCCCACTGCGTCTAGAGGGTTACGATTCGGCAGTCTTTTGGTCCGTCCATCGATCTCAGATGAGATCTGATGATCCCAACTTTTTATTCTTCGCTCTGCCGCCGGATGGAAAAAGGCCCAAAGCTCTATAATCTGCGAAGCTGAATATATCGACTGATCAGCATGGCGAAACTACAAGGGGAGGCTGGAAAGACCTCCATGAAATTCAGCTCGGAGAAGGGCTTCAAGGAGTTAAAGCAGAGATTCACCCTGACCAACTCTGAGGCGGCAGCTTTTCTCAGGGATCTGGCCCAGGAGATGGAAGCGGGAGGCGAAGTGGAGATCTCTCACCACGGTGCGTCCGTTTCCATCGATCCAGACTCCCCAATAAAGCTTGAGGTAGAATTGGAGGACGATGAGATCGAGATCGAGATAAAGCTCAAGGCGAGATCGGAAAAGATGTGATTTTCCACGGGAACGCTGACTATGGCTGGTGATGATGTGGAGGGAAAAAAAGGCGAGATCAGAGAGATTCGGATCGCCTCCTTGTGGCGGAGGCTGGGGGCCTGGCTGATCGACTTAATCCTGGTGGGAATTATCTGGGACATTCTGGCGACGATGTCAGGCATCGCCGGGCCCTTTACCATATTCGGCTTTTGGCCCATGCCCGACCCCTTCTTCCACCACGAGTTCGTTGACATCGGGGCCGACGACGGTCTCCTCCTCTTCGTCTACTGGACGCTGATGGAAGGGTACTGGGGCCAGTCTCTGGGGAAGATGGCGCTGAACCTCAAAGTCACCGACATGAGAGGCGAGAGGATCGACCTCCCGAAGGCCGCCATCGAATCCTTCGGCAAGGCCTTCCTCCTCCCCCTCGACTGCCTCATCGGCTGGATTGCGATGCCCGGCTCGGGCCAGCGGCTCTTCAACCGCCTCTCGGAGACGATCGTCGTCGAGGTCAACGAGGCGGCGCCGGAGGGGGTCCGCTACGTGAAGGTGGACTGAAGGGCCGAATACTTGGATCTCACCAAATCGAGGATTTATATGAACTCAAAAGAGATCGCTCTCTCCGGCGGGCTGATCGCCCTCGCCTGGATCGTCCATTATCTCATGAGGTTTACGGAATCGATCACAGGCGAGCTGCAGGCCGCGGTCTCGATATCCGTCTACTGCCTGATAGTGCTCCTCTTCCGGATCTCTTTCCTGGAGGCGAGCGTCGCAGGCCTTGTGACAGGGGTGGTGCTGATGACCGCCACGGCCTCGCCCTTTCCCCTCGCCAACATACCGTCCCACTGGGCGGGTCTCGTCTCTTGCAAACTTTTCGCCGATCGGATGAGGGGCAAGGGAGGGGCACTTCGGCCGTCGCCGGTCTTTGTTGCGGTCCTGCTGGCGACGGTGGCGAGCTTTCTGGTCTTCGTTCTTGTGAGCTACTACGGCATCCTGACTTTTCCAGACCTGGCGAGGGGAAGCTCGGGCGTCATCGGGGCCGTCCGTGATGGGGGGTTGACCTTCGGGGCCTTTGCGACGCCATCCCTCTTCAAGGTGGGCATACCGACGATGGTCGCAAACGCCATCCTCGCGCCGATACTGTACGCTATTGCTCGGCGCTGGACGTCGAGGTGGACGACGGCATAAGTTGAGCCGACGGCGAGAACTTGTTTTCAGGGCGGTGGCTAACATCTCCGACGAGGAGATCTGCAAAGTCTGCAGAGGAAAGGGCTCGATTACGGTCCGGAAGGCGATATGTACAGTGCCGCTGGAGAAGATACAGATCTGCCCCAGATGCGGAGGCAAAGGTCGCACCAGCCCGGGATCGAAGAGTAGGTGGCGGTTCTGGAGAAGGCGCTAAATCACAGATACCCGAACCCCGAGACCGCCGCCACCAGGAAGGCCGCGAGGGCCGCTGCCATCCCCATCTTCAGCATCTTTTGGGCTTTCGGCGCCTCGCCCCTGATGATCCTCGCCAGCGCTGCGAGGAAGAGGAGGTCGGCGACGGTGACCGCAACGAGGTAAGCCCTGCCCAGGGGGGCGAGGTAGCTGAGACCGATCGCCGCGAGAACGAAGAGGGAGGCAAGGACGGACGACCTTCTCTCGCCGATGACGATCGGCAGAGTCTTCGCGCCGCTCAGTCTGTCGCCCGCCACGTCCTCGATGTCCTTTTCGATCTCTCTTGCCAGGGTCGCAAGAGACGCGAGGAGAAAGAGGAAGGCGGTGATCTCGACGTCATCTCCCGCGGCTCCGCCGAAGAGGAAGGTCGAGCCCGTGAGGTAGCCGACGGCGAGGTTTCCAGCAAAGGGGGTGACCTTGAGGTTTCGGGCGTAGAGAAATAGGAGGACCGAGTTGAAGATGGCGAGGGCGAGGGCGATGCTGTTTATGAAGAAGGCCGCAAGGCAACCGAGGGCGAAGAGGACGATCGACCAGGCAAATGCCCGATCCGGGCTGATCCTTTTGCTCGGTATAGGCCGGCCTGGCCTGTTGACGGCGTCGATCTCGCGGTCGAAGTAGTCGTTGACGGCGTTGCCCGCCCCCGTCACGACAAAGACCGCCAGGGCCACCAAAACCACGGTGAGAGGCTCGGGGCCGCTCTCCGCCACCAGAAGGCCGATGAGGGCGGCGGTGGCCGCCATCAGACAGTTTCCGGGCCTCATGATCTCCAAAAAAACCTGTGCCATCTCTCTGTAATCCTCCTGACTTCATGGGCTTACGATCGATCTTCGGATAAATTTATGCCCTCAACGAGGCGGTCCCATCGAAGCCGTCTTGTTTTCATTAATGGCCAAAGGACTTAAACTCTGAAGATATAAAAGTTCGAATATGAACGGGTCACGAATCTTCGATAGATCGACGAGCGCCAGCTTTTCAGGAAGGCCGACCAGCGACGCGAGTGGGGCCAAGGGGACGTGATCAGATGGCCGTCACCTTCGATCCAGAGACGAGGCTTTCTCACATGGCCGACTACCTGTCCAGGTTCCATCTGAACCTCACCTTCGAGGAGGGGATGGTTCAGCTCCTCCGCCTCCGGCTTACAGGATACAAGCTCGCGGCCGAGATCGGCGACGGCGAGGCGAGGGCCAGGGTCGACGAGATGATAAAAAAAGGCTACGAGAAGCTGGGCGAGCACTGGGAGAGGGAGGCGATAGATCCCTACGACGACCCCTGCCAGGCTCAGTACGACCTTCTTGCGGAGCTCCGGTCTTACGTCTACAGGGACTTATCCGAGCCCTTCATGGCCTTCATCCGGGCCGAGTTCAAGAAGATCTTCGTTCCCACCTTGCGCCTCCTGACAGAGCTTTGCAGATCTCCGAACAAATACACCTGGGACCAGGTGAAGGTCCAGCTCCAGGAGATCATGGCCGAGATCGAGGTCGACGTCGAGTGGGAGGTCTGCGACGCCTACATGGAGGGATACCTCGCGAAGGTCTCGGGGGTTTTGGAGATCGGACCCAAAGGATGATCTGGAAAGATGCGCCTTTTTGGCTCAGTTCACGGCCCTCTCGACGATAAGCTCGAACCTCTCGGCCCCGGCCAGGGGATCGGAGTTCTGAGCCCTCACCCACTCGCCGAGCTTCTCGGCGGCCTTGCCGGACCTGATGATCTCCTTTGAGATCGAAAACCCCTCCGAGAGGCCCTCGGCCTTCCCCGCCATAGCGAGGATGGGGGCGGCGTTGATGCAGACGGCCATCTCCCTCGGACCTCTCTCCACGCCGGATAGGACCCTGAGAAACTCGATCGCCTCCTCGATCCTATCTTCCCTGGGCGAAAGAAGCCTCTCGTCCACCGGCTCCGCCCCGAAGTCCTTTGGGGATAGCTCAAAAGTTTCTATGCTCCCATCTTCCTGAAGTTCTGCGACGAAGGTCTTTCCCGAAGGCGATACCTCGTCCATCCCCCGGCCGTCGGAGGCGATGCCGTGAACGACCATCGCCCTCGAATAGCCGATCTTTTTCACCGCCTCGGCGATTGGGATCACCAGATTTTTCGAGTAAACACCCCGGAGGCCGCATCTTGGCATCGCCGGGTTTGCGAGAGACCCGGCCACGTTCAGGATCGTACCGAACCTTATCTTCGAGAGGATCCTCGCGAGGCCCACCGGATGGATCCTGGGGCTCATGCCGTTGAAGATCCCTATCCCCGCCCTCTCGATGCTTTTTTTGACGATGGAAGGATCTCCCTCCACCTCCACACCCAAGACCTCCAGGATGTCGACGGTCCCGCACCGGGAGGTTATCGCCCTCGCCCCGTGCTTTGCCATGGGAACGCCGGCGGCAGCGGCGACGATGGAGGCCGCTGTGCTGATGTTGAAGGTATCGACGGCGTCCATCCCCGTCCCACAGTTCTCGAAGAGGTCGCCAGAGACCTCTGGAGATACCTTGAAGGTGTCAAGTTCGTATATCGCCTCCCAGCCTCCCGCGATCTCGTCGGGTGTCGGACCCTTGGCGGTGATGGCCGCAAGAAACGCCCCCTGATGAGCGTCTGGCTGCTCGTTTGAGAGAACCTGACTGAACATATCTCTCGCCTCCTCTCGCGTGAGGCTCTCGCCGGCTATGAGCCGGTTCAGCCTCGATCCAAAATCTGCCATCGCATCTTCCAAAGAATATCACCTGCCAAAATCCGTCACCACCGCCTTCAGCCCCTCGCGCCTCTCGGCGTGCTCAAAACCCCTCATTATCTCGCCGAGGGAGACCCTCTCGGTGATCAGCCGGCCGACCTTGATGGCTCCGGAGGAGATCAGATCAAGAGCCCTTCTATTCGTGGCGGGGGTGCAGCCGTAAGAGCCTACGATCATCTGCTCCCGGTAGTGGAGATGGTTCAATTCCAGCCTCGGCGCGGCCAGGTTCGGAGGAAGGCCCGAGAAGAGGGAGATCCGACCCCGAGGAGCGAGGAGGGCGAGGAGGTCGCCATCGACGACGACATCCCGGCTGGCCAGGATTATGACGTCAAAGCCCCTCCTGTCGGTCGTCTCCATCGCCCTTTCCCGAAGATCCTCTCTCGTCGAGTTGACGACCACGTCCAATCCCGATATTTTCGCAAGATCGACCCGGTCTTCGAGGGGTTCAGAGATCGCCACCGTCGAGGCCCCCCTCTCCCGGGCCAGCATGGCGTGAAGGATCCCCGCGGGACCCGCCCCAAAGATCAGGACCGAGTCGCCCTCTGTGACCCCGACCCGTTCCTGGGCGTTGATAGAGCAGGCCAAGGGCTCTGCAAGGGCCGCCTCCTCAAACCTCGCCCCGTCGGGCAGGGTGAAGACGCCGCCGTTTCTGACAGAGTCCTTCGGCACCAGGAGACGTTCCGCAAACCCGCCGTCGAGGTTGAAGCCGAGGATCTGGATCCGTTGGCACATGTTTATTGCCCCCCGCCTGCAGGCGGGACAGCTTCCACAGAAGATACCCGGAAAGACCTGGACCCTCTCGCCCACCTCGGGGCCGAAGCCGTCCCTCTCGTCGACGACCCCGGAGATCTCGTGGCCCAGGATCCGGGGGTAGACCAGATCCCTCTGACCATGCTTCAGCATCTTGACGTCGGTGCTGCATATCGAGCAGGCCTTGACCTTCAAGATCATGCCCCCGTCGGGGCAGACCGGGTCCTCCTCCTCCCAGTGGGTTATCTTTCCGGGAGCCTCCAGCACTGCGGCCATCATAAACTATTTTCCTCCATAGTTCTCATGCAGCCTTTTGGCCATTGATCCCGCCAATAAGACGGAAAGCCGTGGTTCAGATGCTCTCAAGAGAGGTATTCGGGTATATAACATTTGCTTATTATTAGAAAAGATTGATCGGAGATCAAGCAGACTTTAGTTGCTTCAAACCATCCTTAGAATTATGAGATCATGAAAATGGGATCATTTCGAGAAGATCCGCCATCGAGAGTTCCTTCATATGCGAAAACGGTGGCCAGCAACGGGAAATTATTTCATGGGGTGGCGCTGAATAAACCATCCGGGTAGAGAGGATGAGAGACCTTTTCGACTTTGCAGACGACCTTGGACCGACCAAGATCATCCACGTCTACGAGCCGTCGGCGGGGCTCAGGGGCGTTCTGGTGGTGGACAACGTCGCCCGGGGCCCCTCCATAGGCGGCCTGCGGATGGCGCCGGACGTCAGCTGCGAGGAGTGCGTGCGGCTCGCTCGGGCCATGACCCTCAAGAACGCGGCAGCGGACCTTCCCCACGGCGGCGGCAAATCGGTGATATACGGTGACCCGAAGATGCCGAAGAGGGAGAAGGAGATGAAGATCAGGGCGATGGCCTCTGCCCTCAGGAACGTGGACGAGTACATCTTCGGCCCGGATATGGGAACCGACGAGGAGTGCATGGCCTGGGTCAGAGACGAGATCGGGAGGGCTGTGGGCCTCCCTCGCGAGGTGGGCGGGATACCCCTCGACGAGATCGGGGCCACGGGGTGGGGCGTCCTCCATTCGACGGAGGTGGCCCTCGAGTACCTCGACTTTGAACTGGAAGGGGCTAGGGTGGCGGTCCAGGGGTTTGGAGCCGTCGGGAAGCATGCGGCCCGTTTCCTCGCGGATAGGGGCGCGGTCCTGGTCGGGGCAGCCGACTCTTGCGGAGCAGTCTCCGATCCCCAGGGCCTTGACGTCGCCGCCCTCATCGATCTGAAGGGGGCGGGAAAGAGCGTGGTGGATTATCCGGGAGGGACGACGCTGGATCGGGAGGCTATCATCGATGTGGAGTGCGACATCTGGATCCCGGCAGCTCGGCCCGACGTCATCGATGAGGGGAACGTGAACAGGCTGAAGACGAAGCTTGTGGTCCAGGGCGCCAACATCCCCATAACCGCAGGAGCCGAAAAGATCCTCTCCGAGCGGGGGATCCTCTCGGTACCGGACTTCATAGCCAACGCCGGGGGGGTGATATGTGCGGCGAGCGAGTACCGGGGCGCCTCCCGCTCCGAGACCTTCGTTTCCATCGAGGAGAAGATCCGCCAGAATACTAGAGCCGTCCTGGAGGCGGTCCGGGACGATGGAAAGCTTCCGAGGGTGGCTGCCTTCGACCTGGCCGTATCGAGGCTAAAAAGGTGCATGGGCTATCGGAGATGGTCCTTATTCTCCTCCGCCCCCGGATTCCTGTAAGGCTTTGCCATGGAGCCAGGATCAGAGATCGAGAGGGTACTGCTCCCTGATCTCCCTCTCGTTCATCATCTCGATACCGATTTCGTCCAGGGCCTCGGAGATCTTCCTCTTCTCGGCCGAGCGGAGGGACTTTCGGTCGAGGTAAGCCCCGACGGCTCCGGACTTTTGGGCCGCCTGCTCTATCATCTCAAAATCGAGATCTATCGCCTGATAGTTGGAGAAGAGGTGGCCGAAGCTGATCTTTGTATCGATGAGAAGCCGGTTCTGCCGTTTTACGTAATGCCCGCCTCCGAAGCCGAGGAAGGCTGGAGGGTTGAGATCTTCGATATCCAATATCGACCTCGCCACGGCCTTCCCGACATCGGGGTTCGACCACTCCGTCTCGCAGCTTCCGATCTCCGCGAAGAAGGATGGCACGGTCAAATCGGTGGGGCCGTGGTGGGTCGCCTCTACAGTCACCTCAAAGCCCTCGGGAGGGCCTCTGGCCAGCTTCGATATGAAGGACTTGAGGGCTCCGGGGGCCGCCACGGCCAGCTCTCTGGAGGTGCCGCCCATCACCGCCTCCTCGGAGTTTCCAGAGAAGTGGCCGCAGAGGCGGGGCGTCCCGTCCTTTGCCTGATGTCTTGAGGCGAATATGATCAGATCGGGGGAGAGGCCCATCCTCTTCAGCCTCTCTTCGATGCCCCGGAGGGTGATCAGCTTCTCGTTGAGGACGACGAGCCTGTAGTTTCTGAATCGATGGTAAGGCCCACCTTCGTCCACCCAGGAGACGAGCTCCATCAACCTCTCGGCGATATTGATGCTGGCGGGGTCCGTTCTCGTGGCGACGACCGCGATCTCGCCGGTCATACCTCGGTCTCGATATCGAGCATCGATTTCACCATGGGGGCGTAATCGGTCTTCCTCACCTTCAATTCTCGGAGGGGCATGATGACGTACATCGGCCTCTCGGTGATGAGCCCCGCCTCGCTGAGCATTTTCACCTCCAGATCCATCCTCTCCTTCATCTCGACGTAGCACTGGGAGAGGAAGGAGCCGAAGATCTCGCCGGGTTGGATGTAGCTGTAGACAGCGGCCCCGATCTTTCTGAAGGAGGAGTAGACCTCCATCATATCCTCCTGGGTCGCCTTGGGCCGGACGTTGATGTGATAGAAGATCATCAACTCGCAACCGATCTTCTTCCAGTTGACGTTCGCCTGTCGGCTCAATAGCCCGCTAGCGAAGAACTTGTTCCTCTTACCGGATATGGTGGGCCGAGAGATCCCCGTCCTCCGGGAGAGCTCCAGGTCGGAGAGGGCCGGGTACTTGACGAAGGCGTGGAGCGCCAGCTTGTCCTTCTCGGTGAGCTTGACGGAATCCTCAGATACCTCCTCGATCGGCGGCTCCGCCTGGAGGTCATTCCTCCCCAAACCGAAGGTGTTGTCGACGGCGAGGGCAGAGTCCCAGGAGACCCGGGTCAGAGAGAAGGGGAAATGAATGCATCGGATACCCTCGACGAAACCCGCATCTTTGTAGTCGTCCATGACGGGATCGAAGATCCTCTTGAAGTCGGTAAAGCTCTTGGAGTAGACCATGGAGACAGAGTCGGTGTCGGTGGCCGAGTGGAATACGCAATAAGGATGGTCCACCCACCCTCTGAACCCAGGCTTGTTCTTCCTCATCTCCACCGACGCGCAGGGCTTGTAATTGGCGAAGACCGCGGTCATCATCTCCGCCCCGACGCCCACCCCAGAGGGGACGTTCAGGAGCTGGACCATCTCCCATTCCCTGAACTTTCTCTTGCTCTTGAATATCGTCGATCGATCCACCCCGATGTTGGAAGCTAAATCGATATCGCTGAGCCCCGGGTACCGCGCAAGCCCGTAAAGGACCAGCTTCTCTTTTGACGTAAGTTTCAGCAGCATTTGTCATGCATCTACATTTTTTACTATTAATAGATTGCCTTTTTGGCATTTTGAATTGAATGTTGCTACATAAAAGCGAGATCAAAGGTACATTTTTAGCAGGAAAATTGGATGGCGAAGGTCGTCGGGACTGAAAGGGCGCAAGCTCGGATCCGTCGCCCGCGTCCCATCCCGCACAAAAAAAGGCAGATCGTGGCCGGGGACCACCAGATCAGCGACCTCGATGATCCTGGCCATGCTCTTCATGGCCTGGTCCCTGTCCACGTTGAGCCGGGGCGGGACCCACTTCAGATAGTTTCCCATCAGGGGGAGGGCGTCTCCCGCCACGACGATCCGCCTGGAGGACTCGCAGACGACGGATATGCTATCCAGAGTGTGGCCCGGCGTCTCCATGATCCAGACGCCGGAAGCGACGATCTCCCCCTCCTTCAGACCCCCTCCACCTTTGCCCCCGACCTTTCCCGACAGGATCTGAGCACGGCTGAAGAGGTGGTTATTTCCGCAGTGGTCCGGATGGTCATGGGTGTTGATGACGAGGTCGACCTCCTCGGGAGAGAGGCAAAGCTCCTTCAGCCGACCCAATATCTGCTCGGCCTCGTCCTCGAGGCCTGTATCGACGACGATCCTTTTGGAGGGGGTGAGGATGAGGGTCACCGAGGACCGGGCGTCCAGGATATCCCCCCCCACGTCCCTCTCGAGGTGGCCGGGCTTAAGCAGGATGGATCGGGGATGGATCGACTCCTTCATCTCCGCCGACACGTCTTGAGGCCTCCGATCCGCATCAATCGCCCCCGGCCCAAATCTCAATTGCGCCTCTGCAAAGCCTTCAGCAATCGCCTTTCAGTCCAGGAGAGGTCCCAGCTTCAAAAGGAGCCGGTCCACCTGCTCCACGGCGGTTCCGATGTACTGGTGGGGGTCGAGGAGCCGCTCGATCTCGTCGTTGGACAGGTGGCCCACCACCGTCTCCTCCTCTCCCAGGACCTCGGCCAGGGTCATCCCCTCTTCGACGGCCCTCATGGAGGAGCTTCTCATGATCTCGTGGGCCTTCTGCCGTCCTACGCCCCGTTTTGCCAGCTCCACCATCACCGACTCCGCCATGTTCAGGCCGGAGAGGAGGTTGAGGTTCTTTTCGACCTGGTCGAGGTTTATCGAGAGCCCATCCAGGATCCGAGCGGTGAGGGCCAGAAGGTGGTCGGTGAAGATGAAGGCCTCGGGGAAGAGGATCCTCTCGCAGCTGGAGTTGGTGAGGTCCCTCTCGTCCCAGAGGGGGATGTTGGCGAAGGCCGGCTCGATCTGGGCCCGGACGACACGAGCGAGGCCGCAGACCTGCTCGGACTTGATGGGGTTTCTCTTGTGGGGCATGGTGCTCGAACCCACCTGCTTTTTGCCGAAGACCTCAGCGACCTCGCCGATCTCGCTCCTCTGAAGGCTCCTGATCTCAACGCAGACCTTGTCGAGGGTCGAGGCGACGAGCCCCATCCAGCAGATCATCTCGGCGTGCCGGTCCCTCTGAACCACCTGGTTTGAGACGTCCACCTCGTTCAGGTCCAAAATCTCCATAACCCTCTCCTGGATCTTCATGCCCTGGGGGCCGAAGGCCGCCTGGGTCCCGACGGCCCCGCTCATCTTCCCAACGGCAGCCCTTGGCTTAAGCTGGCCGAGCCTTTCCAGGTGGCGGGCCATCTCCGAGGCCCAGACCGCAAACCGCAGGCCGTAGGTGGTGGGAACGCCGATCTGACCATGGGTCCGACCTGCGCAGACGAGATGCTTGTGCTCCTCGGCCCGAGAGAGGAGGACCCCGAGAACCCGCTTCACCTTCTCCTCCAGTACTTCGAGGGAGGCCTTGATCTGAAGCCCCGTCGCCGTGTCCAGGATGTCGTTGGAGGTGGCGCCCAGGTGGACCCACTCCCCGGCCCACTCGCAGGACTCGGACAGGGCGTGGACGACGGCCATCATGTCGTGGCCGATCTCGTCCTCGATCTCCTTTGCCCGGTCGGGGCTCGCCCTCTCTGCGGCCCTCTCGATGTCGTCGGCGGCCCCCTCGGGGATGAGGCCGAGCTCCTCCTCGGCCCGAGAGAGGGCGGCCTCGACCAAAAAGAGGCAGCGGAACCTGTACTCCTCCGACCAGAGATCCTTCATCTCCGGATTTCCGTAACGAAACTCAATGGGATGAATCGCCATAATCAAAGCTCCAAGGGATGATGCCATCCAGGATAAAAGGAGGTTTTGGTCGCAGGAGGTCCCGCGATCTCCGCCCCCGGATTCGGCTCCCCCTTACGGCCCTACCGCCGAGATCTCACGTCAGCGAGCCGTCCGCTGACATACGGTCCCTCGTCTCGTCGGGCCAACTTCATTCAGGAAGGTGGTCGATAGATGAGAAGGGTCCTGGCAAGATTTAAATAATGGTTAATAGGAAGTCGTTGTCGAAGCCAGCGAAGGCGATCTGGGCAGTGTGTCGGAACATTTAAAAATAATAGAGATGAAGGGGATTATTATGAATCTCAGACAGCCAAACTCCAACGAAGCGATCGGGACTTACAACCGGTCGAGAAACGTCGCCCCGATGTCAGGGATCTGCACCCGATGTGTCGACGGCTGCAGGGGCGGCTGTGATATATGGTTATCTTCTTTCAGGGGCCGAGAGGTCCTATACCCCGGTCCCTTCGGCGAGGTCACCGCAGGCGCAGACAAGAACTATCCCCTGGACTACTCCCACATAAACATCCAGGGGTATGCCGTCGGCGCCAGGGGCCTGCCCGAGGGGGTTGAGGGAAACCCAGACACCGCCGTATTCCACGAGGTGGATACCGAGACTGAATATGGATGGGACAGAAAGGTGAAGATGAAGGTCCCGATATTCACCGGCGCCCTCGGATCCACCGATATCGCCGAGAGCAACTGGGAGCACTTCGCCATCGGTGCCGCCATATCTGGGATCACCCTCGTCTGCGGCGAGAACGTCTGCGGTGTCGATCCGGAGCTGGTTTTGGACAGCAAAGGCAAGATCGTCAAGTCTCCGGAGATGGACAGAAGGATCAACACTTACAAGCAGTTCCATGAGGGATACGGCGAGATCCTGGTCCAGATGAACGTCGAGGACACGAGGCTCGGGACCGCAGAGTACGTTTCTTCGAAGCACGAGCTCGACACCCTCGAGCTGAAGTGGGGCCAGGGCGCAAAGTGCATCGGAGGCGAAATCAAGGTCCGATCCCTCGATAGAGCCCTGGAGCTGCAGAAGAGGGGCTACATAGTGAGGCCCGACCCCTCCAAAAAGGACGTCCAGATGGCCTTCAAGGACGGAGCCATCAAGGAGTTTGAGAGACACTCCCGTCTCGGCTTCGTCACAAAAGAGAGCTTCCTCGAGGAGGTCGACAGGCTCAGAGACCTCGGATACAAGAGGATCACCCTCAAGACCGGCGCCTACTCCATGGCCGAGCTCGCCATGGCCCTCCGCTATGGGTCAGAGGCTAAGATCGACCTCCTCACCATCGACGGCGCCCCCGGCGGCACCGGGATGAGCCCCTGGCCGATGATGAACGAGTGGGGGGTTCCGACCTTCTACCTCCAGTCCCTGGCGTATGAATTTGCAGAGAAGCTCCATAAGAAGGGTCTGAGGGTGCCAGACCTCGCCATGGCCGGAGGATTCTCCTCCGAGGACGGCGTATTCAAGGCGATAGCCATGGGCGCCCCCTACTTCAAGGCGGTCTGCATGGGCAGAGCCCTCATGATCCCCGGGATGGTCGGAAAGAACATCCAGAAATGGGTCGAGGCAGGAGAGCTTCCAAAGTCCGTCTCCAAGTACGGAACCAGTGCCAAGCAGCTCTTCGTCTCCTACGAGGAGCTGGCCGAGAAGTACGGAAAGGACGTTGAGAAGATCCCCCTGGGCGCCATGGGCATCTACACCTACGCCCAGAGGTTCCAGATCGGACTTCAGCAGCTCATGGCCGGAAGCAGGAACTTCAGCCTGAAGACCATCTCCAGAAATGATATTATGGCCCTCACCGAAGAGGCGGCGAAGGTATCGGGGATCGCCTACGTCATGGACGCCTACAGGGACGTCGCCGAAGGCATCTTGGAGAGTTGAGGGCGAGAGCGGAGCCCCGTTGAGGCGAAGGCGGTTTGAGCTTGACCTGCCCTCCACGACGGATGTATGTGCGACAACATCGCACATACACCAATAAATTATTCTGATGTAGGCCTCAAAACTCGGCAAAAGATCGGTTTTTTTATGGAATCGTCTGCGCTCAAAAAATGTCGCTCCAATCTTGAATTTATCCATATATAAATTAAGTATACAGCAATCCCGATGATAAAGGTGCCATTACCTAACACCTATGGTTCAAAGATAATTCAAAAATGCCATGAGTACTAAAAATTAAAAAATTAATTGAACACCGGCTTCATGATCAAGTTTGACATCTATTTTTATCATCAAATTTAAGAAATACGATCGGATAATACACAAAAATACATAGCATTTTCGGGCTGGATTATGCGCGGCAGCTTATCAGAAATGCTTAAATACTGATATCCGGCAGAGATGGCCGTTTTTTCCATAAATAAATGTAACTCATAAGATTTAACTAGGCGGTGCTGACATGGGCTTCCTCCGAACTCATAGTGATCGAGTTTTTTGGAAGAAGCCAAAAAGGGTGATAAAGGGATGGCAGAACTCAACCCATTTGAGATAGCTCAAGAGCAGCTGGACAATTGCGCAAAAATACTGAAATTGGACGACGACGTGCGAGAGGTGCTCCGAAACCCCATGCGTGAACTCCACGTATCCATTCCGGTCCGCATGGACGACGGCTCCACGAAGGTCTTCAAGGGCTTCCGAGTCCAGTACAACGACGCCAAGGGGCCGACGAAGGGCGGCATCAGGTTCCACCCCGAGGAGACCGTCGACACCGTCAGGGCCCTGGCCGCATGGATGACCTGGAAGTGCTCTCTCCTCGACCTCCCCCTCGGCGGAGGGAAGGGCGGTGTCATCTGCAACCCCAAAGAGCTCTCCGAAAATGAGCTGGAGAGGCTGAGCCGGGGATACATCGATATGATATGGCAGTTCATCGGTCCCAACAAAGACGTTCCGGCCCCTGACGTCTACACCACCCCCCAGATCATGGCCTGGATGATGGACGAGTACTCGAAGATCACCGGAAGCAACGAGTTCGGCTGCATCACAGGCAAGCCGGTCTGCATCGGCGGCTCCTGCGGCCGCGACGATGCGACCGCCCGAGGCGGGATGTACACGATCCGGGAGGCGGCAGAGGAGCTCGGCATAGACCTCTCCAAAGCCACCGTCGCCATCCAGGGTTACGGGAACGCCGGATGTCATGCGGGATTCCTGGTCAGAAACCTCTTCGGCTCCAAGGTGGTGGCGATCAGCGACTCCAAGGGCGGCATATACAACAAGGACGGCCTCGACCTAGACCTCGCCTGCAGCGTCAAGAAGGATACCAAAACGGTGACAAACTCCCCGAGAGAGACGACCAAGAAGATCTCCAACGAGGAGCTGATCGAGCTCGACGTGGACATCCTGATCACCGCAGCCCTCGAGAACGTCATCACCAAAAAGAACGCGCCCAACGTCAAGGCCAAGATCATCGCAGAGCTGGCCAATGGACCGACGACTCCCGAGGCGGACGAGATCCTCTTCAAAAATGGCGTCCACGTCATCCCCGACTTCCTCTGCAACGCTGGCGGCGTCACCGTCTCCTACTTCGAGATGGTTCAGAACATCGATCGGTACTGCTGGGACGTTGAAGACGTCTACAAGCGGCTGGACGACAGGATGACCCGGGCCTATCACACCGTCCTCGACACCTCCAGGGCTTACAACATAAACATGCGTCAGGCAGCTTATGTCGTCGCCGTCAACCGCGTCGTCGAGGCGATGAAGATGCGCGGCTGGATCAAGATGACATAGATCGGGTTATTCTACCCGATTCATCTTTTTTTAGAACTCTTTTTTAGAGCAGCTGGCGCTACAGGGCGACGATACTCTTCGAATGATCCTGGGTCCCCAAGGGAGCGGCTCCACCCCCCACAACCCTGAAATTCCGACCTTCGCGCCGATCCGCCCGAAGGAAAGGAGATGCCTTTTGGGGCAAATATATCCTTTTCCCCCCAGAATGCACCATCAAAGCAGAAAATTGCCAGCAAATGGATAAGGGATATATAAAGAGAGGAAACATAGCCGATAACCGTGGAAGTTCTCGCTGGAGGAACGATAGAGATGAAACTGAACCTAACTGCTGAGATATGGGAAGGGGATCGAGCTTACATCTCGAAATGCCCCGAGCTGGGGATCTCAAGCTTTGGCACCACGCCCGAGGAGGCCCTCGACAACCTGGAAGATGCGGCCTGGTTTTATCTCGACGATGCAGAAAGTCGGGGCATCATAGGCGACGTGGAGGCGGCAGCGGCTTCACCTCACAAGTTCGCCTCGATGATCGAGCTGGTCAGATAAACTTTAACATTTTTCAAGCTGTATGAGATATCAACCCGGCAAATACAGAGAGAGATGAGATCCTCCTCCAAAGTCTGGCCAGCTAGCTCGAAGAGGCCGCCTTCTTCTTCTTCTCCTTCCCCTCATCTCTTCCCAGGGTCGGGTTGAAGGCCTGGGGAGACGTCTCCACCAGCTTGTGCCAGTTATCCCGCTCCCAGAGCATGGCAGATCTATCCTCCTCGGGGATGAACTGGCGGAGCCGGAGGGCCAGGGTATCCCAGTTGACTTCGTGGCCGTCAAAGTCCGGGCCGTCGACACAGGCGAACTTGGTCTCGCCACCCACCTCGACTCGACAAGCACCGCACATCCCGGTCCCGTCGACCATAAGCGGCGTGAGGCTGACGATCGTCTTGACGCCGTAAGGCTTGCTGGCCTTGGAGGTCTCCATCATCATGAAGGGACAGCCGTGGACGAAGATCCGATCGACCTTCTTCCCCTCCTCCAGATATCGAGATATGAAGTCGTTTGTCCACCCCTCCTCGCCGCAGCCGCCGCTTCCTGCGAGGACGTGCAGCTCGTCGCTCTCGGCCCTCAACTTATCCTCCCAGAAGATGAACTCCCGGCTCCGCCCCTCCACGACGGTTATGACATAGTTCCCGGCCTCTTTTAGCGCTTTTATGAGGGGCATCGTGGGCCCGATGCCGAAACAGCCGCAGGCGCAGATGACCGTCCCGAAGTTCTCGATCTCTGTCGGTTTGCCCAGGGGACCTGCAAGGTTCATTATGGAGTCGCCCACCTTCAGGGTGCCGAGCTTCATGGTGCTGGTCCCGAGGACGTAGAAGACGATATCGATGGTACCTTCCTCAGCGTCCCAGCCCGCAAGCCCCATGGGTATCCTTTCGCCCGTCTCGTCGACCCTGATGATCACGAACTGGCCGGCGAGTGCGACTTTCGCCACCTTGGGCGCTTTTATCTTGAGGTATATTATGTTCGGGACTAGAGCTTCCTTTTCGACTATCTGGTACATCTTCAGTCACCCCCCGCTTTGCTGAGCTTTACGGCACAGACCTTCAGCTCCGGTATCTTGGCGACGGGATCGAGGGCGGGGTTGGTGAGGACGTTGGTTGGCGTCTCCGCAAAGTGAAATGTCATGAAGGCGACCCCCTCCGACGACTTCTCCGTTATTTTCGCTTTAGCCTTGACGGTCCCCCTCCTCGAGGCCACCTCCACCAGATCGCCGTCCTCTATCCCCAAGGCCCGCCCGTCCTTTGGATTTATCTCCACCAGCTCTTCGTTCCGGAGGTAGTTCAGGCCTGAGACCTTCCTGGTCATGGTGCCGGTATGGAAGTGGCAGAGGATCCTGCCGGTGGTGAGGATGAAAGGATACTCCTCGTCGGGAAGCTCCATGGAGGGTCGGTAATCGACCACCGAAAAGAGGCCCTTTCCTCGCGTGAACCCCATCTTGTGGAGGTAAGGAGTTCCGGGATGATCCCTATTCGGGCAGGGCCACTGAAGGCTGGCTTCTTCGATCCGGTTGTAGCTTATCCCGCCGTAGCTGGGGGTGAGGGAGGCGATCTCGTCCATGATCTCCGACGGATCGGAGTAAGAGAACTCTTCCTCGTAGCCCATCATCTTCCCGATCTCGGAGATGATCATCCAGTCGGGTTTGGCGTCACCGACCGGCTCCAGCACCTTTCTCACCCGCTGAACCCGCCGTTCCGTGTTGGTGAAGGTCCCATCCTTCTCCGCGAAGGAGGTGGCTGGCAGGACGACGTCCGCGAGGCTTGCGGTCTCCGAGAGGAATATCTCCTGAACTACCAGAAAGTCCAGTTTCTCCAGGGCCTCGGTTACGTGGGTTGAGTCAGGATCGCTGATCCGGGGGTTCTCGCCGATGATGTACATGGCGTCGATATCGCCGTCGTGGACGGCGTTGAAGATCTCCATCAGGGTCAGACCCGGCTTTTCTGGGAGCTTTTTGCCCCATTCGTCCTCGAACTTCTTTCGGAGATCTCCATTTGCCACCGCCTGGTAGCCGGGGAAGACGTTGGGAAGGGCCCCCATGTCACAGGCTCCCTGGACGTTGTTCTGGCCCCGGAGGGGGTTTATGCCGCTTGCGGGCTTGCCAAGGTTTCCGGTCATCATGGCCAGGTTAGCGAGAGATAGGATGTTGTCAGTGCCGTGAGAGTGCTGGGTTATGCCCATGGAGTAGACGATCGACGAGGGGCCGCTTCCGGCGTAAACCCGGGCCGCCTCTATTATCAGTTCCTCCTCCACGCCGGTGATCTCGGCAACCTCCTCCAGAGATACGTTGGCGAGAGAATCTCTGAACTCTTCAAACCCTTCACACCGCTCCTCGATGAAACCATCGTCGATGAGGCTCTCCTCCAAGATCACCTTGCAGATCCCCTGGATCAGGGGGACGTCGGTTCCGGGCTCCTGCCTCAGCCAGATGTCCGCGAACTTGCAGAGTTCGATCCATCGCGGGTTTGCGACGATGATCTTCGCGCCCCTCTTCTTAGCCTCTTTGATCTTGAGGGCGATGACGGGATGCTGCTCTGTGGTGTTAGATCCAGTGATGAATATGCAGCCTGAGTCCTTCAGCTCATCGATGGAGTTGGTCATGGCCCCGCTCCCGAACGCTGCGGCAAGGGCGGCGACGGTGGAGGCGTGACAGAGCCGGGCACAGTGGTCGACGTTGTTCGTCTCCATCACCAGACGAGAGAGCTTTTGGGCCAGGTAGTTCTCCTCGTTGGTGCATTTGGCAGAGGAGAGGAGGGCGAAACGGTCGCCTTTAAAGCAAGAGAACTTCTCGACGATGAGGTCCATCGCCTCGTCCCAGCTGGCGGGGACGAGCCGGCCGTCCTTGCGGATCAGGGGCGTCTTCAGCCTCTCGGGACTTTCAACGAAGTCGAGGCCGAACCGCCCTTTGACGCAGAGCTGACCGTTATTCGGCGTCTCGCCCCTCTTTCCTCGGACTCGGACGATGTGATCGTCCAGGACTCCGATCTCCATTACGCAGCCGACGCCGCAGAAGGGGCATGTGGTGACGACGGAACTGCTGGGCCTTCCCCACCTCTCGGACCGGGCGTAGAGGGCTCCGGTGGGACAGACGTCGACGCAGGCGCCGCAGAACTTGCAGTCCGACTCAGTCAGCGATATCGGACCGATGGCATGTTGCTTATGATAGTTAACATCGAAGTAGAGGACGTTTTCTCCTCTGACCTCTTTGCAGGTCCTGACGCATCGGCTACAGAGGATGCAGAGGTTGTAGTCGCGGTCGAAGAACGGCTCCCTACGGACGGGAAGGTTGCGGTAAGTGGTGGAGTATCTTATCCTCTCAAGGCCCGTATATTTCACCGCGTCCTGAAGCTCACATTCGCCGTCGTTGGGACAGTACTTGCACCCCACCGTCAGGGGGACCTTTCTCATGCACTCCCGGAGGTCGGTGCACTCATCTTTGCGATCGCAGAAGAGGCAGCTTGTCGGGTGGTTGGTCAGGGCGAGGAGCATCTCCAGGGTGTTGCGCCGCATCTCCTGTAGCTCTTCGGTCTTCGTCCTCACCACCATCCCCTCTTCTGCGAGGGTGGTGCATGAGGTGGGATAGACGTTCTGACCCTCTATCTCGACGATGCAGAGCTTACATGAGCCGATGGGCGACAGGTCTGGATGGTCGCATAAGGCGGGTATGTAGATGCCGGCCTGCAGGGCCGCTCCGAGAACTGTGGATCCCTTCTGAGTCCTGACCGTTCGTCCATCAATGGTTAGTGCTATCTCCTCCACTTTCACCACCGCTTTGTTTTAGGAGCTTCATAGTCATATTTCAAGATTGCTCTAATTTACGACGAAAAATGGACGTCTCGACCGATATTTGAAAGAAATGGGGCTTGGCGCCCCTGGATGAGAGAGTTTATGTATGGGCGAATAGGAAGGCACCTTCCTCCCAAGTGCGGATACGTCTCTCAAAACGTTCCTAAGGGTGGGAGCACCTATAAAGGACGACCCAGGAAGTCCCATCGGATGAGATGGAAATATAGCTGATTGTCAAAAATATGCTACTGAGCTTGATTCGATCAGCAGAGGCGAAAAACCGAAAAACCGAAAAGATTTAAATATCGAGGCATAGGTTGAATGCCACTGCCCATTACAGGAAAAATATCGATGACGAGCAGTCACCGTCGAAGAAGGGGATGGACGCAACTGTAATGGCCACGCAGCTTCGGGCTATTGCCTCGAACTTTGAAGATAAGCAGCACGGGATCATCCGAAAAGGCAGCAAAGCCACAGTCGAGCGGGATACGATGTCTGGTAAGAATAAAAAGCTGAACTTAAATCGGGTTTCCATGCCCAAACAGTCTCCCGAGGAGAGACGTCATAACTTCCTCGAGGTGGCTTGTGGCTATTCCGAAGAACAGGCGATCGAAGAGGCCAATAGGTGCCTGCAGTGTAAAAAGCCCAGATGCATGGAAGGCTGTCCTGTGGGAATAGACATTCCCCATTTCATAAAGGCGATAAGCGATGGCGAGATGGGGGATGCGGTCAGGATTATCAAGGGGAAAAACAGCCTGCCCGGCATTTGTGGAAGGGTATGCCCCCAGGAGGTCCAGTGCGAGAGCCGATGCGTTCTGGAGAAGAAGGGCGCACCCATCGCCATCGGTCGTCTGGAGAGGTTCGTGGCGGACTGGGAGTCTCAGCAGGCCCTTCAGGAGATGCCCGCCGACTCGGAGGCGAAAGGTGAAGGCAGACCTTCGGCGGTCCAACCACCCACTGGAAAAAAAGTTGCCATAGTAGGGGCAGGACCTGCCGGCCTCACCTGTGCTGCAGATCTGGCCAAGAGGGGCCACAAGGTCACGGTTTTTGAGGCGCTCCACGACGCTGGAGGCGTTCTGATCTACGGTATCCCCGAGTTTCGGCTCCCCAAGGACATCGTCCGGTCCGAGGTGGATTACGTCAAGACCCTGGGCGTCGAGTTCGAGCTGGATTCCGTCGTCGGGAGGCTGGTCCAGGTCGACGAGCTTTTGAATAACGGTTTTGATGCCGTATTTCTCGGGATCGGCGCAGGAGCTCCCCGATTTCTCAACGTCCCCGGCGAGAACTTAAATGGCGTCTACTCCGCCAACGAGTATCTCACCCGGGTCAACCTGATGAAGGCCTACAAGTTCCCAGAGTACGACACCCCCATCCGCCAGGGCGACAGGGTAGCGGTGGTCGGCGGCGGAAACGTCGCCATGGACGCCGCCCGATGTGCCGTCCGGCTCGGGGCAGACGAGGTCCACGTCGTTTACCGCCGGTCCGAGACGGAGATGCCCGCGAGGCTCGAGGAGATCGAGAACGCCAAGGAGGAGGGCGTGATCTTCGACTTTTTGACGAACCCCACCCGATTCGTAGCAGACGATCGAGGGCGGGTCGCAAAAATGGAGGTGGTGAATATGGTCCTCGGGGAGCCGGACGCCAGCGGCAGGCGCAGGCCCGTGGCCGAGAAGGGGTCAGAGCACATGGTGGACGTGGACACCGTCATCATAGCCGTGGGCACCATCCCCAACCCCCTGGTTCCAGGAAACACCCCTGGGCTTGAGACCACCAAATGGGGCACCCTGGTGGCGGACGAAGACGGCAGGACCACTCGAGAGGGGGTCTGGGCCGGAGGGGACATAACCACCGGCGGTGCCACCGTCATCAGCGCCATGGGCGCCGGAAAGAAGGCCGCCGAGGATATCGATCGCTGGCTCCGAGAGGATGGCCCTTGGAACTGCTGACGTCCCTCAAGGCCGGCGGTCTCTCCAATCTCGGCCAAGGGGCCGTCTCGGACGCCGCCATCAGTTCGTTTTTATCAGTTTTTATCAGAGATTCTAGGGAGAAAGATAGATGGGATTCAAATCACCAAAAGATACGACCTGCTCGGTCGACAACATCGGCTGTAACAAGATCGAGATGGCCTTCGGACCGCTTCTGACGCTGGGATTTTTGGCCGGCGCTTTCATCGCCTTTGGCGGGCTTTTGGCGGTGATCGTCGGAGGCGGAGTTCCCGGCCTGCGGGCGGACAACCCCGGTCTGCAGAAGTTCATCTTCGGAGCGGTCTTCCCCGTGGGGCTCATTCTGGTGGTGGTGGCCGGGGCAGAGCTCTTTACCGGCAATACCGCCTGCTGCATCCCGGCGGTCCTCTCCAAGAAAGCTTCCTGGTCGGGGCTCGCTCGAAACTGGACGGTATCTTACCTCGGAAACTTCATAGGCTCGATTTTCGTGGTCTTCTTCCTCACCTATTTGACGGGCCTTCTGGCTTCCGATCCGTGGCTTGGAACCATCACCGGCATCGCCGAGGCGAAGGTATCCCAGGGCTTCTGGCCGCTATTCTTCAAGGGGGTCGGCTGCAACTGGCTCGTCTGCCTCTCGGTCTGGCTCGCCATCGCCTCCGACGACGTGGTGAGCAAAGTTTTGGGGATATGGTTTCCGATCATGGCCTTCGTGGCCATAGGATTCGAGCACAGCATCGCCAACATGTTCTTCATCCCCTCGGGGATCATGTACGGGGCGAGCGTCACCTGGGCCCAGTTCTTCACCGTCAACCTGATCCCGGTGACGCTGGGCAACATCGTCGGAGGAGGCCTATTCGTGGGCGCCCTCTACTGGTACGTATACAGCATACAGAGATAGCCAAAAAGCTCTGAGAAAATCAGCGGGCCGGAAACCCATTGGGTCCCCGGCCCATCTCTTTCAGTTTTGTGGTCTTGCTTCGGAGTTCGCCTTCTATCCTCTGATGTAGATCACGTTTTCGCAGTAGCCGTCCCCGGAACACATCTTCCTGGTGTACTTCTGGTTGCACTTGGGGTTGAGCTTCTCCACAGCCGACCTGCAGTAGGTTTGACACGTTTTGGACAGTTCCTCAAGATCACGACCATTCCGGTTCGCTTCCTCCAAGATGGGGCATCCGGTGATCTTCATCACCATCTTATCCTCAGCCGAGCTGGATACATTCCAGTCGAAGTTGGGACCGAATACTATGCTCGATACGACGCCGAAGACCTCGTCGATCTCTGACGCCCCTTTATAAAGTCGCCTTTCTAAAATGTCCAAGTCTCAGCACCTCAAAGCTTATTTTGGGGCGAGACGATTTGTATCTGTTTGAGATGTTTTCACAAATATTATGAAATTTTAAGAAAAAGTCATAAACCAGGGGGGGATAGAGGCCCTCCAGGAATGGGAGGCGTCGACGCCCATCCCTCACCGTTCCGTTTATCCGATCTGGACGTCCCCCCCAAACGGTACCTCCGCCGGCTCGCTGAGGTGATGACGAATTTTTAGTACTTGTTGGAGATCACTCCGAGATCCCCTCGACGAACTCGTCGATGGGGACGGCCGGGAGGGTCATGGTCTTGAGGGTCCCCCTCGATCCGAGTTCTGCTGCGATCTTGAGGATCGTCATATCGTCATCTGCCTGGAGGAGGGTCACGAAGTCGTAGGGTCCGAAGAGGGCGTACTGGCCGACGATCTTCGCGCCCCAGCTTTCCACCGCCCTGTTCACCTGCAGTATCCTCTCAGGTTGGTTTTTCACAGTCCGGCTACCCTCTTCCGTGAGGGTGGTCAACATTATGTAATTCTTCATCAAAATCCACTCCTATTCGTGGCCTCAACGCCTGCAGAGAAAGGTATTCTCATTTAATAATAGAAGTAGCTTTCGGGATCAGATCCCTGATCAGAGAAGATCGACGATCGGCTAGATTCATCCTGGATAGTAGACACAATCGTCGTAAGACAGATGGGTTGAAACGTGCAGGGATTTGGGCGGAAATCGAGTTCTTGCGACAGCTATAATTATTCTCCGAATCAGAGGTGTTCGACGAGGGGCCATGAAGAAATCGTTGAAGACGGGGTTCTGCTTCGGCCTGACCTCGGGGATCATCACCACCCTGGGTCTGATGGTGGGGCTCAATTCAGGCACCGGCTCGAAGCTTGCGGTGATCGGCGGGATACTGACGATAGCCGTGGCCGACGCCTTCTCCGACGCTCTCGGCATACACATCTCCGAGGAGGCTGAGAACGTTCACTCGACGCGGGAGGTCTGGGAGTCGACGATCTTCACCTTCGCGTCCAAGTTCCTGGTGGCATCGACCTTCATAGTGCCGATCCTCCTCTTCGACCTCTCCACAGCGGTGGTTTTGAGTCTCTTATGGGGCTTTTTCGTTCTGGGGGTTCTGAGCGTCTTTTTGGCGAGAGAGCAGGAGAAGGATGCCTGGAAGGTGGTTGCAGAGCACCTCTTCGTCCTGGCAGTGGTGGTCGTCGTCACCGATCTCGTAGGCTCCTGGATAGGAGCTACCTTTCGGTATGGCTGAAGGGGCCCAGATCAGGGCCCATCTCTGCAAATCTTCCTTTATCTGCTTTACGAGCTTTGCGCAGAGCTCAACATAGCTATCTTCCCGAAAGAAATTCATATTATAACATCGACTGATTAGTGGAGATGTAGTGATGGAGGTTATCGTCAAGAGATCGGCCCGGCGCAAGAAGACCGTCCAGGCCCGGATGGTGAACGGTGCCCTGGTAATTATGGCGCCAGCATCGATCTCAGAACGGGAGCTGGCCGAGCACATATCAAGCCTCAAGGCTCGGATGGTGCGGAGGATGGGAGGAAGGGACGACGCCCACCTCGCAATGAGGGCCGAGCACCTGAATCAGAAGTACTTCGACGGCCACCTCCGCTGGAAGTCGATAAGCTACTCGGACCGGCAGATGAAGAGGTTTGGGAGCTGCACCATCGATGACAGAACGATCAGGATCAGCTCCCGGATGAGAGAGACGCCCCAGTGGGTCGAGGACTACGTCGTCGTCCACGAGCTGGCCCACCTCATCGAGCCGAGCCACAACAAACGGTTCAAGGAGCTGGTGGGAAGGTATCCCCTCACCGAGAGGGCCATAGGCTTTCTTTCCGCCCTCGATATGATGGAGCGGCGAAGAAATCGAGCCGAGGGCGGCCCTGAACGGTCATGATCTTTTGCTTCGCCGATATGGGGGGGTGTAGCATGTGGGGGATCTAGGTCCCCCACGCAAGATGTCACTTCAACTGGATCTTCGTCAATTTATATTCGGGTTTGGGCTCCCTCTTTGGTATCTTCAGCTCAAGGATCCCATCCTTCATCTTGCCTTCAACCTATCGCCGGATCAACCTCTTCGGGGAAGTTGATCGTTCTGCGACAGGAGCTATAGGTACGCTCTCTATGGAGGTAGTTCTGAGACCTCTCCTCCTCTTCGGACTTCTTTTCTGCTTTTAGTATCAAAAAGTCCTTATTCAGCTCTACGTCAACGTCGGGGGGTCCCACGGGATCAGGGTCGTCCACGACGTCGCCATCGACGAGATCGACCCCGACGAGTTCGACGCCGTCGTCCTGCCCGGAGGCTTTCCGGGCTTTGTGACCCTGGGCGAGGACGAGCGGGTCCTTACCATCGTCCGCCGGATGGACGGGATCATCGATTAAATATCTTTTGATTATCCAATTTTTCGACGCTTAAATCATTCATTTAGTCGAATCAACTTTTACAGCTACCTCCCAAAAATCCATATCTATTAATATGTTAGGATCTCATAAACAAGGATCAGAACTCCGTCCTTTCAATCGAGGGGTTAAGTGGCGAGAGGCGATCGAAAATGAGCGAGGGTTTTGAGCTGTCGATAGTCTTCGCCGTGATCTCGGCGATCTTCGTTTTATCTCTTCATCTCATGGAGAACCGCCAGAAGGAGCCCTCCACCCTGGCAGAGGAGCTGGCGGGCGCCATCGGCCTATTGCTCTCCTCCGCAGTGATGTTCTTGTTGATCCATCTGACTTTCAAAGTGTAAATATTATAATATCTTCTTGGTAGGGGCGCTAACCTGCCGCCCGCCGATAATTCTCCCTCGGAACCGATATCTCGAACCTCGCCCCCCGCCCCTCCTCGCCGGTCTCGGTGATGGTCATGCCGGTGATCCCCAGGATCTCCCGGCTGAGGAAGAGGCCGTAGCCGGTGTGCCTCCCGAAGGCCTGATCGAAGATCCGGGCCTTCATCTCCTCTGGTATCCCCACCCCGTCGTCCTCGACGACGATGATCCCTTCGCCCGTCCCCTCGCCCTCGCTGCCGCCCTCGCCGCCGTCATCCTCATCTTCCGCCTTCTCTTTTTCGACGAAGGATACCCGGATCTTGGTGGCACCCTCCCCGTGCCTTGCGGCGTTCTCCAGGAGGTTGGTGAAGACCTTCTCCAGCATCGGGTCGGCGAAGACCTCCACAGGTCCCGTGGATATCTTCACCTCGATCTTGCCCTCGACATCACCCTCGACCCCGCCTTCTCCCTTGCTCCCGCCCTCGACGGCTTCGCTGGCCGGGCCTTTTGCGACCACGACGGGGGCGGCCTCCGCGGCCCGGCCGACCACCTCTTCCAGGCGCTGCCATTCAGGGGCCGCGACGCCCATGTCCTGATAGTCCCGGGTGAAGACGACCTGTCTTCGGATCGTCTCCGTCAGCTCCAGGACCCGGTCGATGTACTTTTTCATGGTCGGGTCATCGGGGAGGATCTCGCTCAGGAGGAGGGCGTACCCCGAAAGCCCCGTGATCTGGTTCTGGATATCGTGACGGTTGACGCTGCTCAGGAGGTTCAGCTTCCTGTTCGCCTCCTTCAGGGCCTCCTGGTACTGCCGGATCTCCGTGATCTCCTGGGTGATCCCCACCATCCTCAGGGGGCGGCCTTCATCGTCCCTCTCCATCACCTCGCCGCGGTCGTGCACCCAGATCCACCGGCCATCTTTCCGCTTCAGCCGATAGTCGATCTCGTAGTTCGAGGTCCTTTCCTCGAAGTGGTCCCGGAGGGCCGTCATCACCTTTTTGAAGTCGTCGGGATGGATTATCCTCTCCCGATCCCAGACGTGCCCGGTCAGCTCATCTTCAGGATACCCGAAGATCTCCACCAGCCGCCGGTTTCGAACCACCTCTCCCGTCGCCACGTTCTTGTCCCAGATCCCCAGGTTCGCCCCCTCGATGACGAGCTTCATCCTCTCCTCATTCTCCTGGAGCGCCATCTCCGTCTCCTTGATCTCGGTGACGTCGCGGATCGACTCGATCGCCCCCACGATATTGTTATCTCGATCGAAGAGTGGCGAGGCCGTCCCCCAGACGTAGGCCCCCTTTCCTCCACCCCGGTGCGGATATACGAACGCCTCGGCGAAGAGGGTATCCCCCTCCCTCTTGACGTAATCGTAGTGAGACTCCAGCTCTTCATCTCTCGAGAATATCAGATCGATGAGGATCGGCCTTTTGACCCCGTAGAAGACCTCACCATAAGCGTAATCCCCCCTCCCGACGATCTTTTCCTTTGGTACACCCGTCATCTCCTCGATCGCCCGGTTCCAGGCTATCACCTTTCCCTTCTGATCGATGACGAATGTCGGGTCAGGGAGAAAATCGATGATGTCCAGAAGCTGCTTGTGGGCCTGGATCTGCCTCTCCTCCGCCCGCTTTCGCTCGGTGATGTCCTGGCCCTGGATTATGGTGGCCACCAGCGTTCCGTCCTTCTCAGAATAGATGTTGGCCGAGTTCCAGAGGACGATCCTGACGCCACCGTTTTTGCAGCGGACGGGGATCTCCACCGACTCCCAAGCCTCGCCTCTCAGGGTGAAAGCGATCTTTGCGAGGGCCTCCTCTCGCCCCTCGTCTGTAAGGAGCATGCAGGCCTCTTTGCCGATCACCTCCTCAGCGGCGTAGCCCGTCAGCCGCTCAAAGGCCCTGTTGAAGCGTATTATCTTCATATTCGGCCCCCAGACGGCTATGGGGGCGTTGGCGTAATGGAGGAGGCTGTCCAGGTAGTCCCGGGTCTCCCGCAGAGCCAGCTCTGCCCGCTTCCTTTCTGTGACGTCCCGGATCGATTCGATGGCGCCGACTATCCTTCCGTGGTCATCGAATAGAGGCGATGCCGTCGCCCAGATGTAGGCCCCCTTTCCACCGTAGAGGGACGGCACGTAGACCTCGGCGAAGATCGCATCCCCCTTCCTGCCGACGTGGTTGTAACTTCTCTTTATATCCTCATCCTCTGAGAAGATGGAGTCGATCAGAACGGGCCTTTCGAATCCGTAAAAGGGCGCTCCACAGGAGTAAGAGTCCCTGCCGATGACATTTTCTTTGGGAACTCCCGTCATCTCCTCGACCGCCCGGTTCCATGCGATCACCTTTCTATTCTGGTCGATGACGAAGGTGGCGTCGGGAAGAAAGTCGATTATGTCCTGAAGCTGCTTGTGAGCGTGGCAGAGCTCCTCATCCATCCTCCTCTGCTCCGTTATATCGGAGAATATCGTCGCAAACTGTCCCTTACCTATGGAAAAGGCGGATATGCTGAAACATCTATCACTCGACGGGAAAATCCCCTCGAACTTCGCAGGAGATCCCGTTTCGTCTAATTTTGAGAATATTTCTAAAAATGGGGGTATATCAGATCGAAAAACTTCGGTCGCCCTCTTTCCGATCGCCTCTTCTGGCTTCAGGCCAGCTATTAGCTCGATTTTTGGGTTTGCGTCCATTATGACGTAATCCGAGGGGTCGTTCTCACCGTCGCGGACGAACTCGTAGAGGACGAACCCCTCATTCATATTCTCGAAGAGGGCCCTGTACTTCTCCTCGCTTTCTAAAACAGCTCTCTTGGTCTTCTGCCGTTCTGCCGCCTGCCGGATCTGGTGGGTCAGCTCCGCGTAGAGGACCTTGGGGTTTGCGTCTTTTTGGAGGTAGTAGTCGGCACCGTTGTTGAGAGCCTCGATCACCACCTCTTCTCTCCCCTTTCCCGTGAAGAGGATGAAGGGGACGTCAGAATCCTGGCATCGGACCCATTTCAGAAACGATATGCCGTCCATCTCGGGCATCACGTAATCGGAGACGATGACATCGTAATAGTCGCCCGTCAGCCTCTCCATCGCCTCTCTCGCCGACTCGATGGCATCGACCTTTATTCCCTGGGACCTTTCGAGGAAGATCTTTGCGACCTCCAGCACCGCCGGGTCATCATCCACCATCAGAACTCGAATCATGCGCCTTCTCCAGCCAGCTCGACCGCTCCAAGAACGAAGGATCTCGACTTAGAAGATAGACGTCTATGGCTATAATGCCTTTCGGGCGATATGACAAATCCCTCGATCCGGCCAGATGGGCGATGTCAAAAGGTGCTGAAAAGGCGCCCGAACTGCTGGAGCCGTTTCGAGTTATCTAAGATGGGGTCATTGGAACTCCGGCGAGCGGAGGGGCGACCTCCCCTTTCTCGCGGCTACGACGACATATATAATTAACATTAGAGAGCTTAAACGGCTCTTTGTCTTCTGGGGTGATAAGTTTTGAGGATGGGGCTACTCTTGGGACTGACGTTATTCGTTCTGTCGGCGTCTTCGATTTGGGCTCAGCCTGAAGAGGTATGGAACGGGACCTTCGGCGGGCCGGGCCACGAGGTGGGCGGGCCGATCTCGGCGACCGGAGACGGCGGCTACGTCCTGACGGGGATGACCGAGTCTTACGGCGCCGGAAACGGCGACCTCTGGCTCCTCAAAGTGGATCGCGACGGCAGGAAAGTCTGGGACCAGGCCTTCGGCGGCGGGGGCGTCGATGTGGGGGAGTCGGTCCGGGAGACGGAGGATGGCGGCATCATCGTCGCCGGATATACCACCTCCTTCGGCGCCGGGGCCAAGGACGCCTGGCTTTTGAAGGCCGACTCTCACGGGAACGAAGAGTGGGATGAAAACCTGGGGGGTCCCGACGATGATGCTGCATGGTCTGTGGTGGAGACGGAGGGCGGCGGCTACGTCCTCCTCGGATACACCGACTCTTACGGCATCGGAAAATTCGACGTCTGGCTTTTGAAGACCGATGCCGAGGGCGTTGAGGAGTGGAACAGGACCTTCGGCGGCCCGAGCGACGACGAGGGTATGGCCGTCGGCGAGACGAGAGACGGCGGGCTCATCATCGCCGGCAGGACCGACTCTTACGGCGTCGGAGGGCACGACGCCTGGCTGATAAGGACCGATGCAGAGGGAAACAAGATCTGGGAGAGGACCTTTGGAGGCGCAAAGGAGGACTGCATCTGCTCGGTGCAGGAGATTGATGACGGATACGTGGCGTCTGGTTTTACGAGCTCCTTCGGGTCCGGTAAAAGCGAGGTCTGGCTATTGAGGACCGACTCGGAGGGGATGGAGCTCTGGAACAGGACCTTCGGGATCTCTGCCGGGGACTTTGGCAGCTCTGTCGTGCCGACGGACGATGGCGGCTTCGTCGTCACGGGCTGGACCAGCCGGGACGGGAGCAGGACCAGCCCCGACGACGCGCTGCTGATAAAGACCGATTCTGAGGGCGGGGTGGAGTGGACGGCTCTCCTCGGAGGCGACGGGACCCAGAGCGGCGTTTCAGTCCTCGAGGCCGAAGATGGCGGCATAATTGTATCGGGGTTTTCGAACCGTGGCGGTGCGGGTGGTTTTGATCTCTGGATGACGAAATTGAGATACGGCTGACGGAACGCGAGCTGAACGAAGATCTCCAAAATCTCCTATTTGTTGATCTTCACCATCATCAGATCTGCGTTTCCAGAATCGATCGTCCAGCCACAGGTGACGTAGCCGCCGTCTTCGGCCTCCAGGACCGAGGATCCCTCCTCTCGCCCCGACTCGCCGAAGGTGATGTCCCACTCCTTCGTTCCCGACCCGTCGGTCTTCAAAAGCCATGAGTAGAGCCCCCCGGCAGAGCTCCAGCCCCCGATTATGTAGCCGCCGTCAGCCGTCGTCTGGACCGAGGTGGCGATATCTCTGCCCGAATCCCCCACGCTGAATATCTTGCCCCGGACGGCCGTGCCGTTGGGATCGGTCAGTATCAGCCAGGCATCTCCCGCCGAGGCCTCGCCGTCGAGGGGGGCGCTCGCCCCGCCAGCTGCGACGTACCCGCCTCCTGCCGTCTGCTGGACCGCCTCGCCGACGTCGTCTCTTGAGCCGCCGTAGGTGACGTTCCAGACCTCTTCCCCTTCCGAGTCGGTCTTAATAAGCCACAGGTCGCTTCCGCCGGCGCCGAAGGACTCGGTGAAGCCTGTGATGATGTATCCTCCATCCGCCGTCTCCTTCGCGGAGCGGCCTCCGTCGTCGTTTGCGCCACCGTAGGTCCGATTCCACAGCTCACTTCCATCAGCATCGGTCTTGACGAGCCAGGCGTCTTTTCCGCCGGCGCCGAAAGATTCGGTCTCACCGACGACTATGTTGCCACCATCACCGGTTTTTTCGAGGGAATAAGCCCAGTCGTAGCCGAACCCGCCGAAGGTGCGGTTCCAGATCTCTTCGCCCTTCGGGTTCGTCTTCGTCAGCCAGGCGTCAAAATCCCCGGCGCCGCGAGAGTTCGTCCCGCCGGCGAGGATGAGCCCTCCGTCGGAGGTCTCCAGGACCGCCATGGCTTCATCGTCACCGGTGCCGCCGAAGGTCTCGTTCCAGCGCTCTCTTCCTTTCGAATCCGTCGATATCAGCCAGCCGTCGCGCCCGCCAGCGCCGCGGGAGTTCGTCCTGCCGACGACGACGAGGCCGCCGTTTTTAGTCTCGATGACCGAGTTTCCGACGTCAAAGCCCGGGCCGCCGAAGGTCGCCCTCCAGACCTCTCCCTCAGTTTCGAAAGTGCCGAAGGCGTATAAAATGAGCACCAGAGTTATCATCAGCGCCGCCCCCAGCACCAGAGGCTCCTCGCTGAACTTAGTTGAGGCGATCGTCGCCTTCATCTTGCGGATCTTCCGCTTAATCGAGGTTTCAGCCTCCCGACGTTCGGACATCGTCTCTCTCCTTCACCAGAGATCGAATTCGATCAGGTTCATCCATTCCGTTAAGCTTTTTGGTCAGTTCTTGGGCTATATTCACACTTCGGACGAGTCCCAGTCGGTGGAGGGCTTCAGCGGTTTGATGGGGTGGCCCTCTTGCACCTCTTCGTAAACGAAGATCTCCTCGATCTTGACGCCGAAGATCTTCGCCATCTTGAAGGCCAGGTCTAGAGATGGGTTGTACTTGTCCTTCTCTATCGCGATTATCGTCTGTCTCGTCACGCCCAGCTTCTTTGCGAGCTGCTCCTGAGTCAGATCGTGAATCGCTCTGTAGACTTTGATCTTATTCCTCATCGTCGGGCTCGTATCCGTATCGTCTGTTGTAGTATCCGTAGAGGACAGAGTAGAGGATCATCAGGGCGCAGGCCGAGAAGGCGAGGAGAAATCCGGGGTTGGTGTACTCAGGATGGTCGACTCTCAGGGCTATCAACACAACGCCGACGAAGGCACTCGTCGCTGCAAAGACCTCCATGGCGACCTTGGCCGCCTTTTCGCTCACCCTCTCGTCCCTTTCGTCCGCCACCACCTCTTCGACGCTCATTTTGCATAAATAAAATAAAATTATGCCCACGACCGCTGATATCACGACGAGGGCGGCATCGGCCGCCGCGGCAAACCAGCCCGCAAGAGCCACCGTGGCCACTATAATAATAATTCTGCAGATCTTGGATTGTTTTGCTTCCATCGGCATCACGATGTAAATCTTGTATTACAATTAGTTATATAAACTTAACTAATTAGATTTCATCGTCCAGATCCGGCGAGAATCCAGATGATTGCATTTCTCTTTTGCTGAAACGATCTTCCGGTGAAGCTGAGTTTGCGCCCCAGGTCATGACAGGGATTCTTTACAGATAGTAAAGTTAATATAACATTATGTAATTCATGAGTGACATAGGGTGGGGGAGTTGGGGTGTTGTCTTCACTGCCTCTGGTCGAGGAAGACGGCTGATGGACGGCTTGCTAGAGTCCGAGAGCTGGGGTCTGCCCACCTGCTCCAGCTCAATTTTTACATATCTCCAAAAAGGCGACGGAGTTGGACAGGATAAGGGGAATTGGGAAAATAGAGCTTGATTTGATGGCATAGGCCAGGATAGCCGCAGTCATCGCGGCGCTGGTGGCGCTCTGCATCTGCGCCCTGGCGGAGGAGGATGTTGAGGACGATTCGAAAGACAGCTGGCGCGAGAAGGGGCACGGGCTATTCTCGAACGGAAGTATGGAAGAGGCTCTCCAGGCTTATGACGAGGTGCTGAAGATCGATCCGGAAAACGCCACCTTCTGGCTTGACAAATCTCTGATCCACGATATCCTGGCAAGGCAATCTCGCTTGAAGGCGGTTGCCCTATTCGACGAAGATCTGGCAGAAAACCCCGAAGACGCCCGGGCATGGTGGGGTAGGGGAGTTGCCCAATACGGCCTGGAACAGCCCGAAGAGGCGAGGGGGTCCTGGGAGAAGGCCCTAGAGATCTACAACGAGACCCTGAAGTTTGTCCCTGAGGATGCCGAGGCCTGGTTCGACAAGGCCGAGATTTTGACCAGCCTTGGCAGGAATGAGGAGGCGATCGAGGCCTATGACAGGGCCATCGAGCTGAACTCGACGAGATCTGCGGAGGCCGCGATGACCAAGGACAACCTGCTCACGAGGATGGGCCCGTTATGACGAGAACCTTCAAACTTCATAGCGTTTTTGAGGTGAATTGATGAAAGGAGATCAGGTTAATGGAGCGATTTCAGGCAGGCCTGGGATCGGCAGAAGAACGATGATGGCCGCCGTTTTTTGCCTGCTGACGTTGGGCTTTCAGGCGACGGCTGATGGGGATACAACTGACGATTTGATCAGGACGGGGCAGGAGCTTTACCAGAACCGCTCTTATGATGAAGCCCTGGCGGCCTATGATCAGGCCCTCCTCCTCTCCCCTGACGATCTTCAGGCGTGGATGGGCAAGGGCAAGGTCTTAAACGCGCTGGGAGATTACAACCTATCGATTTTGGCCTACCAGAACGCCACCAGGATCGATCCCGACGATCAGGAAGCTTGGTTTGGGGTGGGGTTGAACCGATTCCTCTTGCAGGACCCCAACGAGTCCCTGACGGCGCTGGAGAGGGCCTTGGAGATAGACGGAAACTACACCAGGGCGTGGGAGCTGAAAAGCGCAGTCCTCGCCCAGATAGGCAAGAACGACGAAGCCCTGGAGGCCTCCAGACGAGCCAGAATGAGCTGCCCTCCCTCAGATACTGAAATGATATCACATTCCTGGGTATCGGAGTCTTTCATCCTTCGTCAGATGGGGCGCGATGATGAGGCCCTGGCGGCCTTAGAGAACGCCACGACTATCGACCCCAAAAACTACGACGGCTGGATCCTCCTCGGAGAAGCTCTCCAAGGGAAGGGCGAGTACAACCGGTCGCTTGCCGCCTACGACAGCCTCCTCACCAACATAGCTCCGATCAGCCCGCCAATGTTGGCCTTAGTCCTCATCGACAAGGGGAGCGTCCTCATGGAGATGGGCCGGTATGAAGAGGCGAGGGATCTCTACCAGCAGACTATCGATCTCAACTTCTCTCTCGACCCTCTGGACCAGTACTACTTGGGCCGGGCGTGGCTCGGCAAGGCCGCCACCCTCCTCCGGCTCGGCGACTACGAGGAGGCCCAGGAGGCCTTCAACCGGTCGATGGAGGCAGAGCCCCTGCTGGCAGACGATGCCTGGAGGGGGATCGGAGACGCCCGCATGGGGCTTGGGTTTTATGAGGAGGCCCTTCAGGCTTATGATACGGCCCTGGGAACTTATCCGGAGTTCGTAAACGTGGAAAGAGGCCATGCCTGGAAGGGGAGGGGCGACGCCCTGATGGCTATCGGACGGGATGATGATGCCCTTTTGGCCTATCAGAACGCCTCTACGGCCTACGATCTCGCCATCGAGATGCCGGATCAGGGAAGACAATCTTATCCCCTCAACGGGGAGTTCTGGCAGAGCCGGGGAGCCGTCCTGGAGGCGTTGGGGCTTGGGGCCCAGGCTGAAGAGGCTTATGGGAAGGCCAGGGAGCTGGGGTATGGGAATCGACAAAGTGTGAGTGAGGTGTAGAAAAATGTACGGAAAAGTCGAATCGTTTGTGGCCACTTTCAGGATACAGAAATTATCCGCAGGAGTGAAGTTCGGCATAGTTCTGTCGTTGGCAGTCCTCTGCACATGTGCTGTGGGGCAGCCTGCCACGTCGTTGGCTCTAACCAACGTCATCTCCGTCGGAGAGGACGAGTTCATAGAGATGGCCAACGACGGAAAAGAGACCGAAATCTTCGAGGGTTTGATTCTGACCATCGACGACAAGGGGTCGATCGCCCTTCCAGACTTCACCCTCGAACCCGGTGAGAGGATCAGGTTCCACCTCGGTTCTGGCGAGAGCAACGAGACCGACATATTTATCGATAGCGATCTCGCCCTGGACGACCTCGCCGGAAATCTGACTTTGAAAAATGCTTCAGGAACGCTGGATAAGTTCCTAGCCTACTGGACGCCGGAGGAGACCGCGAGAGACTGGTTCGAGAAGGGGGAGGAGCTGTCGATGAACGGCTCGACGGAGGAGGCCCTGGCAGCCTATGAGAGGGCCGTTGAACTCGAATCGGAGATGGCCGAGGCCTGGGTCGGCAAAGGATACGCCAAGAGCAGGCTCGCCTTTATCGGTAAGGACCCGGCCGGATACAACGAGTCTCTTCTCTCTTTTGAGAAGGCGATCCAGCTGAACCGGTCGCAAGCGCAGGCCTGGAATGGGAAGGCCACTGTTCTATCGATGATGGGACGGTACGAAGAGGCGGTCGAGGCGTACGGCGCCTCCCTGGAGATAGACCCTCTGCAGCCCTGGGTCCTCGTCGGAAAGGCGAACGCTTTATGGAAGCTTGGAAGGCATGATGAGTCGATAGCGGCCAGCGACGAGGCGATAGATGCCGCCTTTGAGACCGTCGAGAAGGCTTACGTCTGGTTTGAAAGGGCTCATCTATCCGCGGAAGATGGCGACTACAACGGGACGGTGGAGGCTTTGAATCGGGCCACCGAGCTGGCGCCTGATGATAAGAACTTCTGGATCAACGGGGGCGTTCTCCTGTCGGCTCATCTGGGAAGGTACGAGGAGGCCCTCATATACATCGATAGAGCCCTGGAGATCGATCCCGGGGATGCTGACGCCTGGCTCTCCAAGGCTCAAATTCTCGGGCCCTCCTTAGGCAGGTACAACGAGTCCCTCGAAGCCTGTGAGAGAGCCATAGATATCGATCCCGAAGATCCCGACACCTGGCGTTTGAAGGGCCTCATCCTCATGAACTTGGGAAGGGACGCGGAGGCCCTGGCGGCCTTCGAGGAGGCGATAGAGCTTGATCCCCAGAATGGGTATGCTTGGCATCTGAAGGGCAGTTTGCTTCAGCGTCTCGGCCGCGAAAGCGAGGCTGATGAGGCCTTCGCCAGGGCTGAAGAGCTAGGGTTCACATCGCCTATTGCAGGGATCTTCGCCATTACCGAGATCAGCGCTGCGGGCGAGGATGAGTTCGTAGAGATCGCGAACAACCTCGACGATGCCGTAAACCTCAAAGGATGGACCCTGGTCGTCGACGGCGATGAGACGAGATCAGTCGTCCTTCCCGAGTACATCCTGGAGCCGGCGGCGAAGGTGAGAGTCCACTTCGGTGCGGGTGAGAACTCTGGGACCGACCTATTCATGGAGAGCGGGATCGCCCTCAACGACGATGCTGCGAGCGTCACCCTGAGGGACGGGGCCGGGAGGGAAGTATCGTTTCTGGGGTTTGAAAACCTCCCAGATGGCAGAGTTGTGGGGACGAGGGGCAGTGGGGAGTTCGAGTATCAACCTTCGTGACAATAGCCCGAAAAATATTATGGATAAGAGAGCGGAGTGGGTTGGTTGATTTGAAAGGAAAAACTGGATCGTTGGTGGGCCGCTGAATTATGGAGCGGGAACCAGGCTCGCCTTGGCCTTTACGGCTCTGGCAGTGCTGAGTCTGGCTGCCCTCGGCTTTTGCGCCGCTTCCCAAGAAGATACGGCAGACTATTGGGTCAAGAAGAGCGAGGAGCTTTTCGTCAACGGCTCTTACGACGAATCTGTCCAGGCCTTAGATAAGGCCCTGCAAATAGAGCCGGAGACTGCCAACCTTTGGCAGACCAAAGGCGCTTTATTGGCTCTCATCGGAAAGAAGGATGAGGCCCTTATAGCCCATCAGAGAGCTTCCCGTAAAGAGGATGAAGAGGACATCAGAATCTTGGCATCGGACCCATTTCAGAAACGATATGCCGTCCATCTCGGGCATCACGTAATCGGAGACGATGACATCGTAATAGTCGCCCCTCAGCCTCTCCATCGCCTCTCTCGCCGACTCGATGGCATCGACCTTTATTCCCTGGGACCTTTCGAGGAAGATCTTTGCGACCTCCAGCACCGCCGGGTCATCATCCACCATCAGAACTCGAATCATGCGCCTTCTCCAGCCAGCTCGACCGCTCCAAGAACGAAGGATCTCGACTTAGAAGATAGACGTCTATGGCTATAATGCCTTTCGGGCGATATGACAAATCCCTCGATCCGGCCAGATGGGCGATGTCAAACGGTGCTGAAAAGGCGCCCGAACTGCTGGGGCCGTTTCGAGTTATCTGAGATGGTCCATTGAAGCTCCGGCGGGCGGGGAGGGCGACGCCCTGGCGGCCATCGGTCGAGATGATGAAGCCCTTTTGGCATATCAGAATGCCTCTATAGCCTAAGATCTCGCCATCGAGAGGCCGGATCAGGGAAGGCAATCGTATCCCCTCAACGGGGAGTTCTGGCTGAACCGGGGAGCTGTCCTGGAGGCGTTGGGGCTTTTGGTCCGGGCCGAGGAGGCCCTATGAGAAGGCCAGAGAGCTGGGGTATGAGACGCCGTCCGCCTCGTCACTGGTTCTTACCAACGTCGTATCTGTAGACAATGACGACTTCATCGAGATGACCAACGATGGAACCGATACTCAGACCTTCGAGAGCCTGACCCTCGCCATCGATGGCGCGGAGTGGCGAGGCCTCGGGAACTGCCATCAGAGGCAACATAAGGTCGGTGGCAAACCCGCCCGGGACGGAGGCGATGGATATCGGCGAAGCCCTCGATCTGATCCGTCTGGGAGAGGAGATCAACTACCAGGGCGCCTCTGGCGAGATCACCTTCGACGATAAGGGGGACGTCTCCGGAATATACGCCACCTGGTCGATCGCCGAAGACGGAAGCATCCAGGCAGGCGATTCAATAGAGATGGAATGAGGGGCTCCTCCCCTCTATTCCATTTTTTCGGATCAGTTGTTATTACATATTTCAAGATCAGTGCGAAAGGATTATTTACGGGGACCGATATATGCGAGTGGGGTGTTAAAATCATGACCGACTGGCCCGTCCTCCTGCTGATCATGGAAGGGATACCGTTCCTCGCCTTCGTATACTACCTGGATCACAAGAAGAAGATGTACATGCTTGAAAGGGGAGAAGCGGAGCGGGGCAGGGAGGAGTCCATCGACCTCAGGCTTGAGAGGCGCCTATCGAGCGGCCTCTTCCTCTCTCTCGCGGGGGTATCGCTTCTCGTCTCCCCAAGCCTCGCCAGGTTTTCTGGGATCGAGACGGCCCTCAACTTTGAGCTGCTCCTCATGGGGATCGTCGTCTTCTCCTCGGGGCTGGCCATGCTCCTCGGATACAGCATCATGAAGGGAAGAAAGCTCTACTCAACCTCCGACGGCATCCTGGAGTTCAAGTGAAGCAGGGCCGTATCCCAAAATCCTATTTTATATATAACCCTTGAGCATTAAAAATAGTGGTCGGAGACGGGTCGGGGCAGGCATATTTGTCGGTCCGATCTTCGGGTTGATTTGATGCAGAGGCGGATCAGGTCGAAGTCGATCTCGGATCGTGAGCATCTTTTGTCGGCCCGTCTTTTGGGCGGAGAGCCGATCGGCCCCAAAGCTGGGGGGGCCGATCTGATCGCCGAATTTACATCATCCCTGGGGGCATCCCCATGCCACCCATGCCGCCCATCCCGGCAGGCATGCCGCACATTCCGCCTGGCATTCCGCCCATGCCACCCATCCCTGCGCCAGCCGGGGGCTGCTCGGTCCTCTTGGAGGCGATTACATCATCGATCCTGAGGATCAGGTTTGCGGCGTCGGTGGCGGACTTGATCGCCTGGGTCTTCACCCTTAGGGGCTCGACGACCCCCATCGCCCACATGTCCACGACCTTGCCATCGAGGGCGTTCAGGCCGCCGGTCTTCATCCCGGCCTCGTGGCTGCTCTTCATGTCCGTCAGCTTGGTTATGGCGTCAAACCCGGCGTTCTCGGCGAGGGCCTTCGGGATCTCGGACATCGCCTCAGCGAACTTCTCGACGGCGAGCTGCTCTCTGCCCTTGAAGTTCGCGGAGTACTCTCGGAGGTTTAGGTAGAGCTCTATCTCGGGGGCTCCGCCGCCCGCCACCATAGTCTCGTCCTCGACGGCGGCGGCGACGGCGTGGAGAGCGTCGTCCAGGGCCCTCTCCAGGCTGTCGACGACCTGCTGGGTTCCGCCCCGGAGGAGGAGCGATACCGTCCCCTCCTTGGCAAGGCCGGTGACGAAGGTCATGTGGGCTCCGCTCACCTTCTTCTCTTCCACCAGCTCCGCGTGGCCGAGGTCTTTCGGGGTCATCTCGTCGAGGTTGGTGACGATGTTTCCGCCGGAGGCTCGGGCCAGCTTCTTGAGGTCGGTCTTTCTGATCCTCCTGAAGGCCATGATCCCTGCCTTGGCGAGGTAGCTCTGGGCCAGGTCCTCGATCCCCTTCTGGCAGAAGACGACGTTGGCGCCGGTGGCGATCACCTTCTCCACCACCTTTCGGATAGCCTCCTTCTCCTGGTTGGCGAAGATCTTGAACTGGTCACTGGAGGTGATGGAGATCTCGGCCTTCGTCTCGGTGTCCCTTGCCTCGATGGGGGTTCCGAGGATGGCGATCCTGGCGTCTTTGACCTTCTTTGGCATGTTGTCGTGGACCCGTTCTTTATCGATGATGATCCCCTGGAAGAGCTCGGAGTCCTCCATGCTCTCTCCGGCCTTCTTCTCCACGATGACGTTCTTGAGGGAGACGACCTTCTTCCCGTCGTCGGTCTCATCGGTCACCGCCAGCACCATATCCACGGCGTCTTTTGCGATCTTGATGTCCGGCGACCCCGCTAGCTTTCCCGTCATGGCGGTGAGGGCGATCTTCTCCAGAAGGTCCCTGTCCTTCGTCGAGACCTTCATGGCCATCTCCTCCAGAACCTCGATCGCCCTGTCTGCGGCCATCCGATAGCCCTGGACGATCATCGTCGGGTGGACGCCCTCGTCCATAAGCTCCTCGGCCCTCTTGAGAAGCTCGCCGGTAAGAATCGCCACCGTCGTCGTGCCGTCGCCGACGACGTCGTTCTGGGCCTTGGCAGCCTCCACCAGCATCTTGGCGGCGGGGTGCTCCACCTCCATCTCCCGGAGGATGGTCACGCCGTCGTTGGTAATCGTAACGTCTCCGATGGTGTCGACGAGGAGCTTGTCCATGCCTCGGGGGCCGAGGGTGCTTCGCACCGCCTTGGCTATGGCTCGTGCCGCCATGATGTTGTTAGACATCGCCTCTTTACCCCGCTCTCGTCGAGCGCCTTCTCTGAGAATCAATATCGGCTGTCCGCCTAATCCTGCCATAAATTGCCTCCTTCTCGGGATCAGACTATTTGATCTTCTATAAAAGGGTTTTCCACATATCCACATCTGTTTGTGTTCGAGCGCTCTGGCCGGGCAGGAGAGTTGAGAGGCAGTCAGTTCTCGATTAACTGTATTAGAAGATCACTAAATATGAGTCGGGCAGAAAATGAGTCGAGCAGATCTTGCGGTGTTGCGCATGTCAACTTGAAGACGAACCCAGAATTTTCGTAACTATTCAGCCCACCTCAAACAGCATCGCGAGACCCATTCTTAGAGACCTCGCGAGGCCAGTGACGTAAAGCTAATTCCAAGTGGCTCTGGCAATAGATATCGTTATTCATTCTAGCGCAAATTGTTGGTTGGCATGCATTCATAACCAAAATCAGTATCATGCGGGCGATTCGGGATAGCTGAATAGTTACGAATTTTCTTCATTTTGTCCTGCGAAAATGGCTTTCTAGATCAGGCCTCAGTTGGGAAAATACATATATGCCGAGTTATGTCCGAAACCTAGAAATAACCCTGGGAAGGTATTTTATTCAAAGCATCTACGTCTGACCTCAGATGTGCTGATAGGATCAAGGTATTAAAGAAGTTAAAAAGCCCGGGATTATTGCGTCATCCGTGGGATTAGTGTATCTCAGCTTGTTCTTACCTTGAAGTTAAAAGTCGAAGGGGGTATTACTACATGCCAAGGAGTTCTTCGCGCTTCTGTACTTTAATGGGCATAAAGGGGAGGCCAAGGACGACGGCCCGTCGGGGCGCCCGCGTCGCCGTCATGTGTCTTTTGTCACTCTTCGCCCTTTTTGCATCGCCAGCTCTCGGGGAAGGAGATATGCCATCAGATGATCTCGATCCTGGCAGGGTCCGGGTGGTTCTGACCGCCGGCGAGTTCAGCATTTTCAAGGACGAAGATGGCCTCGACGTCGTTACGATGGACGGCTTCGCCTCGACCACGTCGCCGGGAGACCCGTTGCTGGTCCACCAGGTCTACAACCTCCTCATCCCCCCCGAGGCCATAGGGTCGGACCTCAAGATCGAGATAGTCTCCGCCGAAGTTGAGGTTCTGGATGGGACGTACGATATCCGGCCCGTGGGCCCCCTCGTCCCGGCCAGTGGCGAGTTCCCCGCCGTCATACCGATAGAATATTGGGGCGAAGATAAAAACGTATCCGATGGTAGAAACCTCGACGTCTACGAAAGAGATGCGAACTATCCTGAGAATTACTTGGAGCTTCTGCCGTATTCAGAGATGAGGAAGTGGAAGTTTGCTAGGCTGGACTTTGTGCCGCTCCAGCACAACCCGGCATCAAAGAGGCTCACCCTGATAAGGAGCGTCGCCGTGGACGTGGCCTACTCCATCTCTCCAGAGGCGATGGAACGGGATCTGGCAGAAGATACCGTTATGGACGACGTCGCCCGGGACCTCTTCATAAACTACGACGAGGCAAAGGCCTGGTACGGTCGTGAATATCAGGGGGCGGAGGTCGAACCTCTGGCGATATACGATTACGTCATCATAACCACCGACGCCATCGTCGCCCAGAGCTCCAGGCTGAGGACCTTCATCTCCCATAAAGAGAACCTCGGCTATTCCGTTCTGGTGGTCACCGAGGCCGACTTCGAGGGGTTGGTGGGAGATCCTCCAAACCACAGGGCAGAGAAGATCCGCAGGTGGCTGAAGAACAACTACGCCTCCATGGGGATCAAGTACGTCCTCCTGATCGGCGACCCCCACCCTTACGAGTCCGGGGAGGGCGACATCCCCATGAAGATGTGCTATCCGAGGTATTCGGATACATATCCTGAGGCTCCGACCGACTACTTCTACGCCGACCTGACCGGCGACTGGGACATAAACGGCGATCAGATCTACGGTCAGTGGGGGGTGGACTATCCCGTCTCCGGCGGCGTCGACTTCACCCCCGAGGTCTACGTCGGAAGGATCCCGGTATACGACTCCGATTATGCGACCCTCGACAGGATACTCCTGAAGATCATAGAATACGAGACCTCCTCCGATACAGATTGGCGAAAGAGCGCCCTCCTCCCCATGTCCTTCTCCGACTCAAAGACGGACGGAGCCAGGCTGGGCGAGCAGATGAAGGATGTTTACCTGGACCCCAACGGATATTCCTACTGGAGGATGTACCAGCAGGGGAGCATAGGGTCCTGTGCCAACTCCATCTATCCAAGCGACGAGGAGCTTCATGGAGATACCGTCGTCAGGAACCGGTGGGCAGCAGGCGACTACGGCATAGTCTGCTGGTGGGGACATGGGGGCGAGACTTATGCAGGTATAGGGTACAAGGATTGCAGTGACGGGTATCTCTTCCGCAGCTCATACAGCCCCTACCTGGACGACTCCCATCCGTCCTTCACCTATCACTGCTCCTGTCTCAACGCCAATCCTGAGACGAGCAACAACCTCGCTTATTCCGTCTTGAAGCAGGGCGGCATCAGCACCATCTCGGCGACGAGAGTATCTTGGTATTACCCAGGCCGGTCTTACTTCGATGGGAGCCCCTGCAACGCAGGCCTCGGGTACGAGTATGTAAAGAGGCTGGTGGTTCAAAAGCTTCCGGGAGGCGACGCCCTCTACCTGGCCAAAGAGAGCGTCTACCCCGGATTTGCCAGCGCAACCACCATGAACTGGTACGTCTTCAACCTCTACGGCGACCCCTCCGTATCCCTCGAGAATCCCCCCGCCCCGGAGCCAACAGTCGATATGAGGACGGCGAGTTGGCAGCGGCCTCGGCAATGAAACCGGCCTGATAAATGACGGAGAAATGGAGAATAAGGGGATAGGGGCTCTCAGAGCCCCGTTGCGCTCGCCAGCTGGAGGCTCTCGGCCCGGTCGCCGTTCCCCTCCACCAGCACCACCCGGTTGCCGTCGTTCCAGAGGTAGATGTACTTCAGCTCCTTTCCGACTTTGTCCCTGATCTCGGTGACCTGGCGGCCGTTGACGACGGCGGTGCTGAACCGGTCAACTCCCACGAAGGGGGGCTTCTCAAAATCCGGCTGTGCCTTGTAGTTTGCGACGGCGGCCTCGGCCTTTGCCTCGCTCTCGCAGTCCATCACCGTAATTCTCGCGTCGTAGTCCTTGCCAATCTCGCCCCACCGGTACTTGCCTACGGTGGCCTTGACGGCGCCGATATCCTCATCTCCCCTGAAATCGGCGATCTCATCCTCCATGTCTATCCCCGGAGTCGAGTCGTCGACGACGGCGATGAGGGTGAACCCCTCGGGCAGGTTCTCGGTGGGCACGCCGGCGGCTTCCTCGCCGCCCGCCTTATCCGAGCTGATGCAGCCGGCGGTGAGGACCGATCCGGCGATGAGCAACATGCAAACCGCGTACTTCAGGTTCATGAGAGCTAGAAGACCAGCTTTTGGCTGATAAAGGCTTTGCTGAAATTCGAGGATGCGCCTCTCGGGTTTTCGAGATTCGCTTGAGTCATCGTATCGTCGTATCATCGTATCATCAGGTTCCCCAGGGCCACCAGGAATAGGGCGAGCATCAGCCAGCCAAAGACCCCCTCGACGATGACCAGGTACTTGTACCTCCCCAGGGCCAGGTAGTCGGCCGGAGCCTGGGCGATGAAGACGAGGGAGCTGAAGTACATCGCCTCCCCCAGGGTCGGACGCTCTGGGATTGAGGGGACGTTGAAAAATTCCTGCTGAGTTTCGCCATCAAATTCCTCGCAAGTTTCGCTTTCCTGCGAGGATGTTACGTTCTTGATCCTGGCCTGAAGATCGATTTTCGCGACCTCAGAACCTTCTGCCAACTCTTCGAGCTTCGCGTCCGGCCTCTCGTACTGGAGAAGCCCCCTCCCCAGGTGGAAGATGATCCCGAATACGAGGACTATCGAGAGGGACCAGGCGAGGGTGTAGTCGGGCCGGACGCCGTAGCCGCAGGAGAGCCAGGCGAGGTAATCGATCGCCTTGGACCAGCCGAGTCCCTTTCTCACTTGGGAGAGCTTCCGATAGTGGTAGTAGCAGTCGTCAGCGTCCTGGAACCACCCCAGCCGCTTGTAGTTCTCGACGAGCCCCATGTAGACCTCGTCCCTGAAGACGAGGTGGTCCTCCATCGTCCTCCAGGGTATGACGAACCCCTCGATCTCGGTGTTGTTGAGGTGGACCCGGGATTTTTCGCCGAAGGTGGTCCCGTTCAGCTTCATGTAGGAGATCGTCGAGCCGTAGAGGAAGAAGTCCCCCTCGAAGCGAGAGTCCTCAAACTCCGCAAAGCTCATGAACTCGACGCTGGCGAAGTTGGCGTCCGCCTCGAAGGTGACGTTGGCGATGAAGCTTCTCCCCGGAAAGGTGGCCAGAAGGAAGTCCGCCGCCCCCGAGAAGACGGCGCCGTAGAAGTTCGTCCACCTCCCGAACTCGGCGTCCTCGAAGTGGGCGTCCCCGAGGAAACGAACGTTGTCGAAGAGGACGTACTCCTCGGCGAACCGGGTGAAGTTGAAGTCGCACCTCTCGAAAAAGACGGAGTTCGAGAAGTAGGCGTCGCGGCCGAACCTGGTTGCGCAGAACTCGGCCTCTCTCTCGAAGATGGCCAGGTCGAAGAAGACGGTATCCTCGAAGATGGCGAAGGAGAAGTCGGCGGAGTCGTTGAACCGGGCCTCGCTGAAGAGGACCATATTCTCGAAGACCGTCTCCTCGAAGCTGACGGGTGCCTCGAAGATCGCCCCCTCCATCCGGACCGGGTCCTGGATCTCGCAGTCGACGATGGCGATCGGCGACCTCACCGGCCCCTCCATCTCCCGGAGGTCGAGGCTTCCCACGATCCTCAGGTGGTGCCGCTCGACGGCCTTTCCCTCCCGGATTTCATCGAGGACCTCCGCGGCGTCCACGACCTCAAGATCCTCCTTCGCCGATCCGAGACCGGCGAGGACGTCGCTCCCGACGGCGAAGACCGTCAGAAGAAACAACAGGGCGACGGTTCGGGAGAGCATGGTTGGACGGATCATCCCCTCTGGGCCATGCTTGAGTACTCTGCAGCGTACTGGTTTTTCGGGTCGAGGGAGAGGATGGCGTCGAACTCCCCCCTCGCCTCCGAGCGGCTCCCGTTCCAGTAGAGCTCAAAGCCCCTCTTGAAGGCCTGGGTCGTTTCGCTCGGGGTCGTGTCGATGTTCAGCTCCGAGATGAAGCTCTTGGCGACGTTTATCGGGATCAGGAAGTTGTAGCCCTGAACGTCGATCCAGTCTCCGGAGACGAGGGTCTTGCCCGAGCCGAAGGTGGCGATCCCGATCACCTCGCCGTCAGCGTTGAAGGCGGGGCCGCCGCTGTTTCCGTGGTAGATGGCGGCGTCGGTCTGGAACGCCTCAGATCTGTCAGGAAGCCTCTTTTTCGCGCTTATGATCCCCAAGGTGACCGATGGGACGTAGTCGGTCTCCGCGGATAGCTCCGCGTTCTGCCAGGAGGTGGTGACCCCCGGATACCCGATCACCACGACCTTGTCGCCCACCTCGACGTACTTTGAGTCCCCCAGGGTCGCCGTCGGCAATTCGCTCGAGGTCTCGATCTTTATGATCGCGAGATCCTTTCCTGACCGATACTTGTAGTCGCCGGAGCCAAACCACAGCTCCTGGGGGCTGATCTTCCTGATCTCGGCGGGGTAGCCTGCAGGCGACCGGTCCAGGCTGCTGGGGCTTCCGAAGCGGACGAGGATCTCCTGCATGTAGTCGAGGTCGTAAGTTAGGAATAGGTCGTATATCTCCAGAAGATCTTCCTCTGTCGCTGGATACGGCTCGTCGCCGTTGGCGACGAAGATCGCAGGCCACTCTTCCGCCGCCCACTCCAGGGCCTGTAGGGCGAACTCCGCCTTCAATTCTTCCTCTGGCTCATGGACGACGTGGGCGTTGGTCACTATGTAGCCGTCTCTGCTCACCACAAACCCCGACCCGAAGAAGCCTGCAGAGAACTGGGGGATCTCCACCTCCACCTCGAACTCGGGATCGTCCGAGGATAGGTAGACCGTCGACTCTCCGTCGTCGTTCTCCAGGTTTCCGACGTACTCCGAAGTTATCATCACCACCGCCGGCCTTCCGAGATAGCTGACCCGATTTTCGGCGGTGATCTCGCCTGCGGCAGAGGCGGATGTTACCATAAACAAAGCTATTAATAGCGAATAAATGATCTTAAGCGGGACTCCGATCCCTTTGGACGTCATGATCGACCCTCAGGTCTGATCGGGCCTCCAAGGTCTTTAATTTTTCCGGCCGATTCTCCGGACCAGCGATACCTCGATGGTCGTATATATCCCGGCTAGCGGTGAGGTTTAACAATCCCGGGGCGGCGGGAGATCATAAAATTTATAAGCATCGATGATGTATTTTTTATGAGCGTGATAATAGTTGGCACCTTATAAAATCTATAATATGTTGCTGATCGCCCTTTTCTCTCTGATTTTTACGGTTGGCATCGCAGTCTCAGAAGATGCATCAGCTGGTGACTTCTCAACAGATGATGAAATTGCCAAAGATAGCTCGGAAGGCGACATCAGCGCCTTCCGATCTGTGCTGGAAGAGGATGGGTTTATCGTACAGGAAGGGATCTTGAGCTACTTCGACATCATCGGCCTGTATAATAAAGGCCTCATCCAAAGCTGCTTCGGCAATAACCCCGCCACTCCTTACGTAGCTTTCTGGCTGCCTCCGGGACCTGGACAGACGGGAAGAAGCCTCCTCGAAACCCCCGGAGGACTGGCGGTGGACTGGCATCTCAGGCCGGATGAAGCGGTGGTTTACATCGGAAGAACTCCCCCGGAGTGCAGCTACTTCAGCTATCGAAGCTACATATTTGACAAGTTCTATCCCAACGAGGGCGTATATAAGCGGATCTTCGGTGATCTCGGCGACGCGCTGAACCTGAGGACGATAAAGACGGAAGGGACACCGGATGGCGCCGGTGGTAATCCCTTCAACCAGACCACCCTCATCATCTCCACCGCCGACAGGGGCATCGATGAACGCGTAAGAACGGCGGCTGAATTGGCGGGGTATCCTCCGTCCATCATGAACACCGACGTCATGCCCTCGTCCATATTGAATATGGGACTTGACAACAGCTCTGACACCTTCGCCTTCGTCATCCGCGTGAACTTCTTCAAGGATGAGCTTGCAGGCGATGCGTACGTAAACGATCCGCCGGGCACCGTCCTCCGCATAACTCCTGAAGAGCCTGCGGAGCCGGACCCCTACAAAGTGCCCGATCTGAGGGTTCGTGGCAGCGGGAACGCCGGTGAGCTGGACCTGACGCCGGACCTGAACGAGCTGAGAGGGGCCATCCTCGACAGATACGCTGATTTGAAGGCGAATGAGCTTGAAACCCATGTCTGGCTTTACACCCCTGCCCAGGGATACGACGGCATCCAGAGAGGGGCGAACGTCTTCGGCCCCAATCGAGATACGTTCTACCTCAACACCACACCCTTCACCCTCGGCGACGATCCTGACGAGTTTTTGATAGTCTACGGCGTCAACCACGCGGCGACGGGAAAGGCCACCTATTCGAACTTCGCCCTTTACGGCGCGGACATCCTGAACGGCGTCGGCTGTGTAAACAGCCAGGACCTCTCGGGCACCGCGAAAGAATACCTGCCGAAGAATCCCGACGCAAATCTCCTCTACGTCTGGAAGGTGGCTCGCAACTGCAGCGGAGATCCAGACTGTCTGGAGATTCCGTGGGGCGTCAAAGCCTTTGGGATCGAGCTTGATCAGCCGGCATATGTGGGGTTCAGGGGATATTTGGAGCAAAATATGACGGTGAGTTCGAGCTATGACGAGATCCTCTACGACAGGGTGATCAAGTTCAGCCCGAGAAAATAGGCGCCTTATAAATGCCTTCTAAATGGCGGGGCGTTCAAAAGACGCCCTATCTCCATTCTTTCTAAGCCAGGAGCTTCTGAGGTTCAAAGCCTGGGAGATGATTTTAGTCTCCGAGGCGACCCTTCTAAGCCGGCTCCAAAAACGCCTTCTGGTTGGAGATGTTAACCTCGACGATCCGGCCCTTCGCCTCCTTCGTCCTGCCCAGGATGTCCTCCATCTGGACCTTGTCACCTTTGGTGACGAGGACTACAACGCCCTCCATCAGGCACTCTTTCTCGCCCTTCATGTAAACGGATAGCTCGCACATTTGTAGTCACCTCGAAAAAAACCGTGAATCCCGTTTATCTTGAAAATGTAAGTAGCAGGCGGACCCGGTGGGATTCGAACCCACGACCCCCGGGTTAGAAGCCCGGTGCTATATCCTGGCTAAGCCACGGGCCCGCTACATGACCGAAATCGAATTCAGGCCGCCTCTGGTACCTTCTGTCCCAGGGACTGCTGAAGCTGCGCTTGGAGCTGGCCGAACCGCTTCTGAATCCGCTCTTCCTGCGTTGAGAGGGTCTTCAGCCGCAGGTCCAGGACTTCCTTCTTGTCCTTGAACTCTTCGATAAGCTTGGCCCGATCGGCCTTGAAGAGTACCTCGCCCACGCTCTTATAAATAACCGCTCCCTCCGGGCTCGCCTCCAGCTCCTTGACAGCGGATTCGGTCTCTCTGATTACCATCTCTATCTGGCTTTTCTGGCTCAGCAGCGCCTGAGCCTGCTGCTGGAGCTGCTGGAGCTGTGCTATCTGGTTTTGTACCTGGGGTGGCAATTCGCCGCTCATACCAACACCATTTCCATTGCTATCTTGACCAATCTGATCCACGTGTTCAGGGCGGCCCGCAGGGACACCACGTCCTCGCTCTCGACGGTTAGGCGAAGCCCTCCCTCGCAGGTCTCAAGCCTGATCTCGCTCCTCTGGACCTGGTCCAGGGACTCGGGGGCGAGGGCCTCATAAACCCGGTCGGGGTCATCCACTTCGAAGACGAGATCTGCCCTTCCTCTCATATATTCAGCCTGAGGACCAACTCTTCGCAATCGAAGAAATCGATCAACTCGTCGCCGACCCTGATCTCCCTTCCGACCGCAGCCTCCGGCGAGATGTCGAGGCCGAAAAACTCGGCAACCTCGCGGGCTCGTTTCCCGGTGCCCACCACCTGGACGGGTCCTCTCGCCTTCGCCCTTTTTGACTCGCCCTCGATCGACGCCGCAAAACGAAGTACTTTTTCTTCGCCTTGGGCCCTGCGAGCCAGGCCTGCGGGGTTCCCGTGCTCCTCGACGACGACCATCCAGACCTCTTCCTCGTCGTCGAGGCCGGACTTGCCCCGGGTCATGTACTCGGCGCCGAAGAAGCGCGCCAGAGTTCGCGCGAACCTCCTAGCACCGGGCGATGGCCTTCTTGATGTGGAAAACCGCATCAGACCGCTTTCATCCTCTTGACGGTGGTGGGCCTCTCCTTCATGAGGATCCGATGGCCGCAGTAGGGACACCTGATGCCGCTGTACTCGTAATCGACCTCCACGGTCTTCTTGCATCTGGTGCACCTGTAGGCCACTTCACTCAGCCTCCACAGCCCTCTTGACGGACCGGGCCACGGACTGTCCGACGGAGGTGACGGGAATGTAGGTTCCTCCTGCGAAGGTGTGACCGCACTTGGTACACCTCCAGATGCCGGTCCCCTCCCTCTTCACCTGAATCCGACCGCACATGGGACAGTCGTACCTCTTCTTGCTCCTCTCCTCGATATCTGCGACCAGCTTTCGGATCTTTCTTCCGTACCGAGGCCCAAACCTTCCGGCGGACCTGGTCTTCCTTCCCTTCTTGAACTTCTTGACCATGATTTATACTTCCAGAAACTTCTCCCGGATCTCCTTAGCCCTCTCACATGCTATATCAACGATGCGGTAGATGTGATCCTGGCTCAAGAATCCGGGGCCGCTCTTCTGCATTCCGCAGACCGACCCGTCGGCGGTAGTTATAACCGTAAGCTTCGTGTCCGCCACCGACTCCTCGTCGGTATCGGGATCGAAGATGACGGCGTCGCCGAACTCGACGGCAGTCGTAGCCACGGGCACGTCCTTCACCGGCAGAGGATAGTCCTCGCCGAGGCCGTACTGCGCTGCTGGAACCTTCGCGGTCATCAGGGCCGCGATCGCCCCGAGGCTTGAGGCGTCCATGAGGTTTCCGCAGTCGTCGAGGATGTGAACGTCTATGAATACTATCCAGACCTTCTCTCCGGGAGTGATGCAGAGCGCCTCCAGGTCGATGGCCCCCGACTCTCGGACGCCCCGATCGACGACCCGGGCCAGCTCTATCCCCACTTCGTTGGGGGGTCCCGGCTCGAAGCTGGGTGAGGCAAGGGGGACGAGCTCGGCGTTGGTGATGATGACGCCCTTGTTTGGTGTATCCGAGAAGGGCTCTCCCGGTTGGATCTTTACGCCCACCATCACCTGGGTATTTCCTAGCTTGACCAGGGCGCTGCCGTCGGCCTTCCTCACAGGTCCCGTCTCGAGGTCGATCTCGCGGTACTCGTCGAAAGCCCTGCCGTCGGCTCTCTCTCCCTTTAAAACCAGATGGTAGAGGTAATCCTTCCTGATCTCCGCCATCACGACGTCGCTCATATCTCTTCCTCCGCCACGCCCTCTGACTCGTCACAGCTTTCCGGCACGTCCATGGAGCTGTACCGGTCGACCAGAACTCTCCTCTGGATCTCGTATATCTGCTCGCATCCCGCTTTTGCCAGCTCCAGAGCGCGCCTGAACTCCTCTGGTGTCAATCGCCCGTCCATCTGGAGGAGGGTGATATCGCCGTTCGGGGTCATGGCGATGGGAACGTCCGCCTCCCCGAAGTTGTCCTCGAGCTTCATGGGGTCGAGGACGATCTCGCCGTCGACCTTGCCGGCGGCGCAGGAGGATATGAGGCTCTTCATCGGGATTCCCGCGTCTGCCAGGGCGACCGAGGCGGCGTTTATCCCGGCGGTCCTGGTGCCGGCGTCCGCCTGGAGCACCTCGACGAAGACGTCCACCACCGACTTGGGGAAGTAGGACGTCAGGATGACCGGCTCCAGAGCCTCTCTGCTGACCTTCGAGACCTCGTTGCTCCGCCGGTCTGGGCCGGGCCGCTTCCTCTCCTCCACGGAGAAGGAGGCCATGTTGTACCGGTACCGGACTATCGCCCTGGTGGCCTCCTGGAGATGGCGCGGGTGGACCTCCCGGGGCCCATAGACGGCCGCTACCACCTTGTTGTCGCCCATCTCCATGTAGCACGAACCGTCGGCTCGAGCCAGGACGCCCACCTCTATCTTGATGGGCCGAAGCTCATCGGGCCGCCTTCCGTCGAGCCTTAATCCATTTTTGAAAAATGATAACTTCTCATCCATGCCGATCAACTTCTGGCCTCTTTCTCCGCGCTCAGAAACTCCATTATCCTGTCGGTGAGCCCCGTCGTATGGGCCTCCTTCTCTATGATGAGGATCGTCTTCAGGGCCAGGTCCATGTCGTCGTCGTTTCCGTCGACCCAGATCCTGCCGTTCTGCCCCACGAAGATGTTGCAGTTCAGCTCCTTTTTCAGCATGTTTATCATGGAGCCGCCTTTTCCGATCAGCCTTGGGACCCTGGTGGGGCTTATCTCCGCCACCCGTCCTCTCGTCAGTACGCCGAGCCTTCTATCGTTCATGGTCAGCTCGACCTTCATGGTGGAGTCGACGTCCTTGACCCGGATCATCACGGAGCTTCCTATCCGCAGATACTTGGACATCTCGTTCATCTCTATCTTTCTCGGCAGCTCGGATATGTGGAGAAGCCCCTCGTAAGGAGAGTTGATGTTTACGATCCAATTTGAAAAGACGATGTCTTGGACGGTGCCTATCACCGTATCTCCCGGAGAGGGGACATACTTTCCGGCGAGGGGTATCACTCGCACCTTATCCTTGTAGCTGCTGGCCATCCCGTAGAGGAGCGAGCGGACTATTCCGTCCCTTACGTAAGTGCCCTCCCCCGCCTTCTTGGGGTCGTCGGAGAGCTGGTCCCCAGGCACAACCACGTTACGATCCATACGATCCATACGATCCATTCCAAAATCCTCGATCAAATCGTCATCGTTTCAATAGCTTAGTCTCTGCATCGCCTTTAGAGAGGCGATTGACCAGGCTGTAAAACTCGTTCTGAAGCCCGGCCGGAAGCCGGACCACGCCGATCCACGATCCGTCGTTCTGCCACTGCTCCTTCTGGAGCTTTCCGAAGGTGGCGATCTCGCCGTAGGCCTTGGGGGCGTAAGCCGGCGGTATCTTCACGGCCACGTCCACCTCTTCGAACCTTATCGGGATTAGAGGCCTAATGGCCTTCATGGTGACGTTCACCATCTCTTCGACGGACTTGGTGGGGTCGATGTTGACGCGGGCCTCTTCCATGGCGCGCTCGATCCTGGTCGGGGGATGGGGGGTCCCCGTCTGGGGGTTGATGGCGTTCTGAGCTATGACAGAGACGACCTGCCTTCTCTTGTTCTCGATGATCCTCTTTCTCTGTTCTGCCGTCAGCTGGATCTCGCCTTTCTTTATTATCTTCGCGGCTATCGCCACGACATCCGTGGTCTCGAAGGTGCGGACGAGATCCTCTTCGGCGCTTCGATCGCCCCGGCTGGCGTTCTCAAATACGTCCTCCACGGCCAGGATATTCTCGACGTCCACCTCGTCACCCTGACGATAGGAAAGAGCCCCCTCAGGGTCCACCAGAACCTCGAAGACCGTGCCGTGGGTCCTGAGCCTGGCCGTTACCGCCTCCTCCAGGGTGACCATCCTCACGCCTCTCCTTCTTCACCCTCACCGCCGATTCTGGCCTTCATCTCCTCCACCCGGGCGGCCACGGCCGTCTCTTCGAGCTTACTGAAGAGCTTCTCGTCGAGCTTGATGACCCCGATCTCGGTGGTGGAGGCCTCAAACTTCCCCTCGGCGGCCTTGTAGAGGGCCTCAAGGCCCAGGAGGATAGCCTCGTCGCAGTTCATGTCCTCCCGGTACTTCTCCTCGAATATCTCCATCACCGCAGATCGGCCCGCCCCGATCCCGGTGGCCTTGTACTCCAGGAGGGCTCCGGAGGGGTCGGTCTCAAAGAGCCTGACCCTCTCGTCGTCGGCACCGACGATGAGCAGCGACGTTCCAAAAGGCCTGACGCCCCCGTACTGGGTGTAGGTCTGCTTGAAGTCGCAGATCCTCTTGGCCAGGACCTCGACACCTATGCTCTCGTCGTAGACGAGCCTGTTTATCTGAGACTCGACTCGGGCCCTGTCGATCAAAACTCTCGCGTCGGCGACGAGGCCGGAGGTGGCGGCGCCTATATGCTGGTCGATCTGGAATATCTTCTCTATCGACTCGGGCTCCATCAGCCTGCTCGTAATCCTCTTGTCCACCAGGACCGCCACACCGTCGACCGCCTTTATGCCCACGGCGGTGGTGCCCCTTCTCACGGCCTCGCGGGCGTACTCCACCTGAAACAGCCGCCCGTCGGGGCTGAATACCGTTATAGCCCTATCATAACCCATCTGAGGTGCCATCTGCATCAATATCCTCTCCGCATAAATCAAAAGAGGTCAGTCCCACGTATCGTGTGCCTGATCCTTCAGTCATCTTCCGGTCGTCTGGACAGAGGTCGATCTCTCGACCGATAACGCGCGCCACGGACCCAGATACTGGACCTAAATCGACTCTTCTCTTATTTTCGTCGGGCTGTAAGGTCGATTGCGGTATATACTTTTCTGTCGCGGCTTTGATGGTGCCTGATATCCCTCGAACCCTTATGGCAGCCCTCGTCCCCGATACGGAATGCACAGTGGCCAGGAGCGCCCTGCACTCTTCTGTCCTTGTATGCGAACAGCGGATCAGGCCGAACCTCCCGTCAAAGGTGACCACCCGAAGCCTGTTTTTGGCAGCGCCATCGTCACCGAAGAGGGAGGACTGAGCCGCACGGATCTCGCCGACGAGCTCTGCCCGGCCGAACCGGTCCTCGGCCTCCAGCTCGAAGGCGATGTACCTTCTCCGGTCCCGGAGGACGGGAAGCCAGCTTCTCAAAGGATCTCCACCCCCGTCGAGGCCCATATTCTCCTGTTGAGCTCGATTATCGATTTGGGGAGGGCGAGGGCCCCGAAGGCCCGCTCCCTCTCTAGGCCGAAGAGGGCAGCCAGGGCCACCAGGTCTTTGGGAGACCGCAGGTCCAGGTGGGAGCTTGCGCCCGTCGATATCATCAGGTCGAGATCGAACTTCTCGATCAGGTTCAGGTCTCTTCTGACGACCTCCATCCACCTCACCCGAGACCCGCCCCGGAGCCTGATCACGGGGCTGAGGTCCAAGTTTATCGCCACCTGGTTGTCCCGGGCGGCCTTGGCCGCCGCCACCCCGATCCCCGACCTTCCATCATGGGGATGGGCCAAAAGGTCGACGTTCGGGTCCTCACAGGCCGCCCGGTTGATCTTCTCGTTCCCTCCATGAACCGCTATGAAGTCGGATCCGCCCCGGAGAGAGGCGGTCCTGGCATGGAGGGCCCTCTGGTCCTTTGCCACGATCTCAGAGCCTATGACGACTTCTATCCCTCTGACGAGCTTTGCGGCATCAGAGCGGAAGGGCCGGCCTGTCGTGGTGTGGTTTGTGATGACGATCCCAGAGTAGCCGAGCCTTTTTGCGGCCAGGGCCAGCCTGCTCGTCGAGTCCGAGCCGTCCGGGAGGGCGTGGAGGTTGCACTCGTAAAAGTTCATAAAAGGTCACCGGCGACCTTAATCGCCTTCTCTCGTCTCGCGGGATAAGATTCCAGATGGGCCGAGACCGAGATCGCGTCGCCGGAGTCGGTCAGGTGAACCTCTCCCAGAAGGGCGGCCTGCTTGTCAAGGCGGAAGTGGAGGTGGCATTCGTCGTCGACCCGCAGTTCCATCTCCCGGCGAAGACGAGCCATCTCCCTCTCCGGGAGCGCCTTCCTGAGATGGCCGAAGAACCCGAGCCCCTCCTTCTTTTTGAGGGTGGAGGTGAGGATCAGGATCTCGTTTCCGAAATGCCCGACGACATGAGTTTCGGCGATCGACTCCGGCGGGACGAAGAGGGATAGGGCCTCTCTCACCTTTCCATCGTCCTCGGTGGAGGCGACGAAGGCTCGAAAGGTCACCCTGTGAATCAAATCGCTATCCTCTCACTTTCCTCTGCTCTCGTTGGCCCTTATGCTGGGACGGACCTTCTCGGCCCCGATGCCCTTCTTACGCAGGCCTCTGCCACGCTGTCCGGCGCTGGTCTTCCCCCGGTTGGCCCTGTTCACGTGGCTTCCGCCAAGGATCCAGGCGAGGTCGGAGTCGGAGGCTATGGCCGGGTGGTTCGGGTCCACGAGGATGACCTCGTACCACTTCTGTTTTCCGTCCTGGCCGACCCAGTATGAGTTCAAAACCTCCATGTTTGGGTGCTTTCGGCCCGCCCGCTCCTCGGCGATCCTCTGGAGGCTCTTTCCCGGGGTTATCTTGTGCATCCCCATGTGCTTGGTGCGCCTCCCGCGGATGTACCTGGACTTTCTCCGGCCTCCGCGCCTGACCTTCACCCTCACCACGGTGATCCCCTGCTTCGCCTTGTAGCCGAGGGCCCGGGCCCGATCGAGCCTGGTGGGGCGCTCTATCTTCTGAACGGTCTCCTCACGGCGCCACTCGACGAGCCTCTCCTGCCGGAGTTCGCCGACGTAGCTTTTGCCGGGGGTCTTCCACGCGTCACGAATGTATGCATAAAAAGACTTCAATAACTTCACCTCAGTCCGGTTCGGCCACAATGGGCCACATTCCGGACCCGAGCCCCTCTCAACTTATAGAAGATAAACCTTTTCCGTCGACCTTGGCTGAACCTTTTCTCCGACTAGGTCCTGGGCTTTTCGTCTCCTCGAAATATGAAGCCCTCATCGTCACCGGGCCAGCTCGATAGAGCTTATCTCAGACGTTCATCGATTGCTGGCAGCCGGGGCTCAGATCTCGATATCCTTCGAGGCTTTCCTTCCCGCTCGCATAGGCTTCGTGCCAGTCCGGAGGGACCGGCATCTCCGCGTAGAGCCGGTCCCTTTTGGCCTCGAGGAGGCGGGGCTCTGTTCCCATGAACCGGGCGGCACAGGTGACCCTGTTATTCGATGTCTCCGAGAGCCGTTCCATCCACCGGTATCCGCTCACCGACCTCAACAGATGATGATCCAGGATCAGGGTCTCCACCTCCTCGGCGAGAGCTTTGCCGTTCTCCCATGCGGCCTTTCGGAGGTCGGGGCTGAGACGAGAGAGGTAGAGAGGCGGCCCTGAGGCGAGGACGACGGTGGGCTGCCATTCGATGATGATCGATATCGCCTCCTCGTTGAGGAGCTGGATATCTGAGGCGTGGACGAAGACCTCGTCCCCCTCCTGGATTCGGGTCATCATAACCGTGCCGAGCCTCGAGCCCCGGGGGCCGTGGGGTACGGGCGAAGAGAAGCTTATCGGTCCATCGGTCCTCTCCTCGGCGTCGGGGAGGATGCGGCCTGCGAACCTGGATAGGTCGATCCATCGCTGGACCGAGAGCTCCGAGAGGTCGTGGGACCCCTTGCACCAGAGCCGGACCCCGTCTAGGGGCGGGACCCGGTCGAGGGAGAGCTGGTAGGGGTTTGCGTCTGCCAGGGGGATGTGGTCGCCGTGGTAGTGGCTGATCACCACGTCCGACGCCCTCCCCAGGGCCTCTACGATCTTCTCTCGGACCTCCGCCCCCACCGCCACCTGGTGGGGATGGGGAAGCTTCCCGCGTCTCAAGTATCCGAGGGCCACCCCCGGGTCTATGACGATCGTCCGCCCTTCTGCCTCCACCACGCAGGAGAGGCCCCTGACGCCGAGGGACTCGGTGCCCAGCACTTCTATCTTCACGTCCCATCCCCGGCTCTTATTTTAATTCCATCTCTTTTATTTCTATTTTCGGACGCAGTGGCGTATCGGCCTTCCTTTTGCCGTGTGAAGCCGCCTCGATCTGAAATATAAAATCGTGCTCCACTATTTTTGGGCGGAGGCGAGGTCTTAAAAATTTTCGGTCACCTTCACCGAATTGTCTGTCATGTCTGCCGGAGAAGAGGATCATCGTCGGCCTCCGCGACGTAATCGTTATAAATCTAGAGTAGTAAGAGAAGAGTCGGGGTTAGTGAAATGATAAAACTTCTGTTAGTTCTGGGTTGCCTCTGTCTGGCATCTGCGTCGGCCTCATCGCCGCCATCGTACGTGCCTCCGGGAATGGGGGCGACCGTAACGCCGCCGTCGCAAGTGCCGCCAGGAACGGGGTCGCCCACATCGGAGGATCGGTCAAACCCGGACTGGCTTTCGTCGGATGTTGCCCTTGTTACATACTACGGCCCCTATACCTCCTACGGCCCATACTACTATGGTCCATACGGCTATCCCACAGCGGTTCAATTTTATGATGACCGCTTGCTGCACGATGAGTGGTATCCTGTCGCACGATCATTCCTGGACGGCACCACATACGGTTATTACAGCTACAGTTATCCGATTTATCTGGATCGCAGCTGGTGGGGAGATCCGCGAGGTTATAGGCCTTTATACCGGATAAAGCCGGGGTACGTCTTAAAAGGCCCACCATAGCGTCGGCCCGAAGGACGCCAGTATTTGGTGTCCCTCTCATCTTCCGCCGTAGCCCCGGACGTGATCCCAGGCCCGCTGCAGCTCCGTCGCTCGTTCGCCTCGGGTGTAGATCGAGGGGTCCTTCCGGCCGTACAACTCCCGATCCGATCCGACGGGGCAGACCTTGATGCAGACCCCGCAGGGCGAAACCCCCCGACGGGCCAGCTCGGCGCTGTAGGCGGTGCAGGCCGCTTTTTCGGTGAGTCCCTCCGGGTAGTCCCTCTCGTCCAGGGCTCTGGCAGGACACATCCGGACGCAGCGCATGCATCTTGTGCAGAGATCCTCCTCCATCACCGGGTCTGGCGGAAGCTCGGCCGAGGTGAAGACTGAGCCGAACCTGACCCTCGGGCCGAACTTTTTTGTCAGAAGGACGTTGTTCACCCCGAAGGTTCCAAGCCCGGAGAGATGGGCGGCGTGCCGGTGGGAAAAGAAGGCTACGGGGTTTTTGAGGAGGGCCTGGACGTCGGCGTACCCGTCCCGGGGGATGAAGACGGACTGGCATCCCAACTCGTTGAGGAAGTTTGCGAGACGGTAGGTGTATTGGTCGAGGAGGATGTTGACGGTCCTGTAGAGCTCCCGGTACCAGACCGAGGGCGACGTCTCCAGGGCAGGAAGAGAGATCGGAAGCCCGATGACGACGACCGACCTCGCCTCGGGGTATATCGACTGGGGCCAGAACTCCTCGGGGACCCAGGGCTCGAAGGGGGGCTCTTCCCACCGGTCGACGCTGGCCACCCCCACCATCGGTATCTCCATGCTGCGGCACCGTTCCAGGAGGGATCTTTTCAGCTCAGCGCTCATGGAATAGTCCATATTCGTCGGTGGTGATAAAATTATGCCTCATTTCAAATCCAAGAAGCGGTCCAAGCAGCATCTAGATCTGCTCCATCTGAAGGGCCAATGGCAGGTTGGTCACTGCCTTCTTGCCGCCAAGAGGACGATGCAGAGGTACTGTCAGACGATGCGGCCCGCCTCTCATCCATCAGCTCACAGAACCAGCCGACCATGTAGCGCTCCCCTTACTCGTAACCCTCGACGGCGATCAGCCAGCCTCCCGGTCTCAGAAGTCGAGGCACTTCTTGACAACCGTCCTGTAGCTCTCAAGTCCAGCTGTTCCAGGACCAGGGTGGAGAAGACGGTCATCGACTCTGTCCCCGAAGATCGATCCGGATAGATACGCTTTCAGTGACGAGTCAGACCCTTCTAAAGCCTGCACGCCTTCTCGTCCTGCTGGCTCTTCTTCACCAGGTAGTAGCCCGCCGAAAGGGAGAGGATGATCACCCCAATCCCGATGAGGGTCATGCTGGGAAGGATCTTGACGTCCAGGATTATAACCTTCCTCGCTATGGCGATGATCGCCACCAGCAGGACCACCTGTACGTTGATGACGTTCTCCTCGAGATAGATCTTGAAGGTCTCGAGGAGCTCGATCCCTATCAGGACCAGGAGAAAGTAGCCAAAGATCTCCAGGAGCTGATCGATCTCCAGGAGGACCAGGGGCGGGGTGACGATCTCTGAGACGATAATGTAAAAGAGCTCCAGCGTGGCCAGAAGGACCACCAGTGCCATCATCCATGTCAGAGCAATAAGAATCGCGTTCTGAAATCGAGTCAGCCTCTCCATCATGGAAATCCCCTCTACGCCCTCTCACCCTCTTCCTCGAAGATCTTGCCCTTTGACTTATTTGACCTTCACCTATTTTCGATGTTCTTATCTGAAGTACCTTCTGGTGGTGTACCTGAAATAGGCAAAAAGCCCCAGGATCAGGATCGCCAGGGAGACGACGTTGGCCACAATCAGAGGCGAATTTTTAATGTGCAGGCCGTAGACCAGCCATAGAAAGACCCCAAGCCCCATCTGGACCATCATGACCAGGCTCACGTCGTCGACCGACTTCGTTCGCGCCATCTTCACCAGCTGCGGCAGAAACCCGAACATCGTCAGAGCCGCGGCGGCATAACCTATGATCTCCCAGTCCATCAAGATCGATCTCTTTTGAAATTGAACTTGCCGATCGTCGTCGATCTCAAACTTTTAGGAGTAACCGTCGATCCCGTTAATCTCGTTTTCGGTCCCGTTCCGGTCGAGCAGAAGATAAGGAAGCTCGTCCTCCGCTTTCCCGGGATTGTAAAACATTGACCGTAATTCTTATTAATTAACAAGTATTTTCAAATTTCCGTCTAAAAAGACTGAAGGAGGGGTGTATTTTGAATAAGATGCCGTTAATTTTGCTTTTAACCCTGTGCGGATGCCTGACCTTAGTGACGGCTATAGCTGTTGATTATCCCCTGACCGTCACCGACTCTGCGGGAAGATCTGTGACCATCGAGGCCCCGGTCGAGAAGATCGTGATTCTCCACTCCGATGCGGCCGAGGCGGTCAGCATCCTAGGCGATGCCGACAAGATCGTGGGGGCGGCCGACAGCGTTCCCAAGTACAAGGCCTATTACTTCTCGGACGTCATGGACAGCTGGGAGATCGTGGGGACCTGGAAGGAGTTCAACTACGAGCTGATCGCAGACCTCGCCAAGAACGATGCCGGCGAGATCGAGTCAGGGATGCTGGTGATCTCCTACGCCAACAAGGCAGCTGAGGTGGAGGAGAACCTGGCCCCCTTCGAGATGATCGACGTTGTGGGCCTCGACCTCTACAACCCCGAAACCCTGGAGGAGGAGATGACCATCCTCGGAACGATCCTAGATCGCGAAGCTGAGGCCGAAAGCTACAACGACTGGGTCGCCGAGAAGAAGGCAGAGGTCATCGATGCCGTTTCAGGCCTCGATAGGCCGAGGGTCTACGTCGAGGGGGGCTCCGGCGCCAACCTGGGGGCACTCTGGACCTACGGCCGGGGATCTGCCCCCGACGATATGATCTCCCTTGCCGGGGGTGAGAACGTCATCGACACCGACGAGGCCGAGCCGAAGGTCGAATGGGAGACGGTGTTCGCCGAGAGGCCCGAGGTGATCATCAAGGTGCCGGCATCGATAAACAAGCTCGGCTGGAGCGACACCGCCGAGATGGAGGCCTTCGTCGAGGAGATCGAAAGCCGCCCCGGAGGTGATGCCTTGCCAGCGGTGGAGGACGGCAGGGCCTACGTCATCTTCAGGGACGTAACCCTGGGGGCGGGAGCTGTCGTAGGCCTCACCTACTGGGCCAAGATCATCCATCCCGAGGCGGACCTGGACCCTGTCGAGGTCTACCGGGAGTACCTGGGGATGAGGGGGCTCGAATACCCGGAGGAGAACTTCTTCATATACCCGGCGATCTGAACAAAAAAATTGTCGGGCCATTGAGATAGAATCCAAAAATGGGTTTGTGCGCTGCCGGCCTTAGGGCGGCAGCGGAAACATCTTTTTCTGCATCGTTTCTGTGCCGCCTTGATTGCCACTCAACTCTGATGGCCGAGCCAGTCGTTCCAGGTGTAGAGCCTGGCGTCGCGCCCTTGAAGCATCAGGGCGTACCAGACGATGGAGGCCTGGCCACCGTTCTTTGTGTAGACGGCGACCGTCCGATCCTTTTCAAGATCGGAGAAGATCTCGGTGAGGGCGGAGTCGTCCTTCAGCCAGGACCCTTCTATCAGCCGGTTATAGTCGATGTTGATCGCCCCATCGATGTGGCCCGCTCCGAACTGGTCGGGGGCTCTGGCGTCGACGACCGCGAAATCGCCGGAAGCGACGGATTCGTAATCTGCGAGAAGCTCCGGGCGGGGGTCGGGGATGTAGACGGCCTCTGCAATCGTCGAAGTCGCCCCAGATAAAGAGATGCCAGCTGCAGACCAGTCCTGCTGGGAACCCCGGAGGACCGCCACATTCTGGTGGCCCAGGTACTTCATGATCCAGTATACGAAGGTGACGTCGCCGCAGGAGAAGCAGTCGCTATAAATAATCAGATCGTCCTCCTCGCTGATCCCGGCGTTTCCGAGAACTCCGGCCAGATCGGCGATGGTTTTAAGAGATCCGTCAGCCTGTATGAGGCTCTTCGATGGAAGGACGATCGATCCCTCGATGTACGAGCCCTGAATCGGGGAGTTGCTGACATAGGCGATCACGGGCTGCGAGTCACCTTCGAGCCTCTCTTGCAGCTCATCGGCGGTTAGGGAGGTGTAGAAGATCTCTTCATCGAGATCCGTCTCGTCTTCGTGTGCAACTTCAGCACCGATTTCCTCTTCGACACCCGCTCCGGCTTCAGTCCCCGTCGATGGGGCGGCCCCCTCCGACGATTCGTCCATTGTGTCCTCGAGACATGCTTGGCCGTTCCAGGCGTCTGCACCTGCGCTGTAGCTGCACCCGGCCTCTGCACCGCTCGCAAGAGCGATCATGACAATTAGAAGCGATTCAACCATCGCTAGTTTACTTCGCATTCGGTATGCACTCCTTGAAAGTACCTATCTTTGAGATACAGCGATACGTTCACCAGGCTTATCAAAACGGGAACCTCTACCAGGGGCCCTATCACCGCCGCGAAGGCCTCGCCGGAGTTGATGCCGAATACGGCGACTGCCACGGCGATGGCCAGCTCGAAGTTGTTGCTGGCGGCGGTGAAGGAGAGGGCCGCGGTGTTTTCGTAGCTGACGCCCATCCTGTAAGAAATGTAGAAGGCCACGAGAAACATCAGCAGAAAGTAGATGATGAGAGGTATAGCGATCCTCACCACGTCGAGGGGAAGCTCGACTATGTACTCGCCCTTGAGGGAGAACATGACGATGATGGTGAAGAGGAGGGCGATGAGGGTCAGGGGAGATATCCGAGGGATGAACCTCTCCTCGTACCAGGCCTTTCCCCTCCTCCTGATCAGAACGAACCGGGTGACGATCCCCGCAAGGAACGGTATCCCTAGATAGATGAAGACGCTTCTCGCGATCTCTCCGATGGTTATGGCCACCACAAACCCCTCGGCTATCCCGAGGATCGGCGGCAGAACGGTGATGAAGACGTAGGCGTAGACCGAGTAGAAGAGGACCTGGAAGATGGAGTTGAAGCCCACAAGGCCGGCACAGTACTCGGTGCAGCCGCAGGCGAGCTCGTTCCAGACGATCACCATGGCGATGCATCTTGCGATCCCGATCAGGATCAGACCCACCATGAAGTGGGGGTAGTCCCGCAGGAATATGACCGCGAGGCCGAACATCAGGACCGGCCCCACGCCCCAGTTCAGAAAGAGGGATAGGCCCAAAACCTTCGTGTCCCTGAAGACCTCACCCAGCTCCTCGTACTTCACCTTGGCCAGGGGTGGGTACATCATCAAGATGAGGCCGAAGGCGATGGGGATCGATGTGGTCCCCACCGAGAAGCCGGTTATCAGCTCCGAGACCCCAGGGAAGAAGTAGCCCATCCCGATCCCCAGGATCATCGCCCCAAAGATCCAGACCGTCAAAAATCTGCTTAAAAGAGGGAGCCTGGACTTTTCTTTCTCTATCTCGTTTTTTTTCTCGTTCATCGATCTCAAACTCCGATATTGACAGAGGATCGTTCAGCCATCCACCATCAGCCCCGCCAGGTTCATCATCTCGATGACCGCCCCCTCTGAGAGACGGTATCGGGACCACTTTCCGTCCTTTCGCTCTTTCACCAAGCCTGCCCTCTTCAGGATAGATAAATGGTGAGATGTGGAAGATTGAGGTCTGTCGAAGGCGGTCATGATCTCGCAGACACAGAGCTCGCCCTCTCTGAGGAGCTGGAGGATCGCAAGCCTGAAGGGGTCGGACATCGCCTTGAAGACCTCGGCCTCGGCAGCCAGAGCGGCCTCGTCAATGCTCTCGGTAAAGGTCTGAAGCTTTCGAGCAGCATTCTTGGCTTTGCACCGGTCTCCCGTCAGCTTCGCCAGCCTTTCAACGCACGGATCCAGGGGTTCAGGTTCTACGGCTTGCGTCATACCTATCAGCTCAGCAGCAAGAGCACCCGCCGGAGGCAAGGAGCATCTCCATCTCCTTTTTCAGACATTCCTCGCATATCTTCACCCGCCCCCTTTCCCGGTGCTTCGCCTTGAAGAGGTGATCCGAATCTTTGCCGCATATCTCGCATCTCATCTGCGTTCTGTTCTCCTGATGACGATTGCTTCGTTGTATCTCCTTTTGCCAGAAGGGCTCCAAATAAGCCTTTCATCTCAGAGTCATATCAAATCATTTCGATATATAAGATTGTTGATTCCCTCCGCCTTCATGCCAGGCATCCGTATCTGGCAGTTTAATTCTGATTTTGGTTATTAATTCTAATTTTTGTAGCTCAAACTAATGCTATATCTGACATATATAGCATAATTTCGTCTTAAAATCGATATTATGTTTAGTTAATTGATGTCAATGGATAGAGATATCCGACATCTATATATACGAGCGTCGTTCTTCAAGAGATTGATTCGGCCAGATGGGCCAAATCAGAGGTATTTAGATATCCAACTTTGTGGATATATAGGCCCAAGACCGCGGCATAGATGCGGTCGGCTGAAGCGTTCGATCTGTGGTGTGAGAAAAAGTGGGGTTAAGATCAAAACAAATGTGGGAGTTGGTAAGCATAACGCATCTGACCAAGATTAAACTTTCTGCCCTGGTTATGGGCGCAGTCATGGTGGCAGGTCTCATCGCCACCGTCTCGGCAGCAGAATACTCCGCCGGATCCGGACCCGATGACTGGTGGACCGTTTACCCCGACCAGCATCCAGACGCCGGCTCCGAGGTCGACCATCCCCAGTGGATCCTGGACGAACTCGAAGATAAGCCGGTCCTTATCCTGGACCACAGCTCTGGAAAGTGCAAAGCCTGCATCGATCAGGAGTCCTATGTGGACGCCGTCCTGGAGGAGTATGGTGATGAAGTAACGTACGAGAACCTTATATCAGGCGGCAGCGACCTGAAAGCGGAAGAACTCTTCGACATCTACGACCCCAACGGGGGTAAGTCCTACATCCCGCTGACGATCGCTCTGACTTTGGTGGAAGACTCTGAAGGGAACGTTGTGGTCGGATGGCACAGCATGGAAGATGCTGCAGGCGGGGAGGAGATGGTCAGATCCTATGTCGAGGACGCCATCGATTATCACGAGGAGAACGTCGGGGACTGGGACGCGTGATCGGAGATGAGATCTGATCACAAACATTTTTTAGTTGTAGGAGCACTGACCCTTTTAATCGTTCTCGTCGCCCTCTTCTCGTTGAATTCGACCCTCGGATCGAGCGCGGAGCCGATCCCGGCGCCGGACTTCGAGGCTGCAGACCAAAGCGGCCAAAACTTCTCCCTCAGCGACTTTGGGGGAGAGGTGGTGGTCCTTCACATAACGAACATAGAAAGCCCGCTATGCGTCGAGTGTGAGAAGACCCTGGCCGCCCAGATCGGCGAGCTTCAACGGCTGGTGGAGAATAAGCCCGACGTGAACCTCATAACCCTGAACGTCCGGAAGAACCCCTACTCAAAAGATGGCATGACCCTCTCGGAGAGCTGGTGGGACGCCGACGTCGGCTGGATCTGGGCCGAGGACTTCGAGCCTTACGAGATCGCCGGCAAGTACGCCGACTTCACCAACTTTGAAGGAGGGTTCTCCAACCCCACCATCCTCCTGATCGACAGAGATGGGATGGTTGCGGGCGTCTATCACGTCTACCAGCTGGGCCGAGGAGAGATCGACGGGATCCAGGATGCAGAGGCCCTTCAAGCCAAGGTCGAGGCTCTGGAGAGGGGCGAATGGGCCGGGATGGAGGGGAGCGTCTCAATTCAGAATATCACGTTCCTGGGGATGTTCGGCCTGGGGGTAGTCACCTCCTTCTCGCCCTGCTCTCTCGCCCTGCTCATCGCCATGTTCTCCTACATCATGACCTCTCGAAGAAAGAGGGTTCTCTCTGACGACCAGGATTACGGCTCCTCGTCGAGAGAGGGGCTTTTGATCGGGGTAGCCTTCACCCTGGGCATGGCGATCGTCTTCTTCGTGGTGGGCCTCTTCATATCCAATCTGGGGGTATTCGTCCGGGACTCCCGGTTCTTCGACCTCGCGGCCGGGGCGATCCTGGTGATCCTGGGGATCAACGTCTTCAAGCCCATCGGCGAGATCATCGAGCCGATCAAGGCCCGACTCCCTTCAAGAGGAGAAGAGGATTTCAGGGAGAAGAAGGGCTTCATGGAGAGGGCCGTCAACCTGTCCATCGGCCTCTTCAAGCACTCCGTCTTCATCGGGGCCTTCACCTTAGGGGCCTTCTTCGCCCTGGGATGGGCTCCCTGCGCCGTCTCCCTGGTATTTCCAGCCCTGATATGGCTGATGTCTCAGGACATATCTGTGCTGACCGGAGGTCTGATGCTCTTCGTCTTCGGGGTGGGCCACGGAGTTCCCATAATCCCCATCGCCACCTTCAGCAGGTCATTTGGGGGAAAGATTGGCGAGGAGTACCTGGCCATCGGAAAGGTGGTGGTCAAGTTCTTCGGGGTGACGATAATAGTCACTGGGCTCGTCTTTGCGGCCCGATACTTCGGCTACAAGCTCTGGTAGAGGACAAAAAAACATATAGTTGTGGCTACAAATTTATGGTGGGTGTTGAGATGCCGGGAAAGCCGGAAGAGATCAAGATGGTGAGCAACGCCATGGCCAATGCACCGCGGAGGAAGATGATGGCCTTCCTCGTCGGGAGCGAAAAGACGGCGGAAGAGATCGGAGAGGCGGTCGGCAAATCGATGCTCGACTACCACCTCAAGATCCTGCAACAAGCAGGGCTCATCGAGATGGAAGAGGGAAAAGTGAAGCTCTCCGAGTTCGGCAAGAACTTCATGGAGGGAAAGGCTGAAAAGGCCCAGGACGCGAGCGCCGACCTCTCCGAGGCAAAGCCGGTGGCGATCACAGAGGTGAGACAGCTTTTGCCCTGCATAGCCGACTCGACCAAGTTTCGGATCATCGCCAACATGGCTCCGCCCCTGGGTGGCGCTCTCAAGGTCCTGGAGCCCTTATTCCCGAGGGGGAGGTACTCCGAGAGGATAGGTGCCCTGATAATCCAGCGGGGGGACGTATTGATCACCATCTATGGGACGGGTAACGTCACCATGACCATGATCAAAGACGAGGCCGAGGCCAGGGAAACCCTGGAGAGGCTGAAGGAGACGATCAACGAGGCGATAGCAAAGGGTGTGGCTCCGGCGCCCCGGGAGAAGGTGAGGGTCGAGCCGATGGAGATATACAAATACCTCCCCCAGACGAACTGCGGCGAGTGCGGCGAGCAGAGCTGCTACTCCTTCGCCATTCGGCTGATGAGCGGGGAGGTATCCCTCGACCTCTGCACGCCCCTCAAGGATCCGAAGTACAGAGGGAACCTTGAACATCTCCAGGTCTTGGTCGAGTACATCTGAGCCGGAGGCTCCTTTGAAGACCCTGACGATCATCCTCGCAGACGGTCCCTACATCTCCGAGTATGCCCATATAGCGTTCAAGATAGCCGATGCCGCCTTGAAAAAGTATCATGTGAATATATTCCTCTATCTTGACGCCGTCCACATCCCCCGCCTTGGGCAGAGCCCGGCCTTCTTCGCCGACGAGGGCGAGCTTTTCAAAGAGCTGGCGGAAAGGGGTGCGGCCATAAGAGCATGCTCCCGGTGTGCCGCCGCCAGGGGCTATTCTGCAAACGAAGACGGCTCCTCGCGGGATTATCACGATGGCATAAAGATCACCAGCCTCTACGACCTCCCGGAGATGATCTCAGTAAGCGACGGGGTGATCACTCTATGCCGATGAGGTCGGTCTTCTACCTCCTCGACACCGCCCCTTACGGGAGTGAGAAGGCCTTCGGCCTCCTGAACGCCGCCGCCGTAAGCCTTGCAAGGATGGAGGTGACGGTGGGGCTCTACGGGGACGGGGCGTACCTCGCCCTGGGAGATCAGGACTCGCGGGCGCTCGCCATTCCAAACCTCGCCGATATCCTCCGCGCCTACGGCGAGATGAAGGTCATCGCCCACGAGCCTTCGGTGGTCGATAGAGGGCTATTTTCCGAGGGGCTGGTGGAGACGGCGGAGCTCGTCGACGAGGAGGCCTTCCTGGAGGCGATGGAGGGCTCAGACTGTCTGATCCCACTTTGAAGGGGGATGGGAAATAGGTGATGATGATGATGGATGTATTTCTCCTGACAAAATCGCCCCAAAGCGAGAGGTCTGAGCTCTGCCTGAAGCTTCTGGCAAGGTCGGAGAGGTCGAGGCTCTACCTGGCTGGGGACGGGGTCTATCAACTGCTGAGCCAGCCCGGAACAATTCCGCCGTCCTGTGAGATCCTCGCCTCCAAAGAGGACGTCGCGGCCCGGGGGGTCGTGCCGAGGAGGGGGGCGGAGGTTCGAGAGGACTTTTACGAGAGGCTCGTCGAGGATGTGATGGAAGGGGACGGTCGGTTTTTCACCTTCTGAGATCCCTTCCATGGAGATGGTAATTTTATGATTCTAGTGACCATAGAACGGGAGGGCTGCATCAGCTGCGGCCAGTGCTGGGGAAGCTGCCCCCAGCTCTTCATCGAGGATCCCGAGGACGGGAAAAGCTCGATAATAGAGGGGTACAGGATCGTGGGAAAGCCGGACGAAGGGTCGGCCCCTGACCGATTTGAGGCTTGCCTCAAAGAGGCCGAGGAGGCCTGCCCTGCTGAGGTGATCCGGGTGAGCCCGATACAGCCGAGCTTCGACTGACGGGGTGACAGATATGGTTTCAGATGAAGGCGTTTCGGAGAAGATGATGGAAAGAGCGCCGAGGGAAGGGGAGGAGAAGACGGGGAAGAAGAAGGTCCTCTTCCTCTGCACTCACAACTCGGCCCGATCTCAGATGGCGGAGGGGCTTTTGAGGGCTCTGTACGGGGATCGGTACCAGGCTTATAGCGCCGGGGTGGAGGCGACGGCCGTCGACCCCCGGGCCGTCTCCGTCATGAAGGAGTTGGGGATTGATATCTCCGGCCAGCTCTCCAAGAGCGCCGAGGAGCTCGGTGATGTCGTATTCGACCTGGCCGTCACCGTCTGCGATAGGGCAAAAGAGGCCTGCCCCATCTGCAACATCGACCTCGACCTCCCTTCGAGGGTCCCGAAGGCCCGAGAGGTCGTCCACAAAAACTTCGAAGATCCGGCCGCAGCCACGGGATCGGAGGAGGAGCAGCTTCGCGCCTTCCGGAGGGCGAGAGACGAGATAAGAGAATGGATCGTCGAGAGGTTCGGATGAGCCAGAGACGGAGAGGATGCGGATAAATTTTTAGAAGTTTCAAGTTGAAGGTGAGAGTTTTGGAAGATCAGGAAGTCAAACGAGTCGTGAAGGACAGGTACGGCCGCGTTGCAAGAGAGGCAGGCTCCTGTTGCAGCTCGTCTACCTGCTGCGGGACCGCAAAGCCTCAGGAGATCGCAAAGAAGATCGGATACTCCGAGGAGGAGCTGGAGGCCGCCCCTGCGGGATCGAACCTGGGCCTGGGCTGCGGAAATCCCATCGCTCTCGCGTCGATCAGAGAGGGGGAGACCGTCCTGGACCTGGGATCCGGCGCCGGGTTCGACTGCTTCTTAGCCGCAGAACGGGTCGGGCCGAGGGGGAGGGTCATCGGCGTGGACATGACCGGTGAGATGGTGGAGAGGGCTCGGGCCAACGCTGTCGCCAGTGGGTACGAAAACGTGGAGTTCAGGATTGGCGAGATCGAGAGGCTTCCGGTCGACGACGAATCTGTTGACCTGGTGATATCAAACTGCGTCATCAACCTCGTCCCGGACAAGAAGGCCGCCTTCGACGAGGCGTATCGGGTCCTGAGATCCGGCGGAAGGCTCGTCGTCTCGGACATCGTCCTTCGAGGAGAGCTGCCGGATTTCATCAGAGAGTCGGTGGAGGCCTACGTCGGATGCGTCTCCGGGGCGGCTGCCAAGGACGATTATCTCGCATCGATGAGGTCGGCGGGGTTTGCAGAGGTGAAGGTGATGGACGAGGCGCCCTTCTCCCTGGACTGCGTCGCCAGCGATCCGACCGGCCGGGCAGCCCTGGACGGCCTGAAAGATGAGGATCTGAGAGGTGTCGAGGGGAGGATCGCCAGCATAAAAGTCATCGCCTTCAAGCCTGGCCGCGCGTGAGTGATCTCCAGGAAAATATGGCGGGCGGGATCGCCCAGATTTTCGGGTGATTGTGGTTTGAGACCGCCCCACTCTCATATATCTCTTTTAGATAACAGCCACGAAGTTGGCCAGAAATCCGACGGCCACTGCTATGCCGAAGATGGTGAGCAGAAACGCCGCAAGAAGCCTCTTCTCGAATATGGCAGAAAGAAGGGTCAGCTCCGGTATGCTGGCTCCGGCTCCGCCTATCACCAGAGCCAGGACGGCTCCGACGCTCATCCCCTTCTGGGTGAGGGCGAGGCCTATGGGGAGTATCGTCTCGGCCCGGATGTATATCGGGACGCCGACGATGGCGGCAGCGGGAACGGCGAGGGGATTGCCCGGCCCCGCTATGCGAGAGATCAGTTCCTGGGGCACAAATCCGTGGATGAAAGCTCCGATCCCCGCTCCAAGAATAAGGTATGGCACCAGCTGGCGAAAAAGGGTGAAGGCGAAGGAGGCTGAACGTTGTACCCTTGATTTTGCGTCCGTTGCGCCGTCGCCTTCACAGCAGCTTCGGATCGCCACCATCGGCTTCACTTGGCCCGCAAAGCCGAGACGGTCCAGGATTAGGCCGATGACTACCGCCGCCGTGAAGGTCGCAACAAAGTAGAGGGCCGTCACCTTCCAGCCCAAAAGCAGTACGAATAGGGAGATTATCACCGGATTCAGGAGCGGCGACGATAGGAGGAAGGCCATGGCGGCGGCGAAGGGCACCCCCGCGTTGAGCATCCCCAGGAGGAGGGGTATCGTAGAGCATGAGCAGAAGGGGGTGAGGGACCCAAAACCGGCCCCCAGGACCCCGCCCAGAAGCTTGTTTCGTCCACCCAGCATCTTCTTCACCGTCTCGTCCGGGACGTACTCCTGGATCAACCCCACAAGAAAGGTCACCCCTATGAATAAGAGGACGAGCTCGACGGCGATCTCCACGAAGAAATCGGCAGCTACAGCTAAGTTGTTCCATAACATCATACGCGCCTTCAAAATTATAGTGCCAGGAAATTATTTTTTCTTCAGTACTTCAGCCTGTTTGAGCATCTCCAAGACGGCGCCGTCTGCGAGGCGGTAATACGACCATTTGCCGTCTTTCCGTTCTCTCACCAGCCCCCCCTCCCTCAAAACGGAGAGGTGGTGGGACGTGGAGGACTGGCGCCTTTCGAGGGCGACCATGATCTCGCAGACGCAGAGCTCCCCCTCTTTTAGGAGCTTGAGGATCCGAAACCTGCAGGGATCGGCGACGGCCTTCAAGACCTCGACCTCTCCATCGAGGTCTTCTCTTTCTATCCTCTCCATCAGAGAAGAAAGTTTCTCGATCCTGCTTCTGGCCTTTTCCGGATCTCCGATGAGCCTCGCAAGGCTGCAGATCGCCTCATCGTCGATCTTTGAACCACCGCAAACCCTCTCTGGCATCCTCAACCGTCCCGAAGGAGGATCTATCTATTCCTGGCCTCAAAGAAGCCCCGATATTCTCTCAAGAAGGCCTCCTTGTAGACCTCTTCGGCCCCCTCGGCTATGAAGTTGAACTTCTTCAGTTCTTTTAAAAGCTCGTCGCCGGTCAGATCCTCGGGCTTCTTCCCTCTCTTGAGGTGTTCCTTGAAGGTCTCATCCAGTCCCACTATCCCCACTTTCCTCCCTCCGACATCGATCTGGCGGGAGCCGACGATCTGGGTGCCGCAGCAGCCACATCCGCCGCCTTTTCCGAAGATTTTGTCTTTAAGCATGGAAATTACCAAAGACGTATTGACCAATGTTGATATATAACATTTGTGGTTAATGAAAATTGGGGATAAAATGATTATTTTTGGCAATTTAGAAAGCCATATATGACATATTCAGACGAAATACATAAATAAATCCATCAATTCACTTGATCACAAAGATGCAAACATTAATGTATATTGATATAATATACATAAATAGGGCCATGATAGAATTAAAACAAATTACGAAAGCAACCAAAGTTAACAAGCTGTATAGAATTCAAATTCGACAAATGAAGACCCCTCCACCGGTTGCGCCACTGTCCGAATGTAAACGCCACCACGAGGGAAAAAGACTCTATATCGAGGTCGGTCACCACCACCGACAGGGCGGCAGGAAGCCCGGCATGATCCAGGATCTTCTTGGCGCACTGGACGGGACACCCGTCTATCGCCACGAGCAGTCTCTCCTTCGCGACTACTATCATGGCGTCAATGTGGGCGCCGATCCCGGCTAGACAGAAGAGCCTGCCTTTCCCCTCTTTGGCCAGCTCCACAGCCGCCTGGTTTGATATCTGGCCTACGTTCGCGCCTCCTGCACACGCCAAAAAGAGGATGTCACCGGAGGCGCAGAGGCACCCCTCTTCCTTCCGCTCATTCTCTTCTTCGAGCATGATTTGTCACCTCTTGAGCATACCCTTTATCTCAGCCACAGAGGGGGCCCTTCCTACGGCCACCGCCTCGCCGTCGATGAAGAGGGCAGGGGTCATCATCACTCCGCGGTTCATGATCTCGCTCAGGCTCTCCACCTTCACGACCTCCGCCTCAACCCCGGCCTCTGCCACCGCCTTCTCGACGTTCTTTGCAAGAGACTTGCACTTGGCACATCCCGTTCCCAAAACCTCTATCTTTACCATATCTTTTCACATCCTCAACCCTTTTCGGAACTTCACAGAACAAACTCATCTTTGATCTTATTTATCCATCTGCCACCTCAATATCAAGAACGTCCTGGAAGTACCTTGTGGAGCCGGACCGCGATGCCAGGATGCTCAGGCTGTATAAGCCTGGGTCCACATCAGCGCTCCATACACCTGCGTACCTCCCCTCCGTCGTCTGGAGGAGGCTCGCTCTTCCCGCCTCCATCCCGTCGCGACCGCTGATAATGGCGATGCACTTCATGAGGTTCTGGACGGTTTCGGAGTGCCTGGATGCCGACGATCCTATCCGGACCGTCCCTGAGTTGGAGTCCAGTTTGGCGAAGTTCTGAGGCGACCCGAAGCCGCAGGTGACACATCCAAGAATGGTGAGCTTCGGCTCGGCGACTTCTGGCGCATCTTCGAGGGACTGGAAGATGGGGTTCTCAAAGGTCGCAGTTATCCTGACCGATCTGCCTGAGTTAACCGGGTTTGGATCTGTCGTCGCCTCCAAGAGGGCGAGGTCGAGGGTGGGCTGGTTCTCAAGCCAGTCTCTCCAGGAGTATAGCTTGGCGTCGTGGCCGATCATCTCCAGGGCGAACCAGGATACGGCCGCGTTGACCCCGGTGTTGGTGTATACAACAACTGGCTGATCCCTGCTCAGATCTTTGAATACTCTCTCCAGATCCGTCACGTCTTTGATCTGATCGCCCTCGAGGATCGTCTCAGCGGGAAGGTTGATGGAGCCTGGTATCGATGCGGGGTCCGACGCCTCGGCGACCCTCGCGTCCACTATCTGGGCCTCGCCGCTCTTTACATAATCGTATGTGGCGAGGATGTCGGAGTTTATCTTGGGGATGTAATCTCTCGCAGGCCTCGTCGCAGGAGCCTCGCTGGTGGATAGGCCCGCCGCCTTCCAGTCCTCGACGTCGCCGTCCAGGATCCTCACCTGGTCATGGCCGAGATACTTGAGGAGCCAGTAGGTGAAGGTGGCCGGGACCGGTCCGCCGCCGCAGGGGAGACACTCGCCGTATATGACCACCGAGTCGTCCCTCGATATCCCGGCGTCCCCCAGAATCTCGGCTATCTCCGACGCGGACTTGATCCGGGCGTCTCTAGTGAGGAAATCCTCGTAGTTTACGTTGATCGCCCCTCCGATGTACTCGTCCGCCTCGGGGCTGATGTCCAGGATCAGGTCCTCCGACGAAACCCGGGATATGGGGATCAGATAGCCGCTGGTGCCATCTTTCTCCGCGCCGGGGGCCATCTCGTCGGCGGGGTTATTCGCCGGGCTGTTTGATGCCGGGTTTATCGATACGGGGTTCTTCGAGCCGGTGGGCTGAGATGCGCCAGCGTACCCCGACGAGGCCCTCAGGGACGCCACCTGAGAGTCGTAGTCCTTGGAGTAGTCGATACAGAAGTCGCAATCGTCGGCGTTAGCGATGGCGACCGGGGAAAAGAGGCCGCCCAGCGCCAGAAGAACTATGATGAGGGTTGAAAACCCCTTGAAACCTGATATCAGCTTGAATCCGGAGATCCGCCCGGAGTTCTTCTCCATCAGCCCCATCCTTCGAGCGGGCCCCCCAATGAACGGGTCCGACGGGAAAGCCTCTCTCTTGATCACTCTGCCACCTTCCTTCCTTCTATAACACAATTTGTTCAAAAGATAACACCTCGCGTTTGAATACCCAATTACAACTGGTCGTCACAATATCTGCCACCATATCAGGGGCGCAAGCCCCGCCAGGGTGATGCCTGTAACGAGCCGGATCGCCACCCTGTGGTCGTGCCTGAATTTATCTACCTGATCCGGAGACATCCCGAGGGCGATTATCATCCCGAGCAACAGGACCGGGAGGACGACTCCCAGGTTGTACAGGAGGAGGTACACCGCTCCGCTGGAGGCGTACCCCTGGGACTGGATGATCCCGATGATGGCGATGTAGACCGCCCCGACGCAAGGAGCCTTGACGAGGGAGAATAGGGCACCTACGAGGAAGTAGGAGAAGATGCTGTAGCTCTCCAGGGACTTTTTGAAGTACCCCAGGGCCCAATCGGCCTTGAAGAGGGAGATCCCGCCCCGGTGAAGCCTCCTAGCGTCCTCGATCTGAATGATCCCCAGGACGAGGAGGAGCAGAGTGAGAACCAGCCGGAAGCTCGATTCGAATGACGGGATCGAGAAGAGCCGGAAGAGCCCCAGGCCGAAGAGGTAGTACATGGCGAAGATCCCGAAGCAGAAGAACCCGACCATCGCCGCCAGGTCCCGCTTCCGTCCGGATCGCGAGAGGGTCATGCTGGCGAGAAATACCAGGACCGCCAGGAGACAGGGGTTGAACCCTGCGATAAGCCCCGCCACCAGGATCGCAGCCGCCGACGAGACCGAGACGCCGTCGAGGGGGACGATATCGCCATCCTCCTCGCTGATGGAGGGTGGGGACGCCTCACCCTCCAAAGCAGCCCTGATCATCTCCTCCAGCTTCTTCTCGTCCCCGTCGTAGTCCCGGTAGCCGATGACCGAGCCGCCGATGACGATCGAGGGCATATCCTTGGCGTTATGATCTTTTATGATCCGCCGCCCCTCGTCGCTGTAGAAGATCTCCTCCCTGACCGAGTATCCAGGGTAGTCTTCGATGACGTCGTCGAGGATTTTGCCCGCAGCGGCGCACTTGGTGCAGCCCGGCGAAGTTATCAGGATGACCTCTTGGCTCGCCACGGCCACGGTTCCCAGGATGAAGAGGAGGGATAAGGCCAGGGCGATAAAGAGGCTTTTTCGGCTTGCAGAGTCAGTTTTATGCATCGGAATCCGCGATCGAGGAAAAATGGAGGATGGCAGGAGGGAGGGTGAAGGTCCTGCCATCTTGCTTGCTCATCTTGACCATCCCGAACTTCCACCAGTCGACTTCAGACGGTGTACTCCAATACCGCCATCTCGTCGTCGGACCCTTCCATCGATCTAAAGCCGATGGATGCGTCACCTTCGGCCACCAGCACCGCGGTGAAGGGGCAGCCCTCGCTGCACTCCGTCGCTGCTTTCTTCACGAGAGATGTGGCATCCCAGGCGGCCCACCCCTCCTCCTCGATCTCGATGGTGGTGAGGGACTCCTCGTCGTATGAGGGGAGGTCGGCCCAGGTCTCGGTCTCCAGGACCGCCATATCGTAGAAGTAAAGGGTCACCTCTCCCGGAGTTTTGACCTCTGCGACGTACATCCGAAGCTCTCCGGACTCGATCTGCTCTGACAGCATCACCATCTCTCGGAAGGTGAGGAAGGTTATCCTCACCGGATCGCAGTCTTCAGAGGTGGCCCATAGGATCTCTTCGTCGGAGAAGGTCTCGTCCTCCTCTTCTGCGTCCATGTAGGTGTCCACCACAAGCTCCGGGGAGATGGTCCCCGCAGCCGCCATCCCTGCCAGCAGAAAGATGAGGGCTGCTGACAGAAGTCCAACAAATCCATTGCCTTTAGATTTCATCTATATCCACTCCAAATCCATTAAATCAGAATGCTAAAGCTCCGTAGATCATCCCCATCGCCGTCGACAGGAGGACTACCAGGGTGATGTAGACGGACGCCCTCTTCGATCCGATGATCCGCCAGATGACGATCATGTTCGGAAGGCTCATGGAGGGGCCGGCCAGAAGGAGGGCCAGAGCGGGGCCCGAAGCCATCGTCCCCGAGGAGTAGCCGAACATGGTTCCGACGATGGGAACCTCCAGGAGGGTCGGCATGTAGAGGAGGGAGCCTATCACCGAGGCGACGAAGCAGGCGAAAAAGTCGCTCTCTCCGAAGACCATCCGTATCAGGCCCACGGGGAGATAGTAGCCGATGATCCCCGTTATGAGGGTCCCGACCAGCAGCAGAGGAAAGATCCTCTTGGCGAGCCACCAGGTCTCCCCGAAGAAGGAGGCCTTCTCCATATCGGAGAAGTGGGCGTTCAAAAGCCACGCCGAGGCCAGGACCAGGATCGAGACGGCGGCGGCCTTGGGCAGGAGGGCGAGCCCCGAGGTGGCGACGAGAAGGACGGCCACCAGAACTCCCACGAAGAGGGGCGGGATGTAGCCGGGCCTCTCATCCCCGCCTACGGCTTGCGAGGGAGGGATCTCGCAGGCTTCCGCCTCTTCCGCCTCTTTTTGTCCTCGCTCGAAGATGGCGGCCATGACCAGGCCGATGATCACGGCCATGGATACGGCTGCGACGACCCTCGCGGCGCCGAGGTCCAGCCCCAGGACCCGGGCGGTCAGGACCACGGCCAGAAGGTTGATGGCCGGGCCTGCGAAAAGGAAGGCCGTCGCCGGACCGATCCCAGCCCCACGGCGGTGGATCCCCGCGAACATCGGGAGGATCGTACAGCTGCAGACTGCAAGGACGGTGCCGGAGGTGGAGGCGACGGAATAGCAGAGCCACTTGGGGGCGTCTTTTCCGAAGTACTTCAGGACCGCCTCCCTCTGCAGAAGCGCTGCTATCGCTCCGGCGATGAAGAAGGCCGGGATGAGGCAGGTGAGGACGTGGGCCGAGAGGTACTCCATCAGGGCCTCGAAGCCCGCCGTAAGCGGTGGCAGGAATATTTCTGGGTTCAAAGCATCGCAACCGTGAACATCTTGCAGATGTAATTGTCTCTAATATCAGTCAGCTCCTGTTATCCTCTAACTCACCTGGCGGAGCCGATCAAAACCTCTTCAGCCTTCTTCAGCTCCGATATCTCTTCTAGAGCGAGAGAGTCCACCTCTCGGAAGAGGGCGAAGAGCCTCGGGCTCTTTACCCGATAGAGGGTCCGCTTGCCGTCGATCCGCCGCTCCAAAATCCCTGCCTCGTTGAGGATGGAAAGGTGTTTGGAGATGGTGGACTGGGCTCGACCGAAGGCGGGGACGATCTCACAGACGCACCGCTCCTCTTCGCCGAGGAACTCTATGATCTCTAGCCTGGTGGGGTCGGAGAGGGCGCTGAGGATCTTAACTCTCCAGTTGGTAGCCGATCGTCTCATCTTATCGGAAGCTTGGAGCGATTAATTCGTATATATACATATCGCCATTTTACGATCAAATTTCACGGGTCTTATATATTCTTCAAGAGCCGCTAAGAACCTATTTATATTAAACTATTTAGATGTGTAAGGCGGTTAACTTTCGTCGGATACGACACTCAGAGCCGCCCAACACTCCTCACAGTAATGGATTTCCTTATCTATATATCCACATCAACTGATGCTAACTTTGGGTTAAACAGCTTTCAGGGGGATAATATGCTGGAGAATCCATCTAGCACCCTTGACATTAATTCCAATGTGCCTAATTTTTTATATATTATCAAGGGGAATAAAACGGTGTAGCAGATGTGTATATTTATAATTATTTAAAATGAATCCCTTTAAACTGGGCGATCCGTCTACCTCATTCTTTCTAAAGGTATGCTCTTGCCGTGGACCGCCGTGGCGACCAATGCGCCAGCCAGGCCCAGATCCTCCAGCCGGTCGAGGTCCGATCCGTCCTTTACGCCGCCGCCGAGGAGGATGGGATGGTCGGAGAGATCTGCGGCCTTTCGGAGAAAAGCCTCATCGAGGCCCGTCGACGTTCCCACTCGGTCGAGCGCGAGAAGTATGATCTCTTTTATGGGAAGGGGGTTAAGCCTCCAGATCAGGTCGAGGGGAGAAACCTTGAGGGATGGGTCGCGGGTCAGCACCTCACCTCCAAAGAGGTCCAAGCTGACTGTTACCTCTCTTTTTGACGTCGCCCTCTTGAGGAGGTCGAAAGATCCCGTCTCCGTCCCCAGGACCGGTCTGCAGTCGAGGGGAAGGAGTTCCAGCTCTTCGACCGAAGATATCCCGACGTCGGCCATCGTCTCGGCCTTTTTTGCCATCTCGCCGATCAGAGCCAAATTGTCTCCGGAGCCCGTGATCCTGTCCAGGTCGGCGACGTAGACCTCCTTTGGCCGGAGGGCTTCCAGAATCGAGAGGGGGTCGGAGGTTCCGACGACCTTGCTCTTCGCGCCTATCGGCTGATATTTTTCCCGCTCACCACGAACGGCGTGTACCGCCGAACCGTTAAATAGGTCGAGGACAAAGACGCAGCGCGTCATGATTTTACAGAACGAGGATGGGACGATATGAGGTTGTTGGTAAGTCCGATTAACATCGTTGAGGCAGAGGCGGCGATGGCGGGAGGCACAGACATCCTGGACGTTAAAAACCCCAGGGAAGGATCTCTCGGGGCGAACTTCCCCTGGGTCATAAGGTCCGTCGCAGAGGTTGCGGGTGGCAAATTGCCCGTCAGCGCCACCATCGGCGACTTCGACTACAAGCCCGGGACCGCCAGCCTAGCGGCCCTGGGCGCCGCCTTCTCAGGGGCCGATTACATCAAGGTGGGCCTCCTCAAGATCCAAACCCGGGAGCAGGCCGGAGATATGCTCAGTCACATAGTGAGGTCGGTCAAGGAGTTCGACGACGAAAAGAAGCTTGTGGCAGCGGCCTACTCCGACTGCGCGCGGGTCGGGTCGATCTCGCCGATGGACCTGCCCGAGGTCGCCGCCGAGTGCGGAGCCGACGTGGTGATGGTGGACACCGCCATAAAGGACGGGAAGTCGACCTTCGAGTTCATGACCGAGTCGGAGATCATTGAGTTCATCTCGGCGGGCCACGACTTCGGGATGGAGGTGGCGATCGCGGGCACCATAAAGTTCGAGGACCTGGAGCTCTTGAAGCGTGTCGCCCCGGACATCATCGGGGTCCGGGGAGCGGTCTGTGGCGGTGACCGGAGCGGCACGATAAAGGAGGAGCTGGTCAGACGGATGAAGGCCGACCTCTCCTGAAACTTATTTTATAGCTTTATCAGCTTCGCCTTTTTGACCCCAGAGACCTCCGTCAGCCTCTTGAGGGTCTCATCGGAGACGGGATGGTCGACGTTCAGGACCATGATCTGCTCGCCGCCCGAGGGTTTCCGCCCGACGTGCATCCCACCGATGTTGATCGAGTCCTCGCCGAGAACCATGCAGCAGGGTCCGATGATGTTTGGCCGATCCTCGTGGGCGGCCATGATCATGTACCCCTCGGTGGGGACGTAGACCCGGTACTCGTTGATCTGGACGATCCTCCCCTCCTTCTTGCCGTAGACGGTGCCGAATACCGAGACCGAGCCCTTAGAGCCCGAAAGGGTGATGGTGACGAGGTTGCTGTACCCGTTGGTGGACTCGGTCTTGCTCTCGGTGAGGGCGATCCCGCAGTCCCTCAACTTAACCAGGGAGTTGACGAAGTTGGCGCTGTGGCCGATCGCCTCCAAAAAGCCTTTCACCGCCGAGATGGTGACCGGCTTTGTGTCCTTCTCAGCGACGGTCCCGCCGTAGACGATCTCAAGCTTCTCGTACCCGTCCTCCCCCAGCTGAGCTACCAACCGTCCCATCTTCTCCACCAGGTCCATGAAGGGGCTCATCACCGCCATCGTCTCGGTGGATATGGCGGGCATGTTCAGGGCGTAGGGGGGGAGCTCTCCTCTTGCCACCGCCAGGATCTGTTCGGCCACCGCCACCGCCACGTTCACCTGGGCCTCGGCGGTGGAGGCTCCGAGGTGGGGCGTCACCAAGATCCCGTTCTGCTCCAGCAGGGGGTTGTCGGTGGGAGGCTCCTTGGTGAAGACGTCGACGGCGGCTCCTGCCACCCTCCCTTCGGCTACGGCCTTGGCGAGGGCCTCCTCGTTGATGATCCCGCCCCGGGCGCAGTTGATCAGCCGGACGGCCGGCTTCATGATCTTGAACTCTTCCTCGTCGATGAGGTTTCTCGTCTCTTTGGTCAGAGGCGTGTGGACGGTGATGAAGTCGCTCTCCCTGAAGATCTCGTCGAGGGTCGCAAGCTTGATTCCCAGGTCTGCGGCCCTCTCCTCGGTGACGAAGGGGTCGAAGGCGAGGATGTGCATCCCGAAGGACTTCATCCTGGTGGCGATCTCGGCTCCGATCCTGCCGAGCCCCACGATGCCGAGGGTCTTGTTGTAGACCTCGACACCGGTGTACTTCTTCCTGTTCCACTCTCCGGCCTTGAGGGAGTTGTTCGCCTGGGGGATGTTTCTTGCAAGAGAGAGCATCATGGCGATGGTATGCTCTGCCGCAGAGATGGTGTTTCCGCCGGGGGTGTTGACGACGATGATACCCTTCTTGGTGGCGGCATCTATGTCGATGTTGTCGACTCCGACTCCCGCCCTCCCCACCACCTTCAGCTTATCGGCGGCGTCGATAACCTCGGCCGTCACCTTCGTCCCGCTCCTGATGGCGAGGGCGTCGTAATCTTTGATTTTCTCTATAAGCTCTTCAGGTGAGAGGTTGGTGATGACGTCGACCTCGGCCTCCGTCTCCAGCTTTCGTACGCCCTCCTCGGATAGAGGGTCGCTGACAAGGACTTTCATGACATTCTCCTCCATTGACGTGCAGAGATGTACAGGCATTTTACCTTTTCGACGGGCGCGTTGATCGAGATCGTGGAACTCTGAAGCGATCAAAAAAGTTTAATCTTACGGGCTGGTGCCTTTCTTCCGAAAGTTCGGGATCGCATCAATGATGCGATCCCGTCTCGAGGGCTTGATCCTCCACCCCAGTCGTAGAACTGGAGAGGTCGACTCCCATCAGGAAGGCGACACCCTGAACCGCCCCAGCATTGACGGCGCCAGCGATGGTGATGAAGATCGGCAAGCCCGCCGTCAGGCTGTAGCTCCACACCCCTGCAAAATAGCCCACCAGCTCCATGTAGCCGCCGAGAGCGACGCTCACGGTGACGAGGGCGGCGTTCCAGTCGACAGAGCACCGATTCGAGAAGAAGATGCCCAGGAGGAAGATCGCAGCGTAGATCGCCAAAACCCACCTTCCGGCAAGATCCAAGTACCCCTCCAGGTAGAAGAAGAAGGAGAAGGCCGCCGCAGCCGCGGCAAAAGTAAGGGCTCGCCATCCTTTGAGCTTCTCGAATATGCCCAGCCTGATAAGCCACAGCCTCAACAGGTCCGATAACCCGAATATGGCTACGAAGAGCAGCGCCCAACCCGATACGACGAATAGAGTGGGGCCGTCGCTTCCGGCATATTTGACGATCCCGTCCGAGGTGATGGCCGTCTCCAGGAAGAAGGTGACGAGGGCCGACGAGATGATGAGGACCAGAAGGTTTCTCGTCTTCATCCTGACGGCGGCGAGGATCGAGACGACGATGGCGAGGAGGAAGTTGAAGTCGAAGAAGAGGGAGTTCGCCAGGTAACCGTCCATGACGAAGCCGAGGAGGGCCGCCTCCGCCAGAAGGAGGAGGATGAAGAAGTTGTTTCTTCTTCTGATCCTGTCGGTTTCCGTATCCCCCTGACCTCTCAGGTGGAGGTAGACGACGTCGTTTATAAGCTTCAGAAGGCCAGGGGTGAGGTACCGAAAGACGGGAAGTCTCGCCATATCGTAGAGGATGAAGTCAGCTCCGACGTTGAAGAGGGTGCTCCAGCCCGGAAACTTCAGGATCAGCTCGATCCCCCAGTTGTAGAAGTCCTTCACCTTCGCCTCGGGCCGGTCCCAGTTTCCGTCCTTGCCGCTGGCGTGCTTGTAGGGCAGTTTCTCGAGATCGAACTTCTGCGAGGCGTCGCCGAGGCCCCGCTCGGCGGCGAGCTTCAGGTGGACCACCTGCTCGGGATCGTATCCCATCAGCTGCGATGCGATGGAATCGGCGCAGACGACGTCGTTTGAGGCGACGATGGTCTGGAAGTCTATGGGCCTTGAGCTGAGAGGGCCTATCGCCTCGCTTCCTATGCTCCCGTCTATGATCACCAGGTTCGGGGTGAAGGCCCGATTAACCTCGCATATCACCTCCTCGATCTTCATTTTGTGATACTTGGCCTTGTCCACCTCCGGGAAGGTGCCGTACATGTTCTTCATCCCCAGGGTCACCCCCGTCAGAAGGTGGGTCTTCATCGTAGGGACCGAGATGATGACCTTTGCGTCGATCACCTCCTTTGAGACCAGGTCGGTTCCTATGACGCTCTCCTCCCCGAAGTCGAAGCCGACGATCTTCGTCTCGGAGAGGTTGACCAGCCTCACCCCCTTCTCCTTCGCCCATGCGACCCAGCCGGAGTCTGCCGCCACCTGCCAGAACTTGTTCCAGATCATGTCGGCGTCTCCGATTGAGGGGTCACCTCCCGCTCCTCTCACCAGATCGACGATCTCATCGACGACCTCGGTGCTGGTGAAGGTCCCTGCCACCTCGGGGACCCCGCCGCAGACGTTGATCTTGATGAAGACCTTGTCCCCGGCCTTGACGAAACGCTCGATGCCGCCGAGGGCAGCTACTGCCTCACGCACGCACTTTTTGGCATCAGGATCTCTCGCCACGGCGTACTCTGAAACGCCGCGCTCGGACCGGCTCTTGACGTCCCATAATGAATAGACCTCCTTTGAGACCAGCCTCCGCTTCGACGCCAGGAGGGCTAGAGCATATCCAGCGAAGAGCCAGACCGGGTAAAGGAGGAAGAGGAGGACCACGACGACGGTGGGAACCATCTCCTTGGTGATGCCTGTGATGTTGGTGTGGAGCATGAACTCAGAGCCGCTCATGCCGGAGAAGGGGGGAAATACGCACCGGAATACGTCGGCGTAAAGGAGGAAGCTGAATATTATAAATATAAGTATGATGGCAACGCCAACCACAATTTTTGCATGTCTATTCCAGCCAAGTCTTCGACCTCCGAAGTATATGAGAAGGCCCGACAAAAACAGAAGAGGCGGATCTAAGAGAAAGCTCATGAACGCTGACCTCCAGACTTGCAGAAGCTTCAGAAAATAACGCGGCTGCTTTAAATATAAGCCTGGCGATCAGAGAAAAATTTTAATCATAAACGTATTAAAATAAAAGAGTATTTATGTCAGGCGATCGGTTATCTCAGGCGATCCCTCTCAGCACGCCTGAATCGTCCGTCCCCATCCCGTCATCCGCCGACCGATCTCTATTCGGTCACAGGTAGGCCTCGGTGACGTACCTTCTCATCATCCTGTGGCTGTTGAAGTAGTATGCGAGCATCCCGATCGTGTTGTTCATCATCCTCACCCACTCGTCCTTGCGGTGGTAGAAAGTGGGTACGATGATGTACTCCAGCTTGCTGTAGAGGTCGTCGGTGTCTCGTTTCCTTCCATCCTCGAAGGGGGGCTCTTCGCCGGGATCGGGGCCTATCGACCAGCCCGTCACCCCCTCGATCCATCCCTCGATCCACCAGCCATCGAGGACGCTGAAGTTTATGACGCCGTTGTGGGCCGCCTTCATGCCGCTGGTCCCCGAGGCCTCCCGGGGGCGGAGCGGCGTGTTCAGCCAGACGTCGACCCCCGAGACCATCTTCGCTGCGAGGTCGATGCCATAGTTCTCGAGGTACGCCACCTCGATCTCGCCCCGGAGATCTTTCGCGGTGCCGAAGATCTCCTGGATCAGCCTCTTTCCCTGTACGTCCTTAGGATGGGCCTTTCCGGCCATGACGATCTGGATATCGCCCCGGGAGTTGATCCTTCGGAGCCGGTCGAGGTCTGAGAAGATGAGGGTCGGCCTCTTGTACTCCGTCGATCGTCTCGCAAACCCCAGGGTGAGAGCCTTGGGGTCCATCTCGGCCCCCGTCGATCGGTTGACGAGATCGATCAGCTCTTCTTTCGCTCTGGCGTGGGCCTCCACCATCAGATCGTCGGGGATGATGTCGACTTTCACCAGAAGCTCCGGCTCGTTAGCCCAGCCCGGAAGGTAGCGGTCGTAAAGCTCCCGAAAGGAGGGGCAGGTCCATTGGTATGAGTGGACGCCGTTGGTCACCGAGTGGATGACGTAGCCGGGGAACATGGCACGGGAGACGTCCCGGTGCTTTTTTGCGACGCCGTTCACGTAATTTGATAGGTTGAGGGCGAAGAGGGTCATGTTCAGCCTCGCGGAGCCTCCAAACCTCTTCAGCATCTCGATTTTTTTGTCGTCCTCTATCAGGTCGCCGACGAGGTCGTAGGAGAACCTGTCATGGCCCGCCTCCACCGGGGTGTGGGTGGTGAAGACGCACCTTTTCTGGACCCTCTTCGGGTCCCGGCCGCACCGCTCCAGAAGCTCCAGGGCGAGGAGGCTTGAGTGGCCCTCGTTCATGTGGTACTTTCTTATCTCAAAGCCGAGGAGATCGAGGATCCTCACCCCGCCGATCCCCAGGACGATCTCCTGCTTCAGCCGGTACCGCTCGTCTCCACCGTACAGGACGTCGGTGATCGTCCTATCCTCCGGAGAGTTTTCACCGAGGTCTGTGTCTAGGAAGAGGACGGGGATTTTTCCGCCGGCGGGGCTTTCGAGAATGTGCTGCCATGCGGCGACGGCGACGTCCCTCTTCCCGATCCGGACCCTAGCCCTCTCCGGCAGCCGTTCCATCAGCAGAGAGGGGTCCCACTCCACAGGATGCTCGATCTGTCTTCCCTGAGAATCCAGCTCCTGCCGGAAGCTCCCCTTCCTGCTGATGAGGGTGACGGCGACGAGGGGAAGTCCGAGGTCGGCGCTGGATCTTACCGTGTCCCCGGCGAGGGTTCCCAGGCCCCCCGCATATGTAGGTATCTCCTCAGAGAGGCCGATCTCCATCGAGAAGTAGGCGATCGTCTCTCCCCTCATGGCCCCTTTCGAATTTTCCTCTGCTTCGTCCAAGCCGATCCACTCCACCCCGCCAATAGACTGACAATCAAGGAGATCGAATCCCGGCGGTTTCGTACCTGATCCTTTTGCCCCCGCTCCTTCTGCCCCCAACTCCTGCCATTCTTTATCGTTCTTGCCCCTTAAGAGGATTTCGAAAACGGCTTGTCATCGGCGATTTCCGCGATGCCAGCGTGTCGATTTTATACCTGCCCGTATTGACCTTCTGCCATGATCAAGGTTGGAATAGTCGGCGGGTCCGGCTACACCGGCGGCGAGCTGCTCCGCCTCTTAAGCCTCCATCCCGGAGCCGAGGCGGTCTGCATCACCTCCAGAAAGCTCGAGGGAACCCCCGTGGGGGACGTCCACACCCACCTTCGGGGCGTATCCTCCCTCAAGTTCGAATCGCCCACGATTTCGGAGATCGCTGAAAGGTGCGATTTCGTCTTCACTGCAGTCCCCCACGGGACGGCGATGGACTGGGTTCCGGGACTTTTGGACGCTGGAGCGAAGGTCGTCGACCTCTCGGCAGACTACAGGCTTCCCCTCGAAGTCTTCGAGAAGACCTACAAGATGAAGCACAGGGCCTTTCGAGAGGCGGTCTTCGGAATGCCGGAGCTCCACCCCGAGGTGAAGGGTGCGAATTTCATCGCCAATCCCGGCTGCTATCCCACGGGAGCGAGCCTTGCAGTGGCGCCCCTCGTCGAGGCGGGCCTCGCAGAGAGGGTCGTCTTCGACTCCAAGTCCGGGATATCCGGGGCCGGGATCGCCCCTTCCGAGACGAGCCACTACCCTAACCTGGCCGAGAACGTCGTCGGCTACAAGCTCACCACCCATCGGCACTCGGCCGAGATGAGGCAGGAGCTCTCTCGCCTCTCTCCCGGGGTCAAGGTCAGCTTCACGCCTCACGTCGTCCCCGCCATCAGGGGGATTTTGACCACGGCTCACGTCCTGGTACAAGACGAGTTTGTGGGCAAGATCCCCGACAAGGCCGAGATATTGAAGGTCTACCAGGAGTTTTACAAAGATTCTCCCTTCGTCCGACTCGTCCCCGGATCGCCCTCTCTCGGCGGGGTCAGGGGATCGAACTTCTGTGACATAGGCTTTGAGGTGGACGGGTCTGGTGACCGGATCGTCGTCGTCTCGGCGATAGACAACCTGGTGAAGGGGGCCTCCGGCCAGGCGATCCAGAACATGAACCTGATGATGGGGCTCGGCGAGACCGAGGGGCTTTGGTTCCCCGGAGGCGCGCCCTGATGGTCACAAGGTCCAGACTGAAAGGGTAAATAAAAAGAGGGAGGAGTAGATAGAGCATGTTGGTCAGGGACGTTATGAACCCGGAGCCGGTCGCCTGCCAGGCTACGGACGCCGTCAGCGAGGCGGTCAAGATTCTGAAGAGGAACGACGTCAGCGGGATGCCGGTTCTGGAGGGCGAGCAGCTGGTGGGGGTGGTCTCAGAGTCGGATCTTCTCAAGATGCTCTCCGCCGAGGAGGAGGGCGGACTCTGGCTCCCAAGCCCTCTGGAGATCCTGGAGGTTCCGATAAGGGACCTGATCCGATGGGAGAGGCTCCAGGCGGGGGCCGAGGAGATCGGCAAAACCCGAATCTCCGAGGTGATGACAAAGAGGGTCATCACCATCAGCCCTGAGGACTCCATCGAGCGGGCGGCGTCGATCATGGTCCATCATCGGATCAACCGTCTTCCGGTCCTGGAGGATGAGAGGCTTGTGGGGATCGTAACACGAGGAGACATCATCTCAGGTCTGGGGACGGAGGCGTCGGAAGTTGAAGAGGATTGAGGGCGGGATATGTGCCGTCGATGGGGTCAGAGCCTCCGGGGTCAAGCGGGGCAAGTACGGCGTCGCCCTGATCGCGGCCAGCGGCACCGCGGCGGGGGTCTTCACCACGAACAAGATCCGGGCCGCGCCCCTGGACGTCACCGCAGAGAATCTGAATCATTCCGAAGGACGGCTTGAGGGGTTGATCGCCAACAGCGGCTGCGCCAACGCCTACACCGGCCCGCAAGGCCTCGAAGACGCCCGCTGGATGGCAAGTTTTATGGCAGGCCATCTGGGCGTCGAGACCGAAAAGATCGGGGTCGCATCGACGGGGGTCATCGGGAGGTATCTCGACCGGGACCTGATGACAGAACTCTTCTCCGAGGCTAAATCGAGGCTGCGGTCCGACTTCGACGCGAGCGGGGAGGCCGCGAGGGCGATCATGACGACCGACACCGTCGTAAAAGAGATCGCCGTCGAGCACGCCGGATTTCGGGTGGCGGGGATCACCAAGGGCGCCGGGATGATCGAGCCGAATATGGCGACGATGCTCTCTTTCCTCTACACCGACGCAAAAATATCGTCAGAGGATCTCCGGGAGTGCCTCACCGAGGCGGTCAACGAGAGCTTCAACATGCTGATCGTCGACGGAGACACCAGCACCAACGACATGGTCCTGATCACGGCGACGGGAAAAGTGGATTGCGATCTCGAAAAGTTCAGGAAGGCTCTCAGCTTCGCCTGCACGGAGCTTGCGAAGATGATGGCGAAAGACGGCGAGGGGGCAACAAAGCTCGTGGAGACGCAGGTCTCGGGGGCGAGGGATAGGGATGACGCCCGCCTCGCCGCAAAGACGATCATGAGAAGCAGCCTCGTCAAGACCGCCATCTTCGGAAATGACCCAAACTGGGGGAGGATCGTGGCGGCGGCGGGAAGGTCCGGAGCGGACCTCGACCCTGAGAAGATAACCCTATCGATATCAGCCGCTGGCCAGGATCGAGAAGTTTTCCTGGTTCGGCGGGGAAAGATCGTCGACGGCGTCCTGGAAGAGGCCGAGTCCGTCATGAAATCCGAGGAGCTTTTGATCAAACTCGACCTGGGCCTCGGCGAGGGCGAAGCCCGGGCCTTCGGCTGCGACCTCTCCTACGATTACGTCAAGATCAACGCGGATTACACAACCTGAGGGCGGGGAGGCGGGAATCATGCTATTGAGAGGAGAGAGGCTCGGCGAGATCTCCGAGGACGTCCTGGAGTTCATATCGTCGAGGGAGGCGGACCGGTGGATCTATGAGGCGGACCTTCTGGTGGATAGAGCCCACCTGGTGATGCTGAAAGAGAGGGGCCTCGTCTCGCCCACGGAGTTTTCCGAGATAGTGGCGGGGCTTGACAAAATCGAAGAAGAGAAGCTCGGCGAGGGGGAGGACGTCCACGAGGCGATCGAGGCCGAGCTGATATCGAGAATCGGCGCCGTCGGCGGCAGGATGCACACCGGCAGATCCCGAAACGACGAGGTCGCCACCTGCATCAGGATCGTCCTCCGGGAGGAGGTCCTGGGCCTTTTGGCCGAGGTGAACGCCCTCGCAAAGGCCCTCGTCGAGAGGGCAGAAGAGAACGCGGACGCGATAATTCCGGGGTTCACCCACCTCCAGCACGCCCAGCCGACGACCCTCGCCCACTACCTCCTCGCCCACGCCGACGCCCTCCTGCGGGACTTCGAGAGGCTCTCCGACTCCTACCCCCGGATCAACCGGTCCCCTCTCGGCGCTGCGGCCTTCGCCTCCACCGGATTTGATATCGACAGAAACCGCACAGCAGAGCTTCTCGGCTTCGAGGGCCTCGTCGAGAACAGCATGGACGCCGTCTCGACGAGGGATTTTCTTCTCGAAGCTTTATCCTGCTCCGCCATCCTGATGGCGAACGCAAGCCGCCTCGCCGAGGAGCTGATTTTGTGGTCAACGTCGGAGTTCGGCTACCTGGAGCTTGACGACCTCTTCACCTCGACGAGCTCCATCATGCCCCAGAAGAAGAACCCGGACACAGCAGAGCTCGTCCGGGGGAAGACCGGATCGGTCTATGGGGCCCTGGTCGCAGCTCTCGCCATCTGCAAGGCGCTCCCCATGAGCTACAACAGAGACCTCCAGGAGGCGACCCCGAACCTCTGGCGGGGCGTCTCCCTGACCAGGAGCGCCGTGCGGATCATGGCGGGGGCAGTCTCGTCGGCGAAGTTCAAAACCGACAGGCTGGAGGCCGCCGCAGGCGCTGGCTTCTCGACGGCGACGGAGCTTGCCGACTCCCTGGTGAGAACGACGAAAATCCCCTTCCGGACCGCCCACCAGATCGTGGGGGCCCTGGCCGCGAAGAGCGAGAGGCCGACGATCCGGGACCTGGACGAGGCCGCCGAGAGGATCGCCGGTTTTAGGCCGAGCGAGAGGGGCTTTGGCGAGAATGAATTGAAGGCGGCCTTGGACCCGGAGGAGAACGTCGCCCTCAGATCCAAGATCGGAGGCCCCGCCCCCTCGGAGACGAGGAGGATGGCCGCCGACCGTAAAAAGAGGATCGAGGAGAACGAGCGGCTGGTCGGAGAGATGCGAGGGCGGGTCGATTCTGCCCTGACAGCCCTGCGGGAGATGAGGTGAGCCTGCCGGATGGCGGCTGAGGCGGTGATGACGACGGCGGCGGGCGGCGCGGCTTTGGAGGAGGGCCAGATCCCGCGAGGTGCCGAAATTGGTCGGAGAGCAGAATCCGCTAGCTGGAAGCGGAGGCTCGGCTTTCTCCTCGTCATCCTATCCTGCCTTCTTTACGGCTGTCTCCTCCTCGTCCCGATGACACCATTTTCCACCAAAGGGAAGGTCGCCCTCTCGTCTCTGCTGGTCATCTCCGGCGAGGCGTCCTTCTGGATCGGCGGCATAATTCTCGGCCGGGAGGCGATCGCCCGGTGGAGGGGCGGACTCGATCCGCGCCGGTGGCTGCGGCGGCGGGGATGAGCCGCCAGCGTCTCATCATATCGAGCGCCGCCGGGCAACCATCGCGCACTTGAAAAGGATTGCGGCGAGGAATTCGAGCGAGAAATAGAGATGCGAAGTAAATAAAAGCGATTTAAAAATGATGTTTCTGAATATATAAAATTCTGATAAGCAGCATCAACATAAGAACCGATCGACAAAAACCCATCTGGTGATGAGGGGGCTCTAGGTCGAATCTGCCGCAAGATGGATGACGTTACCTTTTCTTAGGATGAACCGGAGATCCCGCCTCGAAATAAGCGGTGGTATAGGCATATTACTTAAGACGATAGCGATTGCAGTTTTGATATCTGAGAGAATAAATTCTATACAGTAGGCGAGAGATTTGCCGTTCTGAAGTCGGCACCGCTTTCCGAAGGTGGCTCAAAATTTTCTCCATCAACGATAGTGATATAAACACCGATCAATCTAGATAAAATTGTGTGATGTTGGATCTGCCGGATCCGTCGCTGGAGGGAGATTATGGGAGATCGCAATCATTTTCTTGGAACCTCGCCGAGAGGTCTCTTAATTCTGATTCTGCTCGTGAGCTGTGCTGGGGCCTCGACCTGGACCGTCGATCCTACGCCGGGAGCTGGGGATTTCACCAGCATCCGGGACGCCATCATATTCGCCGCCAGCCCAGGAGACACCATCCTGGTCAACAGCGGCACCTACAATGAAAACGTGAATGTGGACACGTCCAACCTCACCCTCCGGGGCAACGACACCGGCGGCGGTCTGCCGGTGGTGAACGCCACCATCGGCGGAACCATAGGCGACGCCATCACCCTTGCCCCGGGCGCCGACGGGTGTACCCTGGAGGGGTTTGTGGCCATGAACTGCGCTACGGGAATTTTTGTATTTAGCAGCTCCAACACCATCTCGGGCAACACCGCCACCGGTCCCGGCAACGGCATCGTGCTCCTTTCCTCCAGCAACAACAACATCTCGGGCAACATCGTCAACGACAGCAACACCGGAATCTTCCTCTCTTCCTCCAGCAACAACAACATCTCGGGCAACATAGCCACGAGGAACATCGCCGACGGCATCGCCCTCAGTTCATCCAGCAACGGCAACATCATCTCGGGCAACACAGTAACCGACAACGGCCGCGGCATCGGCCTCTACTCCTCCAGCAACGGCAACATCATCTCGGGCAACACCGTCACCGGCAACGACCTCGACATCTACCTCGATTACTCCAGCAACAACAAAATCTCGGGCAACAACGTCGCCGACAGCGATCGCGGCATATACCTCTATCAATACAGCAACGACAATAATATCTCGGGCAACACCGCCACTGGAAACACATACGGCATCTACCTCAATTATTTCTGCAACAACAATAATATCTCGGACAACACCGCCACTGGCAACACATACGGCATCTACCTCTATGAATCCAGCAACTACAATCATATCTCGGACAACACTGCCACTGGAAACACATACGGCATCTACCTCTATTATATCTGCGACAACAATAATATCTCGGGCAACACCGCCACTGGCAACACATACGGTATCAGCCTCGAATACTGCATCGACAACATAATCTCGGGCAATACCGTCAACGGCAACGACCGCGGCATCTACCTCAATTCTTTCAGCAATAACAATATCATCTACCTCAACACCTTCAGCAACAATCTCAATGCCCGTTCGACCGGGACCAACCGCTGGAACGCCACCACCACCCAGACCTACGAGCACAACGGCCGGAACCTAACGGGCCTCCTCGGCAACGTCTGGTCCGACTACGACGGCCTCGACTGCGACGGCGACGGGATCGGCGACACGCCTTACAATATCACGGGCGGAACCGGCGAGAGGGACTACAATCCCATCGGTGGCAGGGCTGCTGGCCCTGCCATCGAGGTCGAGAAGGTAGCCGACCGGGACGAGGCCGGAATCGGCGAGATGATCAACTATTCGATATGGGTGAACAACACCGGCAACGTCACCCTCGCCGGCGTCTGGGCCGAGGACAACCTCACCGGGGCCGTCTGGGAGGTGGGGACTCTCCTGCCAGGCGAGAACTACACCAACTCTACCAGCTACCTCGTAAAAGAGACCGACCTGCCGGGGTCGGTGACCAACGAGCTTCGGGCGAACGGGACCGACCCCTGTCACACCGAGGTGAACGACTCCTGCGTCGAGACGGTATCGATATTCTGTGTTCCTGGAGTCGCCGTCAACAAGACTGCTAACGTCAGCTCTGCTGAGGTCGGCGATATCGTCGAGTACACGATTTTGGTGAACAACATCGGGAACGTCAACCTCACGAACGTTGTGGCATCTGACAACCTGACCGGAGATGCCTGGAACATCGGAACTCTCGCCCCTGGCAAAAACTACACCAACAAGACGACCTACAGGATCAAAGAGCCGGATCTAGGAAAAGATCTGGTCAACAACGCAACCGCCAACGGCACCGGTCCCTGCGGAGCCAGAGTCGCAAACTTCAGCCTCGTCTCGATCGGCACGACCTGCACTCCCAGGATCGAGGTAGAGAAGTTCGCGAACGTCAGCTCCGCCGAGGTCGGAGATATCGTCGAGTACACGATTTTGGTGAACAACACCGGAAACGTCAACCTCACAGGCGTTTCGGCTTTTGACAACCTGACCGGAACTGCCTGGAACATCGGAACTCTCGCTCCGGGCCAGAGCTACACCAACTCAACCCAGTACCCAGTCAAAGAGGCCGACCTGCCTGGACCGATCGCAAACAGGCTGTCAGCCAACGGAACCGACCCCCTCGACACCGAGGTGAACGACTCCTTCGTCGAGACCATATCGATCATATACGATCCGGCGATCGAGGTGGAGAAGACAGCAAACCTCAGCTTCGGCGCGCCCTCGACGACGATCGAGTTCACCATCAACGTCACCAACACCGGCAACGTCAACCTCAGCACCGTGAACGTCACCGATCATCTGCCTGGCGGCCTTGAATACGTCTCGGACGATCAGCCGACGAGAACCATCTATGGCGATAACGTCACCTGGAACCTCGGAGACCTCAATAGAACCGACACGAAAACGATCGAGCTAGTGGCCTCCATCGACGGCACCGTCTTTGGTACCCTCAAAAACCGCGCCGAGACCGCCGGAACGGCGCCTCTGGGCGACGAGGTGACCGACGATGCCGAGGCGGAGGTCGATGCGCTCAAGGCCGAGATCGAGGTCGAAAAGACCGGCGAAGTCGATTACGGTCCTGCCTCGACGAACGCGACCTTCACCATAAAGGTCAGAAACGCCGGGAACATCACCCTGAAAAAGGTCGAGGTCGTGGACGTAATTCCCGCCAGCCTCATCTACTTATCGAGCAGTCCTGCAGGAACCGAGGTCGGAAATACGATCACCTGGCCCAATATCGGACCATTGGCCGAGGAAGAAACTGCTGAGATCGAGATCTTCACCAGGGTCGATGGTGCCGCCTCGGGATCTCTCACCAACGAGGTCACCGTCACCGGAACGCCTGAGCACGGCAGAAACGTCACCGACCAGGATAACGCCACCGTCATGGCCACCCTGGACTTTGGCGACGCGCCCGACCCGTCGTACCCGATCCTCCTCGCGAGCGACGGCGCGCGCCATGTGATCATCCCAGGCTTCATGCTCGGCTCAGAGATCGACGGCGAGCACGACGGCCAGCCCACGGCCGCCGCCAACGGCGACGACATGGCGGGGGTCGACGACGAGGACGGGGTGGCTTTCACGACCTACCTCGTCCCCGGTGGGATGGCCAACGTCGAGGTCAAAGCAACAGCCTCCGGCAAGCTCGACGCCTGGATCGACTTCGACGACGACGGCAGCTGGTCCGCAACTGACCAGAGATTCAACTCGGAACCGATATCTTCCGGCACCAACTATCTACAGTTCGCGGTGCCCGGGACCGCGGCCCCTGAAGTCGTGACCTTCGCCCGGTTCAGGTTCAGCTCAGCGGGCGGCCTCTCGCCCACAGGCCTTGCTGACGACGGCGAGGTCGAGGACTGCACCGTCAAGATACTGAAAGATAGCGACGGTGACGGTGTTCCCGACCTGCTGGAGGGTCAGGGAGACCGAGACGGCGACGGGATACAGAACCATCTCGACTACGACCCCTCGGGCTACTTCTACAACGAGTCCGACGGCCAGATAATATTCGGCGGCAAGATCGAGGTGACCGGCCCCGGCAACGTCACCATCAAAAAAGACGGATCTGACGGACGCTACGAGTTCTGGACCGACGGGACCCCCGGCATCTACGAGATAATGCCGACGTTTCCTGCAGGCTACATTCTGAGCCCCACATGCTCGCCCGGCGGCACCTTCGACCCCACAGGCAAGCCGGACCCGGTCTACCTGGGGTCCGGCGAGAACGCCGATACGGGTTATCTCGCCACCAACCTCTGCGGGGATAACCCCTACTATCTAAGGTTCGATCTTGAGCCCAACGACCCCTTATTCATGACCAACAACATACCTCTGGCGCGCCTGAGCTCGATCGGAGACCGGGTCTGGAACGACCTTGACGGCGACGGATGCCAGGACGAGGACGAGCCCGGAGTCTCAGACGTTCCGGTCGCCCTCCTGGACGAGAACGAGACCGAAGTTTCCGAGACCAGGACCGGTCCGGGTGGCCTCTACCTCTTCTCAGACCTTCCGCCCGGAGGGTATAGGGTCAGGTTCGACGCCCTTCCTGGATGCTCTTTCTGCCCTTGCCACCAGTGCGACGAACGTCTGGACAGCGACGCCGATCCGGCCACTGGCCTCACCGACCTGATCGTCCTTGAGACCAACGAGAACGAGATGACGATCGACGCGGGCCTCCACACATCGCTGAACGTCTCCAAGACCGTAGATAAGAAGAGCGCCAGCCGGGGCGAGGATCTGGTCTACACCATTCGAATCTGTAACCTCGGCAACCTGCCCGCGAAGAACGTCGTCGTCGAGGACGTCTTCGACAAGAGCGTCGAGTTCGTGTCGGCTTCACCTATGCCTGATCCCGACGGTCTCTGGCGGTTTGACGAGATTCCGGCCGGCGAGTGTGTCGAGATCGTGCTGGTCGTGAGGGTCCCGAAACAGGACCTGGAGTTTGAGATGGGCTCGGACGTATCGGGTCAGGGTTTCGTGAATGTGGCCAACGACTACTCGACGACGCTCCAGCCTTACGTCATCAATAACAACGTCAAGGTCACCTCTGGCGCGGTCGTCGTCACCGACTCCGAGAGCGTCTCTATATCGAGCGACCCCGGAACCGAGATGTCGACCCGTGAACATGGTTCCGGAAGCTACGAGAGCGAAGAGCAGGTGAAGATGAGGACCGAGAACAAGTCCATCTCCATGGACAAGGAAGTCGCAGCGACCTACGCCCCCACCAATCTCGGCCTTTACAGAGACAGGACGGCCGTCTATTCCTCGAAATGGACCGAGGAGGCTTGGGCCAAAAACCGGATCACAGGAGCCTCCATGAGCGAGTCTTACCGGTACGCCGCCAGAATCGATCGGGATAGCCGCATGCACCTCGACGAGAACGGCTCCACCATGACCATCGATTCGGAGTTCGAGGGGATGGGACACGTCGGCTTTTTGAAGAAAGGCTCCGGATCGGGAGCGGGAAGCGCTTCGACCTTCGAAGCTCATGAAGACTACGTCGGAAGCTTCAGGGTCCTGGAGAAGGTCGATGAGTACGGCTCAGCCGTCTCCTCGGAGAAGGCGGCGTTGGGCGAGGGTCTCGTCGCCGTCGATAAGAGGGTCGGCGAGAGCCAGAGGTCTTACGAGTCGGGCACGGGCACCTACGACTCCGAAGAGCTGATCGAGACGAACACAAACTACATCGCAAAAGACATACGCCTCGTCAGCGGGCGCATGAACCACAGCTCGACCGACGACTTCTCGATCAACTTCGATCAGAAGTGGAAGGAGGGTATGTACTCCAAGACGGCCGGCACAAGCCTCATCGGCGAGGAGTACACCTCCATCACCGAGCTGGAGAAGGAGACGGTGGCCCGTGGCCTCAACGAGATAAAGACCGATGCGAACTTCTCGGGACGGGCGAGGTTCAGGGCGATCCTCGAGCCGGACAAGGGCGAGCCCGAGATCGACTTCGACGAGGAGTACGACGGCGACTACTCCGTCGAGCGGAGGGTGATCTTCACCGGCGTCGCCAAGTACAGCACGCCTCACCTGAACGTCACCAAGACGATGGTGGGGAACGTAACCGAGGAGACCCTGCCGTGGGGTCGCGACGAGGTCCATCTCGCAGGCGAGACGAAGACGAGGAAGGTGGCGAACTACGTCATATCAATCGAGAACGACGGTAACAAGGCTCTTGGGCCGGTGTACGTCCAGGACCTCTTCCCGCCGGGGTCGGTCTATATCGAGGCGTCGCAGAGGCCGTCGGAGCTGACTGACACTTACGCCAACTGGACTCTGATGAACCTCGGCATCGGTGACGTCGTCAACATAAACCTGAAGCTGGACGTGACAAAATATCATCCGAGCGAGCTCGTCAACAGGGTCGAGGTCTGTGGCGGGATCAACAACGGTGACGAGTGGGTCTGCGCGTCGAACTTCACCGCTCTGGAAGTCAATTGGCTATCGTGCTGCACCGATGAGACCGTCTCGGTGGCGAAGACCGCGGAGGTAGATCCGGTCAACGACGGCGTCGTCAGGTACAGGATCGAGATCAAAAACGACGACGACGTCACCCGGGTGGCGACGGTGGCCGACTTCCTGCCCGAAGGCATGGAGCTGGTCGAGTCGTCGATCCCCTTCTCCTCCTATGACGGAGAGGTCGTCGTCTGGAACCTCGTCGAGATCCCGGCTTCGGGGACGGCTGCGATCGAGTTCTCCGCTATCGCCCCCGGAGCCGGGAGGTTTGTCAACACCGTCATGGTTGATGCGCGGTCCGTCGACGGGCCCGCCGTCCTGCCCGTCACCGCCACATGCGTCATCGATGTCGGCGTCGTCGAGGGCGAGTGCGGTCCCGTATCCTGCGACGTCTGGCAGCCGCCGAACTGGGAGATCGAGCATTATGGGCGCGGATCCGACCTGGCGACCTGCGAGCAGTTGACCTGCACCGACTGCGACGGGACGGAATCCTGCCTTGCGCCCTGAAGGGGAGCTGCGGGCAACCCACTTATTTTGCGTAACTTTTTTTCGACCGCTTCAGAGGAAAGCCATATACCGTTGCAGATCTAACCCTCGCCCATGATCAGGGGAAAGGCATGGGTATTCGGGGACGACGTGGACACCGACGTCATCATCCCCGGCCCCTACCTCAGGACGAAGAACATCAAGGAGCTGGCCTGCCACGCCATGGAGGGTCTGGACCCCGACTTCGCGAAGAATGTGTCGCCCGGGGACGTGATCGTCGCCGGGAAGAACTTCGGCTGCGGGTCCTCTCGAGAGCAGGCGCCTTTAGCCCTCCGGGAGGCGGGGGTGGCCTGCGTCGTGGCGAAATCCTTCGCCCGGATATTCTATCGAAACGCCATCAACGTCGGCCTTGCGGTGATGGAAGCCGACGTTTCATGCCGGGAGGGGGACGAGGTGGAGGTGGACCTGGGCCAGGGGACGGTGACCGTCGGGGAGAGGACCTTTTTGGGAACGAGGCTTCCGGAGTTCCTCCTCGCGATCCTCCAGGACGGAGGGCTCGTCCTCCATCGAAGAAAGGAGAAGGGAGGAACGCTTTGATATTCCCTGAGGATTACAAGTACGTGGGTACGGCCACCGAGGCGAGGCCGGGCGACCCCATCTACTTCTCCACAAAATACCTGATCCACTTTGAGGGCGAGATCACAATCTACGCGGCGGAGGCGGAGCCGGGGAAGGGGTTCATGCGACCCGTTAAGTCGATGGAGCAGATCGCCGGCGGAGAGGAGATCCTGGAGTACCCGGAGAAGATCGACACTAGGAACCGGACGAATCTGATCGAGCTCTCTCACGAACTATGCAAAGACGGCGTGACGACGGTGATCTTTCGGGGACCTGACGAGCACATCACCTTCGTCCACGAGCCGGACCCCAAAACCATCACCGAGATCGAGATTTTGGACGTCGTCCCGCCCCGACCGTCATGGCTGGTTTACGTCATCGGGAACCTGGAGAGTTCCGGAGTTCTCGGAGATCTCGCCCTGAGGTTCAAGAGCAGAGTTCTAGACCTTCGCCGTTACGATGCCGACGACGTCTACTTCCCCTGCACCGCCTCGGGCCTGGGCAGGTCCCTCGACTCGGACAGAGTCGAGATCGACGACCCCCAGATCGTCGGCTGCGAGGTCTCAAGAGAGGTCTTCAGGGGGATGTACCCAGGAAAAGATCATCGGTTTTTGAACACCTGCCCCCTCTCAAACGACCTTCTGGCGCCGGAGGGCCCCTTCATCACCCGGTGCTGCAAGTCCGAGCGGAGAGGGATCTCCACCTCGCGGGGCCACCGAGGCGTCGTGGTCCACTGGGGGGACGGGGCCCCCAAGATCGCGGAGGCGATAAGATGTCTTGCAGAGGAGCTGAAAAGAGGGTAGCTCTGGTCAGGGGGGACGGCGTAGGGCCAGAGGTGATCGACGGCGCTCTCGCCGTCCTCGCGGCATCGGGGGCGGAGCTGGAGCTCGTACCCGTGGAGCTTGGGTACGGCCGGTGGAAGAGGACGGGAAAGGCGATGGCCGAGGAGGACCTGGACCTGATCAAGACCTGCGACTGCGTCTTATTCGGCGCGATAACAACGCCGCCTGATCCCAACTACAGAAGCGTCCTCCTCGCGTTGAGAAAGGGGCTGGACCTCTATGCCAACATCAGGCCCTTATCGGCGCCGGGGCTCGATTTCGTGATCGTGAGAGAGAACACCGAGGGGATGTACTCGGGGGTCGAAAAGCTGGACGAGGAGGAGGCGACGACCCTGAGGGTGATAACCTACAGGGGCTCTCTTCGGATCGCTGAGAGGGCCTGCGCCATCGCTTCCAAGAGAGAGAAGCTGACCATCGTCCACAAGTCCAACGTCCTCAAGAGCGACACCCTGTTCCTGCGGATCTGCAAAGAGACCGCCCGTCGGTGGGACGTTCCCTTCGACGATATGCTCGTCGACGCCGCCGCCTACAACCTGGTCATAAACCCCAAAAGGTTCGACGTGATCGTGACCACAAACCTCTTTGGAGACATCCTCAGCGACGAGGCCGCAGGGGTTGTCGGGGGCCTGGGGCTCTGCCCCAGCGCAAACCTCGGCGATAAATACGCCCTCTTCGAGCCGATCCACGGCTCGGCCCCGGACATCGCTGGACGGGGGATCGCAAACCCGATAGGCGCCATCAGGTCCGCCGCCATGATGCTGGAGTGGTTCGGCGAGGCCGGAAAGGCGAGGATGATCGAGGATGCGGTGGAGTGGGCCCTGGCCGGAGGGATCAGAACGCCGGACCTGGGCGGGAGCTTTTCCACCAAAGATGTAGCAGAGGCGATATCAAAAAGGCTGGCCTGGTCAGATTGATCGAAATCTTTTTCACCAGGAAGCCCCCTTCGCCCCCTGAATGTCAGAAGAGAAGGCTCAGACCCGCAAAAACAACGCCAACGGCCGCAAAGGCGAGCTGGCCGAGAAGCTCGGCGATATGAACGTGAACATCAGCGCCCCGAAGTTCAACTACAGGGAGTACGTCAGGGTGCTCAAGCTGGCGAGAAAGCCCACCCGCGAGGAGTTTCTCACGATCTCCAAGATCTCCATCCTGGGGATAGCCCTCATCGGGATGTTGGGCTTCGTCATCTACGTCTTCCTCACAGAGCTGCCTAAGGCGGTCTGAGAAGAGACTCGAAAAGGAAGGCTTCTATAAAGGGACCGCAGGAAGAAACAATTTTCGAGATGGGGGCCAGGTGCTGTGGCCCCATCCTTTGAGTTTTCTGTTTTACCCCGCCTCGTTCAGCCCCCGCAAGGTGGCGCCGAACTCCGACTCGACGATACTCGATACGCCCATCGTCTTGGGGTGAAGGTCGATCTCCACCATCACGTGCTGGTGGCCGAGCTCTCGCAGAGGCCGGACCTGCCGGGGACCGTTGGTGATGGAGAAGACCTCCATCCCCTCGAGGGCGTCAATCGGTATCGCGTGGGGGACCCCTGAGATGACGGCGAAGTCGTAGCCGCCCTCTTCGGCGATGTATCTTGCCACCTCCTCTCCTGCGATGGGGTACTCGTCTAGGCCGCCGATGATCCTGTCGATCACAACACCCCTCTCAAGAAGCCCCGAAAGGATGTTCTTCGCATCTTTTCTCACCTTCGCGAGGCCCTTATTCTTGTCGAGGTTGGCGAGGGTTTTGACCTCAGCGCCCCTGGCCTCCGCCACCTCGGCCACGGCGGCGTTGATGTCCGCGAACATGTAGGCCGTCTCCTTCTTGGCGTTGAGGACGTTTATCCCCCTCTTCCCCTCTTTCATCAGATCGAGGAGCCTTTCGGCGGCCTTGTACTTGATCTCGCCCCTCTCGGGGGCCAGGTACTCCTGGCTTGCGGCGCCGAAGAGCCTCTCGACCTCTGTCGCCTTCTCCAGGAGGAACTTCTGCCGGTCGAACTCAGCCTGGTCGATGATCCCCTTCTCAAGGGCCGCCTCCAGGGTGATGATGACGCCCTTGGTGTTGTCCCGGTATCCGGCGTGGACCTCCACCTCGATGACGGGGACGTCGAGGTCGGCGTCGACGACCGACTGGTGGAGGTCTTCGCCTATGATCATGCTGCTGCAGGTCCCCACAACGCCGATTAGCTTCGGGCTGAAGAGCTCGTTCGCCCTCCGGAGGAGCCTTGTGAGCTGCTCCTGGCCCCCGAAGACGAAGCCCGCCTCGTCGAGGGCGGTGGTGAGGGTGTGGACCCCGTCCTCCTCCAGGAGACGGGCGTGCTTGAAGCAGCAGCCGCTGGGGCCGTGCATAATGACGACGTCGACGCCCAAATCTCTCAAGGTGTAAAGGGCCGCCACGATCGAGCTCGGCCTCGGATGCAGTATCTGAACTTCGCTTGCCATCATGAAAATCACCTGAAACATTTAACACATGAAATTAATCTGTCGCCCCTTCCCAGCCCTCCCTTCGCCAGGGCCAGGCCGGAGTCGAGGTCGGGAGCTGTAAAGGCCGAGAGGCTGGATGCATAAGGCGCTAGCCTCTCCCCCACCAGGATCAAGAGATCGATCTCTCGGCGGCGTCGCTCGAGGATCTCGATAAGGGCAGAAAGGTCCATCCCCTCGCAGACCGTCTCCGCCTCCTCGCCCGCGACGAGGGCGAGCTTCCCGCCGCTTCCGATGCGGTCCAGGGCCGCCTCGACCCCCGGGGCCCGCAGGCCGGAGTTGGAGTTGTCGAGGATCGAAATCCCATCTTCGTCCGCGTTCTTCATCCTGCCGCCGAGCCCCTCGAACCCCTCAAGGGAGGAGGCGATCTCTCCGAGGCGAAAGCCCGCCGCCAGAGCCGCGGCCGCTGCCCCCGAGATGGCGGCTTCGTAGCTCTCGGGATCAAAACCATCGCCGAGGTCGAGAGCCTCCCTCTCGCCCCTCGCCAAAATCTCCCTTCCATCGCACCAGACCTGCCCCCTCGGCCCCGGGCCGAAGGTCAAGTCGGCTGAGATCCTCACGTCCTCGCCTGCGATCAGCTTCGAGCCCCGTTTTGAGAGAGATATCATCTGGAGCTTGGCGGTGCTCGCCCAGAGGGCCCCTCCCGCTATCTTGTAGTCGCCGGCAAAGCTCGTCAGAACGCCGAAGTCGGCAAGCCCCGTCCCTCCCAGAGAGACCTCGCAGACCAGATCGGCCGCGCCAGAGTCCTTGGCGGCGTCGAAGGCCCGGATCACGTTGGCGGGGGTGATGCTCAGCCCAGACGTCACAACCTCGCTTCTTCCGTCCCTCCAGACATCGATCCCCCGGGTGGTGTGGGATATGACCGTTCCCCTGGCGGAGAGTATCCGGGCCAGGATGAGAGCGGTGGTGGTCTTGCCCCTCGCCCCCGTCACCTCGAAGGTCCGAAAGTCCCTCTCCCCTCGGAGAAGTTCGCCGACGGCCCGATGGTGAGTGATCAACCTCTTCCCAAGTCGGATCGCCTCTTTGCGGGCGGGATTTCTTGGCGATAGGTGGACCGGGGCGACGACGAGGTCGAAGCCCGAGAGGTCCGGCAGATCATGATAGACCTCGAAGGCAGCGGCCTCGATCCCCCGATCCCTCATCCGCTCTGCTATCAATTCGGCGCCGTGGATGGTGTCGAGGACCGCAACCGATGAGGCTACTTCAGAGCTTCCTTCGCTCTCCGGTAGGCGAGGGATGCGATGCATTCGTCCACGCCCAGGGGCTCTGCGCACCTGATCTCCACCTCGTTTCCGTTCAGCTTGCAGTTGCCCCTCCTCAAACTGGGGTTCACAGAGAGCTCGTTTGGTATATCCTCCAGGGTGTGGACGCCGTGGGCGAGGAAGATGGGGAGGGCGACGATCGTCTTGACCTTCGTACCCGAGAAGCTCTCAAGGCCCGTGGCGATGTTCGGCTCGTCCATGTTCAGAAAGGCGATCCTGACGGGCCCGTCGTGGTTTTTGCCGATCATTTCAGCGCACTTTTCCACCATCTCTTTGTTGTACGGCTTGGTGCTGCCGTGTCCGAGAACAAGAATCCCTACATCGTCTGCCATAAGTCTCACCATTATTACGTTTTCCTATATTTGTATTAACCGGATGGGATTAATAACTAATAAATCCTTTCCCAATATAAGTGATCCAGCGGTCGAGCACCGGATCGTCGTCGAGCCGGCCCCGCTGATGATGACAGAACAATTGGGATAAGTCGATATGAGCCGCATAGCGTATCTCCTGGTATCAGTTCTCTTAGTTATGCAGACTGCATGCGGAGCCGAGGTCTTCATGTCGACGCGAGAGAGCCTCTCCTTCGCCGAGAACCTGACCCTGGTGGTTATGGATGTGGAGCCGGGGGCGGGAGAGGGGGTCGTCTGGCTGGAGCTCCGAGACGAGCACGGCCCCCTCAAGTCCTCGGTCCTCCGGGCCGGCGAGAGCTTCTCCTACGATGAGAGGGGCGAGGGGCTGAACCTCACCGTCACCAGGATCTACGCTGGAGGGGAGAAGGACCTGGTGGACCTGGAGCTATTGTCCGGCGATGTCGTCGAGAGGTCAGGTCAGAATCTAACTGAGAACTCACATCAAAATTGGGACCGCCGCGGCCCATCTGGCGACTCGTCCCTCCTCAACTGGGGGCTCGCCGCCGTCCTGGTCCTCGTCCTGGCGGCATGGGTATATTTCGGGATGAGACCAAACGGGGGGCGCAGGTGAAGAAGGTCTTGTAAAATTAGAATAGTCCTGAGCCAGAATATTAAATCCAGCAGGTCCCATTCCCCGGTCAGGGGAATAGTTCGATATATTCAGAAATAGTATAAATTATAAGTATTATAAATCAATCATTTAAGAATTATTTCCTCAGTCATCTTCGGCTTCTTGGTCAAAGCCACTCGGGCTGGGGTAAAGTCCAGGGAAGTTATAGGACTGAAAGTATCAGCCTGTCGAATCTACCATAGGATCCATCTTGGACACATATAGACGCCAGCCTCGCCTTTCGACCTGCTGGCCACTTAACCTAAATTTGTGGATAAAATTTCAATACCGATTCCAGTCCTTCACCTCGACGTACTCTGGATATCGGCCCAACGGATACCGCTCAAAGAGAGACCCCCATTCGCTCGCCAGGAACCTTTTTATGGCCCTCTCCCCCGAGAGGGGGTACCATATTTTATCGTGATATGTCTCCGACCCGAAGATGAAGAGCCTGAATATCGGCGAGTGAAATAGCAGGCTATGGAGCCATTTTACGCCCGCCGTCTTCTTCCTCAGAAGCTGGTCGCCCCTAATTATGGGGCTTTTCTTCACCTCGAAGCCGAAGTTCAGCCGATCGAACTCGGGCCTCTCCATCCCCAGGATCTCGACCTGATCCAGATCGCCCATACCAAGACCCCGATCGTGGGCCATCTTGATGTAATCGATCTTCATCGGGTCGAAGCCCATGATCTTGGAGGCTGCAGCATCTATGCTCACAGGGTCGTCGCTGGCGAGGATGATATCTCCGATGAAGGGGACCATCGTCCGAGGACCGGCGCCGTTGCCGCAGACTCCACCGTCCATGGCCGTGAATATGCCGGGGTGGATCTCCCTCTGGATCGCCAGAAGGTCGACGAGAACCTCGTGGATCTTCCGATGAGCATGATGCCTGTACTTGGGGATCAGCCCCCCAAAGGCGTTCTTCATGGACCCTGTGGTGGTGGTGTGGCCGTGGGTCTTCACCGTCGGCAGATGGACGACGTTCTTGCCGATGAAGAGTTCGGGGACGAGGATCTCGTCGAAGATCTCGTCCATGGCCAGCATCTCCGACTTGGGCTGGTAAGCGACCCAATCGACGTTCGTAAGGGGCTTGAACTCGACATCGTATTCGTCGAGGACGGGCAGCCATCGATTGTTGTACGCCCCCTTCCAGGGATGGGTTACCACCGTCTGGTTCTCTACGGCCACAAGGTCTTCGTACCCCATCGCTCTCAGGCTCTTCAGAACTCCTGCGAGCTGCCAGGGTGGTGTGGAGCAGGCGGGGTAGAAGAGGGTCCAGGAGAGGTTCAGCTTGATCACCGTCCCCACGTCTCGCGAGACGGCCCCCCCGATTCCAGCCAGGCCCATCGCTTTTCCATAATCGCCGAGAACCGAGCCGGGACCCGTCCTGATCACGCTGACTTTTGACATAATAGACGCCTCCCGAGGAAGTACGAGACCGCTCCCACCACCACCGCAAACCAGAGCGTAACTGCTCTTATTATAAATGTTGCGGCGATGGTGGCGGATCGATCGAGACCCAAAAGGTGGCTTGAGAGGCCCGCCAGAGAGGCCTCGGTGACCCCCAGACCGCCGGGGAGCATCGTCAGAGCGCCAGCCACTGAAGATACAGCATATATGAAGGTCGACTCGAAGAGGCCGGCATCGATGGAGAGCCCTCTGAAGGTCAGATAAAATGCGAGACATTCCATGAACCAGGCCAGAAGGCTCATCAGAGCCGCCAGGATGAAGACCCGGAATTGAAGGAGTTCGAGGGAGCCGAGATAGGCCTTCCTCGCCCCCTCAAACCGCGCTGAGATACCAAATATCGTGAGCATGACGGTCTCAGACTTCAGTATCATCAACATGATCAGGAGCGCTGCTAAAACCAGGGAGAAGGAGAGGATATTGGCCCTGAAGAGAAAGACTCCGAAGGAGGCGAGGGTCAGCATGGCCACCACATCGGTGATCCTGTCAAGAAAAACTATGGGAACCGTCCTGTAGAGGTCGTATCCTCGCAGATCTCTCACCAGCCACGACTTCCAGACCTCGCCGAACTTCCCGGGAGTGACGGTCATCAAGAGCCCGCTGAGAAAGACGTAGAGGTTCTCCTTGAAAGTTATATCCAGGCCCAGGACCTTGAAGAAGTAGTGCCACTTGATCGCCCGGAGGAGATAATTTGCGAAGGCGAGGGAGAGGAGAACGGGGAGGTATTCCATCCGAAAGGAGGAGATTGCGGCCAGGACCTTCTCATAGTCGCCGTAGACCATCATTAGGAAGTAGATTATGACGGCTGCGACTAGACCGAGCCAGAGGTTAACCTTCGCCAGACCTTCACCCCCTTCGTCAGAGCCAGACAGGCTGGGCAGCTTACGCCGCCGCCGACCCGAGTCCTCCCTTCGAGGATGGAGCTTTTTGGCTCGGCAGAATACTCGGTCCAGGCCCTTCCGACCTCTCGGTAAAAATGGGCATCGCTCCCTCCAAGCATCGGCTTTTTCCCCTCTCGGCAGAGGTCGAGGGCTCTTCTGTTGAAAAGGCACCTGGCGTTTAGAACCTCGATGGCGTCGACGTCCCTCAAGACCGCCCCCGCACCACAAAACCCCTTCCTTATTCTGTCGAAGGGGTGAGGTATGGCCGAGACTCCGCCGGCCCGCCTGATATCGGCGAGGACCTCTTCAAAGGTCCCGGGATCGATCTCTTCATCTATGAAGTAGGCGAGGACCTCACCCCGGTCCGTGTTGATCTCCTCGCCAACGATCACCTCCAGCAAAAGCCCCTCGTCCCGGACGAGGTCTGCGACCTCCAGAGCCCCAGCGATGGTGTTGTGGTCCGTAACGGCGATGCCGGAAAGGCCCCTTTCGATGGCGACATCGACGAGCCTCTCAGGCTTCATCCAGCCGCATTTCTTGGAGTGACGGGTGTGAACGTGCATATCGAACTTCATCCATTCACCACGTAAAGGATCACGATGACCGAGGCTGTCCATAGGCCGAGATTTGCGAGAGATATTCTGTCCTTCAGTATCAGTTCGACCTCTCCGCCAAAGTTGGTCAGATAGACGAGCTGGACGAACCTGAAGACGCCGTAGAAGGCGAAGGGGAGGGTGGCCATCATGTAGTCGTGAACGTAGAACGAGTAAAAGGCGTAAGACATCAGGAGCATCGAGACGGATATGTTCAACAGGTCTTCGACCATCTTCTCGTTGTACTGGGATAGGCAGTCCCGAGAGGCGCTGGCGGTCAATAGCTCGTGCCTCCTCTTGCCGAAAGCCAGAACGAGGGCCAAGAGGAAGACGCAGAGAACGAGCCAGGGCGATACTCGCACATCGATGACGAGGCTCCCGGCGATCGCCCTCAGGACGAAGCCGATCCCCACCACCATCACATCTATCAGGGCTATATATTTCAGGTAAAATGTATATAAAAGATTTATAAATAAATAAAGCAGCTCTATGTATCCCAGGGGCCTGCTGACAAAAAATGATGCAGATAAGGATACGGCCAAAAGCAGGATGGATGCCGATAGGGCTGTTCGAGCCGAAAGGGACCCCGCCGCAATCGGCCTTTTGCTCTTCTTTGGATGGAGCCGATCTTTTTCGACGTCTTTGATGTCGTTTATGATGTAAACGGAGCCCGATATCAGGCAGAAGGAGGCGAAAGCGAGGATGGAGCGCTCCCACATCACCAGGTTGAAGAGGTTGTACGAAAATACTACGGCGATGAAGACGACTAGGTTCTTGTACCACTGATAGGGTCGCATCGACAGTACGATCTCTCTAAGCAAGATATCGCTCCACAGCGTCGTTATCGATGCTATGACAATAAAAAGACTACGGTATTTATCCGGCTGCCTCCACCCCATCTTATCTCGGCTGCCTTCACCCCATCTTATCCTGCATCGGCTCCAGTATGGCGTTGAGATGCTCGACGACTCTCTTCTTGAGGTCGTCGATCGTATTCACCTCTTCTCTGAGGCGTTCTGCTGCTCGCTTCGTTCTTTGTCGAGGTATAACCAAGCCCGGCTAAAATGAGATACATCCAAATAATTTTACCTATATGTCTTATCCCCTTTCGTCGCCAGGGTCAGGTTCCCGTGGGGCATGACGATCGTCCTCGCGTCCCGCCCCTGCCTTTCCCGCGCCATGGCGAGAGCCTCTTCGAGGCTTTTCGCGTGACGGAAGAAGCACATCTCCACCTGCTCCGGCCTCATCGATGAGACGAGGATGAGGTCTTTTTCAAGGGACTCTTTTGCGATCAAAGCCGCTTTGTGCCCTCCGAACTCGTACTCCCTTCCGAACCGCTCGACGCAGTCCTCGGCGCAGGCGGCCTCTTTTGCCCATCGCTCGAAGACGGGATGGCCCAGCCCCTCGGCACACTCGGCGAGGAGGATGAGGCTGCCGCCCGGAAGGACCGCCTCTCTCGCGTTCTCCATCGCCTTCTGGGCCTGGAAGAGGTTGATGTCCTTGGGACGGCCACCGGCGCAGGTCACGACGATCTCGGCGGGACTGACGACTTTTTGGTACATCTCGTCGACGACTTCGGCGCCGGCCCGGTGGGCCTCCACGAAGTCTCCCGCCACGGCCCGGACTATCTCCTTATCGCTGTTCAGAACGACGTTGAGGATGAAGTCGAGGCCCGCGATCTTTGCTGCCTCCTCCATGTCCAGCCGGACGGGGCCGTCGAGCCGCCCGGACTTCGACCGGGGGTCGGTCATCATGGCGTGGTTTTTGTTTATCGACCTCTCTGAACTGACGCCAGGAAGGAGAGCCTTGGCCCCACCGCTGTAGCCGGCGTAGTAGTGGTACTCGATGTTTCCGGTCCCGATCTTGAGATCAGAGGATGCCACATCCTCCAGGATCTCGACGGGCGTTTTTCGGCTCGTCTCGCCGAGGCTGACGCATCGATCTTTGTCGTGCTGGATGTGAGGAAGGTGGGCAGAGCCTCCGAGGAGCCGGCTCTCTTCTTCTGTGGTCATCCTCCGGTGGGTTCCCAGGCCGAAGACGACCAGGATCTCGGATATTCCGATCTCTTCGAGCCTTCGCACCAGGGGCGGGAGCATCCTGGAGGTGGGGGCTGGCCGCGTTATGTCGCTGGCCATGATGGCGGCCTTGTCGCAACCAGCGAAATCTCGGAGGGCGGGGCCGTGGGAATCGTCGAGAGACCTCTCGATCTCGGCCGCCTCGTCTTCGGCTCCGGATAGCTCTTTTGGCAGGACCAGCTCAAACCTCTCGTCCCTCTCGACCTCGAAACGAACGGAACCTGCGCCGTATCCGAGCTTCATTTCGATCAGGCCCTCCAGACCTTCGCCCGGCTGTTGACGTCGCTGAATACCTCGAATATGGGCCTTTCGGTGGTGTAGGTGAAAAAATCGGCCCCGACGGCGTTGCAGGTCTCCCGAATCCGACGGTTGTGATAATTCATCTTCGATCTGTACTCGTCTCTCACCTTCGGCGTCACCCTGGCCATCACAGACTCCTTCGACTCCATGTCGATGAACCGCAGGTCCCCCTCAAAGCCGAGGTCGGCCTCCGCCGGGTCCAGGATCTGGATCAGTATCAGGTCGTGGACCGAGAGCTTGTAGATCCCGGCGACGATGCTCTCGATCTCGTCGAGAAAGTCGGAGATCACCACCACCAGGCTCGTCGACCTGATCGTCAGGTCGAACTGCTCTGCCGTCCTCTTGAAATCCGTCCCTCCCGAGGGCGCCGTCCGGTCCAGGTCCTCGATCGACCAAAATAGGTTCCTCCTCCCTCCTATCGTCTCGCCCGGCTCCAGCATATCTCTGAACTTGGAGACCGAGAACTTCTCGTTCTCCTTTATCGCCATGTAGGCGAACCCCACCGCCACCTTCGAGGCGAAGGCGAACTTATCGCCGAAGGCCATGCTGGAGCTGGCGTCGAGGAGGAGGTGGACCGAAAGGCTCCTCTCCTCCTCGTGCTCCCGGACGTAGAGCTTCTCGGTCCTTGCGTAGACCTTCCAGTCGACGAACTTGAAGTCGTCCCCCTTCCGGTACTCCCGATAGCCGACGGGGCTGATCCCCCGGCCCACCTTCACCGACCTCCGGGCCCCGGTGTAGGCGGTCGATACCCTCTTTCTTACAAGAAGGGTGAACCGGTCCAGCTCTGCAAGAAACTCAGTATCCATTCGCTGGCCTCAGATCGTCTTCATTATGTCGGATATCACCTGGTCGGTGGTGACGCCCCTCCTCTCGGAGTCGAAGGTGAGGATGATCCTGTGCCTGAAGATCGGGCGGGCCATCGTCTCCAGGTCGTCTCGGCTGACGTAGTCCCTCCCGTTGAGGAGGGCCCTGGCCTTGGAGGCGAGGATCAGGCCGATGGAGGCCCGGGGGCTGACCCCGTACTCGACCCCGTCCCAGCTCCGAGTGGAGATGACGGCCTTTATCGCCGCCCTCTTCAGGTCGTCGGAGATGGGAACGTCTCTTGTGAGCTGCTGGAGGGACAATAGCTCCCTTCGGGTGATAACCCTCTCGACCTTCGGCTCGGAGTGTCCCGTATACCTCTCCATGATTTCGTACTCCTCCTCAGGGCTCGGGTAGTCGATGAAGACCTTCAAGAGGAAACGGTCGAGCTGTGCCTCGGGGAGGGGAAACGTCCCCTCCATCTCGATGGGGTTTTGGGTCGCGAGGACGAAGAAGGGCTCCTCCAGGCGATAGGTGTTCTTGCCCACCGTGACCTGCTTCTCCTGCATCGCCTCCAGCATAGCGCTTTGGGTCCTGGGGGAGGCCCTGTTGATCTCGTCGGCCAGAACGATGTTGGCGAAGATCGGCCCCTCCTCAAACCTGAATTTCTTGCTCCCATCCACCTCCTCGATCAGGGTGGTGCCCGTGATGTCCGCGGGCATAAGGTCCGGAGTGCACTGGATCCTGCTGAAGTCGAGGCCGGTGGTGCTGGCTATCGTCTTGACGAGGAGGGTCTTTCCGAGGCCCGGGTTACTCTCCAGGAGAGTATGACCCCCGGCCAGGATCCCCACCAGAATCTGCTCCACCACCGACTTCTGGCCCACCACCACTTTGCCGATCTCGACCTTTATCGTCTCGAAGATGGCCGGCGCGTCCTTATAAACGTTGATCAGATCGTCTCTCATCTCTCCGTCCTCGGTGAGGTCTACAGCATTTTATGCGGTTCTTTAACCCCTATTTTTCTCTTCGGGTTCTCATTCCGCGGCTCAATCGCCCGTCGCCAGGTTCTCGAAATACCTTTTGATGATCTCCCGATGCTGGGGCGGGAGGCTCTCGATGTAGAGATCTGTGGGCACCGCCACCCCCTCGCCCGGTTCGGAGGTGGTGAAGAGCCGGTCCATGGGGTCCGTCTCCTTCGACCTGAAACCCGCCGCTGACCCGGGGTATAAGACCAGCTCCAGGTTCACCTCCTCCAGGACCGCGAGAGAGGGCTTCCCGTAGATCTCGCCAGAGATCCCCCCAGATGAGGCGCTCTCCTCCGGCAGCTCCTCCTCTCCGAAGAGGTCTGCTGCCCGGTCCCTCAGGTCTGCAAGAGCCTGGAAGGGCTGGGGCGATATCTCCTCTCCGGCCTGGCTGTGGCTGAAGATCGCAACGACGGCTAGGAGGATGATGACGGCTCCCACCTTCGCCTGGAAGGCCGGGACGCTCCTATCGCCGAAGTTCAGGCGGCGGTTGTTTATCAGGTCGACGGCTCCGACCTTCGATAGCCTCCTTTTGACGTCCTCGGCGAGGCTCTGCATCACCACCGAGTCCGAGTTGCGGTTGTCGTAGGCGGCCTTCGTCTTCTCCGAGAGGCTCTCGTCGAGATGGTCGAAGAGGTCGGATTTCGACCACCGTCTCAGGATCTTTTCGCCCAAAAGGCCCAGGACTAGGGAAAAGAGGGCCGGAACGGCGGCGAAGATCGAGTCCTGCCAGTAGAACCGAAAGAAGGCTGGGATTCCCAGGAAGAGGGCGGCGATGTAGATGAAGCTCGCGATTATGCCGGCGTTGAGAAGGTATAGGGACTGCTCAAACCGTCGGTAGACCCCCAAAAGCCGCCTCAGATCCGCCAGAAACTCGTATGAACCGTCCACGATGGTTTACTCAGCCCTCGCTAATAAGTAGTTTCCGAGTTGAGGGGAATGCTGCCAGATCAAAGAATGGAGGCGTGCGCAGCTTTGTATCCGGGCCAAGAAGCCACTCCGATTCAGAGCCGGCCCGTTTCAAGACCTCCTGGACCTGTATAATAACCTCTGATCGGACCTTCAGAAGACCTCTTATAGAGCCAGGTACCTGATATGGTGCGAAAAATAACCACAAAATTAGGTTTATAGCCTTTGAAGACCAACAGCTTCTTTACAGGTTCGGTCGCAAGGCGGAAGATGAGCCACGGGAAAGTGGGACAAAACTCGAAGATCGACTTTGTTGACGGCTCGTGAGGGAGCCGGCTTTAAGGATACCCAAGAAAGATGGCCAAGATTTCGAGCTTCAACAAACTGAGCTTAGGGCTCCTGGCACTGATCCTGCTGGCGGCAGATGTATCGCTGGCCCCGATCGTTGCCGTCTCCGCCCAGGAGACGGGATGGGGCGGTGACGTCCTCCTAGGCGAAAACGAGAGCGCGACCGTGGAAGCTATACCCGCCGGGGTCTGGATCGCGCCCGACGGTGGAGATGATCTCTCCGAGGGGATGAGAGAGATACTCCTCTCTCTATCGGGACCTGCCCGGATCTTGAGGATCATGGTTCAGAAGGAGGAGGTTTCAGAGCTGGGGTACATAGGAACCTCCGGTGGGGTTCTGGTCCACTGGCCTGACATAACCGGGACCCTCCATCTGATCGCTCCCTTCGACCACCGGGAACGGCCCTGGTACCTGGAGGCTGCAAGGGCCAAGGAGACGATCTGGACCAAGCCTTACCTCTCCCAGGAGAGCGGGAGTCTGGCCATCACTTGCGCGACCCCCATATTGGTCGAAGAGAACCTGACGGGGGTGGTGGGGATGGACGTAACTCTTGTGGAGATCGATTCTGATCTCGCCAACTTATCCTCCGGCTACCCCTTCCTGCTGGACGGTCAGGGGGCGGTGGTGATGAAGGCCGCCGTCCCAGAATCGTTCCTCTGGGAGGAGGTCTTGGCGCCCGGGAGCCTCCTAGACTCGAAAAACTCCGAGCTGGCCGAGGTGGCGGAGGCGATGGTCCGGGGCGAGAACGGTAGCTCTTTCGTCCGGCTCAGCAAGGGGAGCTGTAGGATCGGTTACGCGCCTCTCCCCACCGTCGGCTGGAGCCTGGGGGTGGTCTCCGGAGACCAGGAGCTTGTGGCGTCCAAGGCCTCTCAGTACGACCAGCTCTTCCGCCGGATATCGGGCCAGACAGAGGTTCTGGCCCTGGAGACCGGCGAGGCCCTGAAGGCTCGAGGTGGGGCGATGGCGGCCTCTTCGCCCGATGATGGCGAGAAGGCCCGGATGCCTTCCGCCTTGCCTCTGGCTTTGGCGGCTGCAGCCGTGACCGCCCTTCTGGCGGGGGTGGTCGGATTTCGGGCCGGGAGGGGCGGCGTGGGGCCGATGGTCGATATGGTCGAAAGGGCCCTGGAGAGGATCGGGAGTGGAGAGCTCGACGCGAAGATCGAGGGAGACGGCTCAAACGAAGCGAGGAGGTTGGGCGAGGCCTTCGATCAGATGGCCACCGATCTGATTGATCAGATCTCCGCCATCGAGAAGAGATCCCTTGAGACGGGAAGGAGGGAGAAGGAGAAAGAGGTAGCCAAAGAGGTCGAGAGGTTCCTTTTGCCGGAGAGGTACCCAAAGGTCGAGGGGTACCAGGTGGCCGCCCTCTCCGTCGTCGATGGGAGCAGATGCTGTCACTTCTACGACGTCTTCGAGATGGAGGGGGCGAAGGCGATGGTGGCGATGGCCGAGGTCTCGGGGAAGGGGTTATCCGCCGCCATGGTGGCAGCCCTCACTCGGAGCATGATCCGGTCGGCGGCTCGGAGGTTCGGCGATCCGGCAAAGGCGCTCCGGGAGACGAACCTTCAGCTGAGCGACGAGGTTAGAAACGGGATTATGGTATCCTGCTTCTGCGGGATGCTGGACCTCGCGAGCCATTCCATGAACTACGCCAACGCAGGCCACGTCCCGCCCTTCGTCGTCAGCTCCGACGGTTTTGTGGACACCCTGATCGGAGGCGCCATATCCATGGGGGCTCTCGACCACATAGATCTGGAGATGGAGGGGTGGATGATCGATCCTGGCGACGTCCTCGTCATCTACAACGACGGCCTCATCGAGATCGAGAACGAGAAGAAGGAGCGGTTCGGAACCGAGAGCCTCATCTCCCTCGTTAAAGAGAACAGGGAGAGGTCGGCTCAGGACATCATGGCTGAGCTGGAGAGGGCGATAAAAGACCACGGAATATGCCGATCCCAGAGGTCCGATCCCGCCGTCATGATAGTTAAAAGATCGGTATGATGGTGGGCCGGCCGGTTAGAATTCTGCCGACCATCTCAGAATCGCTGCTCTGACCTGAGGTCGTCCCCGGCGATCTTTTTTATCCGGTCGACCAGATCTTCGATCGAGAGGCAGTTCATAGAAATCCTGCCTTCGCCACCGAATATCTCCTCTCTCACCCGCCGGCCCACGAGATCGTCGGTCCCTGGCCGAACCTCGAATACGACGCTCCCCACGGGAGTGGTCGTTCTGGCGCAGAGGTGGTCGAGATCGCCGTCCACGATCCCGACGAGGGGCGTTCCAAGCCTCGCCAGGACCTCTCCCGCGATGGCGGTGGTGTCGTCGCCAACCGTCACCGCCACCATCGCCCCTCTCGCCTCCTCGAAGGCGTCTTCTGCGGAATGATCTATCAGGGCCGCGTCGCGGCCGCTGGCAACGATCGATCTCGGAACGCTCTCGGTCCTTCTTATCTCTCCGGTCCTAAGGATAGCAGTTCCAAGATTCACGAACGAGAGCTTCTCGAGGCCGTGGGCCTTTATTTCAGCGCCAAAAATATCTATGATTTTGCCGTCGACGGCGGTGATCTCCACCGTATCTCTGAGGGCTTTTGCGACGACGGTCCCGTTGACGGATACGTTCTCGCCGGGGACGGCCCCCAGGATCTTTCTTCGCACGATCCTCCCCGACGTCTCCGTCCGAGGCTTGAACTCTGGGGCTGCCAAAAGCTCAAGGTCCAGGAGCCGGGCGATTTTTTCGGCGAGGGGGCCAGGATCTTTTGCCAGGACCGATAAGAAGCCGCTGCCAAAGTCCGCGAACAAAAGGGGCTTCTTCGGCTCCGCCCTTTCGGCCACCATCGCGCCGAAGACAAGGCCCGTCTTCCTCGTCTTGGCGAGGTTCAAAAGGATCACCATCTCGACGTCTGGCTCAAGCCTCCGGATGGACCGGCTCGGCGTCTCCCTCCTCGATATATCGATCCGATCCTCTAGATCGGCGTCGATGACAGCAACCCTGCCCATCGTCCCTCCGAGGACGGCGGTGACGGGACCCACCATCTCCAGGAGGTCGAGTGCCATCTTTGCGCACCCGGAGTCGACGACCTCGGGGCCGTGGACCACGACCCCGATCTCATCCGCCGCTCTCGACGCTCTCATCTTCCATCTTCACCGATCTCATCCTCTCCTCTTCCGCCTTCATCCTCTCTTGCATATCCTCCAGGCTCCGAGCGCCGATCTCCCTCCTTTCGGGGAGCTTATCGATCGGCTGCAGGGCGCTAAGATGGTAGTAGAGCCCCGTCGAGTCCAGGAGCGCCCACTCTTCGCCGTCCTCTTCGGTCTTAAGGACCTTTACGATACCCACCGTCCCGGTCCCGCCGTACCGAACGATGCTCCCCTCACTGATCTCCTCTGACATTTTCCCAGGTCACCTCATACCAGCTTCTCTTTCATCACTTCGCCGGCGAAGTTTTTAACCTCTGCCCCGTCCCGGACCGAGATGACCTCGACCCCGTCGAACTCGCCGGTCCCGCAGAGGACGTCCTGTTCGGGGTGGGTCCCGGCCTGGATGTCGCACTTTATCCTCGTCTTCTCCCCCACCGAGACGACGGTCTTAAGCCTCGGCGAGGCGGGGTGGCCCTTGGGAAGGACGATGAGGGGGGAGTTCATCTCTCGGATCATGAAGAGGGTGCACAAAAGGCCCCTTCTCGCCCGATCTCCGGCCTCGAAGGTCGATGCCACCAGAAGGTCGTCGTCATCGGTGAAGAGGACGATCTCCTCGGCGTCGGTCTCGAGATAAAAAAAGTGGCCGAGGGTCCTGGCCAGGGCCAGGGTCCCGGTCCTGCCGCAGAGGTAGGCGATCTCGTCGTCTTCCAGGGGGATTCTCATAATCTTGTCACTCAGCGGGCTTTACGTTTCTGGATTGGCAGGAAGGACATCGAGGCCTTCTGCCCATGCCCTTGAACTTGTTTCCGCAGTCCTGGCATATGTAGCCCTTCGACGACAGCGATTCAACGTCGCCGATATCCGGTCCGCCTCCAACGGTACACATGGGACTTTCACCTCCTCAGGTTCTATTTTCGAGCGGCTCTTATTTAAATGAGGTGGCTGCTCGGCTGAGATTCATCACTCGGTACCCCGCTCTGATGGCCTATCTATCGATCAGAAGAGGCAAGAGTAGGTTTTGGGCTCCGCCATCTTCTTAAAGTTTCTATGCGTAGATTAAAGCAGTTCACCTTTGGAGGAGGAGGCGGCGGCTTGAACCCGGATCGAACGAAGATTTTGAGGGAGGGCAGAGATGAGGGAGGGCAAGATAAGGGAGGGCCTGTCGTCTACTGGATGAGCAGAGACCAGAGGGCTGAGGATAACTGGGCCCTCGCCTTCGCCCAGGAGCTGGCGCTGAAGAGGGGGTCGCCTTTGGGGGTCGTCTTCTCCCTCGCCGAGGAGTTTCTCGGCGCAGCCATGCGCCAGTACGGGTTCATGCTCCGGGGACTCGTTGAGGTCGAGGAGGCTCTTGCAAAAAAGAAGATACCCTTCGCCCTCCTCGGAGGCGATCCGGGCGAGGCGGTCTCTCATTTCGCAGAGGAGCATGGCGTCGGCGCCATCGTCACCGACTTCTCGCCTCTCGCGCCGAAGCGGTCCTGGAGCGATGCGGTCGTCGAGAGCCTCACGATCCCCGTCTACGAGGTGGACGCCCACAACATCGTCCCCTGCTGGCGGGCGTCGCCGAAGCAGGAGTACGCGGCTCGGACCTTCCGGCCTAAGATCAGGCGGCACCTCCCTGAGTTCTGCGATGATCTCCCTCGCACCAAGGTCCATCCTCACCCCTGGGACCTCGGCGACGGTGCAGACTGGGACCGAGTGAGGCGGGATCTGTCGGTCGACCGATCCGTTCCCGAGGTGGACTGGATCGTCCCCGGTCCCCGAGCCGCAAGAAGGGCTCTCGGTCGATTCCTCAAGGAGAAGCTCTCCGCTTACGATCGGGACAGAAACGATCCCGTCATCGAGGGCCAGTCGGACCTCTCGCCCTACCTCCACTTCGGGATGATCTCGGCCCAAAGGGTCGCCCTGGAGGCGGCCCGGGCCGATGCCGACCCGAAGTCGAAGGCCGCCTTCCTGGAGGAGGTGGTGGTGAGAAGGGAGCTCTCGGACAACTTCTGCTACTACAACCCCGGTTACGACTCCTTTGAGGCCTTTCCCGACTGGGCTAAGAAGACCTTAAACGACCATCGGAGCGACCCGCGGGAGTACCTCTACGACGCGAAGGAGCTGGAGGAGGCCGCAACTCACGACGACCTCTGGAACGCCGCCCAGAGGGAGATGGTCCTCCGGGGGAAGATGCACGGCTACATGCGTATGTACTGGGCGAAGAAGATCCTGGAGTGGACACCGTCGCCAGAGGAGGCCCAGAGGATCGCCATTTATCTCAACGATCGGTACGAGCTGGACGGGAGGGACCCGAACAGCTACGTCGGGGTCGCCTGGTCCATCGGCGGGGTCCACGACCGGGCCTGGGGTGAGAGGGAGGTCTTCGGGAAGGTGAGGTACATGAGCCGGCGAGGAGCGGGGTCGAAGTTCGATGTGGGAGCTTACGTGGAGAGGGTTGCTTCCTTGGATAATGTAAGATAGAGTCGCTGCAAGCCATCGCTGCTGTAGCGGGACGAGAGGGCTTAGCGTATTGACTCTTTGAAGGCAATTCAAATCGAGAGAAAGTTTAAATATCAAATTCTTATAAATAGCGCGTGGCGATCTAATTGAGTAGGGTATATCCAGAAGTCAGGAGAGATTATGAATTTAATAAGTCAAATGAGCTGATGTTAAAACCGTTTCTGTCGTTTTATGATATAACGTTTATAAATAAATACCTAAAAGGTAAATCCGAATTACTGTATTTCTTTTTGAAACCAGAAATAAATGCTAAGGAAAGTTTTGGATTTGATCGAGAGATTTTATGCGTCTATTCAAAATATCCTGAGATACAATCAAGAATGTTCGAACAGATCAATGATATCTTAACAGATTATAGACCCAGATTAGATCAAATGGTTTGTGTATTTATCTCCGATTCGGATAAATTAGTGGAAGAGATAAAAGAATTCACTGTCCAGGATTCTGAAAGGGTATGTATAATACCCTTCTCTAAATCGTATCTGATAACAGAAAAACCAGATGTAGCTGATTTGAGGAATGCATTTCAGCATCATATGTACAAAAGAGATTTATTTGCCATAGAATCGCCTATTCATACGGATAGAGCTTTTTTTGGACGAGAAGATATTGTTATTCAGTTTGTTGATAGGATAAAAAATAACCAAAATACAGGTATATTCGGCCTCAGAAAAATAGGGAAAACTTCTGTCCTTTTTGCAATACAGCGGCACATAAACGGCAAGGATATGGGAAGATTTGTATATTATGATTGTTCAAATCCTGGTTTTTATAAGTCGCATTGGCAAGATTGTTTGAAGATTCTAGCTAAGGAGATACTACAGCAAACAAATCTGTATGATGAGTTGATTTACGACTTTGATAAAGCCGATCAGGGGTCAGTCCCACAGTTATTTTATGATATAATTATAACAATAGTTCAAAAAGTTCCTGAAAATCGATTGGTAATCGCACTTGATGAAGTAGAATGGATCTCATTTAGGACGAGCCCTGAACAACACTGGAATACTGAATTCTTGCCATTTTGGCAAACTATGAGAGCCATTCATCAGAGGACAAACGGTTTATTTACATTTATCATATCTGGAGTCAATCCTAAATGCATTGAAGATGAATCTATCGGTGGATATGATAACCCTCTATTTGCATTAATGAGACCTTATTTTCTTCAACCGTTTGATGAAGATTCGGTTAGAACTATGTTAAGAACTCTAGGAAAATATATGGGAATTAAGTTTGATTTTGAATTTTATTCTCACTTAATTGATACATATGGTGGCCACCCCTTTTTGGTGAGACATGCCTGCAGCAAAATTAGCGAGTTGATAACTGAAAGGCCGGTAACAATATCTGAAAGCGACTTTACAAAATACAAAACTCAAATTGATTTTTCACTTCAAAAATACGTCAGACAGATACTTAACGTGTTGGCGGAATGGTATCCAGATGAATATGAGACGGCAGTCTTATTATCGAAGGGCAAAATAGAGAAAGTCAAACAGTATTTGGATGACAAACCAGAATTCCTCGAACATTTGATCGGTTATGGATTAGTCGTAGTAACAGACAATAATCCAAAACTATCTATATTAATATTATCCTCGCATTTAAAAAAGAGTGTTCGCGACACTACTGTTTTTGATCGGACTAAATCGGAATACACTAAAGATGAGATCGATGAGATTAGGGTGGAAATATCTAGGAGGAGAAATAATCTTGAGATATCGTTACGAGTTCTTATAAAAACAGGATTAAAATTTAAGTATGGAAATAAGAGAATGGATTATTTATTGAAATCGTTAAATAAAGAGCGCAGGGAAAAATTGAGTAGATTTGGCTACGATAACGTATTCAAAGAGCTTTTTTTCAATGAGTTGATCCAAATAATAATAAATAACTGGGATGCGTTTCAATCTTGGTTCAATCGAGATTTAAAAGATATTGAATTATGGCTAAAAACGATAAATGAATTTAGGATTGATGGGCACAATCTACTTTTCCAGTGATGAAGTTGGAGGCTGGATACCCCCTCCCAAAAGTTTTTTAAATCTTCTGAGATGAAGTACCCAGTGATAC
>NPIE01002035.1_pt1 | contig 171528 bp, 153 predicted proteins | sample 8637661 | NCBI WGS metagenome assembly NPIE01 (sample SAMN07420842, study PRJNA396082) | bioreactor metagenome | isolation source: sample BA12 brine-fed electro-methanogenic bioreactor BA | place: Japan: Kochi | collected 2016-12-09
GAACGGTGCCTAGGAAATAGCCGGTCAAGATAGCTTTGTAATTTGGTTTAATCATTTTTAGGCTAACGTAGAGTTCACTGGCGAGCTTCAGCGAGTCCGGTGGAACGACTGGTTGTCGAAACTTCACTTTATAGTGAAAAAAGAACCTAGCCGCTGTTTAAGAACCTCAATTAACTCTGGGTCGATGTATTTATATTCGTCAGGAATATTTAGACAGATAACTCTCTGTTTATTAATGTATTTTTTGAATTTTTTCTGTAATTTATTTTTGTGAACTTCTTCCATCACGAAAATCGTGTCTGCCCATTCAACTAGTGAGGATGTTAAAGGCACTTCAGCATCATTGTTCAAGCCAGCGGAAAGAACTTCGAACCCTTCCTTATCTGCGAAGATACCTTCAGCCGTAGGGCTTCTCAATTTGTTCTGGCTACAGATGAAGAGTACATTTTTCATTTCTTTGATCGACAACGATTGAGGTCACCGGCGGCGGTAAGCCGGGGCGGTTTAGTAGAGACCTAAATGATAACCACCGCTGTCTCACCCGTCCGAGTGCAGCGACTGGTTCGCCGCTTTAACTAGGCTAGGCCCTAGCGACCCGCCATGAGAATTGCCCACAATTCGCGTCCCACTCAACTGCCTCGCAGCACCCCTGAACCCGCTGTGATTTGGAGAAGGTCTTTGAGTGGACGTCTATAGTGTAAACACAGAACCCAGGCTCGTTCTTTGTGATTGCCCATGCGACAAGCGCAACGAAACGTCCATCTGGGCTTTGGGCAGTTTTATCCTGCCAATCTTCGCTTGGAAGGGACGGAACCCACTCACCCACGATCTGAAGGTCACAAAGGTTAAATGGGGAACCCATTCTTATTTCCATGCAATTGCTGAATTTACAGTACATTTGATCATTCCGTGGTAGGCGAACGACTCAGCTAAGCGGGCTGGCGCTGGGTACTTTCAAAAAGCAGAGACCCTTACGTGAATCGCCTCTGTGTCACCCAGTCCGCTTGAGCGTATGGTTAGGCAATGGACATTTTGTAAATTACATAAAGTGCGCACAATGCCCAAAAGCTTGTAATTGCAATTGATATTGCACTGAATTTTTTTCTGTAGATATCTCGCAGAACCCCAGCAACACTCGCAATAACTAAAAGTGAGAACGCTACAAACGCAAGAACGTTACCTGACTCTTTTATGCCTGACCACGCACCAAAGACTAATGCGCCAAAAAGTAGCGTTGCCAAAACAACAACGACAACCAGTTCTAGCGAATCAAAGACTGCAAAAATCTTTTTGAAAAAAGAGCTCATAAATGATCAAAGGCGAGCTTTATGCCTAACGATAAAATTCAGCGGGAGCCGCAGGCGATCCGCTGGAATGGATGGTTGGGCAAATTTAGTTTGGGGCTCCATGCAGAAATGGACAGTAGTAAAAGGTCCAAAGCTTAAATTCCTGTTCAAATGTTTCCTGCTGACCATTCCTGTCATTTGCAACTAGGGACAATTTCCAAATACCATTTCCCCAAAAGCGGATTGTTTTCCCTCTAGTGTTTTTTATACGAAGTTGAGTTCTTGGATTTCCAGAACCCTGTTCAAGATCATATGGATGTGTATTGTGGAAAACGGAGTGGCGAATATTATTGGGCCCAATGACCTGAGATTCTTTGTCTATGGTGACAAATTGCCTCCCAGCCAGTTCACCGCCGAAGCCTATTAAGAGATAGCCACCCTCATATGATGCATAAAAGTCATTATGACTTTTGGCAATCGTGTCTTGCTGTTTCAGGGGCACACATCCAAAACTGAGCAAAACAAGAAAAGCTAAGGATATTTTAAAAACAGAAGCAATCATCCTCTGCCCAACGTTTGGGGTGAGGGGCGCGCGGAATACCGCTACGGAAATGGCGCCCAGCTATTTCGCGTCCCCTCCACCCCTTGGTTATGTGCCTAATATTCCAAGAGATTTGAATGCAGCCCAAGCTGCTACCACAATAAGGACTGTGTAGGCCAGCATCAAAAAAAGGTGAAAAACGCGTTTGTGCAGCGGATGCGAGACCTTGTCCTTGGAACCTACCCACGTTGCACCAGCCTCACCCAAGAGATAGAGAACCGCAAGCAGGACTAAGCCTGCAAATGCGCCATAGATTGACTTTGAATGGCGTAGAACATAGAAATCATTGAAAGCGTCGAACAATAGGCCGAATAGAGGCAGCACAACTGCCCCAATAACCAGGGTTCGCCACGAAAACCGTTTTCCCCCATTTTTGGGTAGCATTTGATGGCTGTCCGTTCGGATTAGTTTTGCACATAACGTCAAAGCTCAGCGGCGCGGCTTGTCCGCGTCCGCTGGAGCGCCTTGTTCGACAATCTTTCTGAATGCCTGTCCGATCTTGTCAGCGAAAGCCGTGACCTGTTCCTCTGGAATAACTCCGCTCAGCAGCATGGGCTGAGAGAAGGCGTCATGCCATTCGAGCAAGACTGAGCCCTCTCGGTAGATGTGGAAATGAACGGCCAATTCTGGTTCCGCATGATGCTCCATGATCCTGGCCAGCTCGGTCAGTATCATTGCTGTTGCTGGGACGTGAAAAACGTTCGGGCGTGGCCAGATCGTTCCCATAGCAACGTGAGTCTCCTCTGGTATTGAGTTCGTTCCGATGAAATCCTCGATCTCTGTGTCCGGAGAACCGCCTTCGAAATATAGGACCGCACCTTCTGGAAGCCAGTCTTGAAGTCCGTTGAATAGCTCTACGAAGGTCCTTGGACCGTCGATCTCCCAATAAGATCCTGATGTGTCCAGACGAATGCCTTCCATTTCTTCCTTCGATACCGCTCCGAATAGTCTGCCAAGCCATCCCATCTTCGTCTCTTTGTTGAACGATTTTGATAACCGGGCACGGTAGTCAGTTCGCGAAGCTAAAGCCTACTCGAAAACCACCCGTGTTATTCGCTCCGGTTGATTTGATGGTTAGAGTTCACTGGTCTTCAATTTCAACAGGGCCATACTCACCAACCAATGTCTCCACCAAAATACCTAAAAACTGAAAATACTCGCCTGAACGATGAGTGTATAAGCCAAAGGGTTCAATCCAAATCTCAAACGTAAAAGACTGGGAAGGCTCAGTAATGGTAAAAGCCTCACGGTTTCTCTTTACTACGAAAGGATCTTCAAGGCTTTGCAGAAAGGCTTCGAGGGCTTCTCTGCTGTCATATTGAAATCTTATATTTTGGCTAAGACCCATAAATATGTGCTCGAACTCTAACGACTGGGCTCAGCGCGTTTGCGGAACGCGTAGCGTTTTGCAAATCCGCTGGAGCCCTTGGTTAGGTAAGCTTGCTGACCGTTTGGTCAACGACTTTAACAAAACCCGCTTTCTCCAGTTTGGCAATTATTTCTTTAGCTAAGTCCTTAGTCTTCCCTGCCGGAAGGTTTTTTGTTGACCCAGCTAGGTACAATTCAATTTGACGTTTTTCAAGCTGGCCCTGATGGCTATTCAATAGCTCTAATACTTTTCTGCAAAGGAATTTTTTAGCCATCAACCTGCCCGCAAATATGAGTGCAATCCATATAGCGATAGGGCATAGCACAGCTTCGGTATACCAACCTTTAACGACGAAAAAAAACTCTATTACCAGGAGTAAGAAACCTGCGGTAGTAAGGAATATTATTTTTCGGCTGTCAAAAGCCATTGTCATTACCTAACGACTGGGCTCAGCGCGTTTGCGAAACGCGCAGCGTTTTGCAAATCCGCTGGAGCTCTTGGTTATGTGCCACTCACTTCCACTTGTGGCCACATTCATTACAGCTATTGCGCTTCAAAAAGAAAAATAGCGGCAATGAAAGCAGCAAACTAATAGCAGCAAATTTCCGTGTGTAATTTTTGGTGGATATTTTTGTTGACCCACAAAGGGGGCAAGTTGCCTCAGGCGCAATTTTCTCCTCGTCCAACCCTTCCGCATAGCTTGGCTCGAAACTACTGAGAATTTCATTTGCCCGCGCAGCATCACGCGAATGGACTTTCAATTTAATTCCGCCGAGGGCTGTTGAGTACAACCAGTTAACACCAACCATATATTGATTTTCTAGGAAACACTGGACGCCATTTGCCTCAAGGGTGGATTGGGCTAAGCCCGCCTGAGGAAGGTCACGAAATTCAGCTATGACTACCAGTTTTTCAGTCATGCTTGATCACACATAACGATTTAGATAACCGGGCGCGGTAAACAGGACGTGAAGCAGAGCCCCTTACGGAAACCGCATGCGTTGTTCGCTCCGGTTGATTATTTTGTTAGAGCTTCTTTGTGTCTTTCCACCCAATTGGTGACTTGCCAAATTCATTTTTGACGTCTGTTGAAGCCCCCTGAGAAATTAAGAAAGAAACAATCTCAGGCGTTGAAGCGTAGTGCAATGGGGTGTTCCCCATGTCGCCTTTGCGATTAACGTCTAAACCTGCTTTGCATAACAATTCTACGGCTCGCAGGTTGCCTCGGCGTGCGGCAATATGTAGACAAGTGTCGCCACATGGCTCGACGTATGTGAGTGGATCTATCGGCTCACAGGGGTCATCTGACTCGTAGTTAATTGCGTCAGCAAATATCTCTAAAAGCTCGATCATTTCTGCGGCTGAAAGATTGCGTTGCAAAGTAAACTTCCTTGAGCTCTAACATTGGTGTTATATGGAAAATTTTCCGCCATAACACCCTTATAGCAGGCAAAATTTTCCACTTATTGCAATATTAAGGGGGTAAAAGTGGAAAAATCCCTCTTGATTTTTCCGCTTGGCAATACTATAAAAAATTCTTATGAAAAACAAGTTAAAATTCCGTCCCAGCCCTGACTTGAAATTGATGGAACAGGTTCGGCAGGTATTGCGTTACCATCACTATGCCTACCGTACTGAACAAACCTACTGTCAGTGGATTGTACGCTTCATTCGGTACTTTGACGCCAAGATACATCCCAAAGATATGGGCAAAGAAGAGGTCGAGGCGTTTCTGAGTCACTTGGCGACAGAGCTTAGAGTTGCGGCCGCCACTCAGCGCCAGGCCCTGAATGCCATTGTTTTTTTGTACGATCGGGTGTTGGACCAACCGGTCGGCGAGTCTCTCGAACATATCCGCGCTCAAAGGTTAAGGCGGCCGCCGGTTGTGATGAGCAAGGCAGAGGTGCAAAAAGTGCTGGCACACATGACCGGCACGCATCTGCTTATGGCTCAACTGTTGTACGGGGCAGGGCTGCGCCTGATGGAAAGTGTACGACTGCGGGTGCAGGATCTGGATTTTGCAAGGAACTTGATTTATCTGCGGGATGCCAAGGGTGGTAAGGATCGAACCACCGTCTTCCCCGACTCACTGATGGCTGACTTGAAAACGCACCTTGGCAAGGTAAAACAACTGCATGAACAGGACCTGGCCGCAGGGTACGGCAGCGCCTATCTGCCCAACGCGCTTGAGAAAAAGTATCCCCATGCTGCAAAAGAATTCATCTGGCAGTACGTTTTCCCGAGCAGGAAATTAAGCACCGATCCGCGCTCCGGTGAGGTGCGCCGCCATCATGTACTGGAATCCGGCCTGCAGAAAGCCGTAAAAACGGCGGTTAAACGGGCCGGCCTCACCAAGAAGGTCGGCTGCCACACTTTTCGCCATTCCTTTGCCACCCATCTGCTGGAAAACGGCGTCAATATTCGCGTGGTGCAGGAACTCATGGGCCATGCGGACGTGAAAACCACCGAAATCTATACCCATGTGATGGCCAGGGACATCGACGCCGTGGCCAGCCCGCTCGATAGTCTCAGCCATCTGTAAAGTAGAATTTCAACAATACTCTACCCATTAAAACAAGCCGTTGTTCTTCTGCCTACCGTCTGCTTGTCTCAAGTAGCGCCCAGCGCCATTTGTACTTTTTGGTTCAGTTCATTCAGAGAAAAGGGTTTCTGGATAAACAGCAAATCCTCGTCCTGTCCCCTGTTCTGGGCTATGACGGTGGCAGTATAGCCGGACATGAACAGGCACTTGAGCTCCGGGTGCATGGGGCCCAGGCGCAGGGCCAGTTCCTGTCCGTTCATCTCCGGCATGATCACGTCGGTAATCAGCAGGCGAATTTCCCCGGCATGTTTCTCAGCCAGCTCCAGGGCCTCTGTGGGGGAGGCGGCTTCGATGACCCGGTGGTCCAGGGTTTCCAGCATCATGGAAACGAGGTCGCGGATCGATGGGTCGTCGTCGACCAGCAGGATGCATTCTTTTTCCCCGGCGGTTTGCAGGGCAGGGGCGCCGGTTGGCATCAGTTCTTCAGGGCCGGTATATCTGGGCAGATAAATCCGGAAGGTCGTTCCTTGTCCCGATTGGCTGTAGACGTTGATGAAGCCTTGATTCTGCTTGATGATGCCGAACACGGTGGCCAGGCCCAGGCCGGTGCCTTTTCCGACGTCTTTGGTGGTGAAGAAGGGCTCGAAAATTTTGTTTTGGATTTCCTGATCTATGCCGCAACCGGTGTCGCTTACGGTGAACGATACGTAATCGCCGTTTTCACAATAAGGGTGGCCCGCGTGATTTACGGGGCCGATCGAGATGTTTTCCGTCGTGATGGTCAATTTGCCGCCGCCGCTGATGGCATCACGGGCATTGACGCTCAGGTTGACCAACAACTGGTCGATCTGGGTAGGGTCGATTCTGGTCAGCCACAGATCGCTTCCCGGATTCCAGGCGATTTCGATATCTTCGCCGATCAGACGTCGAAGCATTTGAAGCATGCTATCGATGCTTTGATTCAGATCGAGCACTTTGGGCGTTACCGGTTGCTTGCGGGCGAAGGCCAGCAGTTGCCGGGTGAGGCCTGCGGAGCTTTCCGCGGCCTTGTGGATTTCCTGCAGTTGCTGATAGTGCGGCTGGTTTGGTGTGGCATGGATGAGGGCCAGCTCGGTATAGCCCAGAATAACCCCCAGCTTGTTGTTGAAGTCGTGAGCGACCCCGCCTGCGAGCTGTCCGATGGCCTCCAGTTTTTGCGCCTGGATGAGCTGGGCCTTCAGTTGCTTGCGCTCGGTGATGTCCTCGTATATCCCCAGTACGCCGATGATTTCCTGTTGTTCATTATAGAGCGGGACCTTAGACGTGCGAATGTTCAGGAGTTCACCTGAACAACTGCGCACTTGTTCCTCATAGGCAAGTTTCGGTCGGCCGCTGTCGAGAACCCGCCGATCGTCGGCTCGAAATTTCTCGGCCAGATCCGGCCATTTGAGTTGGTAGTCGTTCTTGCCGATCAGTTCTTCGGGCTGCTCTAATCCTGCATCCTGGGCAAAAGCGAGGTTGCATCCCTGATAGCGCGATTCCTTGTCCTTCCAAAAGATCCTGATCGGTGTCGCATTGAGGATGGTCTGCAACAGTTTGTGGGCATCGGCCAGTTCCATTTCGGCCCGTTTGCGCTGCTTGATCTCTCTGCTGAGTTTACGAATCCAGGAAATAAGCCCCATCAGGGCTATCGCGAAGATAAACAGCATTCGCCAGAACAGGCGGTAGTCGGAATCTGAATTATTGCGGCTCGGGACCCATTTCTGGTAGATCGCAGCCCGTTCCTCCGGGGTGATGGAATTCAGCGCTTTTTGCAGTATGCCGGCCAGCACCGGCCAGTCTTTTCGGACCGCCATGCTTTGCACATATTTGTAAGGGGTGGTTCCTGCGATTTTGATATCGCCTATCTTGTTCCGGGCCAGGTAATAGCTCATGACCAGCATGTTGTCGACAAAGCAGGCAACTTGGTCTTTTTGCAGCAGGCGCAGGCCTTCCTCCACGGTCTCGACTTTGACCAGTTGGATGTCCGGGAAATCCCGAGACAGCCACTCGACCAGGGCATAGCCGTCGACAACGGCGACTTTTTGCCCGGCGAGCTCCTGCAGATTCCCGATATAGGTGACGGCATCCCGGGCCAGAATAACAATGGGGATGTTCAGGTAGGGGGTGGTGAAGGCAAGAAATTTATCGCGGTCGGCGGTTGCGGAAAGACAGACTGTCATGTCGATCTCCCGGTTCTGCAGCCGGGTCATCGAGTCTTGCCAGCTCAAACCGCCTATTCGCTGAAAGCTTATTCCCAGGCGCTGTTCCACCAGGCGCAGGTAGTCTTCGGTGATGCCTGAGGGATTTCCCTGGGCGTCGGCAAATTCGATGGGCGCCCAGGCGGGGTCGTGCGTCACCCGAATCAGCGAATGGGTGCTCAGCCAGGTCCGTTCTTTTTCCGTCAATGGCAGGTTGGTCGCACCGGAGGGAAGGGCCTTTTCGATTGTTTCTTCGGTAGGGGAGCTGACCGCTTCCGTCTTCAGCCGCTTCGCGGGTTCATCTGCGAACGCAGTAATGCCAAGCAGCACTACTGTTGTCATAACCAGCGCGAGGGTCACAAGTTGGATGGGAGGTTTTTGTGAACGCTCAGATTTGGTCATTATCCCTTTTTTCCTGCAGACCCTAAGATCGTTTGGCTCTTTTCGTCTACGCTGGGGCTTTTGGGATTAAAACTGTACAATCATTGCGCGAAAGGTTCGTTATGTCAAAGGATTTTTTAATAAAGGGGTGATTTCCCCCAGAATTTTGTGGTTCTTCCGGGCGAAGGGGACATGTGGTTGAACTTATACAGTTTTTCCCAATGGTCAGCAAGCGGATGGAGAAAGGAAAAATCTCCGGGAAAAAAGGAGAATCTTTATCAGGCAGACGTCAGGGCGTCTACGGGCAGAGGTGTTCTGTGTCGCCCGTATGCCGGAGGTATATTAGGAGAGGCGATTATTTTAAAATAGCCATAAGCGGATGATCCCGGCAGGGTGGCTCTTTTGGACCGGCACTGTTTCTATGGCCGGGGCGATCACCCCATTTGCCGGTTTCCTGATAAGCAAAGGGCCCAGCGGCAACGGTTGTTTTTCGGTTATTGCAGGCACTGAAGCAGACCCATGGCCCATTGGCAGGAACCGCACGGTTCGTTGCCGGCGAAGCAGTCGTGAAGAAAGTCTTCTTCCTGGACCAGGTCGCAGGGGGCGACGCCGCAGTTGGTGCAATAGGGGTAGTCGAATTCCACCACGTTGCGGCGGAATGTCGCGAACTCATCGTCGTTCCAGATGTCCAGCAGTGGGCGTTCATCCAGACGGCCGAACTCCTTGACTTTGACCAGCCGGTCCCAGTCGTTGATATAGCAGCGGTATTGATGCCAGAGTAAATAGCAGGGGTGGACGCCGCCGTACCAGGAGATGAAGGCCGAACCGCCGGTGACGAAATCGCATTTGCGTTCGGCCAGGGGAATGGTCACCGGCAGTTTGAGCTCGATGCCCATCTCGTCGGCAACCTGTTGTGCTTCCCCATAGACACGCTCCACCTCGGCCTGCAGGGTCGTGTCCCGTTTCAGCAGTTGCATGACATCCATGAAAATGCCGAGTTTGCGGGCCTCGCCGCGCATTCTGGTTACCATGGAGTTGACCTTGCGAATGCGCGGATCGACCACGTCTTTTAAAACCCGCTCCCTTTCCCAGGCCATATAGTCGTAGGCATAGATGTCCAATCCCTCATCCGCCAGTTTTTGTTTCCACTTCTCGAAGAGGGCGACCGCCGCCTCGCTGGCGTTGTGGTAGGTGGTCTGCTTCACGCCGGAGGGGTCGTAAGGCAGGGTCTGGGAAACGATGAAGAAATCGGCGCCCCTCTCTGCCACCCAGCGCACGGTGTCGGGGAGTTGGTGAAAGTTTTCGCGCATGGTAACGAATTCGGAGCCGACCTTCAGGCGGCCATTCGGTCGTGCGCGTCGTGCCTCTGCCAGCGCAGCGAAGGCGCGGTCCATGTCGCTGAGGCTTTCGCCTTCACGCACCTTGCTGAAGGTGTCGGGGCTGACGCCGTCCACCGACAGGCAGATGCGGTCGAGCCCGGCATCGACAAGGGCGAGGGCCGTCTGTTGATCGAGTAGCAGGCCGTTGGACTGAAAGCCGATCCAGGCGTCTTCGGGCATTTTTTGCCGGGCCCTGGCAACCCATTCGACCAGGTGAGGGTGCATCAGCGGTTCGCCGATACCGTTAAGTACCAGCGATTCCAGATGAGGAAATGCCGGTTCCAGCGCGGCAAAGGTGTCCTGGCTGAGGTCGCCTTCGACCACCTGGCTGTCTGCGGCCTGTTTGACGCACATGGGGCAGAGCAGGTTGCAATGGGTCGTGGTCTCCACGAACAGCTTGCTGGGATAGGGGCGAAAGGCGGCTTCTTCGGTGACGGATGCTGGCAATATTTCGTTGCGGTCGGGCACGGTGCATTTCTCCTTCCGGGAGGCTGCTGAAGAAATGGTCTCCTTGAGCCTGTCATGATCATTGGCGCTTAGGATAGCCCAGACAGTAACCGAAAAAATTGACCGCGGGCAAGAAATATAAAGATTTCAGGCAGCGCCCCGGAAATCCTGTGAAAAGCTTGAATTGTTTTCTGGCCGAAGAATGGGATGGACCGGAGGCTCGATTAAGACGGGGACTCGTCGCAGTGCCGATAAATTTCCTGCTGTTGACCTGGTTGCAGTTCGATAAACTTGATGCCGATGCCGGGAATTCGCGGCTGTTTGCCCCAGGGAACGTAACTGCAGAGCTTTACCTGGATAGGACTTGAGTCGCCAAGCTCAAGGATGCGAACCCAGGCGTAGTCGATGGTGTCCCAGTTTCGGCTGGAGACAATAAAACAGCCGCCCCGGGACAGATCGAGGGTGACGGTTTTTTCGGTCGCTTCCTCGGAGAAATCCTTGTCCCGGCTCAGTAAGACATTGAAATGGATGGGGTATCGTTTGTTTTCGCGGTAGGTCAGGGCGCGTTCGGCTCGGCAGAATCGTTTGACGAAGTCGCCAAGGGGATCTTTTTTGTCCAGGACCTCGCCATAAACCAGTCCTCCGATTTTTTGGACCGTGGTTTTCCAACGTATAAGCAAGGTGGGGTAGTATTCGGAAACTTCCTGAATAAAAGCTTTGTCCTTGGGGGAAAGCTTTGCTGTCGTCAGTACATCCAGAGCCAGCCCGTTGAAGGCGCCGCGCACGAGCTGCTGGTTCATGTCCTCGATATTATCAACCCAATGGCAGGAAACACCTGCCCGTTTAAAGGCCTGTTGACAGGCCGATACCGCTTCGGTATTGCTGGAGAGGAGAAGCAGTTTGATCATTAGAACGCCCTTCGGCAGGTTAAATACCAGAAAATTACCGTTGCATGAACAACACCATTTTACTCGACTTTTACGCCATGGAAGTAATAAGGGATGGGGGGCAAAAAATCAACCCATCTTTTGTTCATTAGCCGTATCGTCGAATCTGTTTTTTGTCTTTAAAGGCCGAGGGATGCCGCCCGGAGGCTGGTGACGCTACGGGAGATCATTGCCCCGGTATTCGATGCCGATCAGGGTCACGTCGTCCTTGAAAATCATGTCCTTGCCGTGGCTTTTCAGGGCCTCGATCAGGTTGTCGCAGGCCGGTTCAAGGGGACGCTTTTTATTAGAGATCAGTTTGCGAAATAAGCGTTCCTGGCCGAATTGCTGGTCTTGATGATTGCTGTGCTCAGTGATCCCGTCAGAGTAGAGAAATAATCGGTCTCCGCGGTGCAATAGGATTTCTTCCTCTTCAAAGGGCCCCGAACAACCGGTGCCGATAATGGAACCTCCGGCATTCAGGGCCTCGCTGGAACCGTCACTGCGCACCAGCAGCGGGGGAGGGTGGCCTGCGTTGCTGTAGCGGACCTGGCCGGTGCGGGTGTTGATAAGCAGATAACTGATGGTGAAAAATTTGCCGAAACGTTCGAGTGGATATTCCTGTTCCAGTTGCTGAAGAACTTCTGCCGGAGACAGCAGACGGAAGTAAGGCGGGTTGTTCTGCGGTCGGCGGACGATACGGCCGGCATGGGGAGAGAGGCTCTGGGTGACCGAAACGGTGACCATGGCAGAGGAGATGCCATGGCCGCTGACATCCAGGACATAGGCCAGTACCGTGTCTTCCGTTAAGCGCACAACGTTGAACAGGTCCCCGCCGACCTTTTCGCAGGGGACCAGGCGCCAGGCGACCAGCAGGTTGTCTGTTTCCGGCAGTCTGGTCGGCAACAGGGATTTTTGGATTTCTGCGGCCGAGCGTTGATATTCTTCGAGTTGATCCTGTTTTTCCAGCAACCGCCTGTTGGCCAGATCGGCTTCGTAGGTCAGTCGGCGAATCGTCAATTGAGCTGCAACCTTGAATCGTACCTCCTGAGGGTCATCGGCGCGGCTGATGGTATTGTCGACCCAGGAGGGCGCAGCATCGCTGCTTTTAAATTCCTCCTGCGTGCGGGAGGAATAAAGCAGACAGGCGACGCTTTCCTGCTGGCACTGGTGAGCCAGCTCGGACCAGCTGTTGGCATGATGCAGGTCGGCCAGGTCGGAGTCGAGCAACAACAGATCGGGCAATTGTTGCAGCATGTGTTCGGTTTCTGTCAGGTTGGCGGCCCGCAGAATATGATAGCCTTCGTCGCGCAACACCTGGTAGATCGCCTGCGCGGCGGCGGTTTCCTGTTGAGCTAGGAGAATTTTTCCCGGCATGTTAACCCTTGACTGTTAATGGCATGGTGAACAGTAAACAACTTTAACAAAGGCCCTTGGTTTTGTCCTGTGCCGCCGGGCTTTTTTTCAAAGGTGCCGGCAGGACTCGCAGAGGTCAAAACTGTTGCCCGCCGCACCCCCCTATGATAGTCTGTTGACCCATGTTTCAGCGGTTTTTTGCCGCCCTGCAGGACCCTTTTATTTTCCGTTTTTAGCAGTTGCGTGCGCCGATGCCTCCAAAAGAACGTCTCGACAAATTACTGGTTATGCGTGGTCTGGTACCCTCTCGGGAGAGGGCCCGAAGCCTGATTCTGGCCGGCAAGGTCCTGGTTAATGACCAGCTGGTCGACAAGGCCGGTACCGGTGTAGCCAGTGATGCCGACATTCGCCTCAAGGGCGAGGATATTCCTTATGTCTCCCGGGGCGGCCTGAAGCTGGCCAAAGCCCTGGAGCATTTTGCTTTGGCGGTGACCGGCCGCGTGGCCATCGACGTTGGTGCCTCGACGGGGGGCTTTACCGACTGCTTGCTGCAACAGGGGGCCGCCAAGGTTTATGCTGTCGATGTCGGTTACGGCCAGTTGGCCTGGAGCCTGCGTCAGGATCCCCGGGTGGTCAACCTGGAACGGACCAATATTCGTCATCTGCAAAGCCATCAACTTGCCGAAGTGCCCTCGCTGGCAGTGATCGATGCATCCTTTATTTCCCTCGACAAGGTGTTGCCCGTAACCTTGTCGCTGCTCGCCGACGGGGCCGAGGTGGTCGCTCTGATCAAGCCCCAGTTCGAAGTTGGCCGCGGCAAGGTCGGCAAGGGCGGGGTGGTTCGCGACCCCGAACAGCATGCGGCGGTGGTGGCGCGTATCGAGCAGCTGGCCACCGAACTCAGCTGTCGGGTCCGGGGCGTGGTCGAGAGTCCGGTCCTCGGTCCGAAGGGCAATCGCGAGTTCCTTATCTATCTACAAAAAATACAGCAAGAAGGGTGCCAGCCGTGAACCAGGTCTATTTTGTCGGTGCGGGCCCAGGCGATCCCGGATTGTTGACCCTTAAAGGGGCGCGGCTGCTCGCGGAAAGCCGGACGGTTTATGGCTTTAGCCCCTTTGATCAGACTTTTGCCGATCTGTTGGCCGGTAAGGATTTTTATCACCCCTATGACTATTCCTTTGACGGATTGTTGACGCAGGTGCAGAAACAGCGGCAACTGGGGTCGGTGGTTTTTCTGGTGCCGGGCGACCTGACTTTCTTCTCTCCCTTTCAGGCTCTGATAGAACATCTGGGGGGAGGGGCCCAGGTGGTACCTGGCGTCAGCACTGTGAATGCCGCCTCGGCGCTTCTGAAGCGCACCCTCAATCTGTCGGGAATCTGCAACCGCACCCTGATCGTCTCGCCCCGGGTTCTCGAAGAACAGCCCGGCAGTCCCTCTCTGGAGGAACTGGCGGCCCCTGGAGTAACCCTGGCGATCTATATGAACCATCTGCCGTTAACCGAACTGGTAGAACGGTTGCGGCGCGGGTACGGTGAAAATGTTCCCATCAGCCTGATGCACCGGATCGGTTTCCCTGGTGAAGAGGTGGTGAACGGGACTCTGGACGATATTGTTTCCCTGTGTGGCGGCCGGGACTTTTTTGCCGGAAACGGCAGACGCCGTTCGGGGTTGACGCTGGTTCTGGTCGGCAAGGCTCTGACCGCTGCCGTGGATCATGAGTGGTGGGACCGGCGCTATTATCGTCAGCAAGCTCAACAAGAGCATCAAAATTAATACTTTTTTCCAAGTTTCGACCCGAGTTCAAGGATATGGTCGATAGCATGTTTTTTAAGTCCTTCCAAGGGCTTTGGGGCTGCTTTTGCAGCCTGATAGAGAGAGGCGTTTTGCCATGATTCGTATTCTGCATACCGCAGACCTGCACCTTGACGGTTCTTTTGCCTCGCTAGGCAATCGCGCACCGCAGCGGCAGGTCGATTTTCTCGAAACGTTTGAACGCATCGTTACCCTGGCCATTAAAAAGGACGCCCAGCTGCTGCTTATCGCCGGGGACCTGTTCGATCACCCGCGCCCCGGCAAAGTAGCTTTGGGTAAGGTTCAGGCCGGTCTGCAGCGCCTTTCCGAACGTGGCATCGTGCCGGTTCTGCTGCCCGGCACTCATGACAGTCTGGTCTCCACCGATGCCGTCTATCGGCAGGCGGACTTTCCCGGTGTGGTATTGCTCGACCAACCTCAAGTCAAAGAACCGGTGGCTCTTACCGTCGACGGGCAGCAGATCTATCTATACGGTTTTGCTTATCGCAGTTATGTATCGGAGGATGCGCTGGTTGGCATGCAGCGGCGCTGCGACGAAGGTTTGCACATCGGTCTGCTGCACGGTTCCCGGCAGGGCAGCCCGGAATGGAATTACCGAAAAAAAGATCTGCCTTTTTCTCTCGATGACCTCAAGAGCTGGGGGCTCGACTATGTGGCTCTCGGACATTATCACAGCTACGAGGTGTTGTCCGAGAACGAACGGATCTATGCCTGTTATCCGGGGTCGCCGGAAGGGAAACGTTTTGGCGAAAACGGCTCCAGGTACTGCGCCTTGGTGACTGTCGATAAAAACCAGGCAGCTGTGGAACCCCTGGCGGTTAACGGCCGGGAACTGGCCGAGGAGACCCTCGATCTGTCCGGTTGTACCGAATTGGATGAAGCCGTGGGGCGTGTCGCCGCATTGAATAACGGCAAGTTGCTGTTGCGTCTAACCCTGACCGGAATTCTGGAAGCTCCCATCGACCTGTCTGCATTGCAAAGTCGCTGCGAAGATGGTTTTTTCTATCTTGAGCTGTTGGATGAAACCCGTCTTTTCGACAGCGAATATGCACGCCGGATCGAACCGGAAGAGACGGTTCGGGGAATGTTTGTCCGCCGCGCCAGGAAGTTGATGTCCGAGGTTGAAGATGATGAACGGCCGGTCATTGAGCACGCCTTTCGCGAAGTATTGACCCGCTTTCGCGCCTTTAGCGGGGGGGACCAATGATTCTTCGCAGTTTGGAACTGAAGCATTTCGGCAAGTTCGCTGAGCGGAGTTTCGATTTCCGGCGGGGATTTAACCTGGTCGTCGGAGCTAACGAATCCGGCAAGTCGACCATGATGGAATCTATCCCCGCGGCGTTGTTCGGCCTGAAGGACAAAGAGCGCTACAAACCCTGGGGTAGACAAGGCAGCTGCGAGGCCGCCCTGTCGTTGGAAAATGGCGGCTGCACAGTCCGTATCGAGCGGGAACTGCTCAGCGACCGGGTGCAGCTGGTCGAGCGTGACGATCTCTATCAGGTTCTCTATCAGTTCGATGGCAAGGCCGCCCCGCAAGGCCGTTCCTCTGAACGGGCCGAATATCTTGATCAGCTGAACCGGCTGTTGGCCGTGGCCGATGAAGATATCTTCCGATCCAGCCTGTTTTTCGGCCAGGGTGATTTGGAACTGGCCGACCGCAATGGTCTGACCACCCGACTTAAAGCACTGCTGTCGGGTTATGTTGAAGTCGATTATGACCAGGTTCTGGCTTCATTGAGCGACGATTATTTCAACATTACCCGCAAGAATCCCTGGGGCAAGGACAAGACCCGGCCCCGCCAACTCGATGAACTGAGCGATCGGATTGAAGTGCTTCAGCAGCGTTGGTTCGCCGCCGAGCAGGGCCTCAAAGAACTTTCCTCCCTGCGGGAGCAGATCGCTGCGCTTAATGAGGCGATGGAAAAGGACCGGGAGGACCTGGCCTCCGGTGAACGATACCTGGATTGGGTTCGCAAGCAATGGCAGCTGGAAGAGAAAGAAGGCAGCCTGCGCAAGGATTACGGCCGGATTCATCGGGAGTCAGGCAAGGTCGAGGAGCTGGAAAAGCGGCGCGCCGAACTGGAAAAGGAGCTGGCGAAAACCGGACTGCCCCGGGAAATGCCGGAAGAATTGCCTCCCTTGCTGGTCGAAGGTGAAAGCATACGCAAAGAGATGGTGGCTCTCCAGGCCGAAGCCAGTGCGTTGCAGCAGGAGGTTGCCAAACACGCCAATCCGGCATTAAAGCGGCCGGTGCTTATTTCCGTGATAGCGGTGCTGGTCGCCGTAGCGGCCGGTTTCTTCGGCGGATCCTTCAGGCTGCCGCTTTTGGCGCTAGCGGGGGCGGCAACTGTCGCGTTCTGGGGGGTGCACCTGTGGAGTTGCTTTAAGCTGGGAGGCAAGCGCAAGGACTTGCAGGAAAAATTGCAGGTTGTCGAGCGCCAACGGGATGAAGCGAGGGAGCGTCGCATCGACCTCAGCAATCGCCTGGAAGTCCGTGGCCTGTCCACCTCGCCGGTGGAACTGGTGCGGATGCAAAAGAACCTGGAGCGGCACCGGCAGCTGCTGGGGCAGATCAAAGAGGTGGAAAGCGCCCTGCAGGTATTGGACAATTCCGAGCATCTGAATGAAGAAAAGGAACAGTTGACCCGAGAATTGGCTGTCCTCGGGGAACGCATGGAGCAGGACAAGCCCTTGCGCCAGCAGGAACTGTTGAGTGCCGAAGAGCTTCCCCGGGCCGAGGAGCAATTGGTGCAGCTGCGCGAGACGATCCGCCAGAATGAGCAGCAATTGCTCGACCTGACCCGGCGCGAGGCGGCACTGCAGGGAGAATTGAGCAATCTGCAGCAGATCGAAGAGGAAGGCGAGCAGCTCAAGGAACGGGAGGCTGTTCTTTTGCAGCAACGGGATGCTCTGGCTGTGGCCTATCAACTGTTGTCCGAATCGGTAGACGAGTATCGCCGGACCTATCTGGAACGCTTTGCGGCCGAAATCGGACGTTACCTGGGGCTGCTCACCGCCGGACGCTATCAGAAAGTTCGTCTGGCTGACGACTTTTCCCTGTCCCTGCCTGGGCGGGGAAGGGACTGGCGGCCGGTTGAATCTTACAGCCGCGGTACCAACGACGCGGCCTATTTTGCCGTTCGCCTGGCCCTGACCCGGCAACTGGCTAACGGCATTCCCCTGCCGCTGCTTCTCGATGATCCTTTGGTCAATCTCGACCGTGACCGTTTGGCCGAGGCGCTGAAAGTATTGGAACGGTTGAGCCGTGAGCACCAGATTATTTTGTTCAGTCACGATGAACGCTTGCTGAAGAGGGCCGCTCGCGATCGCTGGAACGTTGTGACTCTCGACGATGAGGGCGGTAACACGGCACCCGCCGCCCAGGAAGGGAAGGACGATGAAAAACAACTGTCTTTTTTGTAGCATTATCGATGGCAAGATCCCGGCCAAAATTCTCTACGAGGATGACCTGCTGGTGGCTATTGAAGATATTGCTCCCCAGGCCCCTCACCATTACCTGCTTATTCCCCGGGAGCACATTGCGACGACCAACGACCTGACGGAAGATCACCGGCAGCTGGTCGGGCATGTTTTTGTGATCGCGGCCAAATTGGCCAAACAACTCGGGATTGATGAGCAGGGTTTTCGCGTGGTCAACAATTGCATGGAAGGTGCCGGTCAGACCGTCTGGCATTTGCACTTTCATCTGCTGGGCGGCCGTACGATGCACTGGCCGCCGGGCTAAGCTCCTTCTATTATCAAAGGCTGTTGGGGTATACTGGTTCATACCGCAACCTGTGATGTAATGTTTATGGACAAGGCTGGAAAAGCAAGGGAGTTGTCAAGTGGTAAAGGCTGATCGCCGAACTGAGCAGCGCATGGTCAATGAGATTATGGAGTTGCTGGTCACCCATTACGGCGGCGGGTTGACCGAAGAGGACCTGGACCAGGGTATCGACTCTCTGAGCCGGGCTATCGAACTGGCTCGCAAATCCCACGATGGCCAGTTGCGCAAGTCGGGAGAACCCTACTTTTTCCATCCCCTGCGGGTTGCTCACCGGGCGGCTCGGCATTGGATGGACTTCGCCTCGATCAACGCCTGTCTGTTGCACGATGTGGTCGAAGATACTCCTGTCACCCTGGCTGAAGTCGAGGAACAATTCGGTGAAGAAGTGGCTCTGCTGGTCAACGGTCTCACCAAGGTTGCTGCCGCTGAACTCAGCCGCGATGCTCTCAAGGCGGAAACCTACCGAAAAACACTTCTGTTGGCTATCGAGGATGTAAGGGTGCTGTGTCTCAAGTTTTGGGACCGCATGGACAACCTCGAGACCATCAGTGCTCTCAATCCCGCCAAGCAGGCGCTGATTGCCGAAGAAACCCGGAAAATTTATGTGCCCCTGGCCCGCCACCTCGGCATGGGCTCGGTGGCTGCCAAGATGGAAGCATTGTCTCTGCGGATCCTCTATCCCAAGCGGGGTGAGCGTTATCAGCGCGTGGTCCGGGCGCTGCAGATGCAGGCCGGTTCCGGCCTGCGCAAGATCCGCTCCAATATTTCTCAGGCCTTTGAGCATCAAAAATTGAACTTTGCCCTGCGGGATCGCTGGCGGCCATTCTCCATCGCTGCGGTGCGGGCGGTTGGCCGTGGCCTGGCGACACTTTATACCTTGGAGATTCAGGTCGATACGACCATGGATGCTTACCTGGCGCTCGGCGTTTTGCACCGCTTGTACAATCCGATTCCCGGCAAATTGCGCGACCATCTGATCGTGCCGTCCCAGTTCGGATACCAATCCTTGAAAACCTCGGTCCAGGCAGGGGAATATCGACTGCGGGTGGAGATTACCACGCGCAAGTTGGCCCGTTTCAACGAGTCCGGAGTGCTCACCCCCGGCTTCGAATTCCGCGAAGCCAACTTCCAGGAATTGATGCGATCCCTGCTGGAAGGGGAATCGGCAATCGATACCGCCAGTCTGCGACTGGCGTCGGCAACTATTCAGGTCTACACCCCCCAGGGCAAGATCTGCACCTTGCCCGAAGGCAGCAGCGCTCTCGACTTCGCCTTTGCCATTCATGAGCAACTCGGTTTATATGCCTGGCGGGCGCGCATCAATGGCCAGACCCGGCAGTTGAAAACCCGCCTGCTCGATGGTGACCAGATACAGATCGAGCGGAGCGATTCCCCGGGTGTGTTGCCCAAATGGCTTGACTGGGCGGTTACTCCACGGGCCCGTAATCAGATCCGGCGCTATTTACGCAGCCGGGTTAAGGACGGCAGTACGGAATCTGCCGATTAAGCTTGGGAAGTTATCTGAATTTTTGAGAGTTTACAGGGAGGCGGTGTCGAGTGCATCGCCTTTCGCGGTAGCGGGACGCAGACTGACGGTCGTCAGGCGGGAAAGCCGGTTGCTGCGGATGATGGCGCGAATTTCTGAGACATAGGCATCCCGGCGGCTGGAATAGAGACGCAGTCCGGCGGCCAGGTCGGAACCCAGCAAGGCCTGTTTGCGGTACCGTTTCTTCGTACGAATGACGCGGAGTGAACGGTAGGCACGGTGGGTATTGATATTATTCATATACGAGCGTACCGAGTCGTGTAAGCTGTCGAAACGTCGTACCTCATGGCGCTGTTTCGCCGATCGTCCCTTGGGTACCAGGCCGGTGCCGGTGGCGTAGGTCCATTGACCGAACAGGTTGTTGCCGAGCCTTGAGAATCGGGACGTGCCGTAGCCCGATTCATTTGCCGCCTGGGCCAATACCAGATCCGGCGGCAGGGTATCGAGCCGCTGCAAGAGCTGCTTGCGGCTGCGTGGGTCGGTCAGGGGATTCCACCGCAGCCCATAGCTTTTGGTCAGGTCGTTGATCAACATCTGCTGGGGAGCCGAAAGGAGCAAACCGGCATCATGATGACGCAGGGCCATGAGCAGTTGCTGGCGTTGCAGGGTGATTTCCTTGTTGGCCAGCAATACCGATGGCAGCAGGGAGAGGAAGAACAGGTGCTTACGCTCGGTGACGTCCTTGATGCGATGCAGGTCCCCGGGCAGAGCGGTGATCAGGAAGGGGGGAACCCCCTGGTCCAGGTTGTCCCAGCGGTAGTCGTTGGCGGCCAGATAGTTACTTAATTCTTGGTGGCTGGCCGGGCTGATCGTTTCGATAGAATCTGGCTCGGGTGCAGGCCACGAGAATGCGGACCGTTCGCAAGCACTGAGTAGGCAAGTGCTGATTAAGAAAAGGAACAACAACAGTATTTTTTGATATCGGTCCATGAATTGATATGGGCAGATTTGCAGGTTGGCAGTTGGCCTGCCGCTTTTTTTATTGGAGGAACGATGAAAAGTTATCGCCAGGAACTCTGGTTTCAAGTGCCTCAAAGGCGAGGGTTTATTAATATTACCCCACAAGTTGAAGACTGTCTCCGTCAGAGCGGGGTTCGCGAAGGGCTGGTGCTGGTCAATGCCATGCATATCACCGCTTCGGTATTCATCAACGATGACGAGTCGGGTCTGCACCACGATTTTGAACAGTGGCTGGAAAAATTGGCTCCCCACGAACCGGTGGCTTCTTATCGTCACAATGTCGGTGAAGATAATGCCGATGGTCATCTTAAGCGGCAGATTATGGGCCGCGAAGTTGTGGTTGCCGTGACCGAAGGCAAGCTCGATTTCGGTCCCTGGGAGCAAATCTTTTACGGCGAATTCGACGGCCGCCGCCGCAAGCGCGCACTGGTCAAGATCATCGGCGAATAGAGACGTCCCCTCGATCTATTTTCCCCTGCATCCAGTTCTGCAGAGGACCTATTTGTTGCTGGCCTGCGGAGACTTTTTCGGTGGCCGACTGGCGCTGATCAGCACCTTGTTGTCGGTAAAAGTCTCTACCTCGCCGGCAAAGGTTTCAACCTGGAAAAAGTCCTGAATTTCATCGCTGGCTTCAATAAACATCTTGTTTAGCTGCTGTACTTCGTCTCGAGACAGGCCCGACCGTTTGGCCCATTCCTGAAAATCGTGGGTTTTCTTCTGCACTGCGGTTTCGTGGAGAATGAAACCGGCATCGACGACCATTTGCTCCCATTCTTTTTGCGTAAAAGCACGAATATGGGTCTGGTCGCGCAGCTTTTCGTAATTATCCTGGAATTCGGCAATGTGCGGTTCGTCAGCAAGCAGGGTGTCGATGATGACCATGCGCCCGCCACGACGCAGTACCCGATGGAACTCTTCAAGGGCTCGCGGTACATCGGGAAAATGATGCGGGGCGATGCGACAGACCAGCAGGGTAAAGGCCCCGGCAGGAAATGGCAGATCCTCGGCGTCGGCTTCGCGGAAGGTGACGTTCTCCACCCCTCCTTCTTCGCTGATAAACTCCTGAGCCTTTTTCAACATTTGCATAGCCAGGTCGGAGGCCACCACGCTTCGGACCAGCGGTGCGAAATAAAGGGCGCTGTGCCCGCCGCCGCAGGCGACATCCAGCAGAATATCGTCGCAGGTCGGTTGCAGCATGCGAGCTGCCTCGGCCAGGTCGTCTGACTGGGCGAAACTGGGACTGCGAACGTAGCTCTCGGCGGTGCGGCTGAACTGTTCCCTGACCTTATCTTTAAAGTTTTTGGCCATGAAAAACTCCTGGATTCATACGATTATACCACCCCGGGTGGGGCTTTGGAGGCCGCAGCGCTTTTTACAGGCCGCTCGGCAGATCGGGCAAGATAGCACGAAAAACTCTCATTGGGAAGCATTGTCGTGTTCTGCAGGGGAGTTTCCTTGCGAATTTTGTTCTTCGGCTGTTTCCTTTTCGAGGAGATCAAGCAGTTCCAACAATGGCGTTTGATACGCCTCTGCCAGATTTTCCAGGTTTTCCAGACTGTTCAGCAAACGCCGTGTTGCACTCAGAGCCGATTTGCAGTGGCGTATGCGTTCGGCCTGCGGATCGCTGTCGCCGTCAGTCATCTCTTTGAACTGCTTTAACACGGTGGGGTGACTGCGGGATTGTTCCAGGGCTGTTTTTCGCAATGCATCGTACTGTTCCACCGACAGTTGTTCTTCTTGCCTGGCCTGGCGCAGCAAGTCAACGGTGCGATAGTCAGGCAAGGGGTTGAGCTCGGCCTGGCGGCTTAGCAGTTGCGGTTCTTCTTTTGCCAGGTAATTGTAGGCGCGTGTCAGTTTCAAAGCGGTCGGTTTTTTGATGCGCACCTCCCGGGTACAATAGTCTTCAAAAGACTCGTAACCCCAGTTGCGATACAGGTGTTCCTGATTGACCTTGAGAAGTTCTTCTCCCAATTCCACCCAGGATGACTTGAACCGGCGGGCGCTGTTGAGGACGCGATAGCGTTCCGATCCCGGATCAAGTTGCTGCATTATTTCTTCTATATGTTGTTCAGCTTTTGTTTTTGGGGTTTCTTCCGACACGGCAGGGCTCCGTCTGTTAAAGGGTCGAGTGGTTTATCGTAATAACTGGCGAAAAAATTAAGACCGGGAAGTCTCAATGATAAATATACCAGGCAACCCATTATTGGTCTTGGTGCAGCGCCCTCTTATCGGTACAATGGCGCCGCTGTAAATTTTGTGAACCACTAGAATAAGGCTTTTCGATGACTTTAAAAAAATGCCAGGTCGGTCCTCAGACTGTGACCATGCTCGAACTGGGCCATCCCTGGGTGCTGGCCGACCGTTATACCAAAAACTGGCCGGCCGGGAAGACCGGTGAGCTGGTGCAGCTGTGTGATCCGAAAGGCGGGCTGCTGGGTACGGCTCTGCTCGATCCCAAAGAACGCATCGTCGCCCGGATTCTGGAACAGGGGGCAATGCGCCTTGACCGGGCCTGGTTGCAGGGCCGGATTGCGAAGGCCGCGGCCTTGCGTAATCATCATGCCCGCCTGGTCGATACCAACGCTTATCGGTTGGTTAACAGCGAGGGCGATGGCCTGCCGGGGCTGACCGTCGATTGCTATGATGATTTCCTGATGATTCAGTATTTTACCCGGGCCTGGAAGCCTCACCTCTCACTGGTGGTGGAGGTGCTGCAAAAGGAACTGCAGCCCAAAGGCATTTATGCCAAGTTCCGTCCCCAGCAGACCCGTCAGTTAGGGGCCGATGAATCGAAGCGTTACAGTAAATTGATGGCTGGCGAGGCTGCTCCTAAACGACTGACGGTCATGGAAAACGGTCTCAATTTCCAGGTCGAACTGGAAGAAGGTCTCAATGCCGGCCTCTTTTGCGACCAGCGCGACAACCGTTCCGACTTGATGGAGCGGGTGGCGGGGCAGGCGGTTCTCAACCTGTTTGCCTATACGGGAGCTTTTTCCGTGGCGGCTGCTGCCTCTGGAGCCAAGCGGGTGACCAGTGTCGATGCCTCCCCTGCCTATCTGGACTGGGCCCGGGACAATTTTGCCGCCAATCGCCTCAATCCGAAGCGCCATGAATTTCTGCTTGGCGATTGTTTTGAAGTGTTGGCCGAACTGGGGCGAAACGGCCGGCGCTTTGATACCGTGATTATGGATCCGCCCTCTTTTTCAACCGTTGGCAAAAGCCGATTTACGACCAGCGGCGGCACGGCCGACCTGGTTGAGGCCGCTTTGAATTTATTGCCCTCTGGCGGCTTGTTGATTACCTCGTCCAATCATCAGAAGGTCGATCTGGCCGATTATCTCAAAGAGCTGCGTCGTGGCGCACTGCGCAGCGGTTGTCAGCTGCGGGTGATTAAAATTGCCGGTCAGGCCCCGGACTTTCCCTATCCCGTTACCTTTCCCGAAGGTCGTTATCTCAAATATGTGATGGCGGTTAAGGACTGATGACGTTGCAAAAAGTCTTAACTTAGCCATCCTAGGCGTGCTTCCGAAAACATCAAAGCGGGCCGGAGTCGGTGGACCCCGGCCCGCGAATCAAAAACGTGAGTTTTCTGCTAAGGCAGCACGGTCGCTTGCTCGATAAGCACCGTTTCGAGAGGGACGTTCTGATGCATGCCGCTGTTGCCGGTGGCGACGGCCGCGATAGCGTCGACTACTTCCATGCCTTCGACTACTTTGCCGAAAACGGCATAACCGTACCCTTGAGGCGAAGGGTCTTGATGGTCGAGAAAGGCATTGTCAACCAGATTGATGAAAAACTGGCTGGTGGCGCTGTCCACTATCTGGGTGCGGGCCATGGCCAGTGTGCCGCGCAGGTTTTTCAAACCGTTATCCGCTTCATTTTTAATCGGCGGACGATTGTCCTTCTGGCCCATGTCAGCGGTCATACCGCCGCCCTGAATCATGAAGTTGGGGATAACCCGATGAAAGATGGTGCCGTCGTAGAAGCCGTCATTGACGTAGGAAAGAAAGTTCGCCGCCGAGATCGGGGCGTTTTCTTCGTCGAGGGCAATAACGATATCGCCCTGAGTGGTTTTCAGCAGAACCTGAGTCATGGTTTTTCCTGTATTGGGGGTTAAGGTTGAATGTTCGGAGGAGGCTCCCCATGCCGTTGGGGCGGCGCTGCAGAGCAATAACACCGCAAGCAGTCCCGTGCAGAGAAGTCCGCAGCCTCTTGTCTGAATGAATTCAGTTGTTTTCATAAGCTGACCTCCTGGGTTTTTCGCTGGATGACTACCCGGCACAGGTTGCCGATTTTGCCGCTGTATAACACGATCTATCGCCATTTTCAACTGCAACCGGTTAAACCGAAATGCTCGAAATCTGTTTCTTAACTCTTTTCCTGCTTCAGCCGAGTTTGTCGAGATACTCCTTTACCAGAGAGTTGCGCAGTTTTAAAAGTTTAGAGCTGATCGCCACCTTGTAGATGTGGGGGTTGGCCAGGCGTAATGTCCCCTTGGGCAAAAGCTGTAACTGCTCGGCGCAGCGGTCGGCCATGTGGTCCAGGCTTTCCTTTTCGAGCAGTATCTGTCCTTTATCCATTACCGGTTGACGAATCTCCAGAAGGGTGGCCCCCTGAGGGATTTTTTTCGATTCGTCGGGATTGGCCGGGTTGTAAACCCGGTCGCCGGGTACGACTTTATCCTGTTGTCTGCAAATGATGTCCATCTTGAATTGACCGTCGGTATCGACGACCCGCAGTAAGCGTTTCCGATCGGGAAGGGTCGCTTTGGCCAGGTCGCTGGTGACTTTGAGTTTGGGCTTTCCGTCACAACGGACCAGCTTGTACACTCCGCCAAGGGCGCAGCCGCCGGGTCCGCTGCCGGTAGCCAGCTTGGTGCCGACACCGTAGATGTCGACACATCCTCCTTCGCTGCGGATCGAATCGATAATGGTTTCATCGAGATCGCTGGAGGCGACAATCTTGACCTGAGAAAAGCCCGCTTCGTCAAGCATCTGGCGGCTGTTCTTGCTCAGGTAGGCCAGGTCTCCGGAGTCGAGACGCACGCCCAGAAGTTCATGGCCTTTAGTGCGCAACTCGCGGGCGACGGTAATGGCGTTGGGAATCCCGCTGCGCAAGGTGTCGTAGGTATCGACCAGCAGGATGCAATGATCGGGAAAACAGTCGGCGTAGGCCCGAAAGGCACTCAATTCGTCGTCAAAGGACATGATCCAGCTGTGGGCGTGGGTCCCCTTTACCGGAATGTCGAAAGTCTGGCCAGCCCAGACGTTGCTGGTGCCGCGGGCGCCGCCGATGTAGGCGGCACGGGCACCGTGCAGGCCGCCATCGGGTCCCTGTGCCCGCCGCAGGCCGAATTCGATAACTTGGCCCGGGGCCGCTGCTACGGAAATACGCGCGGCTTTGGTGGCGATCAGAGTTTGGAAGTTGATCATGTTGAGCAATGCGGTTTCTACCAGCTGCACTTCTGCCAGGCACCCTTCAACGGTGAGCAACGGTTCGCCGCCGAAGACCACGGTGCCTTCGGGAGGGGCGATGACTTTGGCGTGAAAGGAAAAGTTAGCCAGATAGTCCAGAAAAGGCTGCTTGAAAATGTTCAAACTTTCCAGGTACTCCAAATCGCCATCACCGAAGCGTAAGCCGCTCAGGTATTCGAGAGCGGTCTGCAGACCGGCAAACACCGCATAACTGCCGTGAAAGGGATTTTTACGGAAATAAAGATCGAATACCGCCGGTTTGAAGTGCATTTCTTTCTCGAAGTAGCCGGCCAGCATGGTCAACTGGTAAAGATCGGTCAGCAGTGGAGAATAGCGGACATCAGTCATGGAGTCTCCTGAAAGGGCAAAAAAGTTAGGGTGCTTATCAAGAAGTTTAACAGGCTCCCTATCGCAGACCACTGCAGGTGGAAAAAGCCCTTAGTCTGATATGTCGGTGGAAACATTGACCAGCTGCGAATTCAGTACCTGATGCACCGTTTGCGGGGAGATTTCAACCAGAAAACCGCGCTTGCCGCCGTTAAGATAGATAACCGGCAGTTCCAGTATGGATTCTTCCATATAAACGGGGAGCTTTTTACGGGTACCGAGGGGGGAGGTGCCTCCCACCTGGTAGCCGGTGTGCTTCAGGGCCATATCCGGAGTGCAGGGGGCAACCTGTTTAACGCCGAGGGCACGAGCCAGCTTTTTGGTCGAAACCTGGCGGTCGCCGTGCATAAGTACCACCAGGGGGCGTTGCTGGTCGTCTTCCATGATCAGGGTTTTGATTACCGCGTGTTCGTCCACCTGCAGTTCCTGGGCACAGACGGCGGTGCCGCCGTGATCCTGGTAAGGATAACAGTGGCCGACAAATGGAACTTTTCGCTGCCGCAACAGGCGTATAGCAGGGGTGACGGGGGTTTTGGATTTAGCCATAATTAGGTTTTGGTCGATAAATGGGTTATGCGAGAAACCAGGTTAAGACCTGCATTGCCAGGCTGCCGAGGGTGGCGAAAACGCACAGCAGACTGACGGCGGTAAAGAACCCGGCACTGGCTTTTCGACCGCGAATGCCGGTAGGCAATACCAGGCCGAAAGCCGCACCGCCCAGGGCGCCACCGAGGTGGCCCGCGTTATCGGCCCCTACAAGCAATCCGAAGACAAAGGCGAAAAGGGCCCAGCGAAACATGAAATTGCGTATGGCTTCGCCGGCCGGACCCATACGGTGAAAGTAGGCCACGGCAAAGCCGATCAGACCGAAAATCGAGCCGGAGGCGCCTACGACGGGCGTATAGGGGTGCCAGAGCAGCCCCAGCAGGGTGGCTGTTAGAGCTGTCAGGGTGTAGAGTACGATAAAGCGTCGCGCCCCGATTTCCCTTTCGATCATGGGACCGACCTGGTAGAGCACCAGCATGTTAAAGCCGATGTGAATCAGTCCGCCGTGGGTGTAGGCGTAGGTGAGGCAGCGCCACCATTGACCGTAGTGCAGTACTTCGGGGATCCAGCGCTGAGCGCCGAAATGGTACAGCAGACCCAAAGGCGGCGAGGTCAGCGACTGCAAACCGATGCCGGCAGAGACGCCCTTGAGAACCATCAGGCTGAACCAGACCAGATTGACAATAAGGATTATGCGGGCCGGCGAAAAATCATCACCGGACAGTCGCTCGCCCCGGCGCAAAGCGGCGATTTTTCTTTCCCAGCGCATCAGCCGCCATTGCCACCGGGTGCCGTTAAGGCCCAGTTTGTCAAAAAAGGGTTTGCTGTTCACCGTAGAGTCCTTTCCGGTGGAAGATTGGTCATAATTTTAATACCTTAGAAGTTGCTTGAGTAAGAATTCCGATATCTGGAAAACTTATCAACTATTGCAGAAAAAGACTTGCTGATCAACCGCAGAATGGTTGTTTTTCTGTTGGGAAGCTCCCCCGAGCGGGGAAAATCATGGTGAAGGTTGACTGCCTGCTCGAATAGCCGGACAATGGAGTTTATTGCGCATGCAGAGCGATACGTAATGAATTGACAGATTTATTTATCCGGAAACGGCACTTGGCCATCCACGGTTTCCGGATGGACTCTAACTTGAATGACCTAATATGGATTGGACCCATGGCGATTGAATCGATCAGCCCGGCTACCGGGCAAGTATTGGAACGTTTTACCGACTATTCCCCCGTTCAGGTTGCCCGAATCGTTGAACAGGTGCAGGAGGCCTGGCCGGGTTGGCGGCGTACGTCGCTGGACCATCGTAGTGAACGGATGCGGGTACTGGCGGGCGAATTGCGCCGCGACCAACAGCGTCTGGCTTCCTTGATGGCCGAAGAGATGGGCAAGCCGATGGCCGAAGGTCTGGCTGAAATCGAAAAGTGTGCCTGGGTTTGCGAGCATTACGCCGATCATGCCGGTGATTATCTGGCGCCCCAGGATGTGCGTAGCGATGCCGGTCGCTCGCAGGTTGCCTTTCGTCCGCTGGGGGTGATTCTGGCGGTGATGCCCTGGAATTTTCCATTTTGGCAGGTGTTCCGGTTTGCCGCTCCGGCTTTGATGGCGGGTAACGTCGGGCTCCTCAAACATGCCTCGAATGTACCGCGCTGTGCTTTGGCCATTGAGAAGCTGTTTGAGCGGGCAGGTTTTCCCCCGCAGGTTTTTCGTACCCTGCTGATCGGGTCGGGCCAGGTTGACGATGTGATCGCTCATTCGGCCGTAAAAGCGGTTACTCTGACCGGAAGCGATCTGGCCGGGCGCAAGGTGGCTGCCAAAGCGGGCGCCATGTTAAAAAAGAGTGTGCTGGAATTGGGCGGCAGCGATCCATTTATCGTCATGCCCGATGCCGACCTGAAGGAAGCGGCCGCTCAGGGGGCGCGATCGCGCTGTTTGAATTCCGGACAGAGCTGTATCGCGGCCAAACGCTTTATTGTGTTCGATGAGGTTTATGAAAAGTTTCTCGACCTGTTGAGGCAATTCATGGCGTCCCTGGAAGTGGGTGATCCCATGCTGGAGACGACACAGGTCGGTCCCATGGCCCGCGGCGACCTGCGGGACGAATTGCATGCCCAGGTTCAGGAATCCCTGTCTGCAGGGGCCAAGCTGGTATTGGGGGGCAACCCCTTGCCTCAGGCCGGTTATTATTATCCGCCAACAATTCTGGCCGACGTTGCTCCCGGTATGCCGGCCTACGACCAGGAATTGTTCGGACCGGTGGCTGCGGTAATCCGGGTTGCAGACGAAGCAGAGGCGCTGGCGGTGGCAAATGACACGCCCTTTGGACTCGGCGCTTCCATCTGGAGCGCCGACTGCCGTAAAGCGGAGATTATGGCCGAAGAGATCGAGGCCGGTGCCGTGTTTGTCAACGGTATGGTCAAAAGTGATCCTCGCTTGCCCTTCGGCGGCATCAAGGAGTCCGGATACGGCCGGGAGCTGGCTGACTACGGAATTCGTGAATTCGTCAATATCCAGACCGTATGGGTACGGTAGCCTCCCATTGAGTTTATAGCCGGAAACGTTTTTTCCCCATATGAAAGGCGACTTGGGGCCGTCCGAAGTTCCCGGATAGGCACCGGCTAGCCGATGGGTGTATATTAAAAGCATGGTTATGGGCTTTGTTTCTTGTGAGGTATGTTTTATATCCATGGCAATCATGATTACAAGATATGTTTTGACCTTGCTGGTAATGCTGCTTGTGATATTGACCTCAAATTTTTCGCAAGCTCAGGAATCCGGGCATGCAGTCCCTTTGACCGGCCAGATTCATACCCTTTTAGGGGAAAATTCACAGCCATCGGTTCTGAATATCGGTGGCTACGGTTTGGTTCTGGTCGACGAAACTTACGGCTTTTACCGGCAGCGAAACTTTACCCCCGCCTGGCTTTCCTTGCAGGGCCTTGGTGACGAGGGACAACGCTTGCGGAAGGTTTTGAAGTCGGCACATCAGGAGGGTTTGCGACCGAAAGAATACCATGTCGAGACTATTGATATTTTTGCCGAGCAGTTACACGTTTTTTATGCTCAAGGAAGCTCTCCCGACCCCTTATATCTGGCTCGCTTGGATATCCTTCTGACCGACGCCTTTTTCCGTTATGCGGGTGATATTGCTGACGGCCGGGTTGAAGCGGCTAAGATTTATTCCAACGAATGGCGCCCTGTATCCCCCACTATCGACTTGGTTGAGGTTTTACAACTGAGTTTGGAGTATGGCCAGGTGGTGGAAGCTTTGCAGGATATGCTGCCGGACGATCCGGGGTACCGGCAACTGCGGAATTACCTGGCGGCTTATCGCCAGGTGGCTGCAGATGGTGGCTGGCCGCAACTTCCCAACGGCCCTCTGGTTCGCTCCGGCGAGAGTGACTGGCGGGTGCCCTGGCTGCAGCAACACCTGATACAGACCGGCGATCTTCCGGTTTCCGCCCGGACGGCCGATTGGATCTTTGACCAGGCTACGGCTGAGGCGTTGACACGCTTTCAGAAACGCCATGCTTTGAAAGCCGATGGGGTGCTTGGGCCGGAAACCCTGGTGGCCTTGAACATATCGGTCGAGGAGCGGATCCGCCAGATTGAAATCAACCTGGAACGCTGGCGCTGGTTGTCGCGGGACCTGGGACGACGTCACTTGGTGGTTAATATTGCTGATTTTAGTCTTGAAGTGGTAGAGGATGACCAGGCTGTGTTCGCCATGCCGGTCGTGGTGGGTACGGATTATCGTCGCACCCCGGTGTTTTCAGCTAAATTGCGTTATCTCGATTTTGCCCCCTATTGGTATGTACCTCAAACCATTCTTCGCGAAGATAAACTGCCTCTGATCAAAGATGATCTTAATTTCCTGAAGTCTCACCATTATGAAATTGTTACGCGAGGCAAAAGAATGGTTGAGCGGATCGATCCGGAAATCATCGATTGGGAGGGAGTAACGGCCGAGAACTTTCCGGGGAGGTTGCGTCAAAAACCCGGGCCCTGGAATGCTTTGGGGCGGGTCAAATTCATGTTCCCCAACCAATTTCATGTTTACCTTCACGATACGCCGGAGCGCCATTTGTTTGATCGTAAGCGGCGTTCCTACAGTTCCGGATGCATCCGGGTCCAGCGTCCCTTTGATCTGGCTTTATATCTGTTGCAAAATCAAGAAGGGTGGGACGCGCAGCGTGTCGAAGAGTCCATGAACGAAGATGAAACCTTGCGGGTTCTTCTGGATGAACCGGTACCCGTGCATATTCTCTATCGTACTGCCTGGGTCGACCGGGAGGGCAGGTTGCAATTTCGCGCAGATATTTATCAGCGTGATGCGGTTCTCTATGCGGCTCTTCGCCGGCACAATCGCAAAACTTCAGTCCTGGTGGTTTGCTGCGCCGGAATCCTTGAGTAGGATTTTCGTTCAGGAATGATGTGGCATGCCACAATCTGGGGCGCCCCAAATGTGTGGCATGGCACACCTTTGATGGCGTTGCAAAAACTTTAACCTACGCGTTTTTGCGAATATTTCACAATTTTAATTGTTCATTTGACAGCCATCGCCCAACCGGGCGATGGCTGTTTTAATGGGTTGAAATCAGATCAGGTTTTTTAGCCAGGAAAAAGCCAGCAGGGTTCCGAGGGAGGATCCGAGAGAGGAAAAGAAAAATACCAGCAACACGCGGGTCAGCCGATTGCTCCACCATCCTCTGGCTGTGGCGAGATCATTACCGGCTTCTTCAAGGTCCCGCACAGTCGGCCCGGCGATCATCGCTTGTACCAACCCGGTAACGAATCCGGCACCGATGGTAGGGTTGAGCGAGGTGATGGGGGCAGCAACAAAGGCGGTGATGATGGACAGAGGGTGTCCCAGCGCCAGAACAGTACCGGCCGCTGAAAGTAGGCCGTTGGCCAGCACCCAGGCGATGGCCGCTTCTGTCAGTTGACTGCGGTCGCCGAAAAAGAAGCCGACAAGAAACAAACCAACGACCACTGCCGGTATGATCCAAGGCAGAACTCTTGAGAACAGGGGCTTTGGCGGAATTTTCATCAGCTCGCTAATACAGTCGGGATCGCTTTGTTCAGCGAGACGCCGACGCATTCCGGGAACATGGGCTGCGCCGACCACGGCCACCAGGCGTTTTCCCGGGGCCTGGCGTATATGTTCCGCCATATACTGGTCCCGCTCGTCTACCAGGACGGTTTTCATCGCCGGCAGCATATCGCCCATTTCGTCCAGCATGGCTGTCAGGGTGTCCCCTTGTCGCAGGGCTGTCAGTTGTTCTTCGTCCAGTTTTTGCGTTTCGAACAGGCCGTTGAACAGCGCTGCGAACACCTGCAGTTTCTTCCACAGGCCGGTTTTACGCCATGCACGCAGCAGGGTGGTGCGAATATTCCGGTCGATAAGGCAAATTTCGGATCCTTGTTCTTTGGCCACTTCGGCGGCTGCGGCCAGTTCGGCGCCCGGCTTGACGCCAGTCTCCAATCCCATTCTCTTTTGGAAAGCCGACAGGGCCAGGTTGGCCAGCAGAAAGGGGCCTTGGCCCTGGCGAATGGCCTTGACCAGATCCAGGGATTGCCACGCTTTGGTGTCGGTCAGGGATCGATAACGCTGCTCATCCAGTTCTATGCAGACGGTGTCGGGTTTCTCCTCGGTAATGACCTGGCGGACGGTATTTACCGAATCGCTGGAGATATGAGCGGTGCCGATCAGGATGATTTCCTTGTCGCCTACTTCCAGACGGTAGATGTCAGAACAAGATTTTGTATCCATTTGTTTTTATTGTCACTATTGGGGCGGTGTTGACAAGGCCGGAATATCCAAAAAAAGAAAAGCGCCGAACGATACGACGCTTATATCTCTCAGCTCTCCACGCCTGCCGTGGGTCTTTAGGCCTCCTGCGAGTCCTAATTAGGTGGGGTCTCCTGTGAACCGCATCAGGCGTCCCAATAAGTTCTTGGGCTGGCACACCGCGCTCCTGAAGAAACCCCGGGGTCAATATTTATTCCGCAAGGGCGTACCGACCTCACTTGCAGGGCAGAGAGCATTCTATACAGCTTCACTATAGACAAAAGCTATATTGGTTTCAAGAGTTATTGCCACCCGCGGGGTACTTGACTAAATACATTACGGTATGGATGACCGGTGGACCTTTTTATATGGGTCGCTGCTTAGAGAAAAATGAAGAAAATGTTAATTATCCTAAGGATTTGTTGGCTTGTATTTTGCGTATACAGGTCTGCGAGGTCGCTTTTTGGCCTGACAAATAGATAGATTCCATCCCTTGGCCCGGCATGCGATGGCCGGCTCAAAAAGTAGAGATAAGGTTGAACAATGAAAATCAGGACAAAAATTACTGGCATGGGGTTGCTGTTGGTTTTGCTGACCGCAACGTCCATTGTTGGTATCGCAATGTACCAGGAGAAGGTACTAGAGCAGAATATCGGTCACGAAGTCGATGTGCTGGTGCGCAGTGAAATCAAAAAGGTCGCCCAGAATGTCTATTTGATGTGCCGCAGCATGCAGGAATCTTTGGAGCAGATGCTGTCCCACGGGTTAAACGTGGTTGCGGATGTTGGAACGCGTCAGGGAAAGTTGAGTTTTGAAGGAGCTCCCGTTACCTGGGAGGCCGTCAATCAGTTCAGCAACGAGACCAGCGAAGTAACACTGCCCAGGGTCCTTTACGATGGGACCTGGCTTGGGCACAACAGCAGCTTCAACAAACCAACCGCCATTGTTGATGAGGTAACCGAACTGCTGGGGGTGACCTGTACCGTTTTTCAACGGATGAACGAAGCGGGGGACATGTTGCGGGTCGCTACCACCGTCCCCGACCTGAACGGAAACAGGGCTATCGGCACATATATCCCCAGAAATAACCCTGACGGGTCTGGAAACAAGGTCATCGAGACCCTGCTTAGGGGAGAGGTGTTTACGGGGCGGGCCTATGTGGTTAATGCCTGGTATCTGACCGGGTATCAACCGCTCTGGGATGCTTCCGGGACAAAGGTTATTGGAGCCCTTTATGTTGGGCAAAAGCAAGAAAATGTCGCCAGCCTGCGGCGTGGCATTATCGATATAGTTATCGGTAAGAGCGGTTATGTCGCCGTAATTGGAGGCAAGGGCGAGCAGCGGGGCAAATACGTTATTTCGAATAATGGGCAGCGGAATGGAGAGAACCTTTTGCGAACCGATAACAACTCGCAAAAGGCAACCATTGAAAAAGTTCTCCAGTTAGCCGAAACCCTGAATGATAGCCAGAATACAGAAGCCATACCGGTGGTTTTGCATCGCTACTCCTGGAAAAATTCAGAGGAGAGTCCGTTGCGTACCAAAATAGCGGCAATCGGTTATTTTGAACCGTGGGACTGGGTTATTCTGGCATCAGCATATGAGGAAGACTTTTATCCTGCCAGAAAACGCATGGTCAGTGCCCTGTCAAATATGATCAGCTGGGTAGCTGGAGTCGCATCGGTAATCATCGTCTTGTCGTTGCTGATCGGTTTTTACGTGGCGCGGGGTATTGTTCGGCCGCTGGAAAAGGCGATGGAGGTGTTCGAGCAGATCGGCCAGGGGCACCTGGATCTGCAACTCAATGTGACGGATCAGGATGAAATCGGACAGCTTTCGCGCAGTTTTAATAACATGGTGGAAAATCTCCAGGAAGTGACCGCTTCCCGTGATGAGTTGAACCATGAAATCGTAGAACGCGTCCGGGTTGAAAACGAACTGCGGAAAACGTCGGCCAGGCGGGAAGACCTGGAACGGATAGTCAATAACAGTCCTGCGGTGGCGTTTTTATGGGGTGCGGAGAGCGGTTGGCCTGTTGAGTATGTTTCACCGAATGTTTCCCAATTTGGATTCGATGCCGAGGATTTCTGCAAAGGGAGATTGGCGTTTTCTTCAGTCGTTCACGAAGAAGATCTGGAACGGGTGCAGGAGGCTGTGGCCAGCCACGCCAATTCACCGATGGGCGGGCCCCTGGCGGTGGAATATCGAATTATAAATCGGCGGGGCGAAGAATTCTGGATTGTGAACCGGCTTTGGTTCCGAAGAAATGATGTCGGCGAAGTGACCCACTACCAGGGGGTGGTTCTCGATATAACAGCCCGTAAAAAGGCTGAGGCGGATATTAAGAAGCTGGCTTATTACGATGCTTTGACCGGTTTGCCGAATCGTTCGCTACTCATGAATCGCCTGGAGCAGGTCTTGGCACAGGCTAAACGGGATGAGCGCCTGGCAGCCCTGTTGTTTATCGACCTCGATAAGTTTAAAGAAGTAAACGATCAGTACGGTCATGCCTTTGGCGATAAGCTGCTTAAAGCTGTGGGATTACGGTTAGCTTCCTGTATTCGTCAAAATGATACCCTGGCCCGCTTTGGTGGAGATGAATTTATCATGCTGCTTCCCGGCTTAAGGGATGCGTCGGCCGTAAATAAGGTGGCAGAAAAGATCCTGGCCATAATGGCAGAACCTTTCTGCATCGATCAGCGCCGGTTTGATATTTCGAGCAGTATCGGCATTGCCCTTTATCCGCAGGATGGAGAAGATACCGATCTATTGTTCAAAAGGGCCGATATGGCCATGTATGTGGCCAAAGACATGGGGCGAAACGGCTATTGCTTTTTCGACGTCAAGATGGAGCGAACAAGCCGACCGAGATACGCTAGAAAGGTAGTCGCCGGGCAGAGCCATCTGTTGCCGATCGATGGACCTGAATAAGGCGCTTCAGGTCTTTTCTTTATAGCTGTTGTTGGCCCGATAGACGAAAGCTAAAATTTCTGCAACTGCCTGATAGAGCTCGGGAGGGATTTCCATCCCCAGCGGGACCCCGGCCAGCAGTTCGACCAGATCGGGATCGGCAACCACTTCAACTCCGGCCTCCCGGGCCGTACTGAGGATTTTCTCGGCCATGGCGCCCTGGCCGCTGGCGACCACCTGCGGAGCTCCCTTCTCCTTTTCATAGGAGAGGGCGACAGCCTTTTGTTGTCTCTTCTTTTCCATCAATCATATCCTCGCATCCAACAGTTCATCCCCATCAGTTAAAATCCGGCGAATCAGGTCCGTTTGCAATGGACCTTGATTGTTTCCGTAAGAAGCTCCGCACAGGGGGAGGGCTGTCAGCATGGAACGCAATTCCGATTCCTGTTCGGAAAGAAAATCGGTTTTATCTCCGCTATCGCAAGTAAAACGGACAAACAGCCCCTCAGCTTCCTGAAGAAGATCGATGCGAAGGTCGCCGAGCCCCTGCAAAGAAAGGTAAAGTGAAATTTTCTTGGCTGTATGTTGTTCCGATTCATTTCCGGGCTCTTTCTCCGCCACCAGATAACCGTTATCGAGAAAGGGCAATGGCAAGGGCAAAAGGTTGGCTCCCTGGCGGGCCAGGCGTAGATTGCACAATTGAAAAAGTTCGAGTTTGTGCAACAACTGTTCAGATTTTTCGGACGCTTCAGTTTGGCGGTCTTTGCTCCCCTGGCTGATGGATAACAACAAGCTTTTGAGGTTGTCCGGTTCAACGGAAGAAGCCCCCCGTGCCAGGTCGGCTTCCAGAGTTAAGCCAAGATGCCGGGCCAGTAACTGTAGTTCTTTTCCCGATAAGGCTTCGGGAGATTCGGCGCGAAAGGGCGAGAAAAAGTCGAGTAGCTTATCAAGGGATTTTGCCGGTTGGGTCTTTTCTGACCCTTGCCTCGCTGTCAATAGCCGAAGGGCGTCGGCGAGTTCGCACTTTCCTTCCAACAGATGGACTGTGTGGGTCAGGCGTTCGAGCAGGTTGTCCTGAACCAGTCGCAATACAAGCTGGGGCTTGTTTTCTACCACCAGCAGTCGCAATTTCTGGCCGGTCTGCAAGGGGGTTTGAGTCTGGGCGCGCAGCCGCTGCTGATCGAGGTCGAGTATTGCCTCGCTGAGACCGCCTTCGGCTACGGTCGCATTGACCAGTTGCCCGGCCTGCAGATCGTATTGACGCCCTTCGACAGGGGCTGCTGCCTGGGCCTGGGTCATGACCGGACGGATTGTAATCAGGGGATTAATGATGCTCATAGCTCTCTTTTCGTCCGTTAGCCGGCAAATCTTTAACTCCTTTACCCGGGAAGGACAAGTTCGGGTCTTGCCAAGATGCCATTTAGTGAAACGGTAAATGGTTATTCAAACTTAATGTAAAAAAGGGCCCGCAGGGCTAAAGCAATCACAGCAAAAGGTCGATAAGTAGGCACAGCAAAACTTCAGAGGAGGGAGCTGATGCCTGTTATGTCCAATACTGTTTTGATTATTGGTGATTCAGCGAATAGCCGTAAAGAGGTAGCCGGTGTTTTGGATTCGACCGGTGTTTTCCATAAAAAATTATACTGTGCCGATGGGCGCCGCGCCTTGCGTTGGCTGCGGGACCATTCGGTCGATATGGTTTGCTGCAACCTTCATGAACAGAATCGCGACGCCCTGGACATCATGATCGACGAGATGAAGCGTGAGGCTGAATGGGCCGATCTGCCGGTGGTGTTTTTTGCGCAGCCGGAAGATCGGGATCTTCTCATTGAAGGCTTGGAAACCGGCGCCAGTGAAGGATTGCTGCTCGATGCCGGCACTGCCGAAATCAGCGCTCGAATTCGCTGGCATCTGAAAAACCGCGAACGGATTCAATCGTTGCATCAGGCTCAAAACCGCCTGGCCCGGATGGCCCTTTCCGATGGTCTTACAGGGCTCTTCAACCGGGCCTATTTCGATGCCACCATTGAACAGGAAACTGCCCGCAGTTTACGGACCAAAAAACCTCTCTCATTGCTGCTCATCGATCTGGACCATTTCAAGAAGATCAACGACACCCACGGCCACCAGGCCGGTGACCAGGTGCTGGAAAAGGTTGCTTTGGTATTACGGGAGCAAAGCCGAACTTCCGATACGGTTTGCCGCTATGGCGGCGAGGAATTTGCCATCATTTTGCCAGAAACGCCCCGATCCCATGCGCAGATGGTTGCCGAGCGCATTCGCCAAAAAATCAGTGCTCTCGATTGCGGCTTTGCTGTTACCACCAGTATCGGGATTAATTGTGCTGAAAGACCGGAAGGGATGGTTCCGCAAGCCTTGATTGCCGGTGCCGATGAGGCTCTCTACGCCGCCAAGCGTAAAGGACGCGACCGTTGCGAGACAGCGAGCAAGTCGCCGATCAACTTTCCGGACCTGTCCTTTATCTATCCCCTCAAACAAGCTGCAGCAACGGCTTGATTCCAATTTTAGTGACCAGTGTGTTTGCCCGCTAATGACCGGGGGCAAACACACTGCTATCAAGCATTATCGGGCCCCATGCTGGATGCCAGCATGCGGGCCTTTTGCTGCATGTCTCTAAATTGTTCCGTCATACAGAAGTTGATGATCTTTTCTATATCGTCCTGGCAGAGATTGACCAGTTCCAGGGCCGTTACTGTACAATGTTCCTCCTGGTCGCTGCCGCGAATAATGCGACCGACGCAGCGTACTTTCTCCAGAGACTCTCCGGGTAAAAATATTTCCAATTCGACGAGGCTGTTGGCGGCTAAATTTTTTTGAGCTTGAAAGCTGACACCGTAGCCGCTCAGATTCACCCGGGTTCGTCGGGGGGGCAACTCCTGGCGACCGTCCCCAGCCTGCCAGTAACGCAGGTAAACCTCTGTATCCACACGGTGGTCGCGGCGGGCATAATGATTTGTTTCCGATCCGATGATATTAAGTTGTACGCGGTTGGGGGTGACCAAAGTCGCAAGGCTGGCCCATATGGTCAGAAAGGATAGCCCTTTGTCAAAGGTGACCCGCCATTGGCCTGTTTCAGCCAGATCGGATACGGGAAGAGGTTGAGCGGGGAACTGGATGTCCAGAGAGGAATCGGTAAAGTCTTTAACCACACCGTCCAGATGTAAAGACTCTTCCCTCGACAGGGGAATAGTCACCTTGACCATTCGACAGTCGGCAAAGTTTTCCAGGAGAATACCGGGGCGGGTTGGGGAGGTTGCCATCGCGCATGCTCCCTTCGATGAAGCTAACTCAGGTCTTTGGTTTGCACCTTGTTGCGTAATTCCAACCGCTGAGCGGCCATGCAGAAGGCGATAATCGTGTCCCGGTCAGGGGGTTCGATTTCGGTGAACTGCAGCCCGGCTCCCTTAAATCCATCGGCAAGGGGACAGATGCGTGCCACCTGGGCAGTACAACGGACGACCTTAAGCGGGTCTTTGCGCAAAATCAGGGTGAGAGAGAGCTTTTGGCCGTTTCTTACCCGTTCTTTCAAAGGCAGCAGCATGCCGCCACCGCTAATGTTCATTCGGCCGTTGAACTGCCGGGTGCGGACATCCGCATCGTCGGTGAGAAGGCGGTATTTGACAGAAAAGTCAGCATTGACTCGAAAATATTCCCGCTCTCCATATTGCAAGGCCGTTTCAATGGCTTTAAGAAGTAGCTTGTCATCGCCGGTAATCTCTTCGATTTTGGCCCGAAGTCGAAAGGTACGTCCTTCGTCCTCAAAAAAAAGCCGGACGGTACCGGTCAGATCCAAACTTTTCAGGGGCAGTTGCCCCGGCAGAAAAGTCGCATCGACCAGGTCGACGGAGCGGCGGCGGGCCACGCACTCCAGAGTCGCCGGTTGTTCACCGGAGAGGGGCAGGGAGATCATGACCGAACGATGTTTTTTTAGATGGTCAAGGGCTAGCATGAAGAAGTATAGATCGGTTGCATGGATGACGGTGTCAGGCTAAGGCCTTTTTGCCATCGGGAAAAACATAATCTGGAAATGTGCTTTTAAGCGGCGGTACAATCTTTTAATGATTAATTACATGTGCCGCTTAAGGCAACGTATCCCAAGCGAATGCCCGCAATCATAGCCTGAATTCATGTTTTTCGCAAACGGTAATGACCAGAAATGACAGGCATCCATAAAGGGATAAACAATCTGTCAGAGACTCGCAGTAAGTCGGGCCCCTTTATTGCTTGAAGACCCTTTGTAACCTCCCAGGGCGGTGCGACCGTGCTGCAGGCGGTTCAATTCGTCACTGACCATGGCTTTCAGCAGGTTGGCCTGGGAATGGACTGCTTCACACTGTTGAGCAACCTGGCGCATCAGTTCGGTACGTTGCTGAAAGTTTGGCGGCAGGTTGTTCTGCGGTGCCGCAGAACGGTGCTGGTCGATTTCAGCATCGAGTTGCCGTGCTTCCTGCAACAGCAGGTGCCACTGTTCAAGGGCAAGGCTGATGCCCTCGGGACGACCGCCCTTAAGAATTTGGGAAATATCCGCCAAATGGTCGAGCATTCCCTGGTAACCTGCAGCGGACTTTTCAATCAGTTGTTCCAGTGACATGCGTAACCCCTTACAGCTGAGCTTTCAACGGGGCATAATCTCCGTTGGCGACGCTGGCCTTTTGCTGATACTCCTTGCGAGCGATTTCGATGGCTTCTTTCCAGGTGGATCGCAGGTCGCTGAGAAGCCCATCAACAACCTGCAGTGGTTGCGGATCGTTTTTGAGATTGGCTTGAGTCAGGCACTGGATCATATATTCGTATAAGGAATCGAGGTTGGACGCGATTTCCCCGCCGATTTGGTGGTCCAGGGTGTTGCGGAACTCGGCAACAATAGCCATTGCCTTTTGGATCCCGAAAATCTTGCCTTTTTGGTCTCCGGTTTCAATGGAGTCTATTGCTTGCCTGGTAAAGCGAATCGCACCATCGTAGAGCATGATCAGAATCTGTTCGCGAGAAGCGGTATCGAACTGATTGCTTTTATACTGATTCAAATAAGCATTCATAAAGTGGTCCTTTAGATATATCGAGTAAAAACTTATTTGTTGTTATTTAACTGGCTTAGCTGCTGAGTCAGGAAAGAACTGTCCTGGTTCATAGAGCTGATCAGTGTTTCCAGAGCATTAAATTGAGCCCGAAGTGTTTCCTCTCGCTTGTCCAGCCGTGCTTCCATGTTTGAAATATTCCGATCGAGTCGACGAATTTCCCGGTCGCCGCTTTCTTTGCGGCTGGGAAGCAGACCTTCAACGGAGTCTGTGATGTCTTCCAGATAAGAAATGAACTGGGAGGAAATACCCTCTACGCCTTCTTCGCCGGCCAGTAGTTTTTCGATGCTCTCCAGGTCAGTAGTGATAGCGTTTTCAAGAGTGCTGCTATCGATTGTCAGGGTCCCATCCCGTTGAGTTTCAAGACCCAGTTGGGACAGACTTTGAATGTTTCCGGTGCCGCTGACAGAAGTTACCAGCAGGTTCTGTAGTCGGCGCTTGGCAGAACGAAAACCGGAATCGTGGCCCCAGCCGGCTTCCTTTTGTTCGTCTAGAAAATTGACAATATCGTTATAGGCCGAAACCATATCTTGGATCTGGGTCTTCGCCCCATCCTTATCGACTTCCACCATTATGTTGGTGGATTCACCAAGTGTATTTTCTTTTGTGAGGGTGAGGGAAATCCCGGGAATTGCCTCATCAAAAGTATTGGTGTTGCCAGTTATCGCAATACCGTCAACTACGATGCTGGCCAGGGATGACGGTTGGGTGTTCGTAAAAGAAAGGGCGGCGTATCCGTTGGCGGTCGTCGCTCCGGTAACGGTGGCGGTAAAGGAGGTGGAGGCATCTTCACCTGACAAAACCATGCGGTAGCCGCTACCATCATTAATGATGCTGGCTGAAACTCCCGTAGGGGTATCACCACTGTTGGCGGCGTTGATTTTATCTACCAGGCTGTTCAACGAGTCGTTGTCGATGGTAATGTCGGTACCGTTGATGGACAGGGTGCCGCTGGTGAAGTTGGCTTCGGAGCGGCTGGCATACCCGGCATCACTGGCATCCTTCTGTTGCCTGGCCAGAGCTTGTACTTCAACCTGGTAACTGCCCGGAACCGCTGAGCCGGAGGTTGAAGTTGTGAAATAGTCTTCACTGGCTGCCGTGGCTTTAAAAGATCCGATTTCGTTGCCGGTATCAAGTTTCTCAAATTTGGCGAGAAGTGTTTCCAGCTTCTTATCGAAGTTGGTAAAAGCGTCCAGGCGGTTCTTGATATACTCCTGGTCTCTTTCCAGTCGTTCGAGAGGCTGCCGTTCGATTTCCATGAGAGCCGAAACGATGGAATTGGTATCGAGGCCGGTAGCCAGGCCGCCAAAAGTGATACTCGACATTTTTCAGATCCTCTGGTCAGGAAGTAGTATCGACAAGATTGCCGCGCAGTTCATTCAGGCGCTCGCTGATCGTTAGCAGTTCCTCCGGTGGAATCTGCCGAATTTCTTCTCCAGATTCAGCATCTAGCAAGTGAATCACAAGCTGGCTGGCCGGCTCGTTGACTTCAAAGCGAACGGTGTAATTACCGTTATCGGTCAGCTCCTTGATCTTGTCCAGGATCTCTTCCGGAGCAATTTTCTTGGGGTCCTGAGAAGCTTCCAGTAGTTCCGAAACTTTTCCGCGGTTACGCTCAATAGCTTCGGCCCCCGAAGGGGTCTTAGCGGTTGCCGGTCCGCTTAAAGTCGCTTGTTCGACGTTCATTTTATATCCTCCGTGCAATCACTGTTGTTGTCTCAAGGTGGGGGAGCGGCGGGCCGCTCCCCCGGTGAGCCTCGGTAATTCCCAAATTAGCCGAGCAGAGACAGAGCCAACTGAGGTGTCTGGTTGGCCTGGGACAAGATGGAGACACCTGCCTGCTGCAGGATGTTCATCTTGGTCATGTTCGAGGTTTCCTGAGCGATGTCCGCATCGAGAATCCGCGACCGCGCCGCCGAGAGGTTCTCGGAGACGTTGTTCAGGTTGGCGATGGTCGACTCGAAGCGATTCTGTACCGCACCAAGCGCGCCGCGCATGGTATCAACGTCGCTGATGGCCGTATCCAGGACACCAATAGCCGACTGGGCACGGGCGGCGGTGGAGATGCCGATAGCCGAAACGTTCACGGCGCCGCTGCCCAACGCGCTGGTGTTGGCCCCGCCGGATTTGCCGATGGCGACCGAGATGGTCTGGTTGGCGTTGGCGCCCACCTGGAACACAGCGGCGCTACCCGACTTGAAAGTACCGTCGAGCAGGGTCATGCCGTTGAATTGGGTGGTGTCGGCGATACGGTCGATCTCTTCTTTCAACTGACCGAATTCGGAGTCCAGAGAAGCCCGGTCGGCGCTGCTGTTGCTGGCGTTGGCCGATTGGACGGACAGTTCGCGCATACGCTGCAGGATGTTGGTGACCTCGCCCAAAGCGCCTTCTGCCGTTTGGGCCATGGAAATACCGTCGTTGGCATTACGAGCCGCTTGGTTCATGCCGCGGATCTGGGAGGTCATGCGGTCGGTGATGGCGAGGCCGGCGGCGTCGTCTTTGGCGCTGTTGATGCGCAAACCGGAAGACAGACGCTGCATGGATTTAGCGAGGCTCGCCTGGGATTTGCCCAAATTGCGCTGGGCGTTGAGTGATTGCACGTTAGTGTTGATAGTAAGTGCCATGGTGTTTCCTCCTTGAAGTATTGTTTGTTGGGCTTCCATGCCCATAGATTGGTACTTCTCGTGAGATCCGTTGGCCTTTGTTAACTAGTGCGCGTCACCTCCCTTGTCGGCTGCTATTACGGATTTCAACCTTCATATCGGCACTGGGTCGAAAAATCTTTAGAGGGTTTTTGGATATTTTGGGAAATTATTTTACTGCCGGTGTAACGACTGTTGTAAAGGCTGAGGTGCTGCTGGATGGGAAGAGGGTAGGTTGGAAAAACAAGGGGAGAGTGGCTCGCGCCATTCTCCCCTTGTCGGTGTCTTGCTGTAGTTGGTGGTTTACCCTTGCAGCAGAGACAGTGCCATTTGAGGAGTCTGATTGGCCTGAGACAAGATGGAAACACCTGCCTGCTGCAGGATGTTCATCTTGGTCATGTTCGAGGTTTCCTGAGCGATGTCCGCATCGAGAATCCGCGACCGCGCCGCCGAGAGGTTCTCGGAGACGTTGTTCAGGTTGGCGATGGTCGATTCGAAGCGGTTCTGCACCGCGCCGAGCGCGCCGCGCATGGTGTCGACATCGCTGATAGCCATATCGAGAACCGAAATCGCGGATTGGGCACGGGCGGCGGTGGAGATGGCGACAGCCGAAACGTTCACGGCGCCGCTGCCCAGGGCGCTTACATTGGCCCCGCCGGAATTGCCGATGGCGACCGAGATGGTCTGGTTGGCGTTGGCACCCACTTGGAACACGGCGGCGTTGCCCGACTTGAAAGTACCGTCGAGCAGAGTTTTGCCGTTAAACTGGGTGGTATCGGCAATACGATCGATCTCTTCCTTCAACTGGCTGAACTCGGAATTCAGAGACATTCGGTCGGCAGTGCTGTTGCTGGCATTGGCCGACTGGATGGACAGTTCCCGCATGCGCTGCAGGATGTTGGTGACCTCGCCCAGGGCGCCCTCTGCCGTCTGCGCCAGAGAGATACCGTCGTTGGCGTTGCGGGCCGCCTGGTTCATGCCGCGGATCTGGGCGGTCATGCGGTCGGTGATGGCGAGGCCGGCGGCGTCGTCCTTGGCGCTGTTGATGCGCAAACCGGAAGACAGGCGCTGCATGGATTTAGCGAGGCTCGCCTGGGATTTGCCCAGGTTGCGCTGGGCGTTGAGGGACTGAATGTTAGTGTTGACGTTAAGACCCATGATTTTCCTCCTTGAAGGTGTTAGCGGGCTTCCCTGCCCTTTTTGTTGATTGGTTCACGTTCATTGCTTCTTCCTGCCGGTTGGTACGAAATGTTGCTGTTTTTAGCGCTTCCTGTCATGCTGTTTTCCGAGTTCATTGACCATATCGTTGACAGGCGAAAGATTCTTTAGGAAAAATTTTGTAGAAGCATGTCGGCTTGTATGCCGTTCAGGCGATATGGAATGGTTGTGAGAAGTAACTACCTGTTTTGGCATTAAAATTGAAAAAAGGTTAGTTTGGACCTATTTAAAGGAGGCAATTTTGACAGTTGAGAATGCACGGGTTCTGATTACTGGCGCCGATGGTTTTATCGGCTCCCACCTCACCGAGTTGCTGGTGCAACAGGGCGCTCAGGTGCGTGCTCTGAGTCAATATAATTCCTTCAATTATTGGGGGTGGCTCGAGGATGTAGGTTGCCTGGATGACATCGAGGTGGTCTGCGGCGATGTACGCGATCCGCACTTTTGCCGCCAGATCACTCAAGGAGTCGATCTCGTTTTCCACCTGGCTGCGTTGATTGCCATTCCCTACTCCTATCAGGCGCCTGCCAGTTACCTCGACACCAACATTCAAGGAACCCTGAATATTTGTCAGGCGGCACTTGAGAACGGCTGCAGGCGCGTACTTCATACCTCCACCAGCGAGGTTTACGGCACCGCCCGTTATGTGCCAATTGACGAACAGCATCCTTTGCAGCCACAGTCGCCTTACAGTGCCAGCAAGATCGGGGCGGATGCTTTGGCCATGAGTTATTTCAACGCCTTTGAGCTTCCTCTCACGGTGGTGCGCCCTTTTAATACTTATGGCCCAAGGCAATCAGCACGGGCGGTAATTCCGACTATTATCTCCCAAATTGCGGCGGGCAAAAAGAGTATTCATCTTGGTGATTTGCGGCCGACACGGGACTTCAATTATGTCCAGGATACTTGTCGCGGTTTTTTGGCAATGGTTGAATCCGAAGGAACCATAGGCCGCACGGTCAACATCGGTTCCAATGATGAAATATCCATCGGAGATCTGTTTGCCCTGATTAAGGAATTGATGGCCAGCGATGTCCAATTGACCTGTGATGACCAGCGATTGCGGCCGGAAAAGTCCGAAGTATTCCGGCTCTGGTGCGACAATACCCTGCTGCATGAATTGACCGGTTTTAAGCCGCAGTTCAGCCTTCGTCAAGGACTGCAGGAGACCATCAATTGGTTTACTGATAGTGCCAACCTGGCCAAGTATAAGACGGACCTCTACAATGTTTGATGGCGTCGCAAAAACTCCGTCCCACTTCGTTGCGACGCTATTTCAGGACCTCGGCATACCTGATGTATGCCTTTGCCCCCTGAAATAACACCAAGCCTTGAAGGCCGAAATTTTTGCTTAGCCAGTCGATAACTTTTTGAGAGTGCATAATGTTTGAGGATATCATTGGCTTTATCCGTGACCAGTATCCCGGGCAGGAAACCATCCCCCTGCATGCACCGGTGTTTGCCGGCCAGGAAAAAGACTATTTAGCGGAATGTATCGATTCCACCTTTGTTTCCAGCGTCGGCTCTTTTGTCGATGATTTCGAAAAATCGGTGGCACGGTTTGTCGGCAGTTCTTTTGCCGTGGCAGTGGTCAACGGCACGCAGGCTCTCCAGGTTGCTTTGCAATTGACCGGAGTGAAGGCGGGGTGCGAGGTTATCACCCAGGCCTTGACCTTTGTTGCGACGGCCAATGCGATTCGTTATACCGGTGCCGAGCCGGTCTTTATCGATGTGGACCGGGAAACTCTTGGTATGTCACCGGAGGCATTGCAAGATTTTCTGGAAAAACATGGCCGGATTGAAAACAATCGCCTTGTTAATCGTTCCAGCGGGAGGCCCATTGCCGCCTGTTTGCCAATGCACACCCTTGGCCATCCCTGCCGTATCGAAGAACTGGCCGCCATTTGCCGTGAGTGGCAGCTCCCGCTGGTGGAGGATGCCGCCGAAAGTCTCGGCAGCTATTATCGTGAACGCCATACTGGCACCTTCGGCCAGCTGGGGATCTTTAGCTTCAACGGTAACAAAATCGTTACTACCGGCGGCGGAGGTATGATTGTCACGGACGACGAGGAATTGGCTTGCCGTGCCAAGCACCTGACCACCACGGCTAAACTGCCCCATCGCTGGGAATTTGTGCACGACGAAGTGGGTTATAATTTTCGTTTGCCTAACCTCAATGCTGCTATCGGGGTTGCGCAAATGGAAACCTTGCCCCTTTTTCTGAAAAATAAACGGAAGCTCGCTGAACGCTACAGTCAATTTTTTGAACAGACCGCGGTCGATTTCGTCCATGAGCCCATCGATGGGGTGTCAAATTTTTGGCTGAATGCCCTTTTGCTGGATAATGAGCAACAGCGTAATCAATTTCTCGAGGCGACTAACGATGCGGGAATCATGACCCGCGGCCTATGGTGCCCCATGCATCTGCTCGATATGTACTGTCATTGCCAGTGCGACGGCTTGGCGGAGACCGAAGACCTCTATCGACGTTTGGTTAACCTGCCCAGTAGTGTGCGCTTATGAGCCAACCTGAAATTATACTTGTCGGCGGCGGCGGTCACTGCCGGTCCTGTATTGAGGTTATTGAGCAACAGGGGGTGTACCGCATCGCCGGTGTGCTCGATTTGCCTGACCTGCGTGGTACCGAGGTTCTGGGTTATCCGGTGATAGGTTGCGATGAAGATATTCCCGGGTTGATAAAAGCCGGACGCCGGATTTTTTTAATTACCCTGGGACAGATCAAGAGTGCCGTGCGGCGTCAGGCGCTCTTTGATTTGATCAAAGAGAGTGGCGGTGAGTTGCCGACGATAATTTCTCCGATGGCCCATGTCAGTCGTTTTGCCACCGTCGACGTGGGCACTATCATTTTACATGGCGCACTGATTAACGCCGGGGCCAGCATTGGCCGCAACTGTATTATTAACAGCAAGGCGCTGGTGGAGCATGATGTGCGGATCGGCGACCACTGCCACATTTCTACGGCTTGCGTGCTCAATGGTGGTGTGAGGGTAGGGGAGGGAAGTTTTGTTGGCAGTAACGCTGTAACGTTACAAGATGTCGAGATCGGACGCAATTCGGTGGTTGGTGCCGGAGTCCTGGTTCGTCAATCGTTGCCCGACGATAGTCTGTTTGTCGGTAGTTATTCTGGAGTTCAGGGAAGCGAGGGCTAAATTATGGGGGAAAGGGTGTTCGTTATTGCCGAGGCCGGGGTCAATCATAACGGCAGCCTGGTTTTGGCGAAAAAGCTGGTGGAGGAGGCGGCGAAGGCCGGTGCCGACGCCGTGAAATTTCAAACCTTCCGGGCTGAAACCTTGGTTAGTCCCGAAGCCCCCAAGGCTGTTTATCAGCAGCAGACTACCGACGCTGAGGAGTCGCAGTTCGATATGATCCGTCGGTTGGAGTTGTCCCCTGCGGCGCATCGTGAACTGATCGAACATTGCCGGAAGGTGGGAATTCAATTTCTGTCCTCTCCTTTTGATCTGGACAGTATCGATTTGCTTGCCGAGTTGGGCCTGGAGATTTTTAAGATCCCCTCCGGGGAAATTACCAACTTGCCCTATCTTTTGAAGATCGGCAATCTTCGCAAGCCGACCATTCTGTCGACCGGAATGGCGACAATGGAGGAGATCTCTGCAGCTCTGAAGGTTTTGGAGGAGGCGGGAGTTGGGCGTGATTTGATAACGGTGTTACATTGCAATACGGAATATCCGACCCCTATGAATGACGTCAATCTGCGGGCCATGCTCAGTATTCGCGAGGCGTTCGGTGTGAAAGTTGGTTACTCGGACCATACCCTCGGGGGTGAGGTGTCGATTGCCGCTGTAGCGTTGGGGGCCACCGTCATTGAAAAGCACTTTACTCTTGATTCTACCCTCCCGGGGCCCGACCATAGAGCCTCGCTGGAGCCCGCTGGATTGAAAGAGATGGTTGCTGCTATTCGCCATGTCGAGATGGCCATGGGCGATGGTATTAAGCGACCCTCTGTCTCTGAAAGTCAGAACCTACCCTTGGTTCGCAAGGCGATTGTGGCGGCGCGGGATATTGCCGAAGGCGAAACCTTTGAAGAGGCCTCGCTGGCTGTCAGGCGGCCCGCCAACGGCATGAGCCCCATGTTGTGGAACCAGGTAGTCGGTCGAAAGGCCAAACGGGCCTATCGTGCCGGGGAGCCTATCGAGTCATGAAGATCGTATTTATCGGTTGTGTCGTCTTCAGCGCCCGGTCTTTGCGGCAGTTGCTGGAATTGGGTGCGGAAGTGGTCGGGGTGGTGACAAGGGAGCGTTCCGGGTTTAATGCCGACTTTGAAGATTTGTCCGGTGTGGCTGCTGAATTCGGGGTGCCTGTCTGCTATGCAGACGATATTAACGCGCCGACGGTGGTCGATTGGATCAGTAGTCGAGGGCCCGATTTGATCTGTTGCTGGGGCTGGTCCAGTCTTATCAAAGAACAACTCCTTACGCTTCCGCCTCTGGGTGTGTTGGGCTTTCATCCCGCCGCCTTGCCTCAAAATCGTGGCCGCCATCCCCTGATCTGGGCCCTTGCCCTCGGATTGAAGCAGACGGCTTCGACCTTCTTTTTTATGGATTCCGGTGCGGATAGCGGAGATATTCTCAGTCAGGTGGAGATTCCTGTCGCCTATGAGGACAATGCCGAGACTCTGTACACGAAAGTGACCGATGCGGCCTTGCAACAAATTGTTGAATTTTTACCTGCGTTACAGAATGGTACGTATCGACGCCGGAAGCAGCAGCACGACCGGGCCAACTACTGGCGAAAGCGTGGCCCTAAAGACGGTTTGATCGATTTCCGCATGTCGAGTCGAACAATTTATAATTTGGTGCGGGCTTTGAGCGAACCTTATGTTGGTGCCCATATGCTGTGCGGCGATATGGAGGTCAAGGTCTGGGCGGTCAGAGAAGAAAAATTATCGTCGCCGAACCTGGAGCCCGGCAAGGTGTTGGCGGTTGAAGGTTGTGAAGTGCTTGTTAAGTGTGGAGAGCAGGGCGTTTGGTTATGCCGTCACGAACTGCCGCAGCTGCCGGCGATTGGAGATTATCTGTAATGAAACGTACCGTAATGGCCGTCGCTGTACATCCTGATGATGAAACTCTCGGTTGCGGTGGCACGCTCTTGAAACATCGGCAGCAGGGGGATGATGTTCACTGGTTGATTGCTACCGAGATGAACACTGGGGCGGGCTATAATGAGGAACAGATTGCCGCCAGAGATGCTGAGATCGAGCAGGTGGCTGCTGCATATCAATTCAGTGAGGTTCATCGGCTCGGTCTTCCGGTCGCAAAAGTCGATACTCTTCCCCTGGCTGATGTGGTGGGCAAGCTATCGGCGCTATTGGCTAGGGTCAAGCCGGATATTCTTTATCTGCCTTTTAAAAGCGATGTTCACAGCGACCACCGTATTCTTTTCGATTGCCTCTACAGCTGTAGCAAGTCCTTTCGAGTCCCCTTTTTAAAGCGAGTGCTGATGATGGAGACAATCAGCGAAACCGAATTTGCGCCGCCATTTGCCGAAAACGCATTTATGCCCAACAGTTTTGTCGATATTTCCGATCACCTGGAAAAAAAGTTAAATATATTTTCCCTCTATAAAAGCGAGGTCGGTCGGCATCCTTTTCCGCGCAGTCTTGAAAACCTGCGGGCATTGGCACTGTATCGGGGGGCGATGGCTCAATGTCATTATGCCGAGAGCTTTGTACTGCTAAAGGAGCGGTGGTGAAAAAGATCTGCGTTTTCTCCGGAACCCGGGCCGAATACGGATTGCTTAAGTCGCTCATGCAGCAGATAGACCAGGATGAAGAACTGCAATTGCAGATCCTGGTCGGCGGCATGCATCTGTCCCCCGAGTTCGGCTCGACCTTTCTGGAAATCGAGCAGGACGGTTTCAAGATCAACGAAAAGGTTGAGATGCTGCTCAGCTCCGATTCGGCGGTCGGCCTTTGTAAGTCGACCGGCTTGGGTCTGATTGGGTTCGGCGATGCTCTTGAGCGGCTGGCACCCGATGTGTTGGTGGTCCTAGGCGACCGATTTGAAGCCTGGGCTGCTTGTGCCGCCGCCCTGTTTTGCCGAATTCCCATCGCTCATATCCATGGTGGCGAGGCGACCGAAGGCCTCATTGATGAGGCGATCCGCCATGGCATCACCAAAATGAGTCATCTTCATTTCGTGGCCACCGAGGATTACCGACGGCGGGTAATTCAACTCGGAGAACAGCCCGGAAGAGTGTTTAATGTTGGTGCTCCCGGTGTGGAAAACATCAATAAGCTCACCTTGCTCGATCGCCCGACCCTGGAAAGGGAAATAGGTTTTACTTTAGGTCCCCAAAACGCCCTCGTGACGTTCCATCCGGTGACTTTGGAAACAGCTACCGCCGAAAGTCAGTTTGGTCTTTTGCTGGAGGCTTTGGCCGACCTGCCGGAATTGCACCTCATATTCACCCGTGCCAATGCCGATACGGATGGTCGTATCATCAACCGGATGATCGATGATTTCGTGGCTCAACGTTCGGGTAGTGCAGCTGTTTTCAGTTCTTTGGGACAACTCCGCTACCTGAGTGCCATGCAACAGGTCGATGTCGTTTTGGGTAATAGTAGTAGTGGCATCATTGAGGCACCGAGCTTTGGTGTCCCGACGGTCAATATCGGGGCCAGGCAGCACGGCCGGGTCCGGGCCGCAAGTGTCATTGATTGCGAGCCAGAAAAAATGGCGATCCGGGCGGCCCTGGACAAAGCATTGTCGAAAACCTTTAAGAATCTGGCGGCAACGGTCGATAATCCCTATGAAGGCTGTGATACAGCGTTAAGGATCAAGGAGTGTCTTAAAGAGGTGGACTTGCCGGATACCCGCAAGACCTTTTTTGACCTTCCCATCGACTTTTTGGAGCAGAGGCATGCGAAGCGCCAAGAAAATCAGTGTGAGCCCAACGACCAGCATTAGGGAAGTTCTTGAAACCATCGATCGGGGCACTATGCAGATTGCCCTGGTGGTGGAAAATGAGCGTTTGGTTGGCACCATAACCGACGGTGACATTCGACGGGCTATTTTAGGCGGACGCGGACTGGATGATTCTATTGCCGGTACTTTCAATGCTCGCCCGGTTAAAGGTTACGTTAGTCAGCCCAAGGAGGACCTGTTGCAGATGGCTTTGGCGGCCGGCGTCAAGCAGGTACCCATGGTCGATGGCGATGGGCTGCTGGTCGGTATTGAATTCGTTGAGGATTATCTGCGTGTCAGCGAAAAGCCGAACCGGGTGGTGGTGATGGCCGGTGGTTTGGGGACAAGACTCCGCCCCCTGACCGATAAGACCCCTAAACCTTTGCTCAAGGTCGGTTCTAAACCGATTTTAGAGACCATCTTGCGTAATTTTACCCGCTACGGTTTCCGCAATATTTATCTCAGCGTCAACTACAAGGCAGAACAAATTCAGGACTACTTCCAGGATGGCCAGGCGTTTGGTGCCAAATTGCGTTATCTGGTAGAAAATCAGCGCCTCGGTACGGCGGGGGCTCTTAGTTTGCTGCCGGAAGATCCGGAAGAACCGGTCATCATCATGAACGGTGATCTGTTGACCAATGTTAACTTTGAGCATTTGCTCAACTATCACTTGCTGAGCGGTGCCAGCGCAACCATGTGCGTGCGCGATTATGAGTTACAGGTACCTTATGGTGTGGTCCACACCGAAGGCGCGACGATTCAAAACATAGAGGAAAAGCCCATTCACCGATATTACGTCAATGCCGGAATCTATGTCCTCAGCCCGGAAGTGTTGCGGAAGATTCCACGGGATAGTTTTTTTGATATGCCGCAGCTCTTTCAGAAGCTTATCCAGGATAAGGTCAAGACTTGTTCTTTCCCCGTGCGGGAATACTGGATGGACATAGGTCAACCGGCCGACTTCGAACAGGCGAACGATGAATACGAGGAGGTCTTTGGTGTCTGAAGGTCTACGGGTGTTGGCTATTATTCCGGCCCGTGGCGGCAGCAAGGGCTTGCCCGGCAAGAATATTCTGCCCCTGGGCGGCAAACCGCTTATTGCCTGGACTATTGAGGCCGCACTGCAGAGTCGTTTTATCGATCGGGTTATCGTATCGACTGACAGCTCAGAGATTGCAGCGGTGGCTGAGCAGCATGGTGCCGGGGTACCGTTTCTGCGCCCGGCAGAATTGGCCGGAGACCAGGCCAAAAGCTTCGATGTTCTGTTGCACGCCATTGACTGGCACCAACAGCAGGGTTTTTGCTTTGACCTGATTGTCTGTCTGCAGCCGACCTCGCCGCTCCGCAGCGCAGGGGATATCGACCGGGCCATTGAGTGCTATATAGCCCGCGAAGCCGACGCCGTGGTTTCGGTATGCGAGACCGACCATCACCCCTGGTGGAGCAATACCCTGCCCGACGATGGCAGTATGGCAGATTTCCTGCGCCCGGAGGTCCTTAACAGCAACCGCCAGGAACTGCCTAATTTCTACCGTCTTAACGGCGCCATCTATTTGGCGTCTCCCTACTTTCTTAAAACAAACGGCTCTTTTTACGGCGACGGCACCTTTGCCTACGCGATGCCCAAGGGACGCTCCATCGATATCGATGACCATCTCGATCTGCAACTGGCGGAAGTTCTGGTAACGTCCTGTTGAGCCTTGTTAAAAGACCGAAGGAAAATTGATGCGTGTTTTACTGATTGTCTACGATAACGGCTCCTATATTCACTGGTTTCCCCAGGGGTTGGCTTATATTGCTGCCGTGCTGCAACGGGCCGGGATCACCGTTGATATCTACAGTCAGGATTTGCATCATTACAGTGACGATCATCTGACCGCTTACCTTGATCGTCATCACTACGACGTTGTTGGTTTCAGTTTTGTTGCCGGCTACTATCAGTATCGCAAAGCCCTCAGTATCTCGAAGGCTATCAATCGCTCTAAAAACCGCCCATTTTACCTGATCGGGGGCCATGGCCCGTCACCCGAACCGGATTTTTTCCTGCGCAAGACCGGTGCCGATGCTGTCGTGATCGGAGAGGGTGAGGAGACGGTCGTCGAATTGTTGCAGGTTGTGGCTGCCAAGCGTCCTTTGAAAGAAGTCCGCGGCGTTGCCTATCGGGATGGTCAAGAGACGGTGATCAATGAACGGCGGCCGCTGATCGCCGACATCGATACCATCCCATTCCCTGCTTACGAACTTTTTCCGATGGAGTACTATCGTTTGTTGCGAATGCCTCACGCCAGCAGCAGCGACTTTATCATGCCTTTGTTGTCCGGGCGCGGCTGCCCCTTTACCTGTAATTTCTGTTACCGTCTTGACGAAGGCTTCCGCCCCCGCAGCAACGAACGAATTATTGAAGAAATTCGGCTGTTGCAGCGGGATTACGGTATTACCTATATTGCCTTTTCCGATGAATTGCTCATGTCCTCGGTGGCGCGGGTAAGTTCTTTATGTGAAGATATTCTGCGGGCGGGGCTGAATATAAAATGGGATTGCAACGGTCGTCTCAATTATGCCCGTCCGGAAGTGTTGCAGTTAATGAAGCGAGCAGGCTGCGTCTTCATCAACTATGGCATTGAGGCCATGGATGATCAGATCCTGAAGAATATGGACAAGGCTCTTACCACCAAGCAGGTCATTACCGGAATTGAGGCGACCCTGGCTGCCGGGATCAGCCCCGGCTACAATATCATTTTTGGCAATATAGGAGAGAATCGCGACACTCTGGAAAAAGGGGTTGAATTTCTGCTTCAATACGACGACGGTGCCCAGATGCGTACCATCCGTCCTGTGACTCCCTATCCCGGTTCGCCTCTGTATTACCATGCCATCGAGCAGGGTTTGATTCGCGATTGTGAGGATTTTTACGAAAACAAGCACCTCAACTCCGATTTGCTGGCTGTTAACTTTACCGAACTCAGCGATGCGGAGGTTCATCAGGCTTTGTTCGATGCCAATAGCCGTTTATTGACCAATTATCAGCAGAAAAAACTCGCCAGCAATATCGACCAGGCCCGCCAACTGTACCTGGAGCAGAATGCCGATTTTAGAGGTTTCAGGCAAAGCTGAGCCTTGCAAAAGGTCCATTCTACTGTCTTGCGGCGTTCTTTCGGAACCCCGACATGTTGTCTACCTGGCTTCGCCCTGATAAGCCACCGGGCTTTTTAGAGCGTGGATAGTTATTAGCCATCTCCTGTCATTTTGCATAAGCATCGCAGATGAGATATTTGAAACAGAAAACGGCAAAAGGCCCGGCATTCTAAATATGCCGGGCCTTTTACTTTTTGGCGGGATACGGCTTCCCTGTTAACTGTGTTTCTCCGCTCCTTGTTGTTCGTTTTCCAGCTCGGCAATCAATTGCTGATAGGTGCGGCTTTGAGGGTCTTTTTCCAGGAGATAGCGGAAAACAGTGAGGGCTTCATTGCTCATGCCCAATTCCTGATAAAGCTTCCCGACCTTCATGAGTACCAACGGGTCGTCCGGTATTTGTTCCAGATAATCGGCATAGCGGTCAAGGGCTTGCCCTGGTTCCCCGACAACCCTGAGGAGGTCTGCATACTGGGGAATATAGACCGGAGAGAGGCCGGACAGGCAGTCGAGCGCCAAAAGGGCATTTTCGCTGTCCGAATGCCCGAGAGAGATGGACAATATCCGCCGAAGGGCTTCTTCGGTGCACGTACCCAGTGGTTCGGAAACGATTTCCTGATAGTGGTTCAGAGCTTGATCAGGCTTGTTTTGCAGTTCTGCCACGTAGCCTGCCACCAAATTTTGAATCGGTTTGGCGGCCTCCCGCTTCATGCTGGCCAAGCCGTCCAGAAGATCCTGCATGGCATCCAGGTCTTTTTTTCGAAAGAGCAACAGGGCTCTTTTACGGGCGATCTGTGGATCGGCATCCGCCTTCCGTTTAGCCATATGCTCTGTATTGCGGTCGGCAATCATGGCATGGAAGTCTGCATTCAGCTGTTCTAGTTTTTGTTGCGTGGCAGGCGGGGCATTCGCAACCTGTTTGGCATGCTGCAAGCACCACTTTTGAGCGCGTCCGGATTCCTGTTGTGTCTGCCAGTTGTTGAGGAGTAAATCGATGTCCGCCGGATCATTTTCCTCTTGCAGCCGTTCTTCAAGACGTTGGCTAGCACTGTCAACGAGTTTCAACAGGCGGGCGACGCTATCGCGGTAGGTCTGGTAGTATTGCCGCCCCATTGCTTCGATTTCTTCGTCCGACCAGGTTTCAGAGGCGGTCGGGGTGGAGAGTTTGAGGAATTCTCTTAGACCGAATTTTTTGATCAGAGGAGTAAAATCTTTGTAATCGCGATTTAGTTCTTTTTCAATTCGATCCAGTTTGCCTTTGTATTTGAAGTTCTGGGTCATACCCTTGCGGCCAAACAGACCATCGTTGTATTTGACGGCCAGGGTGCAGAGTTTGGTGATTTGTTGCAGTTTGGTGCGGGCGCGAGTCAGCTCATCGAGCATGCTCTGATAATGCAGACGGCGAGCCTCGCCGGAATCTTCCGGAAGCGCCCGGGAAATGGACTGCCAAGGTGTATCTTGCAGTGGTTTCAGGTCAATTTCGTCCAGAGCTTGATGCAGGATGTGAGGAATTTTTGCTGCAGCGGCCGCCGGGTTGACGAACTGACAATTGCGTTCCAGAGCAGCTTTAGCCTGCATTCCCAGGGGAGCGATCGCCTGGGCCATTTGATTCATTGTATAGGCTTGCCAACCGCCATTGGTTTCGACCCTGGTGTCTTGCTTGCCGAATTGTGGACCGGCTTTCGCCTCATTACTTCCCAGGGCATGGGAATGCCCCGTGCGACTGAAACAGAGATCGACCCCGGCGAGGACGACTTGAGAAAAACCCATGTCTATCGCGGCGGCCAGAGCGACGTTGGTTACCGTGGGACCACTGCTATAGGATGTTGAGTTATTGAGGTTCGTTTCCCAGGGAAAAGACGGTCCGAGAAAGACGCTACGTCCCTGCCAGTTGCTCAGTAAGGGGGTGACGACATGATAAAGGTTGACGAACAGGGTCTGCTCCCCGAACAGTAGCATCTCTTTACTGACATCGAAACTGACCGGATGGGGGTCGATAGAAAAGACCAGATCCGGTATTATTTCAAGCTCTTGCAGGCGCCGGGCAATGCGCGACACGGCCAGGACGACCAATTGGCTGCGATGGGATTTAACCCAGGGCAGTATGTCGTCCAGGGACGGACCACCGGCCAGCAGTACAGCGGTCTTACCTTTGAATAATCCGTTCAGACACTCTGCAGAAACCCTGTTCTCCGCCAGGTTTTCGAGTTGTCGCTCGATAAATGCCTGAGTGCCGAGGGAGCTTTTGATATCCCACGCAAGGTATTCAAGCTGGTCGCGGGCGGTCCAATAGAGTTCCAGGTATTCCGGAAGGTGGGCATCTTCAGCCCCCATCGATTGCCATAACTGAACCCGGTCAAGATAAAAGTACTCTCGAAATTCCAAGGTCTGCAGTTTGTCTAAAAAGTCAGGCCCGGAAATATAGCTGATATGGTCCTCAGGACTGTCCAATAATCCTTCTGATTGGAGCCGATCCAGAACTTCGGGCAGTTCTACAAACAGAAAATGCGAACCTGCTGGCGGGGTTTGTTTCTGCACATAGTTCAACAACAGGCCAGAATCGAGCCCAATGATGATGTGCAGGGTTTTTTCGAGGGACAGGCTATGGCTGTAACGCTGTCGATAAAGTATTTCCGAACCGACCCTATTGAAGCCCTCGCGGTTAATCGGATAAAGGTAACGGTCGCCGAAGGTATTAGTTAGAAAGGGACCGAACGGAGATTCGGGACAGGATGTCAAAGTTTCCTCCCTCAGCAGTGTTGGCCGGAATAATTGGCAGGCCAGTTGATAACATTCAGGTTAAGCAATGGTGCCAAACGATATTCCAGCAGGTCGGCAATGAGTAAAAAGTCTTGACGATTCTGCGCTTCCAGAATTGCAGGGAGCAGGGCGGTTAAAGACGCAAGATCCCCGGGCGATGCCTGAGGCAAGGTGGCGGCGAGGGCGTCGATTAAGGCAGTGAGAGCTTCGCTGGCTTCTCCCTCCCGGCCAAGACGAAAAGCGCTGGCGGCACCCGTCAGGCTCTGTTGCAATTCCCGGGTTAGTGCGGTCATGGTAGATCCTCCAGGTAAGAGACTCTTTCGATGGCTGCACCCCTTCGATCTGTACTGAGGAAGAGAATTTGTTCGTGCCCGGCCAGGTAGTCTTCAAGGTCCCGCAAAAATCCGCGCAAGCCGGGGGTGGTGGGAACCCGATTACCGAACCCGTCCATGACCCAGTGACGCCCGCTTCCTGCGCTGAGGGGCAGAGCACCGCTGCCGGCAACATGGCTTTGGCCACCTGGAAAGCAGAAGTCGGCCCCTGTCAAAATTATTTGATTGGCTCCCATTCGTACCGCCAAGTCGATAGCCGGGTGCAGAACGCTCCCGGAGGAAAAGAGCTTTGCCTTGGGAAAGCGCCTTGCCATGTCTTGGTAAGGGGCCGTGTCCGGGTAGCTGGCCAGGCGTGGACCTGGCCACTTATCGAGAATCTCGGTTGCGACTGCGGGAAAATAGACCAGGGGTACCCCGGTTAACAAGGAGGCATCGATACCATGAAAGAATCGCGAGTAGATTTCATCATGGCCATCGATGGTCACCACCCAGTCGGGAACAATACCGGCCGTCAGCAACGGTTTGAGAGTGGCATCGACGGCCACCAGCGGCAGATCATTTTCTTTTAACCAGTGGTAATGATCGCTGAGGGTAGGGCCGGCGGCTGCAACTACGACGGTCTTATTTTTTTGTCCATCGAATAGTTCGGCCACGTCTCCATCTTTTGCAACCCGTTTGCTGTTTGTTTCTAACCGGCAATTAAACCGCGGAGTTGCCTGATGTTTGCGGTGAATGAATGGACTGGCTAGTTCAAGAAACAGTCGATCCCGCAGGGAAGAAGCGTGTTCAGCAGTCAACAGCAGTGAGCCCGGTGCGGCGGCAAATGGTCGTTGGGGTTTTGTTCCGGTGCCGGCAACAGAAAGAACCACACGGGGATCGCTCAGCCAGTCCAGATGATCGAAATTAGCAAAGCTCAGCAAGGCCAGGGCTGGATTAAGAATTACCACCGTCAGTTGTTCGAGCCGGGGGCGCTTGAGAAGTTGGCGTGGCAGGTCTCCCAGAGCCATACCATAGACCCAGGCCCGGGAACTGTCTTTGGGGATTAGAGTTGCTTGCAGAGCTGCTTCTCGATGTCGATCAAAGCTGCTGGTCAGCTGAATGCCATCGATAACCAAGGTTTGAGCGCCCTGGTCGATGATCTCGTAGTCCGGTGCATCGACACTGGCGGCATACAGCTTGTCGCTCAAACTCGGCCAACGTTCTTCAATAACCTTCAGATTGGCTGGCCAGAAAACATTTAACGAACTATCGATAGCGGTTTGCTTTTGCACGGAGATCCTCAAGGTACGCTTACCAAATGCGCTGCTCAGACCGGTAGCGGGTGTCGTGTAGAGTAGGGGCTCTTTTCCAGAATGGTTTGCAGAGCGCGGTTGCTGCTCGCAGCGTAAAGCACCGGTGCCATGAGATTAAGGGTGATTTTACGGTCGGGCGGAACGGTAACCACCGAAAGGCAGTAAACTTCATCCTCCGCCGCAATCCCGAGCTTGGTTCGTTCAGTAGGTGTCGCTACGACTTTATATTCAGGAAAGAAGTTGCTCGGATCGGTCATGACAAACGCAATTTGCGGGTCATCAACACTCTGAATCCAGAACAGCGGCCCCTCTTTTTCGTTGGGCATGACAATGAAGTCACGAAGGTTTTCGAATCCGATCAGCCCTTCGGGGAAATGCAAGAGGTTATCAGGGTGGTACTCAATCTCGCCAAAGCGGCTCTGAATAGTTTTCATTTGACTCATTTCTCCATCCCAAGACTGCTGCTCAAGGTATTCAGATCGGCAAGGTTCCATTGGGTTGCCTCCAGGTTCTCACGGCGGATACGGTCATAGACTTCCTGCCGGTAGATCTTTTGTTCTACCGGGGCGTCGATGCCGATGCGGACGCCGCCGCCTTTCATTTCAATAACGGTGATTTTGATGTTGTCGCCGATGACGATACCTTCACCGGCTTTTCTGGTCAGTACCAGCATGTCGCCCTCCCTGGCGTATGGGCGCCTTTCTCCAAAGGCGTTGGTGGTGAGATGGCCACCGTCGAGAACCCGACGGTGGTTTTTCTTTCTTTGTACTCGGGCTTACTATCATTTACACCTGCGGCAGAGTTAGTGCTCCGCAGATAGTTGTCTCAGTCTTACAGATACTTAAGTATCGACAACTCCGATACCTGGCTCGTGACGTTAAGTGCCGCTTCAAAGGCCATTTGTTGCTGGTTCAGAGATGTAATCACCTCGATGATGTCGGCATCCTCGTACAGGGACTGTACCTCTTGCATGTCGATTTTAATGTCTTCCATATGCCCTTGGGCATTTTCCACCCGGGCGGCCACATTGCCCATCTGGCTTCTTTCGCGGCTGACCTGCTCGGTGGCGTCTTTAAGATCGTCCAGGCGGCTCAAGGCTGTTAGCGAATCGCTGGCAGCCAGATCGTTTTGAATATCGTCCAGCAGCTGAAAGATGTTGATGCCGCCTCCAGCACCCTGAAACAACTCGTCGCCGGTGAGGTTGGCAGTGATTCGTTCGCCGGGTGCGATTTCCAGTTCCATCTGGCCGTTGTCACCATGGTAAGTGGAGAGATAGTCCGCCTCCTCAAAGGGCTTGGTGTCTTCAGCGAAGCCGGCAAAGATATATTTGCCATCGACGTTGGAATTTGCCAGTGCAAAAAGCTCATCTTTGATGTGACTTATGGCATTGGAGTAATTCACCAGGTCGTCTGGCCCCTGCGAACCGTTTCCGGCGGCTATCAACGTTTCCTGGGCGTTGATCATCAGGTTGCCGATCTGGTCGAGATGCGAGTCGAGGATGTCCAGGCGGTCTGCGGCGTTACCCATGGTACGCAGGTAGCGGTCGCTTTTCTGAACCTGGCTCCGAGCGTTGAGTACCGGGCGAATAGCCGAGGGGTCGTCAGAGGGTTTGTTAATGCGTTTACCGGTAGCAGCGGACATGCGCAGGTCGAGCATGGAACTCTGCATCTTGAAAAGCTGATTTTGCAGGCTGCGGTATACGGTGGACTGGGTCGTTTTCATAAATTACCTCTTGATGGTCAGGATGGTGTCCATCATTTCATCAACGGTGGAGAGGAATTTGGCCGAGGCTTCAAAGCCTTTCTGATATTGAATCAGGTTGATCATTTCCTCTTCCAGCGAGACCCCGACCTTGCCGTCGCGCAGGTTCTGCAGCTGGGTCATGGTATCTTCGTTAGCAGCGGTTGCCAGTTCGTTCTGACCGGCTTCAAGGCCCACCTGGGCGCTGATGCGCGAGTAGGCACCTACCAGGGTGTCGGTGCCGTCGACGATCTTGGCATTGCCGAGCTCGGCAATCTGCAGGGCCATGGTATTGTCGCCCGGGGCGCTTGTCTGGCCGGCGGCAACCTCGTCCGGGCTGCTCAGGGCGACGCCAATGGCGTTGGCCGCTCCATCCCAGATGTTGGCGGGCGGGGCCGGCGACGGTGGGGCGTCAAAAAAGTTGTTGCCCGTCGTACCGTTTAGATCGGTACCGGCACTGTGCAGGGCGTTGACTTCGGTGACCAGGGTGTAGGCCAGTTTGTCGAGCTGTCCTTCCAGGTCGGGGATCAACTGGTCCCGGATGTCGAGCAATCCTTTGAAGGCTCCACCCAGAGTGCTTGTGTTGACCGGCACGGTGGTGCCGTTACTGTTGACCTGCAGCTGCAACTGGTCGGCAACAACTTCCCCTTCGAGGGTCAGGGCCGTTCCTTTTTGTACCAAAGGCTGCCCGCCGGGAAGTTGGATCATGACGTTGCCTTCTTTATCTTCCAGGCTCTGAATGCCGATGCTGGCGGAAAGATCGTTAAGCAGCTGGTCCCGTTCATCGCGGAAGGTGTTGGCCGACTGGCCGCTGGCTTCGATGGCGGAGATGCGGGTGTTGAGGTCGGCAACCCGTTGCAGATTGTCGTTGATGCCGTCGACTTTGGACAGCAGCGACTCGTCGATATTGCGTTTGACGCCATCGAGTTCGCTGACAGCGGTGTGAAAGGAGTCTGCCAGCAGTTCGCCACGCTGAATGACAATGTCTCTCTCGGTCTGGCCGCCGGGGTTGGCGGTCAACTCCTGCCAGGAATCGAAGAAGTTGTCGATTTCGGTGCTCAGGCCACCGTCGGTGATGCCGAACAGGCGTTCCAGTTCTGCCAGCGGAAAGGTCTTGGCATCTGCCTCGCCGTAAGAGGCACTTTTCTGCTGGATCTGGCTGCTCAGGAAAGCGTCGTGTTCGCGAACGATGTCGCCGACCTGCACGCCCTGGCCGATCATAAAGCCGTTGAAGTTGAGAGAAGGGTAGGGCTCGAGAATCGCTTTTTGACGGGAATAGCCGGGAGTATTGACGTTGGCAATATTGTTGCCGGCAATCTCAATGACCTTCTGGTTGGTCGAGAGGCTGGTTTTCCCGGCGTTTAATGCGACAAGCAGACCACCCATGTCAGATCCTCCCGGAAAGGAGCCGGCCGCCGCGTTGCTGGCTGATCTGGTCGGCTCCGGCGCCATAAGTTGCTGGTGCGCTGCGTTGACCGATAAAGGTCATCTGTTCGCGCACCCAGCCCAAAGTCAACCAGAATAAATAGGCATTGCGCCGGTTTTCTTCACGCACGGTAGTAGCCAGTTGCTGAATCTCGGGATCGCTCTGGTCATCGATGCGGGAACCGATGGATTGCAGCAGCCGTTGTTTCTCTTCGGCGCTTTTCTGCAAGCTCGCCATATCGAGCCTTTTGGCTTGTTCCCGTTCTTGCAGGATTAACTGCAGAAGGCTTTCCAGGCGCTGTTTGAGATCCGCGTCAGGCATGGTTACTTGCTCTCCGCCATAAATTGCAGCAGGCTTGCCGCGACTTTGCGTGAGTCAGGGCGATAGGTGCCGTCGGCGATCTGCTCTTTAAGAGCCTGAATCTTTTCAGAACGCTGCACATCGGCGCTTTGACCAGCACCCTGGGCTTGCTTGGCCTGTTGCAAGGTGTCGGAAAACTGGACCCGGTCGCTGCCGGTTGCAGACCCTGCTTGCTCGGTCTTTTTCGCTTGGCCGCGGTTTTTGGTTCTGTCCAGAGGACCGATGCCGTTGTTGCCAAATACTTTGTCGATAGTCATGGTTGCCACCTGAAGGTGATTAGGATTCCCATAAGGGAATCAGGTGAAATATTACCATTCTGGCGATAAATTGCGTTGCTTTTTAAGTTGTCGATTTATAAAAGGAAATATGTCCTGGCAATCGTTGGACTTTCCCTGTGTACTACATATCGGCTTAATTGTAGGAAAAGTTTAGAAAAAAAGCATAGGAAATGTTTAGAAAAAATGCAGGAAGGACAACGGAGACAGGCTGAGTAAGGATATGTGGGAACGCTATTTATGCGATTCCAGTTTTTGAAGTTGGCGGAACAGGGCGTCGGCGATGCCCATACCCTGTTTGCGGGACATTTCTACTGCCACATTTTGATCCATAAGGTCCTGAAAAATCTGCTGGTCGTTGCCTTTGGGGAGAAGTCCTCCATCGGGAACCGAATCGCGCATGCTTTTAAGCATCGCCTGAACCATGATCGCCTCGAAATCCTGGCATTTTTTGCGCAGTTGCTCCGGATCATTGCCGGATTGGGTTTCCGGTTTTTCGGGGCTGCTGGCCTGGCTGACAAGCAGTCGGGGATCGAAGGATAGTTCCATGGTAGCTCTCAGGCTTGTGTGAATGAAATGCTGAATCCAATGTTAACTGTTGTTCTGACCTACTTATCGGCAGTGGCTGGTAATTGTTTAGATCGATCGTTTAGGACGGAGCTTTTTACCGCCGAGAACGCAGAGTACGCAGAGAGAATCCGGTTTTTTTGAAAGGTGTATGCTCCTCTCCCCAAAAAACAGAATCCATCCCCAGGGCGTTATTGCTTTTGACTTTATCTGCGTTCATCTGCGTCCAATTGGTTTACCCTTGGTCCGTATTGGAGTGAAATCCAAATTGAATGGGACGCTGATAAACGCTGATGCTTCGCATTCGCAGATCAGACAAAAGCAGATTTTGACAGTTTAGAGCCTAACCAATGCCTGGTTTGACCTGTAAATATTTTTTGTACGTATGGCCCTTCTCGGCGTTCTTTGCGCTCTCTGCGGTGAATGCTTTTGGGTTACCGCCTGTTACAGAACCACCAGTTCCGCATGCAACGCACCGGAGGCCTTGATGGCCTGGAAAATGGCGATCAAGTCACGTGGGGTGGCGCCAATGGCATTGAGAGCCTGAGCCACGTCGCCGATACTGACCCCCATCTGCAATACCACCAGGTTGCCTTCATCCTCGGATGCGGCAATGTCCGTTTGCGGTACTGCTACCGTTTCCCCTTCGGAAAAGGGGAAGGGCTGGGAGACCTCGGCCGATTCGCTGATGACCAGATTGAGGTTGCCGTGGGATACCGCTACGGTAGCGATACGCACCCCTTCGCCCATGACGATAGTGCCGGTTTTTTCGTTGACCACGATCTTGGCCGTGGCATCGGGTTGAACCGGCAAACTTTCCAGGGTAGCGACGAATTCCACCAGTCGTTCATGGTAGGGCAGGGGAATGGCAACATTCAGGCTTGCGCTGTCCACAGGGGACGCGATCTGGCTCTTGAAGTGGTTGTTAATCACTGCTGCAATACGGGATACGGTCGTGAAATCGGCTTCTGCAAGCTGGTAGCGAAGCTGACTGTCGGGATTCAGGGTAAACGGAATTTCCCTTTCCACGAGCGCACCGCCGGGCAAGCGGCCTACGGTGGGGTGATTTTTCTGTACTTTGGCTGCTTTGCCGCCGAAGGCCAGGGAGCCGACGATTAAAGGCCCCTGGGCCACAGCGTAGGTATTACCGTCCGGGGCTTTAAGCGGAGTCATGAGCAGGCTGCCTCCGGCCAGGCTGTCGGCATCGCCTATGGAGGAAACCGTCACATCGATTGTGGTTCCGGCCTTGGCAAAGGGCGGCAATTCGGCGGTCACGATGACCGCGGCAACATTGTCGACCTTGACATCATTTCTGTTCACGGTAACGCCGAGGCGTTCCATCATATTGACCAACGACTGGATGGTAAATTGGGTGCCATTGCTGTCGCCCGTGCCATTGAGTCCGATAACCAGACCGTAGCCTACCAGCTGGTTGCTGCGTACACCTTCAATCTGAGCGATATCCTTGATCCGCGCCGCCGTGGCGACAGAAGGGAACAGCAAAAGGATCAGCAACAGGGCGAACGGCCAACCGGTTAGAAAGTCGGCGAAAATATGTTTCTGGAGTTCTTTCATCCGGAAGCTCCCGATGGGATAATAACGACTTCTTTTCTGGAAAAATTCAGTTAAAACCTCTTTGACACCGAAGTTCAGTTAAAACGGCCAGACGTTGTCGAGGATACGGGTCATCCAGCCAGGACGTTGCTTGTCGCTGATGACTCCCTTGCCGGTGTAGGCGATCTTGGCGTCGAGGACGTATTTGGAGTCGATCACATTCTGCGATGAAATATCGTTGGGACGCACAATGCCGGTCAGGACAATAATCTGCTCTTCGTGGTTGACAGTGACCGTCTTGCCCCCTTCGATACGCAGGTTGCCGTTAGGGAAAACCTCTACCACCCGGGTGGATAGGGTGGCTACCAGATTCTCCTTGCGCGAAGTGCTGCCGGTTCCTTTGAAATCGTTATCATAGTTGGTGGCGATCAGGCTGGTTGGATCGATGGCGCTGTTGATCTTGTTGAAATCCGTTTCAAACCCGAGGAATTTGCTGATCCCGGCTTCATTGGAACTTGACCGGCCTGTTTCTGTCGTTGCTTCGCGGCTGGCGCTGGCCTGTTCAAAAATGGCTACGGTCAAAATATCGCCAACGTGACGGGCTTTAATGTCGCCAAACAGGCTGCCCTTGTTTTCGGTCCATAAAGAACCGCTGGTTTGCGGAGTTTCCACGGTAATTTCAGGAGCGTTGTCCGAAGGCAGTTCAGTTGTCGGAAAAGGGGTGCGGGCAGCGCATCCGGAGAGCAACAGAGCACCAAGGATCAGGCTGAATAGGCGATTATTCATAGTTTATAACTCCACAGTTACCGCAACCGGGCCGGTGACTTTGCAGATGAGATCTTTTTGCGAACTGATGTTACGCACCCGGATCATGTCTCCGGCACTGCCGTTTTGCTGAGCCAAGCCTTTAGCGGTAACGGTCAGAGCTCCTTTTTGGGCCGTAATCGTGACAATTTCGCCCCGTTTGATCATCGGTGGAAAAGCCACGGCCGATCGTTCGAAAACATCGCCTTTACGCAGGGACCGCTTAAGGCGTTTGCCGAGAAGTTCGTCGCTGTTAAAGCAGGGGGCCCGTAAGCGATTGAGGTCTCTTTCGGCCATTTCAATGTGGTGTTCGGTGATAATCGTGCCGCGCCGCAGATCGCCGGAAAGGACAGCGACTTCCGCGAGAGCCTCCAGGGTCGCACTGACGGCGAGGTTTTTTACTGCCTTACCGTCAACCCGGAAAATCAGGTTGAACCTGCTGCTCGGCAGAACGCGAGGATTCGAAGGGGTGATTTCGCAGGTCATGCGACCGGCAGGAACCGAAAAAGCTTTTGGCAGACGAAGATGACGAAAGCGGAGTTGGATCTGAGGCATTTTGCGGCGCTGCTGATCCAGGTAATCCTCAAGGTATTTTTTTACCTGCTCAGGTTTGATGACAATCTGTTGTTGCCCCCTAACCATGGCGGCGTGTCCTGGCCGGATCGGGGGAAAGGACAACAGACAGCTCAAACAGATGATGGCGAATAGGCGCAGGGCAAAAGTCATGGTGTCATCATTACATGAGGTTGTTGGTCATCTGCAGCATATCGTCCGCTGTTTTGATGGCCTTGGAATTGATCTCGTAGGCACGTTGGCCGGCAATCATGTTGACCATTTCCTCCATGATATTGACGTTGGATCCTTCGAGAAACCCCTGGGCCAGAATTCCAAAACCGTTATCGCCCGGGGTGCCGACTGCAGGCGCCCCGGTAGTCGGAGTTTCGCCAAACAGGTTGTGACCCAGAGCTTCAAGTCCCGCAGGATTACTGAAGCGGGTCAGCTCTATGGTGCCAATCTCTGTCGGAGTGGCATCACCGTCAAGGAAGACTTCCACGGTGCCGTATTGGCCGATGGAAATCTGGGTCGCATTCTCCGGAATGACGATTTCAGGATAGAGCGGATAGCCGTCTGAAGTCACCAGGCGTCCGGTACCGTCTTTTTTAAATGCCCCTGCCCGGGTGTAGGCTGTTTCGCCACTGGGCATGGAGATCTGAAAGAAGCCGGAACCTTCGACGGCCAGATCAAGGTCGTTGCCGGTTTGTTGCATATCTCCGGTGGTAAAGATTTTTTGTACGGCGGCAACCCTGGAACCGAGACCGACCTGGACCCCGGTAGGAATTTCAACACCGGGTGAAGAAGAGGCCCCGGCAATCTTGACCGTTTGGTAGAGGATATCCTGAAAATCCGCACGGCTCTTTTTAAAACCAGCGCTGTTGACGTTGGCCAGGTTGTTGGCGATAACATCCATGTTGGTCTGCTGGGTTTCCATGCCGGTGGCTGCGGTCCATAATGCCCTGATCATCGAATATCTCCTTGGTTATGCTATCGGTTAGCCGATTTTGCCGATTTGAATCGATTTTTCGGCCAGCGTATTATAGTTTTTGAGCATTTTTTGACAGGCCTCGAAGGCCCGCATCGTTTCGATCATCTTGCCCATTTCCTGCATCATATTGACGTTGGAGTCCTCAATCTGTCCTTGAAGAATCCGGGGCTCGGCGACCCGTTGTTCGTAATCCTGAATATCTTCCTTGCTTACGGTGAACAAACCGCCACCCTTTCTTTTCATAACCGAAGGGTCTTCAAAGGTATACAGGGGCAAGGGCTTGACACCCCCATCCTGCAACTGGATTATGCCCTTTTCGTCAATCATGACATCGGGGTTGTCCAGCAGGATCGGTTTGCCGTCTTCGCCGAGAACCTTCATGCCGGCTCCATTCACTAAAGTACCGAGTTCGTCGAGACGGAAGTTGCCCTGACGGGTGTAGCAGACGGTATCTTTGTCTTCCTGCACTTTGAAGAAACCGGGTCCGTCGATAGCCACGTGAGTCGGGACTCCACTCCGGACCAAAGGTCCCTGGCCGTAGTCGGTTAATCCTTCTTTGGCCCGCGTAAGGGACAGAGCGGCGTTGCTGTGCAGATTTTGGGCGGCGGCCAATTTGGCTTCAAAGACCACACGGGATTTTTTAAATCCAACAGTTTTATTGTTGGACAGGTTGTCACTGATGGAGTCCATCAGTTTCATCCGGGTCAGGGCGCCGGAAAGGGCGCTGTATTGTCCGCTGCTCATGGCGAGTCCTTTTGTAAGCGTTGCACTTAAGGTGTTTTTCGACCGTTTAGTGCATTTTCTTTAGCTTCATTTGGCAGGGCCTGTTGTTTCCGGACCGATTTGTGCCGCGCGTTTAAGGGCGATGATCTGTTCTGCCGCCTCAATGGGAAACTGCAGCACCGTTGCGATGCCCTCGGCGTCCATTCCCTGGTCTGCAAGGGCCGCGGCATAGCGGTATTTTTCCGGCGGTTGACGCCAGTCGGGCCCTTTTTCCAAGCGTTGCTTAAGAGTCGCTTGGTGCAGTGAATCGTTGAAATCAGCTGGTTGTGGTTTTGCCTTTGGAACAATTTTTTCAGCCCCGGGTTTGGCTGCCTCCAGGGCCTGGTCGGCCAATTCGGCGCGGCATTGAGTCAGGTTTTTTTTTGCTCGCCGCAATTGCACAGCCAGGGCGAGTGCACAGATGGTTGCGATCAGGGTGCTGGCCAAAAGTAAAACCGGATGGAATTTAAATAGTGTCATTGTAAGTTTGCTGTCAGCGTTTAAGGGGGCTGCGTTGCCGCTTTGCGCTGCGCCCGATATGACTTTTCAGCTTGATCAGCGATTGACTGTGCAGTTGTGAAACACGCCCCTCCGAGATTTCCAGTACTTCGGCAATTTCTTTTTGACTTAACTCTTCGTAATAGTAGAGGGTCACCACCAGACGTTCTTTTTCCGACAGACGATCGATATATTCTGCTAGCTGTTGGGCCAATTCGCTGGTTTCCAGCATTTCCAGAGCATTTTTGTCTTCCTCATTGACCAGGTTGTCCAGCAGGCTGGGGCCGTGTTCCGATTCGCCAATGGTTTCGTGCAGGCTGATGCAGCCGAGGTGACTGGTTTCCGAGAGCAATTGACGATATTCCTCAAGGCTCATTTTCAGCTCTGCAGCGATTTCATGTTCCTCCGGATCGCGGCCCAGAGTGCGGACCAGGTCATCAATTGATTTTTGGACCTGTCCCTGTTTTTTCCGCAGAGTGCGGGAAAACCAGTCCATTCGACGTACTTCATCCAGGACGGCACCGCGCATGCGTTTTTCAGCAAAGGTTTTGAAAAGCACGCCCTGACCAGGGTCAAATCTTCCGGCGGCATCGACCAGGCCGAGCATGGCGGCGCTGGCGATGTCTTCGCGGGACATAAAGGCCGGCACCTGCGTTACCATGCGGTCGGCCAAAAAGCTGATCATATAGAGGTGTGCCTTGATCAGACGATCCTTGGCGTCTGCCCCCGGAGGGCTGTAGGGAACCGCTACCTTCATCAGATCTCCTCAGGGTTCATGGTCATAAGCCTTTTCCAGAAAAATTGCAGCGTGCCTTTCGGTTGCAGATCCTGCGGCATGACCAGCAAACCCTTGGCAAAGGAATTAAAAGCGTTGCTGGTTTTGCTGGTTGGGTAGAGATTGATCATCGGCTGCTGCCGCCGAATGGATTCACGCACCCGTTTGTCGAAGGGGATGCAGCCCATGTAATCGATGGAAATGGACAAATAGCGGTTGGCTACTGTGGTCAGCTTCTGGTAGACCTCAAGACCCTCTTCGTTATTGGCCACGGAATTGACAATCAGAGAAAAAACCTTTTGATGATAGCGGGTCGAGAGCAGCTTCATCAGGGCATAGGCGTCGGTGATCGCTGTCGGATCTGGAGAAGTTACCACCAGAATGTCATGAGCCGCGACGCTGAAGTAGGTGACATTTTCGGAGATACCGGCTTCCGTGTCGATAAGTACGATGTCAAAGGATTCATGGAGATTGTCGAGTTCTTCCATGAAGCGCATCTTTTGCCCGCCGTCCAGGTTGGTGAACTGTTGCACCCCGGACCCTGCCGGCAGAATTTTGATTCCCAGGGGGCCCTCGACCATGATTTCGGTCAGATTGCGTTCTCCGGCGAAAAAATGGTTGAGGTTATATCGGGGTGTCAGGCCGAAGACGACATCAATATTGGCCAGGCCGAGATCGGCGTCGATAATCAAAACCTTTTTGCCCTGTTTGGCAAGAGCGATCGACATATTGGCCACAACGGCGGTTTTGCCCACGCCACCCTTGCCGCTGGTAACCGTAAAGACGCGAGGAGGGGTTCCGACACCGGTCTCAGCCGGAGAATGATCAACAAGTTGCTCCTGCAAAGACCGTAAAGTTTCAGCTTGATCTGATAATTCGTGAATCGCGCTCATAATCTGTTCTCTTTATGATTGTTGAATGACAAAGCCAGCAACGGCAGCGGGATCTGCAACCATCAGGTCTTCCGGTACTCGTTGACCATTGGTCAGGTAGGACAGGGGCAGGTCCTGATGAAGTGGTACGTTCAATAAGGAACCGCGCTGGTCGCATTCATCGAGTTTTGTGAATACCAGACTATGCAAAGGTAAACGTCCAAAATTTCCGACGGTAGATTGCAGTTCGCTGTCCCGGGTGGAAGCGGCAAGCACCAGATGATTTTCGGTCGCGGATTCCGGGCCGAGAAATTTATTCAATTCGGCAATGCTCACCTCGTCCTTGGGGCTGCGGCCTGCGGTATCGATGAGGATCAGGTCCTTGTCCTGATGGCGGGAAAAGACCTCTTGCAGTTGCTCGGGTGTGAGGACCACTTCCACCGGTACGTTCATCAGTTCGCCGTAGACCTTGAGCTGTTCTACTGCCGCTATGCGGTAGGTATCGATGGTCACCAGGGCGATACGGATGCCCCCTTGCAACAGCAGATTGGCCGCCAACTTGGCGATGGTTGTTGTTTTGCCCACACCGGTCGGCCCGACCAAGGCAATGCGCCGTTGTTTGGTGGAGCAGTGGAAAGGACCGGTCACCCGCACAAGGGATTGGACGGCATCGGAGTAGAATTCCTTGAGCCGCTCCTGATCCTGCATCTGTTGCGGAGAGAGGGTTTCCCAGGCGTACTGTTCGATAGCATCGGCCGCTTCGGAATCGATTCCATAGTTGGTCAAATTATTCCGCAGCAGCGCCATTTCCTGAATATCGTCGCCTTTTAAATTGCTGGCGGCTGGTTTGCGAATTCGTTGGGGTGCAACTTGGCGAGTCATTACCGCCGGGGGCGGGGTTTGAGGGGCCGTGGGCTGCACTGCCGGTTTTTCAGAGAGTTGCTTAATCATCGCTTTGAGCTCGTCGATTTCACCTCGTACAGTCCCAAGGTCCTGGTTGGCGACCTGATTCTTAAGCTCTCTGATTTCCTCTTCAAGGGGATCGACTACCTTGCGTTGCTTCCAGAGTTGCTGGTAGGTGATCTCCTCTTGATCGGCTTCCGGTCTGGCGACGGGAGCAGGTCTGTTCTCTCGCGGAGGCTGCGGCTGCTGCGGCGATTCGTCCGAATCGATGGCCGCTGTCACTTCATAGATGGGTTTGCGAAATACTCCCATCCCTTTGCGCACAGTTCGGGTTGAAAGAATCAGGGCTTCGGGCCCCAAGGTTTCTTTAACCTTTTTCAGGGCGTCCGGCATATTATCCGCTTCGAATACTTTAACCAGCATTGATCGACACAGCTCCTACCGAGCGCACTTTCAAGTGCGGGGCAATTTCGTTATGGGACAAAACGACAAGGTTAGAAATGTAACGTTCGGTCAACCTTTTGACATGCAGTCGAATTGTTGGCGAACAGAGCAATACCGGTGTCGTGCCACCGCCCAGATTTTGAATGGATTCGCTGAGGCCTTCCAGGAATACCTGCGCCTTATTCGGATCGAGGGCCAGATAGCTCCCGTCCTGGGTGCGGTGGACGGAATCCTGAAGGGTTTCCTCAAGCTCGTGATCCAGGGTCAACAGCGATAGTGTTTGGCTGTCATCCGCGTAGTTTCCGCTGATTGAGCGGGCCATGGCTTGCCTTACCTGTTCTGTCAACAGGTCGGCATCGGTCATGCTTGGTGCCCAGTCAGCCAGGGTCTCAAGAATCGTGCGGAGATCTCTGATCGAGACCTGTTCGCGTAATAGATTTTGCAGAACCCGCATGATCGTTCCCAGTGGCAAGAGGTTGGGGGTCAGTTCCTCAACCAGCTTCGGATAGCTCTTGGCAAAGTTATTTAGCAAGTTCTGTACCTCTTGCCGGCCAATCAGTTCATGAGCATGTCGTTTAATGATCTCGCTGATGTGGGTGGTGGTTACGGTAGTGCCGTCAACCACGGTGTAACCGGCGATTTGAGCCCGTTCTTTTTTATCTTCGCTGATCCAGGTGGCCGGCAGTCCGAATGCCGGTTCGGTGGTGGCAACGCCTTTTAGAGGCTCGCTGGCCAAACCTGGATTCATGGCCAGGAAATGGCCGGGCATGATCTCGCCGCCGGCGATGGCGATTCCCTTGAGCAGAATGGAATATTCGTTCGGCTTGAGCTGCAAATTATCTTTGATATGAATGGGCGGTACAATAAACCCGCTGTCGAGAGCGAACTGTTTGCGAATCGAGCGGATGCGCGGCAGCAATTCGCCGTCCTGGGTGGAGTCGACCAATGGTATCAGGCCGTAACCGACTTCGAGTTCCAGAAGGTCGATGTTCAGCATTTCTTCGTAGTTATCTTCTCTGGGTTGCAGAGCTTCAGGAATCTCTTCTGCCGCGGCGATTTCTTCGGCCGCTCGGCTTTGTTGGACCCGGAATGCAATAAAAGCCAGCAGAAGGGATAACACTAAAAACGGAATAAAGGGCAAGCCGGGAATCAGGGCAAATCCAAAGAGCACGCCGGAAACGATCCAGAGGGCTCGCGGATGAATGGTAAATTGGCCTTTGAGCTGATTGCCGAAATCCTCACCGCCGGCTGTACGGGTTACCAGAATACCGGCGGAGGTTGAAATAATCAGCGCAGGGATCTGGCCGACCAGGCCGTCTCCGACGGTTAGTATGGTGTAGTTGGCTGCGGCATCGGCGGCCGGCATTCCCTTTTGCATCACGCCGATGACAAAACCGGCGCCTATGTTGATAAGGGTAATAATGATGCCGGCGATGGCATCGCCCTTGACGAACTTGCTGGCACCGTCCATGGCTCCGTGAAAACTGGCTTCCTCGGAAACCTCCTGGCGGCGGGTTCGTGCTTCATCTTCGGTAATCAAACCGGCGTTGAGGTCGGCGTCGATGGCCATCTGTTTACCGGGCATGGCATCCAGGGTGAAACGGGCTGCGACTTCGGCAACGCGACCGGCGCCCTTGGTGATGACCATGAAATTGATAATAACCAAAATAGCGAAAATAACGATGCCGACCACATAGTTTCCGCCGACCACAAACTGGCCGAAACTCTGAATCACCGAACCGGCCGCATCGGGGCCTTCGTTGCCGCGCAACAGGATAAGGCGGGTCGAAGCAACGTTCAGGGACAGACGAAACAGGGTCGTGGCCAGAAGTAAGGATGGGAATATCGCAAAGTCAAGCGCCCTCAAAGTATAAAGAGAAATGATCATCACCAGCAGAGAAACGGTGATGTTGAGGGACAAAAAGATATCCAGCAGAAAGGAAGGCAGAGGGATAATCATCAACAGCAAAATGGAGACCAGTCCTACGGCCACCATGACGTCGCTGCGCAGCAGACTCCCTTTCCAGTCGTGGTCTGTCAGTTTTTCAAACATGTAGCCTGTCCTTGTCAAAATTTATTTCCGTCCCTGCAGTCCGTAAACATAAGCCAGAATTTCAGCGACGGCTTTGAACATCTCTTCGGGGACCGGTTGTCCGACGTCTACCTTATAGAGAGCTCGGGCAATAGGTTTGTTTTCCACCAATGGCACCTGGTTTTCGCTGGCGATTTCCCGAATTCGCATGGCCAGGTGATCGGCACCTTTGGCCACGATCTGCGGGGCATCCATCTTTGCGCGGTCATAGCGCAGTGCCACGGACAAATGGGTCGGGTTGGTCACGATAACGTCTGCTTTGGGAACTTCCGCCATCATTCTCTTTCGGGACATTTGCTGCTGCAATGAACGGATGCGTGCCTTGATATGGGGATCGCCTTCAGATTCCTTGAACTCCTCTTTCTGTTCCTGCTTAGTCATCTTCATTTTCTGTTCCATTTCCCAACGAACGAAGAGAAAATCGAACAGCCCTAATAGAACCAGGATGCCACAAGCCTTAAAAAGCACATTTGTAGCGACTTTCCCGAGGAAACGAACCGTTTCGATGACGTCCAAATCGATCAGTAAAAGAGCATTTTCAAATTCACTGAAGACCACTTTGTAGGATATCGCCCCGATAAGCAGGACTTTTGCCAAGGATTTGACAACTTCGACCAGTGATTTTTTAGAAACAAACCGGGCGGCACCGGCAATGGGGTTCAATTTGGCAAAGTCGGGTTGCAGGGGTTTACCGGTGAAGAGCCAGCCAATTTGTAAGACGCTGGAGAACAGGCCGACTACGATCACCAGTAAAAACAAGGGGGCCAGCAACAAAGCGCTACGTTGGAGAAGCAGGGCAAAAAGGTTGACGATGGCATTGGGGGTCACCTCGTAGGAGGCGCTCATTTTCCAGATACCGGCCAAAGACACAGAAAGCTTTTTCCAGAAGAGAGGAGCATAGAAGAACCATAACAGCAGGGTGGTGGCCATCAAGGCGGCGGTCTGCACCTCTTTGCTCTGGGCCACCTGGCCCTTTTTACGAAAATCCAGGCGCCGTTTGGCTGTGGCCTGTTCTGTACGTTCGCCGGCGGAGTCGTTAGCCATTTAAGTCCCCCCCAGCAGTTGAAACATATGCATAAAACGCTCGCCAAGCAGGTTGAACTCCCGCATCAGCAGTGTAGAAACCATCTGGAATGTCAAGCCTATGACCAGCAGTGCCATTCCAATGTTGATTGGAAAGGAAAGCATGAAGACGTTGAGCTGAGGGAAGACCCTGGCCATAATGCCGAGCACCAGTCCCGATAATAGCAGCAGGGCCAGAACCGGGGCGCTGAAACGGACCGCAAGGATGAACATGTTGCCTGTCAGGTCCATGAGAAAAGGAACCCCCCCTCCGGAAATACTGAGGTTCCCGGGTGGCAGCAGCCGATAGGAGTGAACGATCGCCCGCAGGAACAGATGATGGGCATCAAATGCCAGAAAAAGCAGAATGGCAAAGATGCTCTGAAACTGGGACATTAACGAAATCTGCCGCTGGTTCTGCGGGTCAAAGACGTTGGCGGCGGCAAAACCCATCTGGTAGCCGATAATGGTGCCGCCGAATTCGACCGCGGTGAATATCAATCGGCCCATAAAACCGAGAATGAAACCGAGCAGGGCTTCCTGTCCGACCAGTAAACCGATGCCGATTACTGTCTGGGGAAAATTCGGTACCAGGGGTGAGATTATCGGAAAAACCAGCAGGGAAATCGTCAGGGAAAGAGCGGCTTTCATCTGCATGGGTGTTTGTGCGCTGCTGAAGACCGGAATGCTGCTCATTAACGCCGTAACGCGGGCGGCACAGACCAGAAACAGGCCGAAAATCTCGGGTGACAGAGCGGGAAAAGCCACGGGTCGTCTCAGCCGCCGACAGTGGCGATGCGGGTCAGCACGCTGGTGGTGAAACTGAGCAGGATTTTGATCATCCAGGGAGCGAAGATCAGCAGGGTAACGAAAACCGCAACAATTTTTGGAATAAAGGTCATGGTCTGTTCGTTGATCTGGGTCGCGGCTTGAAAGATACTGACCAGCAGTCCGACGCCAAGTCCGGCCAGCAGCATGGGGGCCGCTACCAGTAATATGGTTTCGATGGCCTGGCGACCGAGTCCGGTGACATATTCAGGGCTCATGGAGGTTTCCTTTCGATACGGCAGGATTGAATTTTATCCCGCTTAGAGGAAGCTCTGGACCAAAGAGCTGACTACCAGGTTCCAGCCGTCGACCAGGACAAAGAGCAATAATTTGAAAGGCAGGGAGATAATGACCGGTGGCAGCATCATCATACCCATGGACATCAGGACTGAAGCAACGACCATATCGATAACCAGGAATGGGATATACACCATGAAGCCGATCTGAAAGGCTCGCTTAAGCTCCGACAACATAAAGGCCGGAATCAGGGTCATGGTCGGTACTTCCTCCTGGTTTTCCGGTGCCGGGTGGCCGGCGATCTCCATTAGCAAACCTAACTCTTTTTCCTTTGTCTGCTTGAACATGAACTCGCGCATGGGGGTTACAGCCGCAGTCAGAGCCTGTTCCTGGCTGATTTTTTTGTCGAGGTACGGTTGCAGCGCGGTATCGTTAATCTGGGTGAAAACCGGCGCCATAATAAAAAAGGTTAAAAAGAGAGCCAGGCCGATGATGATCTGATTTGGCGGCATCTGCTGGGTGCCCATGGCCTGGCGAACAAAAGACAGTACTACGACCAGGCGGATAAAAGCCGTGGTCATCAACAGAATCGCCGGCGCCATGGAAAGCACGGTCAGCACCATCAGAATCTGCAGGGCGGTCGAGGTCTGGCCGGGATCGGCCGCCTGGCCGATCCCAACAGTAATGGTCGGCAGGCCCTCGGCCCCGGCGAAAACCGGCAGCAAAATCAGCAGCGCAACGGTGCTGGCTATGATGGCTATGTGCTTCATTTAAGGCTTTCTTGTTTCTGGATCTGAAGGGTTTCCTCAAAGGATTGCCCCTGTTGAGAATCGAGTTCGCAAAGAAGGTTGATTCCCTCGCTACTTACACCGATCAGGAGTTCGCGACCTTTTACTTCAACCAGGCAGAGGGACTTTTTGGCACCTAACGGGCGGGTTTCCCTGATCTGAATTTTCCCTTCGCGGCTACCCGGAAGCCAACGCAAACCCCGCTTGCTTAAGGCGTAGAGCAGCAACATCAGGCCGAGGACCAGCAGCAGGCCTGCTATCATGCGCAGGCCGCTGCCGATCATGGGATCGGGAGCGTCGGCGGCAGCATGAGCTGTAACGGGTAGTAATAGCAGGATACAGAGCAGCATGGTGACTATCCCAGGTTCTCGATACGTTCCGATGGACTGACCACATCTGTCAGGCGAATGCCGTATTTATCCTTCACCAGTACCGCTTCGCCGCGGGCGATGAGCCGGTCGTTGACATACAGGTCGAGTGGCTCGCCGGAGAGTTTATCCAGTTCGATGATGGAACCTTCCTGCATTTGCAGCAGATCCTTGATCAGGATTCTGGAACGGCCGATTTCTACCGATACCTGTAGAGGAATATCGAGCAAAAAGCCAAGTTCCTTGTTCTCGCTGACGGCTGGAGACTCCTGGACTTCATTTGGTTCTTGATTCGTTGCCATGGTCAGATTCCTTATTTGCCTTTCGATTGAGAATTAATTTGGGGTTTGATGCGCTCAGTGAGGCGTATGGCTTTTTTCCCTTTGTAGACACCGGCGCGAGCAATGTATTTGGCTTTGCCTCCAACCAAAATAGACAAGGGGCCGGAAGGGTCCTTGCCCAGGTCGATGATATCTCCGACCTGGAAATTGAGAATATCCCGGACCGGCAGGGCTATTTGAGCCAATTGCGCAGAAAGTTCAGCTTCCATTTCGGTCAAGGCGTCCTCGAAATTTCGTTTCCAGGCCTGGTCTGCTTTTTTACTCAAGGGGCCCATCTGATCGCGCATTTTTTCCCGTAAAGGTTCAAGAGCGGGCAGGGGGATGGCCAGCCTGATTTCTCCGGTCATTTTGCGGATTGAAACCGAAAAGCGACAAACGACCACCTGGGTGTCGGGAGGAACGATACTCACAAGCCGGGGATTTCCCTCGATTTTAACCAGTGATGTTTCGAGTTTTTCCAGTGGAAGAAAGGCCTTTGCCAGGTCGAGGCAGGCGTCAGCGAAGGATTTTTTTAATATGGAGCGCTCGATGGCGGACAAGGGCCGGTCGGGCAGTGTCTGCTGAGCATCTGCATTGCCTCCCAGTAATTTCTCCACCAGGTAGAGAGAAAGTGCGTCATTAAATATCAACAGGCCTGCCGAACGTAGGGGATCGAGCTGGATAATGCCGATCGCTTCATGTCCACTGAGACGCTGCAAAAAACCGTCGAACTCATACGCCTCAATAGCTTCTCGCCTGACAATGGTAGAATGTTGCAGGCAATTAGTCATTGAGATGCTGAAGTTGCGGGCAAAGGTATCGAGGACGATATCGAAATTCTCGAACTTGCACTTACGGCTGCTGTGGTTAAGGACCAGGTCGAGTTTGTTGGCCCCTGGTCCTTTGGCGGCCGCGCTGACCTCACCCTCAACGGCAATTTCTCCGGCACGCACCGCCGAGAGCAGTTCGGCAATTTCTTCTTTGGAAAGAATACGTTCCACGGGGGCCTCTATTGAACGACGAATTCAGTGAAATAAATTTTTTGTACGCGGCCGCCTGTCAGAATTTTGTTCAGGCGTTCACGAATTTCGCTGCGAAGTTGCAGTTTCCCTTGCAGGTCAGCCAGCTCACCGAAGGTCTTATTGCCAACCAGCAAGAGAATCGCATCACGAATTTGCGGCATGCGCTGGTTAATTTCTTCGACAACCGGCTCGTTGTTGGCTTCGAGGGTAATGGCAGCCTTCAGATAGCGGGTGCCGTCATCGTCGAGAATATTGATGATGAACGGTTCAATCTCTACCATGGGACCTATCGCCCCGGCTGCCCCCGGTGCTGTTGCGGTGGGTGGAGCTTCCGGTGCCGGAGTTGCTACGGCTTCAGGCTCGTCTCCCGTGAGCAGGAAAAAGGCTGCGGCACCACCGCCGAGCAGAACGACTACTGCGGCGACAATGATAATCAGCATTTTTTTTGATTTTTTTTCTGCACCGCCTTCGGCGCCGGTTTCTTTTTCAGCCATTGTATCGACTTCTCCTGGTTAGAAAGGTAATTGGTCGTTTGCATCGATCAAATAAGGAAGTTCCTCTTTATAGTGGCCAAGGCTCTCCAGTACAAATTCAACTCTGCGGTTCAGAGAGCGTTGTTCCTCGGAGGTATTTGGAACCACGGGTTGTTGAGCTCCGTAGCCGACAGCCGACAGTCGTTCCAGAGGGATGAGTTTTTCACTGGCAAAAAACTTGAGGGTGCTCACCGCTCTTTGCACCGACAGATCCCAATTGGACAGCTGCGGATTTCCGGAGGGCGTGTCATCCGTATGCCCTTCAATGCGCACATTCAAAGGCAAGGGTTTGACCAAAGAGGCAATTTTACGCAGGATAGGGTGGGCTTCAGGTTTCAGAAGCGTCGCCCCAGAATCGAATAGAATCGATTCTTTAATTCGCAAGACCACTGCCCCGCGGTCCTTGACCAGGTCAATATCCTTGTCAATGCGCAGCCGGGTGAGGGCGGTATTGATTTTTTGATAAAGGCGGGCGGTATAATCATCGTCCATCGGGGCAAAACTGATGACCTTCGGTTTGGTTAAGTCCATTTTGCCCATGCTGCCGGACAGACCAAAGGCTCCCTTGAGGGAACCGAGAGCATCGTTAAATTTCATTTTATCCATGTTGGCCATGGACAGCAGCAATACAAAAAAGGTTAGCAGCAAGGTCACCAAGTCGCTGTAAGTAACCAACCATTCAGGAGCCCCGCCGCCGCCTTCATCTTGTTTTTTTTTCCGGCCCATAGCGACCTAGCCTTTCTTGTTGAAATTCGACTGGCGTTCCTTGGGGGCAACAAAGGCATGAAGCTTTTGTTCAATGACCCTTGGGTTTTCACCTTCAAGAATCGCCTTCATGCCCTCTGCTACCAGGGTTTTATCAAGGATTTCAGCTGCCGACCGGTTTTTCAGTTTGCCTGCCAGGGGCATACACAGAACGTTGGCGATTACGGCCCCGTAAAAGGTCGTCAACAAGGCGACCGCCATGGCCGGTCCGATACTGGAAGGATCGCTCATGGTCTGTAGCATCTGAACCAGACCGATCAGGGTGCCGATCATGCCCATGGCCGGCGCAATTCCTCCGACTGACAGCAGAATGTTGGCTCCTTTACCGTGGCGTTCCTCGATATATTCGATTTCCCGGTCGAGCATTTCTTTCAGGTTATCCGGTTCTTGGCCATCAACGGCCATTTGCAAGCCCTTGATAAAAAAAGGATCGTCCACCTCGGCTATCACCGACTGCAGAGACAGAACCCCTTCTTTTCGGGCTTTACCGGCAAAGCGGATCAGCTGCTCAATTCGACTGGCACTCGAAGCGCTCTGAGTCTTTAAGGTTTTTTTCAGAACTGCGATGGTGCCGACGACCTCGCTGAAGGGGTAGTTGACAAAAGTAACCCCAATGGTTCCGCCAAAAACGATGATCAGAGAGGGGGTGTTGATAAACATCATGATGCTGCCGCCCTGCATAATCGCCATAAACATCAGGCCGAAGGCGGCAACGATACCAACAATGGTCGAAAGATCCATGGATATATAACCTTTTGCAAACAAGTTGAGGTGTTTTAAAAGGGATGTGGTGCCCTACGAGGGAAGGTAATGGCAAGTAGTGTGCCAGCTGAAGAATAAATGACTTGTTGACGGGAGGAGGCAGGGAAAAACGTTTGTAAATCAGGTGCTTGGTTTTTGCAAATTAGTCAATAGGCTGACATGGATCAAAAAAACGCCCCTGCGGACAGGGGCGTTTTTGAGTTTCGGTCATAAAAATGACAGTTTGTTATCGTTTGAGGTTGATCAACTCGCCGAGCATTTCATCGGTGGTGGTGATGACCCGTGAATTGGCCTGGAAACCACGCTGGGTAGTGATCATTTTAACGAATTCCGCGGCCAGGTCGACGGTCGACTGCTCAAGGGCGTTGGTGAACAGATTGCCAAGCTCGGCACCCGGTACGCCTGTACGCGGGGGACCGGCGGCGTCGGTGGCGGAAAACAGGTTCTGGCCCTCTTTGCTCAGCCCGCCGAAGTTAGCAAACTTGGCCAGCACAATTTGGGAGACCTTGATCCGTTCGCCGTTGGAATAGTTGGCAGTGACGGTGCCGGTTTCGTCGATGCTGATTTTCATCAGGTTACCGGGGCCGTAGCCGTCCTGATCCTGTGAGAGGACCTGCGATTCGTTGGCGTACTGGGTGGTGTCGAGAGCCAGGTCGATGTCTTGAATCGACGTGCCGCCGCCCCAGTTGAGACCGGTGATGGTAATGCTGCCGCCGCCGGTCTGTTCGCCAGTGCTGTCGAATGTCAAGGGTGTTGCACCGGAGGAGGCCACCGTGGTGTTGGTTTCGTCAACAATGTTGTAGCTCCAGGTGTTGGCGGCGGTTTTGGTGAAGTAGGTGGACAGCATATGGGTGTTGCCGAGAGAATCGTAGACCGTGGTTGACGAGGCGTAGTTGTAGGTGGTCGGATCGGTGACGTCAAAGGCGGCAGCAATGGTGGTGGAGTTAGCGTCGAGATTAGTCGCCAGGCTCATGTTGGCGGTCATATTGGCGGGGATGCCCGCGTTGATATCGACCAGCACGTCGGTGGGGTCCCCGGCGGTCAGGTTGCCGTTGGCGTCGAATTCTTTGCCCTGTACCCGAAACCCTTCAGGGTTGACCAGATAACCGTCGCCGTTGAAGCGGAAAGCGCCGGCACGGGAATAGAAATTGGTGGTGCTGGTCGGCTCGCGCAACACAAACAGGCCGTTGCCCTCTATGGCCAGGTCGGTGTTCGATTCGGTGCTTTCGAAGGTGCCCTGGCCGAAGAGGTTGTCGACGCTGGACAACCCGGTGCCGCGTCCGACCTGGGAAACGCCGCCGGAGCCGTTGACCGTGGCCGAAAGCATGTCGGAAAAGACCGTCCGGCTGGCTTTGAAGCCGACGGTGTTGGTATTGGCGATGTTGTTGCCGATGACCGACATGGCGTTGCCGTTGGTATTGAGGCCGCTGATGCCACTGTACAATGATGCAGATATACCCATGGTTTATCCTCCTGAATGGGACCGCGTCTGTCGGTCGGCGGTCCGCGAACCTCCTGCTAGAGGACCGGTTCGGTTAAGCGATAATGGCGCTGTCTATTTTTGTGAATACGTTGTCCTTGAGGCTGTCTTTGTCGACGACGGTAACCACCTGGTTGTTTTTGACGCTGACGATTAACGCATTGTCGTTGAGCATTACCAGTGAGTCCCGTCCACCTTTTGCCCGAACCTGACCGACGGCATCATTCAGTCGGACAAGTTCCGCTGGCGAGAGGTCGATGTTGCGACTGGCCATGCGTTGCTGGGCGTGACGGGAAAAACCGATTTCGCTGTTGCGCAGCTCTTTGCTAAATACCTCGTCAAAAGAAGCCCCGGACGGTGTGTTCTGACGGTTTATCTTCCCGCCGGTCCTTGCGGAGGGCGGCACAATCGGTTGAGGGATCAGGGTTATTTTATCGCTCATAATCAAAGCTCCCTGATGCTTTTAACGTCATGTAGGTTATAGCTGCCACAGTTGGTTACCAGGGTGCTCTGCGTTCCATCGAGATCGACTCCGGTGACCTGTCCTTTGATCAGCGGCTGATTGCCGATGCCCTCTTCATTGGTGTCGAGAGCCAGGACTGAGAGGGTATAGGACCCCTGAGCTACGGGATGCCCATTTTTGTCGATGCCGTCCCAGGTAACAAAGTGGCTACCGGCAGTCATGTCTGTCGGTTTAATGACTGCCAGGCTGTTGCCGCGGCTGTCCTGAACGTGAAGTTCGACCCGGTCGGCCTGGGTATCCAGGTTGTAGCCCAAGGTGACCTCGCTGTCACCCAACTGGAAATTTCCCTTCTCGACGACGACTTCCCGGCCTATCAGGCCCAGAGCAGAGAGTTGCTGCTGGTTTTGAGAAGTGCTGGCCAGGCTTTCGATGTTTTCATTGACCGACATCAGTTGTTCAAGGGAACTGTACTGGGCCAGTTGTGCCGTGAACTCGGTAGGGTCGGATGGGTTAAGCGGATCCTGGTTTTGCAGCTGGGCGACGAGCAAGGTCAGAAAATCTTCCTTGCCGAGGCTGGAGCTGCCGGTGATGGCCGAGAGTTGGCCGGAATTGGAGCTGCCGCTTATGTCGGCGATAGTTGACATATGGCTGATTCACCTCCTCGGTTAAATGCGCAGGCTGAGGCCTTCCGTCGAAGCGGAACGCGCAGATGCGGTAGCTGTGTGCAACAGGTCGTTGTTTACACTGCCAGTGGGAGCGTTTTGGTGGCGATGGAAGTTTTCAGGTTGACGATGGTCGGCAAAGCCCTCCCGACCGGAATGACGATTGGAATCGACACCGACCTGAATGTCTTCGAGTTTCACTCCCTGCTGATTAAGAGCCTCATGTAACTTAGGCAAGTGCTTTTCAAGAATTTCCTGCACCTGGTGGTTCTGGGTCAGAAGCTGGGCTCGCAGTTGATCCTTTTCCATGGTGAGGGCCAGTTTGACCTCGCCAAGTTCTTCCGGGTTCATCTTGACCACGATTCGGCTCTGTTCTCCAATGCGATCGACGGAGATGCGTTCCAGTACCTGATCGACGATTTGGTTCTCACTGAGGAATTCCCCGGAAGCCAAACGGATACTGCCGGTTTCGACAGGTGCTGTCTGGAGCGGTTGGTTCCCCTGTTGGGCAGTTGGAGAGCCAGGCAGGCCACTGTTCAGAACGGTTTCAAAGTTTGCCGTATTGACAGCCGGATTTGCGCCGTCGTTTGCTGCATTGGATTGCAGGGCGGAGAAACCGCTATCCTGCTTGGAAGCAAAGGAAGGTTGTGAATCTTCATTTTGCGTCCCGGCGACAACCTGTGTCGACGCTTCCCCGGAAATTGCGATGGAAGCGGTTTCACTACGGTTGAGATTGGCGTTCTGGCGACCGCGAGATTGGTCTCTCAGGGGGCTGGTTTCTTGCAGAAGACTTCCCAGACTACTTTCCATCAGGCCCGGATTTTTACTACTTTCATTGCTGGTCAGTTCAGTTGATTCAGAGGTTTTGACAGCATCAACCTGGGGATCAGCCGGTGCAGCGTTTGCCGGTGCGGCCATCGTCTGCCGAAGATCGCCTGATGCGGCCCTGTGGCCCTGTCCGGCGGCGAAGGCTTTGTCGGCGGCAGGCTGTTCCGGGTTGAGCGATTTTTCTGACACCATTGTGGCAGCAGCCTCGTTCTGCGGTGTCTTTGCCGCTGTTCCTTCTGCAGATACCGCCGACCTTTCTGTAATCGGAGCCATATCTTTTGCAGATTCCTCCCATGTCAATCCATCATGGTTTGCACTGGCTGCGGACGCTGATTGATCCTGCCGGACAACTTCCGTCCTGGTTTCTTGCAAAGGTTCTTCTGCCGGAAGCGAAATGGTGTCCGCGGTTTTCACTTCCCCAGTACCCGTTGGGCTGTTGTCTGCTTTCGAAACCGGTTCTGTCTTTACTGCTTCCACTGGAAGACTCGGTACCGTACTTATTAAACTGACGGGTGTTGAGTCCTCTGTCGAAGGCTCAGAGCTTTGTTCTTCACCTTCAGCAGAAACGACCGGTTGAGAATCTTCTGCCACTTCCTCACCAAGCCGTACACTGCCGTCAAGTTCCGTTGCTTCAGCCTCGGTTGAACTTACAACCTCTTTTTGCGGATCTTTTGGTGCGTTTTGGTTCGCTTGGCTTAGAACGTTGCTAAAAGAAGAGTTTTCTCCTTTGCTTGCCTTGCCATTGGGAGCGGCGGCTGGTTTGGCCTGTGGTTGCGCAGGTGGAATATTCAGCATTTCCATGTTTTCACCTCCTTTCCTGTGGGATAAATTATCTTAAAACCAGTCATCGGTAATCGTTTTTACTTCTCGAGGCTGGCGTAAGATTTACTTAGTGTCGCTGCGACTTTCGGCTTCATGTTGTTCAGGACTTTACCGGCTTTTTTGCTGTTCATGCCTTCGATAATGGTGACAGCCAGATCCTTGTCGAGATTGATAAGCAACTGGGCCGCTTTGGGCGGGTCCATTTTCTCGTAGATCTTGCTCAAAGCCTTGGCTTTTTCGTTTTCCAGCTGTCGTTTTTCCTGAAGCAGTTCGGTTAAGGCAATGCGTGCCTTTTCCATTTCAGCCAACTTCTTATCGACTTCTCGGCTCAAGGTCTTTAGCTCCATTTCCTTCATTTCAAGCAATTTTTCCTTTTGCCTGAGCCGGGCCACTTCTTTTTGAATAGAGGAACGGATACGCCGTTCCTCTACCGTTGAGGTTTCTCCTTCCGGGGGCATCAGGTCCGATTGTGTTTCACCTCGAAGTGGTTGGTACGAAGGGACCAGGAATGACGCCAGCAATGTCAAAACAAGGGCAATTTTTTTCATAGCGGATTTTTCCCGAGTCTCAGGGCAATATCGTCGAGAGTGGCTGACTCGCGTCGATTGTCCTGATGTTTTTGCTCGGCCTCCTTTTTCTCTTTCAGGTTTTCCAACAGTTTTTTTTCTTGGGCGGCTTCCGTCAGCAGCTGCCGATTAATCTTCACCTCACGCTGCAGTTCTTCGGCCTGTTCGATTAATTCCTGCAGGTTTTTACGGTGACGATTGATGCTTAGACGAAAAAGCTGCAAATCCTGCACGGAAATCCCGGTCTGTTGGCGGTGAGTGAGTTCCTGATGCATTTTGTTCAGGGTCGCTCGCTGGTTTGCAAGCTGATGTTGCATGGCGGATTCGCGCCGCAGCGAATCCGCCAGTTTTTGTTGGGCCAGATTTTCAAGCCGTTGTCTGTGGTCGAGGACGGTTTGAAGTTTGAAATTATCGGCCATAGTGAAAAGTCCGGTTGCGAGGGGAATAATAAAACCGAGCGCTAGAAATAGGGATTTCGATAGCGCCTTTTAGGCAAGGCAAAGAAGATCCGGGTCAGTCGAATAGTTCACCGAGCTGCTGCAGGGTTGAGGGATAGTCGACCGCTTCGTTCATGCCCTGACGGAGGAAGTCTTTTACCTGGTCGATTTTGGTCAGCGAGTAATCGATATCGGAGTTACTGCCGGAACTGTAGGCTCCGATGTTGATCAGGTCTTCGGCCTCCTGGTAAGTGGCCAGTACCTCGCGCACACGGCCGCTGTCGCGGTAGTGCTCTTCGGAGACGATATCGCGCATAACACGGCTGGCGCTGGTGAGGATATCGATGCAGGGGTAGTGGTTGGCCGCCGCCAGCTTACGGGACAGGACAATATGCCCATCAAGAATGGATCGGACCGCGTCGGCTACCGGTTCATTCATATCGTCGCCTTCGACCAGTACCGTATACAGGCCGGTGATGCTGCCGGCCCCCTTGAAGCTTCCCGCCCGTTCCAACAGCTTGGGCAGAGTGGCGAAGACCGACGGCGTATAGCCTTTGGTCGTCGGCGGTTCGCCGATGGCCAGCCCGACCTCACGCATGGCCATGGCGAAGCGGGTCACCGAATCCATCATCAGCAAAACGTTTTTGCCCCGTTTGCAGAAATATTCAGCAATGGTCGTGGCGACAAAGGCCCCCCGCATACGCAACAGAGGTGATTGATCTGAGGTGGCCACCACCAGCACCGAGCGGGCCAAGCCTTCTTCTCCAAGATCCCGTTCGATGAATTCACGCACTTCCCGGCCTCGCTCGCCAATGAGGGCGATCACGTTGATGTCGGCACGGGTGTTTTTGGCGATCATACCGAGCAGAACGCTTTTGCCAACCCCGGATCCGGCCATAATACCCATACGTTGTCCCTCTCCGCAGGTCAATAAACTGTTGATGGCACGAATACCCAAATCGAGGGGCTGGTCGATGTTCTTGCGAGCCATGGGGCCGGCGGGGAGGGCATAGAGGGGCATCTCAAACTGCGGCGTGGCCATGGGATCGGTGTCGATGGGCTGTCCCATGGCATCGATTACCCGGCCGAGCAGTTCGGGACCAACAGCCAGCGAAGCGCTATCCCTCAATACACGTATCAGACTGCCGGGACCGAGACCGCGTAGTTCACCCAGGGGCATAAGCAAAGCCCGGCCATCACGAAAGCCTACCACCTCGGCGGGGACCGGTTCGCCGCCATTGAGAGGTACCAGTTCGCACAGGGTGCCGACAGTTGAAGCCGGACAGTAGCCTTCAACCACCAAACCAACGATTTTGGTGACCTTACCGCTGACCTGCAGGGGATTGAGGTTGGCTACACATTGCAGCAGTTTTTCCATCAGCCTTGCTCCATGGTACTCAACAAGGTTCTGCGGATCTCTTCAAGTTGACCGTCGATGGTTGCATCCACTGCACCGAGGTCCGATTCGACCAGGCAGCCGCCCTGGGCAATTTTCTGATCACCTTCAATGGTGATGCTTTCCAGGCCGTTGATGCTGGTTATAAAAAGGGGTTTTTTTTCTGTGACCAAAGCGAGGTCGTCTGGATGAACCTTGATGTGATAATGATCGGAACGCACGGCAGCGCGTAAAGCCTTGTCGATCGTAGTCAGGATAAGTTCGCGGTTGATGCTGACTTCGCCATGAATAACCTGGCGTGCGATGGACAGCACCAGCCGCAACATATCCTGACTGCTGTTCTGCAGCAGGGTAGCTCGCAGGCGACTTATTTCTTCGATGCCCTGAGCAAGCATCTCCAGGGAACTGCCGTATTGCATTCTTATTTCCTGCTGACCTTCTTCCTTGCCTTGCAAATAGGCTTCTTCGATCTGTTTACCCAGGTCCTCCGGCGGAGCAGGGGGCTGAACCGCGGACTGTTCAGGCTGTTCTTGCGGCTCATGTTGTTCTTGTTGCGAAGCCGCAGCGGCTTCGTCGCTGAAAGAATCCTCTTCGAAGAGCAGACCGTCTTCTACCACCTGCCCATCGTCACCGAACTCTCGAAAACTGATGCGTTTAAGGCCCTGAGTATCGTTTGAACGGTATATTTTAGACGAGAGCATCTGCCCCTCCACGACCTGGAATCAGGATCTTTTCTTCTTCTTCGAGCTTAAGGATGATCTTGACGATAGTCTGCTGCATGGTTTCGACTTCGGAAAGTTTCACCGGCCCCATGGCCTCGAGGTCGTCCTGGATCATTTCCGCTGCTCGACCCGAGATGTTCTGGAATATGGTTTCTTTGAGGTTGTCCGATGCCGACTTAAGAGCCAAGGTCAATTGATCGTTGTTGACCTCTCTTAAAACGGTTTGCAGGGTACGGCCATCCAGGTTGATCAAGTCTTCGAACCTGAACATGTTTTTACGAATTTCTTCGGCCATATCGGGGTCGGTTTTTTCAATTCCCTCAAGAATGTCCTTATCGGCACCCTGGCCCATGTTGTTGATGATGTCGACTACCCGGTTTACGCCTCCAAGCTGTTGTTGTTTGTCCTGGCGGGCGACAATGCCGATCTCTCTACGCAGGGCGTCTTCAATCTGGCCGACGATTTCCGGCGAGACCTGATCAATGCGCGCGATGCGGTACATGACGTCCGCCCGGACAGTATCGCTCAGGTAGTTGAGAATCTTAGCCGAATGATCGATCTTCTGGGTCGACAAAATCAGAGCAACCGTCTGCGGATGCTCGTTTTCCAGCAGGCTGGCAACCATATGGGGTTGCATGATGGCGATGGTTTCAAGAGGCCGAGCTTCATCTTCCCAGGCTACCGCTTCCATGAGTTTTTCGGCCCGTTCCTGGTTGCTGCTGCCGGCAATGGCCTTTTTGACGAATTCATTGCCGCGTACAAAGATTCCGGCATGGGTTTTCTGGGTACGATGAAATTCAGCTACCACCTCCCTGGATACTTCAGCGGGAATGTGTTCGATGTTGACCATACAGCGACTGATCTCACGTACCTCTGCATCGCTGAGGGTTTCAAAAACCTTGGCTGTGGCCTCTTCCCCCAGACACATCAAGAGAATTGCCGCTTTTTCCGTTCCTGACAGACTATGCGCATCCATATTGTTCAAAAGCTCCTTCAGCCTTCTTTAAGCCAGGTTTTGATGATTTGTGCCGGCACGTCACCGGAATTCATGACATCTTCCCGGAGTTTTCTGGCTTCGGCATTGGGGCCTTCAAGCTGCAGGGGTTTGCCGGAGAGTTCCGATTCCAGTTGCTCGACGGTTTTGTAGTGTTCCACCATTTTCTCTTCGCCCTTAAGGGTCTTGATCAGCGGTCTGACAAGCAGAAAGTAAAGGAGCAGGGCGGCGACGGTCAATAGACCGTATTTGATCATCGGTACGTAGCTGTAAATATCCGCTCCCGGAGTGGTCTCAGGAGCCATAGAACCGTAAAAATCGTTTTCGAAGGGCCTGGAAATAACCACGATCTGATCTCCGCGATCCTTACTCAACCCCAGGGCGCTGCGCACCATTTGCTCAATGGAGGACAGCTCATCCGCCGAACGGGGTTCATAGGTCGCTTCGTTCCCTTCAGTTGCAGGCAGTTGGCGGTCGGCGACCAATACCGCGACCGACAGGGTTTTGATGTTTCCTACCGATTCTACAATTTTGCTGACCGTTTTGCTGACCTCGTAGTTAGTCGTCTCTTCACTGCGGTTGGAGGAGTTGAAGCCGGTGGTGCCGGATGATTCATTAAGGTTCGATTGTACTCCGGGAACGCCGCCATTGGTACTGTTGTCGCTCTTCTCCGTTGTCGCCTGTTCACTGCGAACTGCCGATCCGTTGGGGTCGTAGGCTTCTTCCAGGTGCTCTCTTTGGGAGAAATCGAGGCTGGCGGTGATCTGTACCAGAGAGTTGCCGACGCCCAAGGCGCGGTCGAGCAAGGACTGAGCACGATTTTCCAACCGTTTTTCCAGGTTTTGTTGATATTGCTGCAATCCCGGAGCAAGGGGACTATCCATTTCTGTTTGAGGAGATTTTGACAGGACCCGGCCGTTGGCATCGATAACTGAGACCTGGCCGGCCTGAAGCCCCTCAACACTGCCGGAGACCAAATTGACAATACCCTGAATCTGGCCGTCGTTCAGCTTGCGCCCTGGAACCAGTTTGACGATAACCGAGGCGGTGGTCTTCTCCTGTTGTTCGCGAAACAGGCGTTTTTCCGCCAGGGCCAGATGTACCCGAGCGCCTTCAACCGGGGCCAAAGAAGAAATAGTTCGAGACAGTTCTCCCTGAAGGGCGCGCTGGTAATTGATTTTTTGAGCGAAATCGGTCATGCCGAAACTTTGCTTGTCAAAGATTTCGAAGCCGACTCCGGCTCCCTGGGGAAGCCCGGCACCGGCCAGTTCGAGACGGATCTCGTAGACCTTGTTGGCGGGAATATAGATAGCCGTACCGCCGTTCTCAAGGCGGTAGGGAATCTTCTGGTCTTTAAGTCGCGTGATGACAGCCGAAGCATCGCCGGCAGGCAGATTGCCGAACAACAACTGATAATCGACGTGCCTGGCCTGCATTACCAGTACGGAAAAGAACACAAGGCAGAGTAGCGTTACAGCGCCCAGACTGATCTGACGCGATCGCGGCCACTGCTTGATGGTATCAATAAGATTGGGCTTGGTTTCTTCCGCCATGGCGGTTAACCTCCGGTCGGCATTCATAAAAAAAGATTGAAACGAACAACTGACAACTGAGTTGTCATAAGGCGCTTAGTCTCATTACACATTCATGCGCATAATTTCCTGATAAGCCTCGACGGCCTTGTTGCGCAACTGCACGAATAACCGCATGGAGATGTCAGCTTTTTCCAGGGAGAGCATAACCTCATGAAGACTTCCTCCCTGGCCGCTGTGGAGTTTCTCGACAGCCTGGTCGGCCTCGACCTGGGCTTCGTTGGTACTGTTGATGGCGCTTTTAAGTTGATCGGCGAAGCCGCCACCCTGTTTACCCGCTTTTTGCGGTGCGGTGGGGGACGGGAAGGTCGAATTTATGGCGTTAATATTTTTCATCGCTGATTACCTGCCTATCTCAAGGGCCTTAAGCGCCATCCGTTTGCTCGCTTGAATGGCGGAGGCGTTTGCTTCATAGGTGCGGGTGGCGTTCATCATGTCGACCATCTCTTCCATGGTATTGATATTGGGAAGGTGGACCATGCCATTATCATCGGCATCGGGGTGTCCCGGTTCATAAACGGTCCGCAAGGGTGCCTGGCTGACCTGTATTTCCGCTACCTTGACTCCATGCAAGCCCTGCTTGCTGGCATTATCCAGGTGTTTGGCAAAGCTATCGTTGCTGGTTTGAAAGACGACCTGGCGTTTCCGGTAGGGTCCGCCTTCCGGGGTGCGGGTCGTGCCGACGTTGGCCAGGTTGGAGCTGATAACGTTCAGCCGGGTTCGCTGGGCGCTCAGAGCCGAGGAGCTAATTTGCATCGACGTAAAGATGTCCATTATTCAGTTCTCCTTAGCGATCACTTTGTATGACGTATTTGAGCAACCCCAGCTTTTTATTCAGCATCTGGGTCGCAGCTTCGTAATAGATCTGATTTTCGGCCTGGGTTACCATCTCCTGATCGAGATCGACGCCATTCTGGTCGCCGAGACCATTGTTGTTGGCCAATTTTTCGACTCTTCCGTTGACTTGCTCCAGGCTGCCACTAGTGATGTCAAAGTGTTTCGCATGGCGTGGCGTGGCCGCTTGTGACTTATCGTCCAGTGCCTGTTGCAGGTCTTCTTCAAAACGGAGTCGGCTCGGTGTGTAGCCAGGCGTGTCGATGTTGGCCAGATTTGAAGAGATGATCTGTTGGCTGCGATTGCGCAGGTCCAGAACTTTTCCCAATACCCCAACGGTGCGATCAAACATTCCATCAATTGGCATCTGTTGTTTCTCCCTTAAACAGGCAAGTGTTTCGCCGTGGAAGGTCAGTAGGTTTCAGCAGCAATAAAATCACTGGCCAGTTGTTGCCAGAGATTATCCTTTCCTTTTTCGACCAGATTCTGAAAAAGCTTAAGCGCTCTGCCTCGTTCTCCCTTAGCCAACAGGATCTGACCGCAGCGGTAAGTGGCCTGATCGCCAAAGGTTCCCTCCTCAGCCAACACTTCGTAGAGTGGAAGTGCCTGCTTGGCATGGCCGAGGCGGCGCAGGGCTTCTGCCTCCAGTAAAAGGCCGGAAGGGGGAATGGCTTCACCGCGGTCGCCCAGGCGATTTGCAAAGTCGATAACTTTGTTGTAATCCCCCAGTTCCCAATAAATCTGCGCCGCTAAAAGTTCAATTTCGGTGCTGCGGGGGTATCCTTTTTTCTGTAACAGCTGAGCGGCTTCTTCAAAGCGTTTCAGTTTAAACAGGGAGCGCAGGCGCAGCAGGAAGAGATCTGTGCGATCTGCTCCTTTTGGGTAATTGTCCAGATAGACCGTGCTGTATTTTTCCGACAGAGTGTATTCGTCCCGGTCAAAATAGAGGGATGCGAGAGGCAAATAAAAAGATTCGGCCTCGGCATCGTTTTTTGCATGATCCAAAAGATAGAGATAAACCCTGCAGCCGCGATCGAAGAGTCCCAGGCGGGTAAACGCATTGGCCAGTTTAGGCAGGAAGGGCCATTTTCCATCGCCTCGGATCAACAGTTCCCGATATTTTTCGAGAAGTACCACCGCCTGAAGGTCTTCTCCCTTAATAATCAGGCTTTCCAGTTGTGGGGGAAGAATTTCGGCCATCAATGCTTCTGCCTCGAAGCGTAGCGGGCTACTGGCGAAGTTTCGCCGAAATTTCCCCAGGGCTTCAATAGCGCGCAGAGGTTCTTTGTGCAGATGCAAAGTCACTCCCAGCTTGAAAAGAGCTTCTTCGCGCAGGCGCCGGTCCTTGGATTGAGCTGCGATTTCAGGGTAGTCCCGTATGCCTTGAAGCAGGTAGCGTTCCTGTAACGTAGAGAGTCCGTGGTCAAGCATGAGCATCCAGGCCCGCCGTTCCCCTGGAGTGCCGGGATAATCCTCCCGCAGCAATCGAAGTTGCAGCATGGCCGCATTCTGATTTCCTTCAAGGTAGGATGCAAGCGCGCTCAGAAAAAGAGCTTCACTGGTGGTGTCTGCGTCTGAAACGCGGTTGGCCAGTTGCTGATATAGGTCCTGGGCCTTTGACCAATGGTGGTTTTCAAAAAAGGCTTTGGCGGCCTGAACGAGGGAATAGGGGTTGTCCATTGGTATTCCCTGGTTCTTTTCCAGCTTTTGATAGTGTCGCAGTGCTTCTCGCGACTGGTCTGTCTGCACCTGGGCATCGGCGATACGCAACAATCGAATGGCCTGCAAGTGCACAGGCCAAGAACTGTTTCGCCATAGCAGCCTTTTAAGGGCGAGTTCGTTGTTGCCGCTAGCCAGAGCGGTTTCCGCTTGCAAAAGCCGAAAGTGGTATTGATAAGGACCGTTGGCTAGCAATTTCTCGGTTTCGTCATGCCAGAATTTGGCACCAAAATGGTCACCGCTTAAAGCTAGTGCCAGGTTGTGCAGATATCTGGTTCGTTGCAGAAGCTTCGGGGAAAGTTGCTCTTGCGGCAACCAGTCCAGAATGGCTAAGCCTCGTTCGGCAGAATCGCTGCGTAAAAGAGCTTCTGCCTGCAAAAGGTATTTTTTTAAAAGCCCCTCCGGACTCAACTCATCAGGCAATATGTTGTTTAGCCGGGCGAGAGCTTCTGGCGCTTTATTGTCCTCAAGGGACTGGAGGACAGCTGCGAAATGGGCTGAGGCCTCTTCAAATCCAGAGCGGGGAAGAATCGGCTGGGATACTTTCAGCGGCAGATCAATTAATAGAGGCGTTCGATAGTCGCTAAAAACTTTCTCCCATTGCCCCCTGTAGGTGGATTTAATCATGGGCAGGCTGGTGCTGGTATTGGTCTGCCGCGAAGGGAGTCCGCTGATCCGGAAAGCAATGGCAGGTCGGCTTCCGCCGGCCTTTTCCCAATAAAGTTCCAGTTCAACCGTCGCGGTAGCTTGCGTTCCTGCTATGGTAACGTTGGCAGGGGCCTGACGCAGCAGCAGTGAAACCATCAGCTCTTTTGGAGACCTGGCGAGAAGAATTTTTACAATTTTGTCATCTTCCGGCAAAAGGTGCAGGGAGGGGGCGGCAGTGGCATCAGTGAAAAATAGATCAATACGCTGCCCTGACTGCTCAATGCGATACTCCGGCAGGGCAGAAAAATCGAGCAAAACACGGCTGCTTGCAAGGTTGTCTTCTTTCGTCATTTTGTTCAACAGGGGGGTCGTGCCGGCCGTGGCCTGCTGAGCCAGTCCCAGAAAAAACAAAAAGGACAGAAGGTATGTGATTAGACGAAAAAACATGGGATAGACAACTCTAAGAATAGTTTAAGTTAAAACGAGGCGGGGTGCCTGGTCCGCCCGTGATGTTATCAAGTATCGTGCTAATAATATGCCAATGTATAACTCCTTGTTTATCAAGTTATTTTTCTTTATCTATGCGAAATCTGTTGCGATTCGGCCAAAATTTTGACAGATGCCGTGGTGGAGAAAATCCCTGCGGTTTTTGAAGTGGGGCACTGTTGCCTCATAAGTGTGGCAATAGTGTGGCATGGGGCTCACTAATGTTACTTGTTGCAGGGCGGCGTCCATTATCCGGAGAGTTGTAGAAGTTTTTGGTCGCGCTGATGGCAAGCCTGAGAAATCGCTCATTCTAGCTCTTTGCAGGGGGGGTGATTCTGTTTAAGCTTTTAAACTCAGGTATGGCTGAAAAAGGTGGTGCGATAATTGTATGTAGAAGCTGTAGTATTTTATTGCTGTCGGTTGTCTGTAGCTTGAAATCGAAATGACTGCGGTTTTTTTACGTGAATCGAACCACAAATCAAAGCATTCAGAGAGGGACGAATGAGCGACGATATTTCTTCTGAACAGGCTGAAATTATAAACGAATTTCTTCAGGAAAGCCGGGACATGCTGGATCAGCTCGAGCCGACGATTATTGAGTTGGGGCAGAGCTGTCAAAATGTCGACTGTTGGCAAGCCATGTCCTGCAGCAATACAGACTGCTCGCGGCACAATCAAAATATTGACCATCCCTGCTGGTTGCATACCGGTTTTCTCGAGGAAGGCCAGCAAAGCTGTGCGCATTGTACATCGGCAGAGGATTGTCGTTCCTGTGAGGTGTTTGAGTCGATCAATGGCAGTGGCGAGACCATGAATGCCATTTTCCGCCTGTTTCATTCCATGAAAGGCAGTGCTGGCTTCCTGGAACTGGATAATATCTCGCGGGTTGCCCATCACGCAGAGAGTCTGCTCGACCTGATTCGCGCCGGCAAGGTCAAGATGCAGCCAGAGCATGTGAACCATTTGTGCAAAGCCTGCGATTTTTCCCGGGAGGCCATGGAAACCGTTGAGGCCGACCTTAATGACCAGGCCATGGCAGAGATTGCCGATGAAATTGCCGCCAGTCTGGAGCAGGCAGCGAGTGATGCACTTGCCTTGGCTGCGGCCCAACCGGCCGAACCTGAAAGCACTGATACAACACCGACCTCCGGTACTGCAGAATCCGTCGAGGATGATCTGGCCATGCTGATTGGCCCTGAGATGGTGGAAAAGTTTGTTCAGGAAGCCGACGAACTGTTGCAGAATGTCGAAGAAGGGCTGCTCGCCTGGAATGAGGCGCCTCTTGAGGAAGAGGCAATCGGGTCGTTGTTCCGGAATGCTCATAGCTTCAAGGGCAATTGCGGCTTTTTCGGCTATCGGCATATGGAACAGCTGAGCCATCAGATGGAAACGGTGCTCGACCTGGTTAAGGGCGGTGGAAGCCTGCATGGGGAAGCACCGGCGGACTGCTTGCTGGAATCTCTGGATCTGTTGCGGTCGGCCGTGGCCGATATCTCTCAGGGCGGCACTGGCGAGATAGATGAGCTGGATGACGCTTTGGCCACGCTTGAAGAGTTGATGACCGGTGAGGCTCCCCCGGCAAAAGAGGAAGAAGCCCCGCTTCTTGGTCAGATTCTGGTCGATCAGGGGGTTGTCGACGAGGAAGCCGTTGATGAGGCCCTTCAAGCGCAAGGCAAGCCACTGGGAGAAATACTGGTCGAAAAGGGAGTTGCCTCGGAAGAAGAGGTGCGCGAAGCTTTGGAGTCCCAGAACAAGCCCCTCGGTGAAATGCTGGTCGATATGGGCAAGGCTGAACCCAAAGCGGTGGATGAAGCCCTTAAAGTTCAGCAGAAAGCCGCTCCCCAAAAGGCCGCCAAGCCTAAGCAGAACGCTGTCGTACGCCAGGATATTCGCGTCGATTTACGCAAGCTGGACGACCTGATCAATCTTATCGGCGAGATGGTTATCGCGGAAAATATGTTGGTGCGCAGCCCTGATCTTGAAGGCCTTGAGCTGGATAATTTCAGTAAGGCTTCCCAGCATTTGAGCAAGATTGTTCGGGACCTGCAGGAAATGGCCATGATCATTCGTATGATTCCGGTCTCCGGTCTCTTCCGGCGCATGATCCGCCTGGTTCATGACCTGTCCGTTAAATCGGGCAAAAAGGTCGATTTGCAACTTTTCGGTCAGGAAACGGAGGTCGACAAGACGGTCATCGAACAGATTTCCGACCCGCTGGTGCATCTGTTGCGTAATTCTTTGGATCATGGCCTGGAGACACCCGACGAACGTGTGGCCGCCGGCAAACCGGAAAAAGGCGTGGTCAAGCTTTCGGCCCGGCATCAGGAAGGGGAGGTCTGGATTATCGTCGAGGACGACGGCCGCGGCCTGAACCGGGAGAAAATTCTCAACAAGGCGATCAGCAAGGGATTGGTCGCGGGCGACGGCTCTCAGTTGAGTGACAAAGAGGTCTTCAATCTGATTTTCCAGGCCGGCTTTTCCACGGCCGATAAAATTACCGATGTTTCCGGTCGAGGGGTCGGAATGGACGTCGTTAAGCAGAACCTGGAAAAAATCAAAGGCAAGATCGAGGTAACGAGCAAGCTGGGAGAAGGTACCCGGATCACTTTGCGGATTCCCCTGACTCTGGCGATTATCGACGGTATGCTGGTGCGTGTCGGAGAGACCAAATGCATCGTACCGTTGCTGGCTATTCGCGAAATTTTCCGTCCGACTCCCGATGCGATTACCGTCATGCCGGATGGTATGGAACTGGTACGGGTGCGGGATTGTTTCTATCCGGTGAAGCATTTGTACAAAATCCTTCAGGATAAGCCGGATTCCGAACAGGTGGTCGATGGAGTGTTGGTGGTCCTTGAACATCAGGATAATACCATTTGCCTGCTGGTCGATGAAATTGTCGGTCAGCAGCAGACGGTTATCAAAGGTCTAACCGAATATATCGGGAATGTCAGCGTGGCTTCGGGCTGCACGATTCTGGGTAACGGCGAAGTCTGCTTGATTCTGGATGTCGGTCATCTTACAGAAGGAGCAGGACGGGGCCGTCAGGTACCGGCGCAAACCGCTTAAGCCTAAATAAACCGTTTTCCCAAAGGGAGAGGATATGACCAATAGTGGTGCCGATTGTGCAGCTCTGATGCCGATATCCGATGAGGAATTTGATCTGCTGCGGGGACTTATTTACCAGCGCTTTGGCATTAATCTTACGGATCAAAAGAAGTCGCTTTTGGTCGGTCGGATGCAAAAGCTGTTGAAAAGATCCGGTTATTCGAATTTCAAAGCTTATTACGAAGATCTGCAAAACGATCAATCCGAAAAAAAACTGAGCGAACTGGTAGATCGCGTCTCTACCAACCATACCTACTTCAATCGGGAGCGAACCCATTTCGATTATTTTTCCCAGACTGCCTTGCCTGCCGTGATTCAGCGGTTGAGAAAAGCTGGAGAAAAGGATTTGAGGGTCTGGTGTGCCGGATGCTCGTCGGGGGAAGAGGCCTATATGCTGCTGATGCTCATGCAGGAGTATCTGGGCAGCGAATACTCACAGTGGAATTGCGGTTTGTTAGCGACCGATATTTCCTCCCGAGTGTTGGATATCGCCGGAAAAGGGGTTTATTCGGAGGAGAAGATCCAGGCGCTTCCCCAAGCTTTGCGTAATAAATATGTGCGGCCTGTCGGAGACGGCCAATATGCTTTTAGCGATGCTTTGCGAAAAGAGGCGGTTTTCAGGCGTTTTAACCTCATGAATGAGAGATTTCCGTTTAAAAACCCATTTCACATTATTTTTTGTCGCAATGTCATGATATATTTCGATGCACCTACCCGTTTGAATTTGGTGAATAAATTCCATAAGTTCATGCATCCTGGCGGGTATCTGTTTATTGGTCACTCGGAAACTCTCGGCCGCCAGCAGAACTTATTCAAGTATCTGGTGCCTGCGGTCTATCAGAAGGAACTTTCTTCATGAGTAAAAAGATTCGAGTTCTGATCGTCGATGATTCTGCTTTAGTGCGTCAACTTTTAGCTAAAGGGCTGGGTATGGATCCTGAAATTGAGGTGGTTGGAACGGCCTCCGATCCGTATGTCGCCCGTGACAAAATTGTCCAACTAAAACCCGATGTAATGACCCTTGATGTAGAAATGCCACGTATGGACGGGGTCGATTTTTTGCGCCGCTTGATGCCGCAATATCCGATTCCGGTGCTTATGGTTAGTTCGCTGACACAGCGGGGCAAGCAGATTACTCTCGATGCACTGGATGCCGGTGCCGTCGATTTCGTTGCCAAGCCGTCGACCGATCTGGCCCGCGGGCTGGCCGGTATGCTGCAGGACCTGCGTGCCAAGGTTAAACAGACTTCCAAGGCCAATGTTTCCCATTGGAAGAACAAACAGGCTTTTCGGTCTGCTCCGTCCGCACGGGCCCCGCAGAAAGCTCTCGCCGAATCGACCGATAAGGTTATCGCTATCGGTGCCTCGACCGGTGGGACTGAGGCTATTCGGCAAATGGTCACCCAGTTTCCGGTGAGCATGCCCGGGGTGGTTATCGTGCAGCACATGCCTGCCGGTTTTACCAAGATGTTTTCCGATCGACTCAACCAATTGTGTGCCATGGAAGTTAAGGAGGCCGAGAATGGCGACCGGGTTATGCCGGGGAGGATTCTGGTCAGTCCCGGTGGATTGCACATGCGGGTGATTCGTTCCGGTGGCATTTATAAGGTGCAATGTGAAGCAGGAGAAAATGTTAGCGGTCATTGCCCGTCCGTCGATGTGTTAATGAATTCAGTAGCGCAAAATGTAGGCAGTAACGCTATCGGTGTAATGCTCACCGGCATGGGCTCGGATGGTGCGGCCGGCATGCTGGCCATGAGACAGGCTGGAGCCAGAAATCTGGCGCAGGACGAAGCGACTTCCGTGGTTTTTGGTATGCCCAAAGTGGCCTATGAAAGGGGAGGAGCCGAGCGCCTTTTACCTCTTGACCGTATTGCACCAGCCGTTATCGATTTACTTTCAGAGCGGAAATCATGAGTGAAATTATTTTGGGAATAGGAGATTACGGAGCTGCTAAGAACCCTGGCGGGGTAGTCAAAACTTTTGCCCTGGGGTCTTGCGTTGCGGCTATTTTACTTGATCCCCGTTCCAAAGCCGTCGGGATGGTCCATGTAGCTCTCCCCGATTCAAGCATCAACCAGGCTAAGGCCCAGCAGCGGCCCGGATATTTTGCCGACCTTGGTCTGCCTCTGCTTATTCAGGAAATGGCCAAACTCGGTTCGCCAGCCAATGGCCGGGGATTGGTTGTTAAGTTGGTTGGTGGGGCGTCCATCATGGACAACAACAACACCTTCAATATAGGCAAACGCAATGTGCTCGCTGTAAAAAAACATCTCTGGGCTTTTGGTCTGGGGCCTGTTGCCGAAGATGTGGGTGGAAACCACAGTCGAACTGTCGCTGTGTACGCCGATACCGGAAAAGTCATCGTTAATTGCCCTGGGCGGGGGCAATGGGAAGTGTGAGAGAAGGTATTATGAGCAAAATCGTAGACCGCGAGGCCGTTCGCCAGGCGATTGAAAAATTGCCCCTTTTTTCATCTAACGCCTTAGAGTTGTTGCAGGTGATTGCAGACCCTGATCATGAGCTCGATGATGTCGTCAAAATCGTCAAGTTCGACTCGGCCTTGACCATGCGCGTGCTGAAGGCGGTTAACTCCCCGGTTTATGGACTGATGAACGAGGTTTCTTCTATCGACCGGGCCCTTTCTTATCTTGGTGAGCGAATGGTCGTCAGCATCGCGGTGCAGGAGAATACCGGCCAATTGTTGGACAAGCCCCTTGAAGGCTATCAGGGAGAGCAGGGAGCCCTCTGGCGCCACGACCTGTTCAGCGCCATTGCTTCACGAGAGGTCGCACGATACGCCAAAGGCGATTTTGATCTCGACCTGGCTTTTACCTGCGGCCTTTTGCACGATATCGGCAAATCGATTTTTGCCACCTTCTGGAAGGAGGCCTCTGGGGAAGCTCTTGGTCAGATCGACCAGGGCCAGGTTTCTGACTATTTGATGGCGGAGCAGGATCTTGCCGGGCTTGACCATACCGAAGTCGGTTATGAAATGGCTCGACATTGGAAGTTGCCTGAATCATTGCAGGCGGTAATACTTCACCATCATCATCCTGCTGAAGCTGTCGAGTGTATGCAGCCTTTGGTTTATGCAGTTCATGTTGGTGATATTGTCTCTATGATGGCCGGTTACCATACGGGATGCGACGGCCTGAAATATCGCCTTGATCCCGGATATGAAGAGTTTTTTGATTTGTCGCCGACTGCCCTTGCCGGGATTGTTCTGAACGCCGAAGAGGAATTCAGCAAGGCGGAAGAGTCACTAAAAAGTTAAGAGGAGGAATTTGGAATGAATCGGATCGTCATCGCAGACGACTCGGCAACGGCGCGCATGTTTATTCGGCGTTGTCTGGAGATTATCGGCCTGGGTGAGGCTACGCTGGTAGAAGCGGAACATGGCCGTGAAGCTCTTTCTCTGCTTAAAGAGGAAGCTGCCGATCTGTTGTTGACCGACCTGAATATGCCGGTAATGGATGGAGCAACTTTGCTCAAATGGGTAAAGAGCAGCCCCCGTTTACACGATCTTCCTGTCCTGGTGATTACCAGCGCCGGAAATCCGGCCAAGGAACAGGAATTGCTTTCTCTCGGCGCTTTCGGTGTTTTGAATAAGCCTGTTTCTCCAGCCGTTTTGATGGACGCCCTAAAGGCGTTACTGTCCTGAAAAGGGAGATATTATGTTTGAAAAACTGGAACAGGATACCTTTAACGCTCTATCCACGACCCTTGAAAATATGGCATTTATGGAGGTCGGGAAGGATATTGAAGAGGCGCAAACCTATCCTGCAGAGGAGATGATAGTCAGCAGGTTGTTGATTCACGATCCCATCCAGGGCGAACTGTATCTGGTTATGCCTAAGCTTTTATTGCGAAAAATCGCCTCTTCGGTCTATATTATGCCTGCGGAAGAGATCGCCGATCAGATGCTGCTCGATATGTTGTGTGAGCTGATTAACACGATTGCCGGACTTTTCCTGAATGCCTATCTGCCCGGGGATCAAACTTATAGTTTGGGCCTGCCAGAGGAGATCCCTGATGGGCAGGTAGACAGTCCGTTTGAATTGAAACGTTGGGATTATCAAGTAGAAAACGATTTGTTTTCCCTGGCCTTGGCTGGGGACGGATTTTTTGATAGCGAAGCCGTTTAAGCAAACTTAAGGTTTACATCTGTTACCAACTGCCACACTGAGAGGGGAAAACAATGGGTAAAAAAGTTCTTATCATCGATGATTCTAACACTATGAGAAAAATTGTCACTCGTTCGTTGCGTCAGGCCGGTCTCGATTTTGAAACCATTCTGGAAGCCGGCGACGGTCAGGCGGCACTTGATGTTCTGGCTGGTGAAACTGTCGATATTATTCTCAGCGACATAAATATGCCGGTTATGGACGGTCTCGAGTTTTTGCGGCAAAAGCAGGCCGATGCCAACATCAAGGACATTCCTGTGGTAATGATTACCACCGAAGCAGGAGAGGATATTCTTGGTGAGGCCAAAAGCCTTGGCGCTGCCGGTAGCATTAAAAAGCCTTTTACCCCGGACCAGATTCAAGAAACCCTGGGGAGCCTTCTGTAATAAGGAGTTGATCTGTGGACTTGAGCAACAGTATTAGTCAGGCAACCCAGGAAATCTTCCAGACTATGTTGATGATGGAAGCCAGTCCTGGAGAGACATTGGCCGAACGATCCAATTATTTTGAGAACTCCGTTACCGCCATCGTTGGCATGGCAGGCGCCAGCAAGGGGATGTTGGCTATTCATATCCCTGAGCCTACCGCCCTGGTCATCACCAGTAGTTTCTTGATGATGGAAGTAACGGAGGTGGACGATGATGTGAAGGATGCCATTGGCGAGTTGGCCAATATGGTGGCCGGTAGTATCAAGGCCGATTTGACGGACCAGGGACAGGAATTCAAACTGTCGATTCCTTCGGTAGTGTGCGGCGCAGAGTATGAAATCGATTGCCTTGCCGACAGCGAGGGAGCGTGCATGCCCTTTACGATTGAAGGAGGAAGCTTCCTGGTGGAGTTCCATTTGCAGAATTAACCGTCCCAGGGACGGTTACTCTTGTGTCTGATAACTCAGGGCCGGATGGTTTCAGCAGGGATGAAGCTGATCCGGTCCTGTTTGTTTTGCCGCTGCTTAAAGGGTAATAGTTGTCATCAAATCATAACCGTGTGTTTTGATTTTCGGGTTGGACGCTGCCGGGCCGGTTGTTCGGCATATTGTGCTAAAAGCGCATTGTATGAGCGTGGATAAGTTGATAGAGTTACGAGTATGGAAATAGATCCGATCATAACAGATGTCCTTGAGGAAATAGGCAGCAAAATCGCAACGGGGCTTGGCGGCATGCTCGGTTGTGATATGGATATGCCTGCGCCCTCGACCATCCTGGCGAGCAAAAAGGAATTTTTTGCCAAGACCCGTAAAAAGCAGGTCATGGTACGCATGGTCGTCACCGGTGACCACGAGGGTGATGTTTTCGTTTTTTGCCGGCTTAAGGATGCGGTTCAGTTGGGCGGCACACTTATCATGCTGCCACCGGACGAACTCGAGGAGAGGGTCAAAAAGGAAGTTTTTGGCGAGGAGGAAAACGATTCCTTCGGTGAAATTGGCAACATAATCTCCGGCGAGTTGTGCTCGGCCTTCGATGAGCTCTATCCGGAAAAGCTGCACTTCAAAATGGATGGTATGGACTCTATCATGCCATCCAAGGTCAAGATGGATTCGCCGGAACCGTTTCCTCCGGGGCTCTATCTGAAAGTTGCTTATCCTGTTTCTTTCGATGGGCAGGACCTTGATGAACTGTTATTGCTTTTTCCGGCGGCCATGCTTGGCATATCGGTTCCCGAGACCCCGGATCTGGAAGCAGAGACTGCTGATGAACCCCCTGCTGTTCCTCCGCCGGCCCCGGAGTCTGTCGCCAAATCTGCTCCCGGCCGTTTAGTCGACCCGGAAGAAGCCGCGGCATTGCTGGGTGATCTTTCGCCGGACAGTACCTCATCGGCTGGCGTCGCTGTAGAAACGGGTCCTGGAACGAAGCCGGCCCAGGCTGGACAACCGATCCCGATGGATGAGGGGGCGAACCTTGAAGGGGCGGACCCGGTCATTCTGGTCGTCGCTGTCGATGGTAGTTATGGTCAGGAAATTAACTCGGTGATCAATGGTCATGGCTATAATTCAACACTGGTCGATCGCAAAGAAAACTTCAATGATCTCTCAAAATCCCTGAACGGAAGGGTCAAGGGGCTGGTTCTGGCCATGGATGAGATCGGTGATCAAAGTTTTTCTGTAGCGATTAAGGTGCGCACGGCTTTTGGTGAATCGGTTCCCCTGATGGCAACCGGCAGTCAATGGACTCGTAGCAAGGTGCTGAAGGCAGTGAAATATGGGGTCTGTGATATTTTAGTTACCCCGGCGAGCGAAGAAGAGGTGCTGGAGAAAGTTGAAGCCCATTTCAAAGGGGCGCAGAGTATTGCTGTTTAAGGAAGAGTGAGGTCTGTCAGAAAAGCAGTTCCGACAGAGAGTCATCCTCTTCTTTTTTGCGTTTTATTTTCTCGATCAGAGTCGTTCTTTTCAAGTTAAGAAGTTTGGCCGCTTCACGCTTGTTGCCGCCGGTCAGAGTCAGGGCATGGAGAATCAGTTTGCTCTCAAAACGGCTCACGGCGGAGTTGAAGTCGATTCCCTCGCTGTTGAAAGCTACCGGCTCATCCGAAAAATCGATCACATTCTCTTGCGGGTTTTCTTCTCTACCCTGTTGATACTTTTCCGGTAAATCCTCCAAGCTTACACTGTTTCCCGCACAGAAAATAGCCATTCTCTGTACCAAATTTTCCAGCTCCCGCACATTGCCCGGCCATGGGTAGCTCAGGAGCGCCTGGATAGCGCCAGGTGTAAAACTTTTCAACCCCTGCTTTTTATTGCGGTTGGCGATGGCGATAAAACGCTCGATGAGCAGCGGTACGTCTTCTTTGCGGTCCCGCAGTGGGGGAATGGTGATGGGAACCACATTCAGTCGGTAATAGAGATCCTCGCGGAACAAGCCCTCTTCAACGGCTTTTTCCAGATCGCGGTGGGTTGCAGCCACGATGCGCACATCGACCGGAACCGGCTTGACTCCGCCGACCGGTTCAAATTCTTTTTCCTGAATAACCCGCAGCAACTTTGCCTGCAGCGACGGCTTCATGTCGCCAATTTCGTCCAGAAAAAGGGTGCCGCCGTTGCTGTACTGAATGCGTCCCATTTTCGACTGAGCCGCTCCGGTAAAAGCCCCTTTGACATATCCGAACAGTTCGCTTTCAAGAAGATCTTCCGGTATCGCAGCACAGTTGACAGGGACAAAGTTTTTACCCCGGCGAGGGCCGTGAGCATGAATGGCCCGCGCCACAAGCTCTTTGCCCGTTCCGCTTTCACCCAAAATCAGAACAGAGGTTGTTCCTTCTTTGGCAATTTGCTCAACGCATTTGAACAATCGCTGCATTTTGGGTGAATTGCCGATAATGCCATGAAAACCTTCGGTCTTGCGAATCTTGCTTCCCTGCTGTTCGCCGTCGGTCAACAGTTCGTAATGGGTGAGTGCTCTTGATGTTGCGATGACGGCCTCTTCAGGATTGTATGGAGTGTTGATACAGAAAAAGGCTCCCGCCTTGAGCGCTTCAACCTGAGCCGCGCGATTTTCAGCAGGAACTCCAGCCAAAACCACAACCTGGGGATTGGCGGTATGGATTTTTTTCAACAGCTCGATGCCCTTTTTCTGAGGAAGAAAAAGATCTGTAAAAAGAATGCTGATTTCTTCGTTCTGGGCAATTTCAAGGGCTTGCTCCGGAGTCTTTGCTTCCAATACCAGGCAGTCGTTCCTGTCACGCAACAGGACAGCAAGATCTTCACGTTTAGAGCTGTCGTCGCTTACCAGGAGAATGCTTCTTAGAGAGTCTTGCATCTTGATCTTATCCGTTGGATGAGGAGATGTCTGTTGAAATGTCAGGTAAGCCCTCGTGAAAACTGGTTGTGCAAAAGAACAATTAAATTACTATAACACTTAATTGGCAACAGGGGACTATCCTAACAAAAGTTGCACGTTGAAAAAAGACATTTCTCCACCAAAGCACTCGAAATTGTTCAGAAGAAGCCTCCTGCTGTCTACAGAGCTTTTTCGATTAAAAATTTAAATTTTGTTTGGATCCCATAAGACCTGGAGACAAGCCTGGGGGCTGAACAGGTAGAACGGAGGGAAAGGACGGGTTTTTTAGAATTTACCTAGCCAAAAGAGTACCTGGCGGCTTTCCGCAGGGCGGCTATCGAACGTCGAAATGCCTGAGGAAAGCTGGATCTTTTTGAGGTAGGGGACTGAGAATAGTGCATTGCTGCAGTCATGTCTCCGATAGGAGAAGCCGGGAATATCTCGGTACGGTTGCGCCCCTTTTCCTTGGCTCTGTACAGGGCAAGATCGGCATGCTCCAGTAATTGTGAAGAACCGTAACGGCAGTTCATGGTGGTGGACGCAAGGCCGATACTCACAGTCAGGGGGAAACCGAAGTCATGCCTGGATACAGTTTTCCGCAAGCGTTCGGCGGCCAAAAATGCTTGCGTAGAATCGCATTCCGGTAAAATAACGGCAAATTCCTCGCCTCCATAACGGCATACGATATCCGATTTTCGGCCCGTGTTCTTTAATAGCTCGGCAAAGCTTTGCAGCGCCTGATCTCCAGCCAGATGGCCATGGGTGTCGTTGATAGTTTTAAAGTGATCAAGGTCTGCAAGAAGCAGGGTCAAAGGTCTGCCGGTTCGATGGGTGAGAAGTATTTTTTGTTCCAGGTCAGCATCGAAATAGCTGCGGTTGAAAACTCCGGTTAGGCCATCTGTTATTGCTTTTCTTGCCAGATCCGCCTTGGACCGCCGTAAAAGTTCAATGCGGTGTTTATTGTTAAGGTGCCAGCCAATTTGCACGGCAGCTTCCCGACATGTTAGATCGAGCGAAAGGCAGTCACTGGCACCCAGCTCCAGGGCTTTAATACGGTTTTTGTGCAGGTTGGTTTGGGCAAAAAGGAGCAGGGGAATGTCGCGCCATTCGTCTCGTTCTTGTAGTTTGCGCAATAATAGGGAGAGTTCGAATGTTTTGTTCGGGTAGGGGCAGCAGACGACATCTATACGCTGTTCCAACGCTTCAGTTGCCTGTTGTTTGGTCCCACAATGTACGAGGTTTTGGAAAAGTCCGGTAGCCATAACAGTATCTGCAATTTTACTTGCCTCACTGTCCGACGGACTAAAAATCATGGCAACATTTTTCATTAATACAAGCCTCATTGCGAAAGCATGCGGAAGTAATTAAGCGGCTGCTGTGCCTTTCTCGACTATTATATTCAGCAAGGACGGTGCCAACTGAAGTTAAACGGTTTGAAGCCCGTGTGTGTTGGCAGAAAAGCCATTAAAAAACAACACCCTATCGCCTTCCATGTTTTTTGATTGGCTTTAAAGACTTAAAGGTGAGAGGGGCCAAAATATTGACCGCGGATGTGCGTATGACTGTTTTTGGCGTTTTTTTAGGGTGGTTTGTGGGCAACAGGTCAAAGATATGACTGGTCTGTGCCCGGGGTAAAAGGGGGATTAAGCGTGGAAGTCGATACGGGTCGGAGGGGAAAAGGTCTCGCTGCCGTTCAACGAATCGCTGCTGCCATAGGTGGCGCGGACTAAATATCTGGTAGCGGGAGATTCTTCCTGGAGCTGTTGCGGGGGTGAACTGGCCCCTGTTGGGGTGTAGGGGAGGGCCAATTGCGGGGAGGGGTGGTCAGCTGCATAGCTAGCAGAGGTTGGGACGCTTGTTGCCTTCTTTTGTGAGTCCTGTGCAAGGGAAATAGATTCACTGGACAGGGTAAGGCGGTCGTCCCCCTGTAACCCTGCGGTTTTTTCTCGGTTGGCGCCCTGTTCCCCTGTTGTTGTCCGAGAACGGCTTGAACCACCCTGCTGCAGTCTTTGTACCTGGGCTAACTCTCGGGGAGCGAACAGTCCCGAGATCAGATTTCCCAGATCTTTTGCGATGTTCATTGAGCCAAGCTCCGGTTAAAAATCTGCTGTCTATGCAGAAACTATATCACAATGCCTGATCTGAAAAACACTTTAAGCTTCGTAGTGAATCGGTTAGATGCTAAGGCTGCAAACAGGCCTCTTTCATTATCTGAGCGGTAAAGAGGTAAATATCACAATCCTCAGCCTGCCATGCATCTTTATCCAGTCCGGCTTTGTGGCAGGTGTGTTGCAAAAAGCTTTCACGGTCCCATTGATGTTCAACGGCAACCTGGGGCAGCAGAACCCCTCTTTGTCCTTCTTTTTCAAGGTAGATGCCGTGCAGTCCGACGATGATATCGGTCGGTTCATTTGTTTTGCGCAGTGGGGAGAGGACCGAAATCTCAATAGAAAAATTGTCGAGATCTTCAACCCGCATGGGATAAAAGCGGGGATCTTCCGTTGCGGCGGCGACGGCCATGATGGCCACCTCCTGGCAAAGCGGTCTGTTCGAGGTGAAAGTGCCGAGACAGCCTCGCAATTGGCCTTCTTGAGACAAGGTTACAAAACAACCCCTTTGCTGGTTAAGCGCGTCCTCTTTGCACTCCGGTTCAATCAACGTACCTGTGCTCAAGTGGCTGGTAATGGCTTCGCGGGCTATGCTGAGGAGTGTGATCTGTTCCTGTTTGGTTAATGCTGTCCCCATGAGGCATTCCATTCGAGATTTTGAGTCTTTTGGCAAAGGAATCAGACGGCCCCAAAAGAAAACCGGCCGGTTCAAAAAGAGACCGGCCGGCTGAAGAATGCGGTTAGTCCCGATTCTTTTCGTATCGCTTCCTCTCGTTGGCGTCAAGATATTTTTTCCGCAGTCGAATAGAAGTTGGTGTGATTTCAACCAGTTCATCTTCGTCGATGTACTCCAGGGCTTGCTCAAGGCTGAGAGTGCGCGGGGGGGTAATGCGGATGGCATCGTCACTGCCAGAGGCGCGGACGTTGGTCAATTTTTTGCCTTTGCAGGCGTTGACCACCAGGTCGTTTTGTTTGGCATTTTCACCGATGATCATTCCTTCGTAGACCTTTACCCCAGCATTGACGAAGAGGATGCCGCGCTCCTGCAGGCTGAACAGGGAATAGGCAACCGTTTCGCCACTTTCCATAGCGAGCAGGACGCCGTTCTTGCGGCCGGGAATGGCGCCTTTGTAGGGACCGTATTCATGAAAGGTGTGATTCATGACACCGGTACCGCGGGTGTCTGTAAGGAATTCGGTGCGGAAACCGATCAGCCCGCGGGCCGGAATGATAAATTCCAGACGATTGACGCCGTCCATGGGGTGCATGGCCACCATCTCGGCCTTTCGCGTACCAAGTTTCTCGATGACGGTTCCCTGGTGTTCCTCAGGGACGTCAATGGTCAGAAATTCCATCGGCTCGCAGCTGACACCATCGATATCCCGCAAAATGACTTCCGGTTTGGAGACCGCCAGTTCGAAACCTTCCCGGCGCATATTCTCAATCAGGATCGAAAGATGCAATTCGCCGCGTCCGGAAACCTTGAAGGTGTCAGTGTTGTCCGTATCTTCAACCCGCAAGGAAACGTTGGTGCGTAACTCCTTTTGCAATCGTTCTCGAATGACCCGCGAGGTGACGTATTTGCCTTCCTGGCCAGCAAAGGGGGAGCTGTTGACCATGAAATTCATGGACAGCGTCGGTTCGTCGATAGCCACATAGGGCAGGGCGACCGGATGCTCGGCATCGGCAAAGGTTTCGCTGATGCCAATATCTTCAAATCCTGCAATGCTGATGATATCGCCGGCGACAGCTTCCTGGATCTCAACCTGTTGCAGGCCATCGAAGCCGATCAGCTTGGAAATTCGTCCTTTGGTTACCTGGCCATCCTTTTTAACAACCGCGATGTTTTGCCCGGCGCTGACCCGGCCGTTGGAGATTTTGCCGGTGGCGATGCGGCCGAGATAATCGTTGTAGGCGATACTGGTCACCAGCATCTGGAAGGGGGCCTCCGGGTCGACCTGGGGAGGAGAAACCTCGTTGCCGATAAGCTGGAACAGGGCATCGAGATTGTCCGATGGCGTCTTGGGGTCCAGGGTTGCGTGGCCGGCCTTGGCATTGGTGTAAACAATGGGGAAATCGAGTTGCTGTTCGTCGGCGTTGAGTTCGCAGAACAGGTCGAAAACCATATCGACCACCTGTTCCGGGCGAGCTCCGGGACGGTCGATTTTGTTAATGACCACAATGGGGTGGTGTCCCAGATCAAGGGATTTTTTCAGTACGAAACGGGTTTGCGGCATGGGACCGTCAAAGGCGTCCACCAGCAGCAGTACCGAGTCGACCATTTTCAGGACACGTTCCACTTCGCCGCCGAAATCAGCGTGGCCGGGTGTGTCAACAACGTTGATTTTCAGGTCGCCATAAGTAATGGAAAGGTTTTTGGATAGAATGGTAATGCCCCGCTCTTTTTCGAGGTCATTGCTATCCATGATGCGATCGGTAATGGTCTGATTGTCGCGAAAGATCCCAGATTGTCTAAGCATGGCGTCGACCAGGGTAGTCTTACCATGGTCGACGTGGGCGATAATGGCAATGTTGCGAATGTTCTGCTGCATAATGAGGGGTGCTTCTCCTGTCAAAATTTATGGTCCGATTGTTCTAATCCAAAACCCACCAATCTTATATGAAACAATTATTAATAGCCAGAGAAAACTTTTGTATAAAGCATCTTGCGATATTGAACGGGGAGTCTTAAGATGACTTCGATACATTAAGAATTTTAACTGTATGGTAGGGGTAGTTGTTTTTGCCAGCTGCAGGAGGATTCATGGTGTCTGTTCTTAAGTTTCGAATTGCAGGACTGTTTTTGCTGCTGGGATTCTTGGGTGGTTGTGCTGCGAATCCGGTTACGGGGCGGCAGGAGCTGGCCTTGTTTCAAGTGTCGACCAGCGAAGAAGTCAGCATCGGCCAGCAGGCATTTCCCAGGGCATTGCAGCAGATGGGGGGGCTGTATGGTGATCCGCAGCTGAGCGAGTATGTCCATAAGGTCGGGATGAAGATGGCCCAAACCAGCCAGCGTCCCGATTTGCCCTATCAGTTCAAGGTGGTAAACGACTCGTCACCAAACGCCTTTGCCTTGCCGGGAGGCTTTATCGCCATCTCGCGTGGCTTGTTGGCCGCCCTCGAAAATGAAGCCCAGCTGGCCGCGGTGCTCGGGCATGAGTTGGGCCATGTTGCCGCCCGCCATTCGGTGCAGGCCATGCAGAGAGGTTCTTTGCTCGATCTCGGTGTGGCCGTGTTGGGTGGTGTTGCGGGACAGGGCAGCTATGGTGTGGCGGCCCAGCAAGCGGGGCAGCTGGCGGCGGGTCTGCTGGAAAATACCTACAGCCGCGAGCAGGAGCGTGAATCCGATCGCCTTGGCATCGATTATCTGGTTCTGGCGGGTTATGACCCTCAGGGGGCGGTGCAGCTTCAGGAGTACTTTTACCGTAAGGTTGAGCAGGGCGCCGAACCCAGATGGGTGGCGGGGATATTCCGAACCCATCCTTTTTCCAAGGAGCGGATGCTGGATCTTCAGCACTACGTTGCCGAGCGCTATGCGTCGACTATGGGCAATCCGGATTATGTGCTCAATCAACGGGCTTTTGCCCGTTCTGTCGCCGGTCTGAGACGTACACAGCAGGGATATGCCATATACGATCAGGCGCAAAAGCTTGAAGAGCAGGGCCAGCTCCCCAGGGCTATTGCCGCTTACTTGCAGGCGGCCACGCTGGCTCCCGATCAGGCGCTTATTTTAACCGCGTTGGGTACCGCTTATCTGAAGGCTGATGATCTTACCGCTGGCCAGCAGCATTTAAGCCGGGCGGTACAAATTGACGGAGAGTACTATCGGTCCCGTCTGGGGCTGGGGTATCTGCTGCTGGAGCAGGAGGATTATCCATTGGCGGTGCGGGAGCTTGAGGCCAGTATGTCGCTCTTGCCGACTTTGCAGGGGGCTTATCTTCTGGCGAGCGCCTATGAGGGCAATCGGCAGATTGGTCAGGCCGTAGAAATGTACCGGGCCGTGGTCAAGGCGGCCCCCGGCAGTCGCTTGGGGAACGCTGCTGCTGAGCGCCTGAAGGAATTGGACCGTCCATGAGCCGCTGGGATAAAATATTAAAAAGGAACGAGCGCATTGCCTGGCAGGGCCGTCCGGCCCCTCGCGCTTATACCTTTCGCAACTGGCGCTGGTCTTTGATGGCTGCAGGCGGGCTTGGTCTGCTGCTGTTTTTTTGGCTGGGCGGCGGTTCTTTGCCGGTGGATGATGCGGTCGTCTATTGGTGGACCTGGACTGGCCTGACAGTGGGGTTCTGGTTTTGTGTCGGCCACATCCTCTGGGCTCGCATGGAATGGGAACATGTTTTTTATATGATGACTGACCAACGCCTGGTCGCTGTTTCCGGCATCCTGGGCAAGCGCCGGCAGGTTTTCCCTCTGAAGCAAATACGAAATGTTGAACAGCAGAGGCTGGGCAAGGCGTTGGCGACAATCAGGGTTCTCGGTGGTGGCCGGAGCATGGCTCTGCATTGTCTTGAGTATCCTCACCTGCTTTTGCAGTTGCTTTCTTCTCATGTCGAACCGGATATCGTAAACGCGGGCGATATTGTCAGGCCTGCGGAAGATGTTTGACTTTTCCTCTCTCGATTCGCTACAATTCCTGATTAACCTGCCGTGGCAAAAGCCATTGTGTGGTCTGCCTCTAAAGCCCCTTTCTATCTCGTAAATTAATAAATTGGCCTCCCGTGTTCGTGTTTCAGCGCATCCGGCCTTTTTGCCTATTTAAGTGGTGGTATACAACGAATGACGGAAAAATATTTTTATCTGGAAACCTTCGGCTGTCAGATGAACGTGGTCGACTCGGAACAGATGGTGGAAATTCTGCATGGACTTGGTTATGGACAGACCGACGCCGCAGAAAAGGCCGATCTGATTCTGCTGAATACCTGCTCCATACGGGCAAAGGCTGAACGCAAAGTTTATGGCCACCTGGGCAGCTTTAAGCCACTGAAAGAACGGAACCCGAATCTTATTTTAGCGGTGGGGGGTTGTGTGGCTCAGCACGAAGGGGAGCGCATGCTCAAGAAGGTTCCCTATCTCGATTTCGTGTTCGGTACCCACAACGTTCATCGCCTGGCTGAACTGGTGCAGAATGCCGAAGCCAAACTGGGTCGGGGCCTGCTGGTCGATTTTCTTGACGAGGAACAGCGCCGGCAGCTTTTCCCGGCCCGGCGGCCGAGTCAGGAGATCAGCCGTTTCGTAACGATTGTGCAGGGGTGTGATAATTTTTGCGCCTACTGCATTGTGCCTTATGTGCGGGGGCGGGAAGTCAGTCGGCCCAGCGCTGAGGTGCTGGATGAAGTACGCTCCCTCATTGACCAGGGGACGGTGGAAATCACCTTGGTGGGTCAGAACGTAAATTCCTTCGGGGTTAAAGAAGGGGAGGAAATCTCCTTTGCCGAGCTGTTGCGACAGGTCCATGACCTGCCAGGCTTGCAGCGACTGCGTTTTATCACTTCCCATCCCAAGGACCTTTCCGACGACCTTATTGACTGCTTCGGAAGTCTCGACAAGTTGTGCAAGCACCTGCATCTGCCGGTTCAGGCCGGTTCGGACCGTATTCTGGAAGCCATGGGACGCGGATATAGCCGCGACCAATATCTGGCCAAGGTGGAACAGCTGCGCCGGGTCTGTCCGGATATTCGCCTGAGTTCGGATGTGATCGTTGGTTTCCCCGGAGAGGATGAAGCCGACTTCGAACAGACTCTTGACCTGCTGGAGCAGGCGCAGTTCGCTGAAATCTTTTCCTTTATCTTTTCCCCGCGGGAAGGTACCGCCGCCGCAGAATTATCGGATGATACGCCGGCGGAGGTTAAACAAGAGCGTTTTGACCGCATGCTCGCTTTGCAGGAAGAGATCACCCGTCGTTTCCATGAAGCAGATGTCGGTAAGGTATTGCCGGTGCTGGTCGAGGGCGAAAGCCGTCATGGGGGCGGTCAGCTGTTCGGCCGTACCAACTGGAACCGGATTGTTAATTTTAAAGGAGATGCCAGCCTGGTCGGCCGTATCGTGCCGATACGTCTGATCGAGGCCCAGCGCAACTCTCACATCGGTGTTCTCGAGAGTGAGCAAAGTGCTGCGAGTTAGGCCAGGAGGCTGTCGGGTTATGGACGGTCCGACAGCCTCCTCGGTGGTTTACAACCTGTAACCTTCAACCCAGGGTTTCCTTATGATCGACTTGCATACTCATACGATTTTCAGCGATGGTGAATTGATCCCTGCCGAGCTTACCCGCCGTGCAGCGGTGGCCGGTTATCGGGCCATCGGCCTGACCGATCATGGTGATCGCTCCAATATGGACTTGATTATTCCTCGCCTGGTGAGGGTGGCTGATGATTTAGGGCGCGCCTGGGGGTTGACGGTAGTGCCTGGTATCGAACTCACTCACATTCCCCCCGCAGACATTGCTGCTGCCGCCAGCGAAGCACGTTCTCTAGGGGCCAAGGTGGTGCTCTGTCACGGTGAAACTCTCAGCGAGCCTGTGGCCGAGGGTACCAACCGGGCAGCATTGGAGGCCGATATCGATATCCTGGCTCATCCAGGATTGATTACCGAAGAGGAAACTCGACTCGCTGCCGAAAGAGGCATCTGTCTGGAGCTGACGACCCGGCGCGGTCATTCGCTGAGCAACGGCCATGTTGCCCGCCTGGCTCTGGCCTGCGGTGCGCCTCTGGTAATCAACACGGATAGCCACTCTCCCGGCGACCTGACTCCTCTGAGCCAGGCCCGGCGTATCGCCCTGGGGGCGGGCTTGACCGAAGCTCAGTTCGAGGATTTGCGAAAGAATGCGGAAACCCTTCTGCAACGGCTGATCGCCTGATAGGGCTTCTGTTGCATCATCCCCGGCCGGATTTATGCCGATTGCCGACCGATTATGCGATAACTGCAGGCGATCGACAACAGTCGCTCGCCTCTTCCATATGAAGGAACATCTGCCATGAATGAACAGGATTTCGCTTTTTTAAAAGAGCTGGTTGAAACGCCGAGCCCCTCCGGTTTTGAACAGCCTGCGCAACGCCTTTGCCGTCGCGAGATGGGCACTGTGACCGATGAGGTGCGTACCGATGTAATGGGCAACGTCATCGCCCGTTTGCCCGGCCCGGCGGGCGCCCCGCGAGTCATGCTCGCCGGCCATTGCGACGAGATCGGGTTCATGGTGCGTTACATCGATGAAAATGGATTTCTCTATTTTGCTCCCATCGGTGGTATCGATGCTCACTTGGTCCCCGGTCAGCGGGTCACTATCCACGGTGCTGGCGGACCGGTCCTGGGGGTGGTCGGTAAAAAGCCGATTCATTTGATGGAAGCCAAGGACAGGGAAACAGTGGTCAAGCTCAACCAGCAGTTCATCGACATCGGTTGCGCCAGTGCCGAAGAAGCTAAAAAGCTGGTCGCTGTCGGTGACCCCGCGACCTTTGCCGTGGGTGTCGAGCGATTGCAGGGGGATCTGGTCGCCTCAAGGGCTTTTGACGACAAGATGGGCGCCTTTATCGTCTGTCAGGTTCTCAAGGAGGTGAAGCGGCAGGGTTCCGTACCCGTGGATTTGCATGGGGTAACCACTGTGCAAGAGGAAGTCGGCCTGCGCGGGGCGACCACCAGTGCCTTCGGTGTCGATCCCGATGTGGGCATCGCCATCGATGTCGGTTTTGCCACCGACTTTCCCGGTGTCGAAAAAAAGGATATTGGCGAATTTATTGTGGGGCAGGGGCCGATCATCTCCCGGGGTGCGAATATCAACCCGGCCCTGTTCGATCTGCTGCTGGCCACTGCCCGGGAAGAGCAAATTCCTTACCAGTTGATGGGAGCGCCACGGGGGACCGGCACCGACGCCAACGTTATCCAGTTGAATCGGGCCGGGGTCGCCGCCGCTCTGATTCAGGTACCCTTGCGTTACATGCATTCGCCGGTGGAGGTGTTGTCTCTGGCTGATATCGACTATACGATACGCCTGCTGACGGCCTTGATGCCGCGAATCGCCGAAGCCAAAGGCTTTATCCCAAACTAATATTCGGGACACAAATTCAGGGTCTGGTTGACCCGCTTTTTGGCTTGACGCTATCGGTCCATTTTTTTAATATGCTCGACTAACTTTTTACCCCTATAGAGGAGATGGCAATGCAGGATTACGGTGATATTCAAGAAGGTTTGACATTCGACGATGTCTTGCTCGTGCCTGCTCATTCGACGGTATTGCCCAAAGAGGTTGACCTTACCACCCAGTTGACCGCCCAAATTCAACTCAACGTACCGCTGTTGTCGGCGGCTATGGATACGGTAACCGAAGCCCGCGCCGCTATCGGCATGGCCCGTGAGGGGGGGCTGGGCATTGTACACAAAAACATGTCCCCGACGGAGCAGGCCATTGAGGTCGACCAGGTCAAAAAGTCGGAAAGCGGGATGATTGTAGATCCCATCACGATGCGTCCCGAACAGAAGATCTTCGAAGCGCTGGAGTTGATGGAAAAGTATCGTATCTCCGGGGTGCCTATCACCAAGGATGGCAAACTGGTCGGTATCCTGACCAATCGTGATCTGCGTTTCGAGACTCAGCTCGAGCAGCCCATCGCCAATGTCATGACCAAAGAGAACCTGGTCACCGTGCCGCCGGGAACCACTCTGGAAGAGGCCAAATACCATCTGCACAAGCATCGCATCGAGAAGCTGTTGGTGGTTGATGACAACTATTCCCTGCAGGGGTTGATTACCATCAAGGATATTGAAAAAGTCCGTAAATATCCGCTGGCCTGTAAAGACGACCTGGGCCGGCTCAGGGTCGGTGCCGCAATTGGCGTCGGCGATGACCGGGAAGAGCGTCTTGAGGCTCTGGTGAAGGCCGGTGTCGATGTGGTTGTACTTGACACCGCCCATGGCCATTCCAAATCGGTTCTCGACGCTGTTGTCGATATTCGCCGTTCTTACCCTGATCTGCAATTGATCGCCGGGAATATCGCTACCGCCGAAGCAGCACAGGCGCTGATCAAAGCCGGGGTCGATGCGGTCAAGGTCGGCATCGGACCTGGTTCAATCTGTACTACCCGCGTGGTGGCCGGGGTAGGTGTGCCGCAGATTTCCGCGATCATGGATGTGGCTCGTGTGACCCGCAAGGCCAACATTCCCCTTATCGCCGATGGGGGCATCAAATATTCCGGCGAGTTGCCCAAGGCGATTGCCGCCGGCGCCGATGTCATTATGATCGGCTCGCTGTTTGCCGGCACCGAAGAATCGCCGGGAGAAACGATCCTCTACCAGGGCCGTACCTATAAGTCTTATCGAGGCATGGGCAGCCTCGGTGCCATGAAGCAGGGCAGCAAAGACCGATATTTCCAGGGCGACGTCACCAAGGAGGTCAAACTGGTGCCTGAAGGCATCGAAGGCCGGGTACCGTTCCGTGGCAGTCTTTCGGACAATGTTCATCAGTTGCTGGGCGGTTTGAGAGCCGGCATGGGTTACGTCGGTTGCGCCAATCTGCGTGAACTGCAGACCAACGCCCGTTTTGTGCGTATTACCAACGCGGGTCTGCGCGAGTCCCACGTCCACGACGTCAATATTACTCATGAGGCGCCCAATTACCGTCTCGAACGCAACTAAATGGCGGCGTCGCAAAAAGTCCGTTCTACTGCGTTACGGCGTTTTTTCAGGACCTCGACANNTCGACATACTGATGTATGCCTTCGGCCCTGAAAAAACACCAAGCCTTGTAGAACGAAATTTTTGCTTAGCCATTTGGCTTGGCTATTAGTTTAGCCATTACTTTTTTCGAGATAATTATAGATAGGATGCCCATCTGAGGCTCTAAAAGCCATACCTGCTGCCAGACGGAGAGCGCATGTCCCAGGATATCCATAGCGAAAAGATACTCATCCTCGATTTCGGTTCCCAGTACACTCAGCTGATTGCCCGCCGCGTGCGCGAAGCTCATGTTTACTGCGAACTGCATCCCTATGACATGGCTCTGGACGAGATCAAGGCCTTTGACCCCAAGGGTATTATTCTCTCCGGTGGTCCCAAGTCTGTTTACGATGAAGGGGCTCCTGCTATTGCAGAAGAGCTTTTCGAACTCGGTGTACCGGTGCTCGGCATCTGTTACGGCATGCAGCTGATGAGTTGCCACTTTGGCGGTGAGGTCGTGCCTGCGGGTAAGCGCGAATACGGCCATGCCGAACTACAGGCTCAGGGCACTCCCGGTCCCTTGTTCGACGGTTTTTTCGTTGAAGGCAAGAGTCCGGTGTGGATGAGTCACGGCGATCATGTTGAGAAGGTTCCTGGCAACTTTGAAGTGGTGGCCGGTACTGCTAATGCGCCGGTTTGCGCCATTCAAAATGTGGCCCGCAACCTGTATGGCGTGCAGTTCCATCCCGAGGTGAATCATACTCCCCGCGGCGAATTGTTTATCGACCGGTTCGTACGGCAAATCTGCGGCTGCGGCGGGAAGTGGACCCCGGGCCAGATTATCGAGGATGCCGTGGTTCGCATTCGCCAGCAGGTCGGCACCGACAAGGTGATCCTCGGCCTGTCCGGCGGGGTCGATTCGTCGGTAGCCGCAACCCTTATCCATCGGGCGATCGGCGATCAGCTTATTTGCGTTTTTGTCGATAACGGACTGCTGCGTCTGGGTGAAGGCGATCAGGTTATGGACACCTTCGCCAAAAATATGGGAGTCAACGTCATTCGGGTCGATGCCGAACAGCGTTTTCTCGATGGTCTGGCCGGAGTCAGCGACCCGGAAAAAAAGCGCAAGATTATCGGTGGTTTGTTTGTCGACATCTTCGAGGAAGAGGCGGCCAAGCTCAGCGACGCCAAGTGGTTGGCTCAGGGTACGATTTATCCTGATGTCATCGAATCTGCCGGAGCCAAGACCGGCAAGGCCCACAATATCAAAAGCCACCATAACGTCGGTGGCCTGCCCGATTACATGAAGCTGGATCTGCTTGAGCCCCTGCGTGAACTGTTCAAGGACGAGGTTCGGGCCATCGGTGAAGAAATGGGCCTGCCCCATGCCATGGTCTGGCGCCATCCCTTCCCCGGGCCTGGTTTAGGAGTCCGCATTCTGGGCGAGGTTAAAAAGGAATACGCCGATATTCTGCGCCAGGCCGACGCCATCTATATCGAAGAGCTTTACCGCACCGGTCATTACGATAAAATCAGCCAGGCCTTCGCGGTCTTTTTGCCGGTTAAAAGCGTTGGGGTTATGGGCGATGGCCGGACTTACGAATATGTCATTGCCCTGCGGGCGGTGGAGACCAAAGATTTTATGACGGCCGGCTGGTATCCTTTGCCCTATGCCGACCTGGCCCATATCAGCGGTCGCATTATCAACGAGGTCAAGGGGGTCAACCGGGTAACGTACGATATCTCCAGCAAACCGCCGGCGACCATCGAGTGGGAATAATTGCCGGTGGCTTCCGGCACAGATAGAGGCCGCAAGCGGCCGGGAAAACCTGCCAGAAAATATAGCCAGGCGGCCCGGCTGCACGATCTCATTCGATTGCTGGAAGCCCGGCATGGAGCCACCGTAGCGGAATTGGCCGAGGAATGCGAGGTTACCCGGCGTACCGTTTACCGCGATCTGCAGGCTATTGAAGAGGCCGGCTATCCCCTGACCAAGGAAGCCGGCGGCGATGGCAGTATTCTCTATTCCTTCCTCACCGGTTTCAGTAAAATTCCTCCCATTACTTTTTCACTGCCTGAGCTGATGACTTTGTTCCTCTGCCGTGGACAGTTGGCCTTTTTACAAGGCACTCCCTTTCAGGATGACCTTGATGCTGTTTTTGGCCGAATTCGCGCCAGCCTGCCCCCCCGTAGCGTGGCCCACCTCGAGCGCCTTGCAGAGGCCGTAACTCCCCGCTTTCAAGGCCTGCGAGACTACACTTGCAAGCGCGAGGTCCTGGATGGTCTGCGGCGGGCCCTGCTTTTCCAATTGCGCTGTACGATTCGTTATGCTCCTGCCCAACGCAAGGCCGCAGATTATCCCTTCGATCCCTACACCTTGTTGTTTTACAAGGACTCTCTCTACCTGGGCGGTTACGCCCATAATCGGCAAGACCTGCGGCTGTTTCTGGTTGACCGGATTGAGACGGTTCTTGTCGGTGAAGAACGTTTTGATCTGCCGGAAGATTTTTCTATCGATCAGCTGACCGGGGACGCTTTTGGGCTGGTAGCCGACGAACCGCGGTCGATTCGGGTGAAATTTGCCGCCGCGGTGGCCCACCTGGTTCGCGAACGGATCTGGCACGGAAGTCAAGAAATACAGGAACAGGCCGATGGTTCCTTGATTCTGACTTTCCATGCGGGTGGGGAAAAGGAAATTCTTGCCTGGCTTTATTCATTTTTACCGCATGTTGAAGTTCTGGAGCCGGTTTCTTTGCGGGAAAATTTTCTTCGTGGCTTGCGGCAGGCGCTGGAAATTGGAAGCGCTGTTGAATAACTGCTTGTGACATATTCTGTCACGGCTTTGCTCTAGACTCCTTTCTGAAGCTAATCTCTCAGCAAAGGAGCTCATCATGATTGTCTTGTGTTTAGAGCAGGAAGTGGCTGCCAGTCCTTATTTTGTAGTCCATCACCAGGAAGAAAGTTTTTCCGGATCAGGTACCCGGATTGTTTCCGGTACTTTAGGGGATGGGTGGTACGAAGGAGAGGTTGCGGTGGAAATCGGGGATCAGCAAGGGGTCACTTTTGCTGACGAATGGTTCGATCGCAACGGGTTGCAGGCATTTTTCGATCGAGTCGGGCGCGACCAGATTTGTACGGCTCTTTTTCAGGCCTTGGACTTTACGGAAAGAGATTGTTTTGTCGACAGCGAAGTGGAACCAGAACGTCCAGTTTCTCATTATGTTTCAAGTGACGGTCACGGCCTGATCGGGTCCGGTGTGCCATGTTGGGCCGATGCCGCCTGATGCCACTGCCGAATTGAGCTGGTAATCATTGCATTTCCCGTCCGTATGCAGGTAGAATAACGCGATTTCAACGGAAAGGGATATGAGCTATGAGAACGGTGGTGTTAGCGTCGACCAGCCCCTATCGTCTACAGTTGTTGCGACAGTTGGGCATTCCCTTTCATGTGGCGCCGCCCCTGTATGAAGAACAGATCGATCAACAGGTGGCTCCGGAATTGCTGGTTAAGCATCTGGCTGCCCATAAAGCCAAAAGCCTGGCCGAAAAGTACCCTGATGCACTTATTATTGGCGCTGACCAAATGTTTGCCGATCCTCGCGGATATATCCACGGCAAGCCTGGAGGCTTGCCGCAAGCGGCTGCCCAACTGCGGGAAATGGTTGGCAAGACGCATACCTTTTATACCGGAATCAGTGTCTATGATGCCGCCAGTGGCGAGGGATTGACCGACTACGATACTTATTCGGTAACCTTGCGCAAGCTTTCCTCTGAACAGATCCACGCCTACCTTGAAAAAGAACAACCCTTTGACTGTGCCGGTTCCTTTAAGGTCGAAGGACTCGGCATCAGCCTTATGGAGCGGATGGCAGGGGATGATTATACAACTTTGATCGGTTTGCCGTTGATTAAAACTGTTGATTTTCTTGCTCATTTTGGTGTCCGGGTTCTTGTTTGATAATTTGTCAAATTGCGGTTGAAAAAGGCCGCAATATTAGGCTTCTGACGGTTGACCCTCCCCTGGGTCGATGGTAAAATCTCCGCCATATTTCAGAGAACCGGTCATCGACACGCCATAGCGTTTACCGATATCGGTTTTTTTATTTAAGCCCGGTTTCTGTCAGGTGGCGATTCCCTGACACCTTGTGCTGGACATATAAATGACCCCTCCCGGTTTCGTACATTTACATCTTCACAGTCAATACAGTCTTCTCGATGGTGCCATTAAAATCGGAGATTTGGTTAAGCGTGCCGTAGCCTGTCAAATGCCCGCGCTGGCCGTGACCGATCACGGCAACATGTTTGGCGCCGTAGAGTTTTACAGCAAGGCCAAAGCTGCGGGCATTAAACCGATTCTCGGTTGCGAAGTCTATGTGGCGCCCGGCTCCCGTTTTGATAAAACCAATGCGCGAGGTTCGTCGGAAGCATCCCACCACTTCATGCTGTTGTGTCAGAACCTGACCGGTTACCGCAACCTCTGCCATCTTGTTTCCGCCGCTTATCGCGAAGGCTTCTACTACAAACCCCGCATCGACTGGCAACTTCTCGCCGAGCACCATGAAGGCTTGATCGGTATGACTGCCTGTCTCGGCGGAGAGATCCCATCCCTGATCAATCAAGGCAAAATGGCCGAGGCCAAGCGCCGTACCGAGGAGATGGCCCGAATATTCGATGGCGATCGACTCTATCTGGAGTTGCAGGAAAATTTCCTTACCGAACAAGATGTTGCTAATAAGGGGCTTATCGAGCTCTCCAGGGAACTCGGCCTGCCGCTGGTGGCGACCAACGACTGCCATTACCTGACCCGGGAAGATGCCTACGCCCATGAGGTACTGCTGTCCATTCAGACCGGCAAGACCATGGACGACCCCAACCGGATGCGGTTTCCAAACGACGAGTTTTACGTCAAGACTCCGGAAGAAATGGCTGCCCTGTTCAAGGAAGTGCCCGAGGCCCTGAGCAATACCCTGGCCATTGCCGAGCGCTGCAACCTGGAACTCGATTTCAATACCTATCACTTTCCCCAGTACGAAAAGCCTGAGGAAAAGTCCCTCGATGATGTGCTGGCGGAGGATTCCCGCAAGGGCCTAGACGAACGGCTGGTGGAGATCCGCCGTATTCGCCCCGACTTTTCCGCCGAGGAGGAACAGGCCTATCGAGAGCGCCTTGAGACGGAACTGGAATGTATCCGTTCCATGGGTTTTCCCGGTTATTTTCTTATCGTTGCCGATTTTATCAACTGGGCCAAGGACAACAATATCCCGGTCGGTCCCGGTCGCGGCAGCGCCGCCGGCAGTCTGGTAGCTTTCGCCATTCGCATTACCGACATCGACCCCATGCCTTACAACCTGCTTTTCGAGCGGTTCCTGAACCCGGAGCGGGTGTCGATGCCCGATATCGATGTTGACTTTTGCATCTATGGCCGGGAAGAGGTTATCAATTACGTACGGCAGAAATACGGAGAGGCTAACGTCGCCCAGATCATTACCTTTGGTACCATGATGGCAAAAGGGGTGGTGCGGGATGTCGGCCGTGCCCTCAATATGCCCTACGGCGATGTGGACAAGATTGCCAAGTTGGTACCGGCGGTACTCAATATCACTCTCAAGGAGGCCCTGGAACAAGAACCGAAGATAAAAGAGCTGGCGGATAAAGAAACTCAGGTGGCCAAGCTGTTGGAAGTCGCCCTGGCTCTTGAAGGTCTGACGCGCCATGCCTCGACTCATGCCGCCGGGGTGGTAGTCACACCCAACGCCCTGCCCGAATACCTGCCTCTATATACCGATCCTAAATCCGGTGGACAGGTGACCCAGTTCACCATGAAGTTCGTTGAACAGATCGGCCTGGTCAAGTTCGATTTCCTCGGACTTAAAACTCTGACCGTTATCGACAATGCGGTGCGCCTGATTCGTGAGGGACGGAACCCCGATTTCGATTTACAGCTTGTGCGCGACGATGATGAAGAGACCTACCGGTTGCTGTCGTCCGGCAATACCACAGGTGTCTTTCAGCTCGAGTCTTCGGGGATGAAGGAAATGCTGGTCAAGCTTAAACCGAGCTGCTTTGAAGATATTATCGCAGCTTGTGCTCTGTATCGTCCCGGCCCCCTCGGTTCGGGAATGGTCGATGACTTTATCCTGCGAAAGCACGGCAAGAAGGAAATTACGTATGACTTTCCTCAGCTTGAGCCGATCCTGAAAGATACCTACGGGGTTATTGTCTATCAGGAGCAGGTTATGCTTATCGGCCAGGTGCTGGCCAACTACAGCCTCGGCGGCGCCGACCTGCTGCGTCGGGCCATGGGTAAGAAGAAACCCGAGGAGATGGCCAAGCAGAAGGACCTCTTCATGGCCGGCGCCAAGGAGAACAGCCTCGACCTGAAAAAGGCCGAGGCGGTCTTCGACCTGATGGAAAAGTTCGCCGCCTATGGCTTCAATAAGTCACATTCGGCCGCTTACGCGCTGGTGGCCTACCATACCGCTTATCTCAAGACCCACTACCCGGTGGAATTCATGGCCGCCCTGCTCACCGAGGACATGGAGAATACCGACAAGGTTATCAAGAACATCAACGAGGTGCGTTCCATGGGCATCGAGGTATTGCCCCCCGATATCAACGCCTCGAGCCGTTCCTTCACCGTGCACGACAACTCCATCCGCTTCGGACTCGGCGCGGTCAAGGGAGTCGGCGGTGCGGCTGTCGAAGCCATTATGGAGAGCCGCCAGGAAGAGGCCTTCAGTACCTTGAACGACTTTTGCGAGCGGGCCGATTTGCGCAAAGTCAACAAAAAGGTGGTTGAGGCGCTGATCAAATGCGGTGCTTTTGATTCTTTGGGGGGCAAACGCGCCCAGTACCAGGACATATTGGAAGACGCGATGGAGGTCGGCCAGAAGGTCCAGCGGGAACGGGCCGAAGGGCAGGAATCGCTTTTCGGTACAGAAGAACTTGTATCCCACCGTGGTAACGGTTATGGTCAGTTGCCGGATATTGAAGAATGGCCGGAGAAGGTCTTGCTCGGATTTGAAAAGGAAGCGCTCGGTTTTTATATTACAGGCCATCCTCTGGATCGGTACGTCGACACTTTGAAACGTTTTGCCAGTTGCGATACCGCCGGCTTGCCTGAAAGGGCCGACAAGGAGGAGGTTCAGGTTGGAGGCATGGTTGCAGGGCTCAAGGAGTTAATGACCAAAAAAGGCGACCGCATGGCCTTTGTCACCCTTGAGGACTTGAGCGGGTTTGTGGAGATGGTGGTATTCCCTGAGGTCTATCAGGCTTCAGCGGAGCTGCTGCGGGGGGAAGCGCCGTTGCTTGTCTCCGGAACACTTGATGTTGGTGAAGAGACCTGCAAGCTCATGGCCCAAAAAATTGTTGCTTTGCAGGATGTCAATTTACAGCAGACCACCCGGGTTAACTTTCGCCTCAACACCACCGGACTCGACACCGATCAACTGCGGGCGTTACGGGATATTGTTGCCCGGCACCGTGGAAAGTGCCGGGCCCTGGTGCGGTTGCTGATCCCTAACCGGAGCGAGACGCTGCTTAAACTTCCCGATGACTTGCTGGTGGCAGCAAGTGACGAAATAATGGAAGAGGCTGAACGCTTGTTCGGCTATAATGTAGTGACTTTCGAATAGGTTGTGGATCAAATTTTGCTATAAAAGAAGAGGGGGCCGCTGGCCTGTCTTCATTTGTTTGTGAACTTGATGGAAAATTTATATTCTGTATGATTACGGCTGCCCGTTCAACTGTTCCCAAGGCCGTTTGCACCTAGCCTGCTAGGTTTTAAATCTGCCGTCCCGATAACGGGGCAGTCAGGAGATTCTGATGGAATTCTATCTCGATTTTGAAAAACCCCTGGTTGAATTGGAGCGCAAAATCTGTGAATTGCGCGAGTATTCCACCGACCAGGTTAATTTCAACAATGACATTCAGAAACTGGAGAAAAAAGCGGAAAAACTGCGCAAGGAGATTTTTTCCAATCTCAACCGCTGGCAACAAACCCAGTTGGCCCGTCATGTCAATCGACCCTTTACACTTGATTTTGTCGAACACATTTTTACCGACTGGTTCGAGGTTCACGGCGATCGGCTCTATCGTGACGATCCGGCCCTTGTTTGCGGCTTTGCCCGTTTTGACGGCGAGCCCTGCGCCATCATCGGTCACCAGAAGGGCAGGGACACCAAGGAAAAGGTACGACGGAATTTTGCCATGCCCAATCCCGAAGGCTATCGTAAGGCCTTGCGGGTGATGAATATGGCCGAACAGTTCGGTTTACCGATTTTTACCTTTGTCGATACGCCGGGAGCTTTTCCCGGTATAGGTGCCGAAGAGCGTGGGCAGGCCGAGGCCATTGCCCGCAATCTACGTGAGATGGCTGCTCTGAGTGTACCGATCATCGTTACTGTAACCGGTGAAGGCGGATCGGGTGGGGCGCTGGCCATTGCCGTCGGTAATCGGGTGCTGATGATGGAATACTCGGTTTATTCGGTCATTTCGCCGGAAGGATGTGCCGCCATTCTGTGGAAAGATGGCACCAAGGGCGACTTGGCGGCAGAGGCTTTGAAACTGACCGCTAAAGATATCGATAAACTTGGCTGTATTATCGACGATGTAATACCAGAGCCTCTTGGCGGCGCTCACAGCGACCATAAAGCGGCCGCTGAGCAGGTGAAAGCATATCTCAAGAAGCATCTTGATGAACTCAAGCAGCTTTCACCGGAAGAATTGAAAGCACAGCGCTATGAAAAACTGCGTGCTATGAGTTTTATCGAGGAATAAGCTCTTTTTGAAGAGATCCTTGTGAGAAAACAAGCGAATACGGTAGTTGGACTGGGTCAGTGCTCGCTCGATATTCTTGGTAGCCTGGCACAGTATCCCCCTGTAGACAGTAAATGCGATCTCGACAAGGTTCTCATTCAAGGGGGTGGCCCGGTAGCGACTGCCCTGGTGACTCTTGCTCGTCTTGATGTGCCCAGTGTTTTTCTCGGTTTCGTCGGGGATGATGATTTCGGCCAGCGGATCGCCAGCGGTTTAAACGCCGAAGGGGTCGACTGTCGCTATCTTCTGGTCGATTCGGGCGCCAGCAGTCAATTTTCCTTTATTGCCGTTGAACAGAATGGCGGCAGGCGCACGATTTTTTGCCATCGCGGAAGCTGTCGGCCGCTGACCGCGGACGACCTGCCAACGGAACTGATCTGTAACAGCCGTTTGCTGCATCTGGATGGGTCCCATTTAGGGGCGGCCCTGGCTGCCGCTCGGTTGGCAAGGGAACATGGCGTACCTACAATGCTCGATGGCGGGAGTTGGCGGCCGGGAATCGAAAAGTTGTTGCCAATGATCGACCATTTGGTCGTTTCCTCCCGGTTTTCAGAACATTGGGCTCCCGGGAAGCCGGTCCAGGAAGCCCTCCCGTTGTTACTGGCCTACGGGGCGCAGGCGGTGACTGTCACCGATGGTGAAGCGGGAAGCCATACCCAAAGTCGAGACGGCGAGATATTTCATCAGCCTGCCTTTGCAGTGAATTCTGTCGATACCACCGGTTGCGGCGATGTTTTTCACGGCGGCTATCTGTTTGGGTTAATGCAAAACTGGCCTTTGCGCCAAACGGTACGTTTCGCTGCTGCCTGTGCCGCTATCAAGTCGACAGCTCTCGGTGGCCGGACGGCCATTCCAACCCTTGGGGAAGTTGAGACTTTTTTAGCAGCTAAGCAGTTTTAATACCGGTTGTTTCTGTTCGACAACAAGTGCTTATGGAGGTAGGGATCTCATGACCCGGATGCAAACTTTCAAAGCTATAGCCGCTGGCTCCGTTCTGCTGCTATTCACCGCTTGCGGTGGGGGGTACCAGACCCGCGTACTGGACAGCCCCGCCACTGCCGGATTGAAACCCCACCAGAAACCCTACACAGTCAATGGCCAGCGTTACCAGCCTCTTGCCACTCATCACGGCTTCGTTCAGAAAGGTCTTGCAAGCTGGTATGGTCGTAAATTTCACGGCCGCAAAACCAGCAACGGCGAGATCTACAACATGTACGCCATGACCGCGGCGCATAAAACCCTGCCCCTCGGCACCTCTGTCCGAGTGCATAATTTAGCCAATGGTAGACAGACAGTCGTACGGATAAATGACCGCGGCCCCTTTGTAGAGGGACGGATTATAGATCTCTCTTACGCTGCGGCGGACAAGCTCGGGGTCGTCGAACCCGGTACAGCTCCGGTGAAAATCGTCGCCTTGGGATATCCAGAACAGGATGCCGGCGGTCGAACTGTTTATCGGTCTTTTGCCAGAGATCCTGTAAGCAGTTATGCCGTGCAGGTAGCCTCTTTCAGTTCCGGAGCCAATGCACAACGCCTTGCGGCAGAATTACGCACCCGGTTCGGGACCGCAAGCGTCCATCGCAGCCAGGTCAACGGCAGCGACTTTTTTCGTGTTCGAGTAGGTAAATACGCCTCTCTGGATGCTGCGGAGTCAGCGAGACTATCCATCGAAGGTCATGGTTTCAACAATTGCTGGGTTGTTGCCATGGATTAGGGGGCGTTGCGGTTTAAGGCTTAGGTAATCTGTAAACCGTACCTATCTGCAGCAAACAAAATGATAGGTCTGTTTTTCCGCTTGTCTGAGAGCGGGAATTTGCCCAAAATGAGTGGAAATCTATCCAATTTCCAGGAGATGTATCAAAATGATCGGCTGTTTCTGCCGATCAGGAAAACAGGCTTGGCACTGACTTTTCCATTTCCAAGTCGGGAGGCAAGGATTTATGCCGGACCAATATAATTCAGCCGACGGCGTGATAGCCGATGTGAGTCAAAAGCTGCGGACAATTGAAGAAGTACAGGCGCTGGTCAAGCAGAAGATAGAGCTCCCATCACCGCCGAACATTGTCGTTCGCATCCTGGAAGCCGTGCAGGATGATGACAATTCTTTCGCCGAGTTGGGCAAGATAATTTCCGCCGACCCATCGTTGACCGCCAAGCTTCTGAAGGTCACTAATTCTCCCATGTACGGCTTTGGCGGCCGGGTGAAGAGTATCGAAACCGCCTTGTCCATACTCGGCATCAATGCTTTAAAGAACATCGCCTTATCCTTCATCATCGTTCAAAAACTAAACGGTGATTCAACGAGTGTTTTTGATTTTGAATATTTCTGGAAACGTTCTGTTTCGGCGGCCGTGGCCGCCAAGATGCTCGCCCCTTTAGCAGATTATGACGGTGACGATATTTTCGTCAGCGGTTTGCTTCAGGATATAGGTGTTCTGGTGTTTTTTCATCATTGTACCGACCTCTATATGGATGTCATGGCGCAGAAAAACAGCACCGGCGTGCCTGGATATATAATTGAGCGGCAGCTTATGGGGTTGTGCCATGCCGAAGTGGGGGGCGCATTGCTTAAGGGGTGGGGGTTGCCGGAGAGTATCTACCTTCCCTTGTTTTATCATCATCGGGAGGATTGTGTTCCGAATTGTCACCGCAAAGCCGTGGCTATTTTGGATCTGGCCAGCAAGATTTCCGCTGTCTATCATAGCAGCCATGCAAGAATTACCCTGGCTGATGTTTACCAGAGCCTGAGCGAAGACTATGGTTTGTCCGAAAAAGAAATCAAAAACCTGCTCGATGCTGTTGCGGCTCGGTCCAATGAGGTTCTGAGCCTTTTTGAAGTCAACTGCAGCGAGATCAGACCTCTTTCGGAGATGTTGCAGGAGGCCAATCAGGAACTTGGCAAGCTCAATTGCAGTTACGAACAGCTGGTCATGGATTTGAAACAGGCCAAAGAAGAATCAAATAAATATGTCGGTAAGCTGATTGACGCAAACAAGAAATATCGCGAATTAGCTTATCGGGATGAATTAACCGGCCTCTATAACAACCGTTACTTTCAAGAGGAAATGGATAAGGAGATAGAGCGAACCAGGCGTTATGAACATTCTCTGTCACTGTTGTTTTTTGATATAGATAAGTTCAAGGAAACCAACGACAATTTCGGTCATCTGGCCGGTGATGCGGTTTTGCGTCGTGTGTCCGAGAAGATTGTAAAGATTATGCGTAGCTCCGATATCGTCGTCCGCTATGGGGGCGATGAGTTCGCGATCATCATGCCCGAGACGGGCAGGGAAGGTCTTGAGATCTTTGCCGAAAGAATTCGTCTTGGCATCGAGGAGATGTTTGTTCCCATCGATCAGGAACAGATACAGGTGACCATCAGTGTCGGTGGGGCAACTTATCGAGGTGAAAATCCTCAGGTCGATAAGATGGCGATGCTTGCGGCCGCAGACAAGGCGTTTTATCAGGCTAAAAAGGCGGGCCGCAACCGGATTCATATTGTCGAGGTTTGATAGTTTTCGTCTCTATTTTCTGCTGTCGTCAGAACAAACAGCCCCCGCCGGTTTTTGCCGGCGGGGGCTGTTTTCTTTCGAGCAGAGTTGCTAACTGTTCCGATTAAAATTTACCGAATTCGGCATCGTTGATAGCGATCAGCGCTGGCGCTTGCTGTTGGGGGCTGGCACCCGAAGACCTTTTGGGTTGTTGGTCATGGTTGGGGGCGGGCAGAGCCATGTCGGAACGACTCATGTTCATAGCGGAAAGGGCCTGGCCCGCTTGCTGCTGCAGGGTAAAGCGGCCCAGCATCTGCTTCAGCACATCGGCCTGACTGGCCAACTCTTCAGCCGCTGCTGCGCTTTCTTCGGCGCTGGCGGTGTTGGTCTGGGTGACCTGGTCGATCTGGCCAAGGGCCTGGGTGACCTGGGAGATACCTTCGGACTGCTCACTGGATGCGGCGGAAATTTCACCGATCAGGTCGGAGACTTTAGCCACGCTATCGACGATTTCTTTCAACGCCTTGGCTGTCTCATCGGCGATCTGGGTGCCATTTTGGGTTTTGGCCACTGATCCTTCAATGAGTTCTGCGGTCTCCCTGGCTGCCTTGGCGCTGCGGGCGGCCAGGTTACGGACCTCCTCCGCAACGACGGCAAAGCCCTTGCCGTGCTGTCCTGCGCGGGCCGCCTCAACAGCGGCATTGAGTGCCAGCAGGTTGGTCTGAAAGGCAATTTCATCGATGACTCGAATGATCTTGGAGATGCTCTGGCCGGATGCATTGATCTCGTTCATCGCCTCCACCATCGCTGCCATCTGATGGTTGCCCTGTTCCCCTGCATTGCGGGCCTGGTTGGCCAGTTGGTCAGCCTGTTTGGCGTTTTCGGCGTTGAGGGCAGTCTGGGAGGCCATCTGGGTCATGGATGCGCTGATTTCCTCCATGGATGCGGCTGATTCGGTAGCCCCCTGGGAAAGGGTCTGGCTGGAGTCCGAGACCTGAACAGAGCCGCTGGCGATCTGCTCCCCGGCCATTTGAGTCTGTCCCAGAACTTCATTGAGCTGGCCGACCATCTGCTGAAAGGCCTTGCCGAATTGGTCCTTGTCCGAGGCAAGTTTGACTTTGACATTGAGGTTGCCGCCGGCGATCTCTTGGGCGAGTTGGGCATTCTCCGCCAGACCTTCCGCCATCTGGTTGAGGGCGGTGGCCAGTTGGCCGATCTCGTCGTCGCGTTCCAATGCCATGCGCTGGGTTGTGTCGCCGGCCTTGATTGTCTCGGCGAATTGGACACCAGCCTGTATGGCGCCAACAATGCGTCGTGCGATCATAAAGATTACCGTGCCCACCGCCAGCAAAGTCAGCATAGCGACCAGCATGCTGGTGTTGCGTATGCTGTTCACCGATGAAAAGATGTCGTCCAGTTCAGCGCCGACTGCGATGATCCAACCGGTTTTCGCTACAGATTCAAAGGCTACAATCTTGTCCTTTCCCTCCCAGGGGTATTGTTTGAATCCCTGCTTTTCATTCAGGACTTCTTTGCCCCAGTCGAATTCGCTGAGCGAGCGGTCCAGAATCAGTTCAGCCTTGGGGTGTGAAAGGAAACGTCCCTTGCTGTCTATAAGATAGGCATAGCCTTTGGTGCCCACCTTTATCTGTTTAATGAACTCGTTGGCAAAATGGGTCAGGTTGACGACACCGATGCAGACTCCCTGAACCCGTCCATTGAGTTCGACGGGGGTTGCGATGACAAAGGCAGGTTCGCCGCTTACCTTGCTTTTTATGGCCTCGGAGATAGTCGCTTCTCCACCAAGAGCCGTTCGAAAATAACCGCGGTCGGCGATTTTCAATTCTCCAACGTAGCGTTGCTCCGAGGCGGCCACTACCGTTCCGTTTTGATCGGCAACGGCCAGTAATTCATAGCTGCCGTACTCTTTGGCCATTTCCTCCAGCACACGGTTGGCAGAAGTTGTAGTGTCGCCGCCCTGGTCAAGTGGGGCACGTATCTTGTCCTGGCTGGCCAGAGATTTGATGTCGCTGGCCAGGTCGGCGACCCAGTTATCAATCTGTTTACTCAGCGCCACAGTTGTCTGCTGCATCTGCTCTTTTATGCTACTATGCAGGGCCTTCTTCGAGGCCTGATAGGACAACAAGGTGGCTACGGTCATACCGATAACCACAGCCAGCAGAGACGGTACCAGAATCTGAGCGCGCAATTTCAATTTGATCATTTGTTTCTCCTGGGGGTATTATTCGGGAATTCATGTTTTATAAAACATGCCGATCGATAAATTGCTGTCCAAAACTGCTGATGTACAAAAGCCTTTTCTATTTTATTAATTGAGATAGTTCGGCAACTTTATTAAAACGATTTTGGCCGGTTTCGTTATTTTTTGGTGACCGAGGGCTACCTGTTGATTCCGACGGCTTAGTGGTATTAATGGCAATTGCTATGCCAGATTTGAATCAGGCTGAATAAGGAGACGGGGCAGGATGTCCTGATCTAATGCAAGTAACTGAGATTATTGAGACCGTGGGTTTTGTTTTTGAGTAAATTGCTAGCATATTAAGCCCTGTCTCATTATGTGCTTGCAACATGTTGAAAAATAAAGAAAAAAATTGATAACTTTGTTTTAAAATGTGGGGCGCGCCACACTTTTTATTGCCACACTTCTGGGGCGTGCCCCATAAATGTTGAGTGGTTTTCTAGACTAAGCTGCGAGCACAGAGTTCTGGGATACTTTTTAGACCCTTAAGGCAGGTTCGGTTCCTGCCCGCTACGCAGCATTTGGCAACGAATTAAAAGGAGGATATATGTCGCAAAAACAGATTCTGATGAAAATGGATAAAAACCATCCGCTGGAAGTTCATGCTTCCTGCAAAACCTGCGGAGGAGAGCCCGATGGCGCGGGATATCTTTGCGGCAGCGATGACGAGGGTAATGGTTTTGTGCTCTGGATAGAGGAGCAGGAAGTGTTTGATATTGTTGCCAGGGTGATCGCTCAGAAGTCCTAGTTGGTTTCATCCGAAAACGCCCCTGTGCCCATCCGCAGTTTCCGGATGGGTACTAACTCTATGCTGGAAGCTAGCTCAACAAGGGGAATGTAGTGAAGATAGTTCTCGCTTTCGATTCCTTTAAGGGCAGTTTGTCAGCCAGCACTGCCTGTCGTGTGGTGGCCGACAAGCTGCGCTTCATGAAACCGGACTGGCAGGTAGTGAGCATGCCGTTGGCGGATGGTGGCGAGGGCACGGCAGCGACACTGGTGGAGAACTGCCGCGGTCGATGGCAGTCCGTTAAAGAGGTTATGGGGCCTCTTTCAACGATGCGGATTACTTCATCCTATGGTTGGTTGCCGAGGGATATCGCCGTTGTTGAAATGGCCCACGCCAGTGGTCTGACCCTGTTGGATAAAGCCCAACGCAACCCTCTGTTGACTACCAGTTATGGTACCGGGCAGCTTCTTGCCGATGCCGCCAAATCCGGCGCCAAAGGGATTATTCTAACCCTGGGTGGCAGTGCCACCGTTGATGCTGGAACCGGTGCAGCCCGTGCTCTTGGCTGGCGGTTTCTAGATGCCGATGGCCAAGATGTGCCCCTGGGTGGTGGAGGACTCCGTCAGATAGTTCACCTGCAGAGACCCAAGGCAAACCTGCCGCCAACGGAAGTCTGGTGCGATGTGCGCAACCCTCTGTTGGGCCCGGAGGGGGCGGCATGCGTATTCGGTCCGCAAAAAGGCGCTGACGAGGAGATGGTGGTTGAGTTGGAAGAGGGCCTGCGGCACTTGGCCGAGTTGGTTGAGAACCAGTTGGGGGTTTCATTGCACCCTGTGGCTGGTGATGGAGCCGCTGGCGGGTTCGGGTTTGGTGCCCGAGCCTTTTTAAATGGTCAATTGGTTTCCGGTGCTCAAAAAGTAATGGGGCTGGTTGGCCTTGACGCAGCGTTGGAAACGGCGGATTGGGTGATTACCGGAGAGGGTTGTCTGGATGAACAATCCCTGCAGGGCAAAGTGGTCGGTGAAGTAACAAAGCTGGCACGAAATCAATCGGTAAAAGTGGCCGTATTGCCCGGACGGTCGTTGCTGGAGGCTGAACGCTGCAGGGAGGTTGGCCTGGCACTGTGCGAGCCGGCAGTGACAAAGGATATGAAAATCGAGACGGCAATGGAGCAGGCCGAGTTGTTGTTGGCTGCCGCCGTGGAGCGGTTGCTGGATCGCTTGGATGTATAATAAATAAGTCAGCCTTTTTAGTCGTACAAAATGGCTTGATTGCGGCCGGCTTTTGCTTCATACAGTGCATCGTCGGCCTTTTTTAGCAGTGCGTCGCTATCCATCATTTCCGGATGCCTTTCCGCAATTCCTATGCTGATGGTCATCTGCAACTTCACATCCCGACAGACCCAGTTCTCCTCGGCGATGATGCGGCAAAGGTCTTTCGCCAGAATCAGGGCCGAGGAACCGCAGGTTTCAGGCAGAAGGCAAGCAAACTCTTCACCTCCATAGCGGGTGAGCACGTCGGTTTTTCGAATCCGTTTCAGCACTCGGCTGGAAAAGGCCTTGAGTGCCTCGTCGCCGACCTGATGACCATAGTTGTCGTTTATCTTTTTGAAATGGTCGATATCGATCATGATCAGGCTCAGCGGTCGATTATGGCGCCGGCTGCGAAAGAACTCTTCCTCCAGTTTCTGTACAAAAAAACGTCGGTTAAAGATGCCGGTCAATGCATCCTTCCGATTCATTTCAAGCAACTGTTCCTCGTAGTTGACCACTTCGGTCACATCGCTTACCGATAAAAAGATGTAGCGAATATTCTTCTCTTCATCCCGAATCGGGCCCATGGTGCAACTCTGCTGCATATAATCGAAACGCGTTTTGTCGCTGTAGGCGGGACGAAAGGGAAACAGGTAACGGTGTAGCTTCTGGGAGAAGAAGGCAAAATTGCCAAAGGCAAAGACCGACCGGCAGTTGCGTAAAAACTTGGGTTCATTGAGATTGGGGAAAAAGTCAAAAAGGCTCTGTCCAACAATCTTTTCTGACTCGATGCCACTATGCAGGGCCATCCAGCGGTTCCAGAAATGGACCTTCAGATCCTCGTCTATGACCACCAAACCCATATTGATCATATCGGAAATCTGGTTGAAGATCATTCGTACTGCTCCATGAAGGCATGCAAGGCGGTTTTAAGCCAGGAGATGGAATCCTGATTGGCAATCAAAAAGAGTTGTCCGCTGATTTCCTGTTGTTCGAAATGGAAGACCGTTTTCATGGAGATTGCCATGCTGCTGGGATCAAACAGGTTTTTTGGCAGGGTGCTGTTGCGCACGTCCTGAATCATGACCCGCGGGGGCGAGTAGATGACTACATCGTTAAGCAGTTCGGTGATTTTGCCGACGCAGGCCCCGATGAGGATATTGCCGACCTCGATCATGGCTTCTTTTTCCAATAGCTCGAGGCGTTCTGACGGGGAGTTTCGCTGGTCCTGCAAGCCGAAGAGAGATACCAGTTGTTTACCGGCTTTGGCCGGAAAGACCAGGAGGGCAATACCCTTGAACTTGCCAAGGAAGTATTGCTCGACCAAACTGAACTCTATTTCACTGTCAACCGCATTGGCAATATGATCGCGCAGTTCGCAGGCTTTAAAGAGTTGAATATCGGGGACGCTGAGCTCGATGGATAGATCGATGACCTGGGCCAGATCGGCCGCCGCTTGGCCAAAGCCAATATTCATCAGTTCCTGGAGGATATCTTTTTCCAGGTTGGAAAATTGAAGTTCTGCCATCCTGTCTTCCTCAGCTCTGTTCCCGCAGGGCCTGTTCAGCCTTGGCCAGGGCATCTCTGACGGCTTGAGGGGATGCGGGCTTTGGAAGATGCATCAGGGCGCCAAGGTCAGCGATGCGTTGTTTGGCCTTTTTTTGCACGTCGGCTGTGGCAGCAATGATAATGGCCTGCGGGTCGATCTTTTTGATCTCGGCAATGGCCTGAAAGCCGTCCATAATCGGCATGGTCATGTCCATGAAAGTGATTTCAGGACGGCATTGGCTGAACTTCTCCAATGCCTCTTGCCCATTACTTGCCTCGATAATTGAATAATTATTCTCTTTGGGCAGGCACTTCAGGAGAATTTGCCGGGCAATCGGTGAGTCGTCTACAATCAGCAGAGTTATCATGATTATCTTGGTCTAAGGTTAGCCGCCCTGTTTAAGACGGAAATTTTTTTCTAGAGGAAGGTTAGCCACTTTTTAACGGGGTGGCATCTGTTGTTTAGTGCCGGTGCTGCCGATGTTTCGATTCTTCAAGCGAAATAATTTAGCATATTACAGTGGTATAACGAAAGATGAAAATAGGACACCAATAAAAATTTCCTGCAGTTAGCGGGACTATCCACGATTAGCCTTTTTGACGCCGCTGCAGTTCTTTTTTGATCAGGGCTTGTTGGGCCGTGGTCGGCTGGCGAGACAGCAACAACGTTCGCAAGTCGCGTTTCGGCAATTTGGGCAACCAAAGGGTAAACCAAACAAGGGGAGTCAGGCGGTGGCGTAGAATCAGTTGGCGAAGGTTGGGCCGGCTTTTCCAGCGGGGATGCCGGGCGATGATCGAAATGGTTTCAGCAGTTGCCTTCGGTCCTCTAAGAAAACGGGCAATGGCGGCCTCCTTAAGGCGCGGATTGGCCAGACAGGGCTCCACCAGGCGCGTCTCCCCTTTGATGAGCAGCTCGCCAACCAGAGTAGCGGTGCCGCGGCGGGCCAGGGTAATAAGATTGCCCAGGGGTTCGGATTCTAATCTTAATAGTATGGTTCGTTCGGCAGCCAACCGCTGATCAGCCGTAACCGAGGGCATAAAACAGAGGTCGAGCAATTCAAAGAGGTGCAAGCGGGGCACCAGGGTTTGAACAATGGGGGTAGGGGTCGCCGGATTTTTAACCAACGCCCGTTTGAGCTGGTGGCTGGTCCCGGTTTGTTCGAGCTGATAGATGGCTTTGAGCAGATCTTCCGGAAGGTCCCGCCTTTTTAGCAGTACCAGAAGATGCTCTTCCCGCATTTTCGGGTTTCGCAGTACGGTTCTCAGTACTTCGGGCGCTGGATCTTGCAAGCAGAGGTACAGCTGCTCTTTGTCGGCTGAGAGGGCACGGTGCAGACGGCGGGCCAGATCGGCCGACAGTTGTCCATCTTTCGGTTCGATGTTCATGGCGCCATTCTGGATAATGCTGGCAAGAGTTCTCCCTACGCCGAAACGGCTTTTTCCGGGACCTTTTACACTCGCTGTAATCTTTCATTCCTGAAACGAACCAAGCCTGTTGGGACGAAGTGGTACTTGGCCATCTTGTAAGTTCTTTAATGTCTAATTATGGGTCAGTTTATGACCTCTGGTCAATTATTGGATAGATACTCGCCAAGAAATTCGGTTTTGAAGGCCTTGAAATCGTTTTGTTCGATAGCCTGTCTGGCCTGGCTCATCATGTTGAGATAAAAGTGTACATTGTGAATAGCCGCCAGGGTCGCAGAAAGAATTTCGTTGGAGCGGAACAGGTGGTGCAAATAGGCACGGCTGAAATTGCGGCAGCAGTAACAGTCGCAGGATGGATCGACGGGGAAAAAGTCTCGGCGGTAGCGACGGTTCGTCAGGCGAATTTTGCCCCGCTTGGTAAAGAGGGTGGCACTGCGGGCATAACGGGTCGGAATGACACAGTCGAACATGTCCATGCCGCGTTCCACGCTTTCGAGAATATCTTCCGGCAGCCCGACTCCCATCAGGTAGCGTGGTTTATTCTCCGGCAGCATGGGGGCTGTGTAGTCAACCACCTTTTTCAGCAATTCCAGCCCCTCGCCGACGCTGACGCCGCCGACGGCATAGCCGGGAAAGTTCATGTCGCCCATGATTCTGGCGCATTCCTGACGCAAGTCTTCATAGATACCCCCTTGAACGATACCAAACAGCGCTTGATCCTTACGGGTTTGGTATTTAATACACTCTTCGGCCCAGCGCAGGGTTTTACGAATCGACTTGGAAGCGTAATCGTGGGTGGCAGGGAAGGGAATGCATTCGTCAAAGGCCATGATGATATCGGCCCCCAGGGTGTTTTGAATCTGCATCGCCTCTTGCGGTCCGAGAAAGATTTCTTCTCCGGTGTTTTCATGACGGAAAAAGACCCCTGTCTCGGTAATACGTTTTTTAGGCAGTGAAAAGACCTGAAAACCACCGCTGTCGGTCAGGATAGGTCCTTGCCAGTTCATAAAACGGTGCAGGCCGCCGGCTTTCTCCACCAGTCCTTCGCCGGGGGAGAGATGCAGATGGTAAGTGTTGGAAAGAATAATCTGGGCGCCGGCCTCTTCGACCTGCGCCGGTGTCATGGCTTTTAATGCGCCGTGGGTGCCGACGGGCATGAAGATCGGTGTTTCGATAACCCCATGGGGAGTCGTAAGGCGACCGCGACGAGCGGCGCAGGAATTGTCGGTGTTGAGAAGGTCGAATTTAAACATAGAGCGGTCCTCGCCAAATTAATGCTGCCGGGCAGCCTGTGAAACGTGGAGCGCGACTTTAGCAGAATTGGCGGGTAAAGGCAACTGTCGGAGGGCTTCAAACTGGCTTTCCGACAGGGATGAGGCGGTTGCCAAGTCACGGTCCATTGATATAATTGTAGCTCATTTAATTAGAAGAATGCAGGTATTTATCCATGCTTTGCTCCTGGTAACAACCATTAGATCGGATATGTAACTATGAATAAAAATTTCTGGCGCCAGATGGTGGTTCTGGTGGCGATCGTGTTTTTTTTCAACTATCTGTACCTGACCCTGGCGCCAAAGGGCCAGGATCCGGTGGTCAATATTAGTTATAGCCGTTTCAAAACTGAGCTCAAGCAGGACAATATAGAGAAGTTGGAGTTCCAGGGGCAAGGGATGAGTGGGGAGTTTAGGGAAGCGATAGTGATCGAGACCACCGGTACCGTGCCTGAAGAGGCGGGCTATCTGAAATTCAAGACCGTCGTTCCTCCAATACCCGACCCGGAATTGCTTCCTGCACTTGAGGCCCATGATGTAGAGATTCTGGCACGGCAGGAAGAGCAGCCTTCTCCCTGGAGCAGCGCGCTGGTCTACATATTGCCCTGGTTGCTGATCATCGGCGTCTGGTGGTTTATTCTCAAAGGCTTGCGCAATCGTCCGGGTCCCGGTGGCGGGCTGATGGGAGGGTTCTCCAAATCCGGCGCCCGCCTCTATCTGCAGCAACGTTCCCATGTCACTTTTAAAGACGTCGCCGGGCTTGATGAAGTCAAAGAAGAGTTGCTGGAAATCGTCGAATACCTGAGGAACCCTAAAAAGTTCGCCCGCATCGGCGGTAAAGTACCCCGTGGTGTGCTGTTGATCGGGCCGCCAGGCACCGGCAAAACGCTGGTGGCTCGTGCCGTGGCTGGCGAAGCGGCGGTGGCGTTTTTTTCAATCTCCGCCTCCCAATTTATCGAAATGTTTGTCGGTGTTGGTGCCAGTAGGGTTCGTGACCTTTTCAACACCGCTAAAAAAAGCGCCCCGAGCATTATTTTTATTGATGAACTCGATGCCGTTGGCCGTTCCAGGGGAACCGGCCTCGGCGGCGGAAACGATGAACGGGAGCAGACCCTTAATCAGTTGTTGTCGGAAATGGATGGCTTCGAATCCCACGAAGAGGTTATCGTCATGTCGGCGACCAATCGACCCGACGTGCTCGATACGGCGCTCCTCCGTCCCGGACGTTTTGACCGTCAAGTGGTGCTGGGACGTCCTGACTGGCGGGCCCGTGAAGCTATTTTGAAAGTTCATACTCGGCGGGTTCCGCTGGCTGAGGATGTTGATTTGCGGGTAATCGCCCGGGCCACGCCCGGCATGTGCGGTGCCGATCTGGAGAACCTGGTCAACGAGGCGGCGCTTTTTGCGGCTCGGGAGGACGCCGAGGAGGTCGCCATGATCCATTTCGAGAAGGCGAAAGACCGCGTATTGCTTGGTGCCGAACGCAAACTGGTGTTGACCGATCAGGAAAAGCGCATCACCGCCTATCACGAGGCTGGACACGCCCTGTTGGCCAAGCTCTCGCCCGGTGCCGATCCCGTGCACAAGGTCTCCATTATTCCTCGCGGTCGTGCTCTGGGTGTCACTCAACAATTGCCCGAAAACGATCGCTACCACTACCCCTGTTCTTACCTGATGACCCGTATCACTGTCTGTTTGGCTGGCCGGGCCGCCGAAAAGGTGACCTTTGGCGAATATTCCACCGGTGCCGAGCAGGATTTGAAACAGGCGAGTGAACTGGCGGAAAAGATGGTCTGCCAGTGGGGGATGAGCGACAAGGTTGGGCCAATGACTTTTGACCGGGGAGAAGAACACCCTTTTCTGGGGCGCAAGCTGGCCACCAGCAAAACCTTTAGCGAACAGATGACTTGGATCATCGATCAGGAAATCGAAAAGATTGTCAAGGGCGCCGAGGAACAAGCCGACCGGCTGGTAGCCGAGCACCGGGAGGTTCTGGATAGTCTGGCCGAGGCGCTGCTGGAAGAAGAAGTTCTGGACGGGGCAAGAGTCGATGCTATTTTAGCTTCTGCCGGAATAGCTCTGCCTGTTGAGGCTCAGGCCGCCGAGGAACAATCGACGGCCAAGGGGTGAGTTGAACATAGACCTTCTGGACCATTGATCTTGCCCATCAATCCGCGTAGGATGCTTAAATAGAAAAAGTTTAATGTGCGGCTCATTCCGCTATTTTAGGTCCTCCACTGTTGCAATATAGGGATGGGAAAGAATGGCAAATCTCCTTCGTGTTGTTGGCCGTTTAATGCAAAACCTCTTTGGCTCTCTCTTCTGGGCGCCGCCGCCCTGGATTAAATCCTTAGCAGAATTGCGCAGGGAGCGCCCGGGTAGATTCTGGACGAGGCTGGTCCTTTTATTATTGCTGGTTTTTGGCTTCCTGGCTGGATATCGTATCTACCAACAGCTGCCCAAACCTCCAGCCCTGGTCGCCGAAATTGAGGCGCCGGGGGTGACCCCCAATATTGAAAACGCCAAGCCCGATCCTCTGCGAATTCGCTTTGCGTATGACATGGCTGGGGCCGGGCCGCAGCAGGACGTGACCGATGAACAGCCCTCGGTGGCTCGCCTCGATCTGGTCAACCAGCAAGTTGATCAGGGGGTTCGCCTCGATCCGCAGATGGCGGGGCGTTGGAGCTGGGAAGGGGACCGGGACCTGGTTTTTGTTCCCGATCAGGAATGGCCGGCCGGCACCCGTTTTCGCATCCGTTTAGGCCGGCAGCCCTTTGCTCCGGAGGTTCGGCTAAGTAGCAGGCGCTACGAGTTCCAGACGCCGCCCCTGAGCATTGACATTGAACCTCTGGAGTTTTATCAGAATCCCAAAGATCGCAAGATTCGCCAGGCCGTGGCGACCTTGCGGTTTTCTCATCCTGTAAACGAACAGAGCCTGCAGCAGCAACTTGCCCTGTCCATGCGCCCTTCCGATGAAGGGATCAAGATGCCTCCGGCCGCTGTTGGTTTCACCCTCAATTTCGATAAAAACCGTCGTGAAGCCTACGTGCAGAGTGTGCCGTTGCAGCTGCCGGAACATGCCAATTATCTGCAGCTGAACGTCAAGTCCGGTGTAACCTCCAGTATTGGCGGTGCGCCATCCACGCTGGAGGCCTCACAGCAACTGTTGATTCCCGATATCGGCAGTTTTTTAAAAGTGGACAGCGTTTCGACGGATATTGTGCGCAATCCGCAGGACGAACCGCAACAGATGCTGACCTTGCGCTTCACTGATGATATCGCTGAAGCGGAGCTGGCTGATAAGCTTCAAATCTGGCTGTTGCCGCTGGGCAATCCTCAGCGGAGTAATCGTCGCTGGCGCAGTCCCCGGGAGGTGACGGATGCGATTTTAACTCAAGCGACTCCCCTGACGCTGAAGCCCCTGGAAACGGAACTCGGGTTTGCCCGAGAGTATCACGTCCCTCTGGATGTTTTGCCGCAAAGCACTCTCTACCTGCGTCTTAAACCGGGGTTGACCTCTCTGGGCGGTTTTGTTCATAAGTCTTTTTACGATTCCCTGGTGAGGGCTCCCCGCTATCCTCAGGAACTTCAACTTGCCGCCGACGGGGCTCTGCTTTCTTTGAACGGAACTCATCAACTGGGTTTGTTAAGCCGCGGGCTGCAAGCTTTTCAGGTGCGCATCGGCAAGGTGCTGCCCGGCCAGCTGCAGCATCTGGTCAGTCAGACCCGTGGCGATCTCCGCGATCCCCAATTTCAACATTATCGATTTGATCAGGATAACATCGTTGCCTATGCCGAGCAGGTCGTCGATTTAAAGCCCATGCACCCCAAACAGGCTAATTACGCATCTGTTGATCTAAGTGCTCATCTGCCTGCCGGCAAAGACCGGTTCGGCCTGTTTTTTGTCGAAGTCAATGGCTGGGACAAGGAAAACAAGCGTCCGATGGGCTGGATTAGCGACAAACGGTTGATTCTGGTGACCGATCTCGGTCTGGTGGTCAAGGATAATGCCGACCAAAGTCACGAGCTTTTTGTGCAGTCCATCGCTAAGGGCCGCCCGGTAGCCGGGGCAATAGTCATTCTTCAAGGTCGTAATGGTCTGCCTATATTAAAGCGCACCACCGATGCCGGGGGGCATGTATCTTTTCCGGTAACCAGCGGGTTTTCCAAGGAACAGGAACCTACCGTCTACGTGGTTAAAACGGCCAATGATATGGCCTTCATTCCCTTTGAACGATCATCCCGACGTCTGAATCTGTCCCGCTTTGAAGTCGATGGTGTATACCGCAGGCAGTGGGATGGGGCGCAAACCGGTGCGAGTTTAGGGGCTTTTTTGTTCAGCGACCGGGGCATCTATCGACCCGGAGAATCGGTTAACCTCGGTTGTATTGTGAAAGCCGAACCCCTGAATAATGTCGAGGGGATTCCGGTAGAGGTCGCCATCCGCAATCCGCGAGGGCAAGAGGTGGCCAGTAAGCGTTTTAACCTGCCGCCTAAAGGTTTTTTCGAGTATGCCTATGCCACTCAACCCGTTTCCGAAACGGGCAGCTATCAGGCGGCTCTTTATCTGGTGCGTGACGAAAAGTACCGGGACCGTCTGATCGGGGCGGTCGATTTCAGGGTCGAAGAATTTCAGCCTGACACCTTGAAGATTCAGAGCACCGTGGTCGGCGTCAGAGATTCCGGCTGGAGTAGTGCCGAGGCACTCACCGCCCAAGTACGATTGCGCAACCTGTTCGGAACTCCGGCTCAGGGCCGCAAGGTGACGGCGTTGATGAATGTGCGGAGTACCCGTTTCACGTTCAAAGAATTCCGCGACTATACTTTTACCGATCCCTGGCACGATCCGGAGCAGCCGACTTTGGACGTCAGCGAAGAATTGCCCTCCAAATCCACCGACGAACAGGGCCAGGCGGAGTTTGACCTGCCTTTGGAACGTTTTGCCCAGGGGACCTATTTGCTGACCTTGACCAGCGAAGGTTTCGAACCTGGCGGCGGACGCAGCGTTACTGCACGTAACAGTTTGTTGCTTTCCCCCTTGAAAACCCTGGTCGGTACCAAAAGCGACGGATCTCTGGATTTTATTAACCAGAATGCCGAACGGTTTGTCGAATTGGTTGCCATCGATTCGGAACTCAAAGCGCAGGCTTTGGAAGGACTCGAGTCGCGGTTAACGGAAATTCGTACCGTCTCGACCCTGGTTCAGCAACCCAACGGTATCTATGCCTACCAGTCCGTAGAAAAAGAACAGGAGTTGCAGAGAGGGACTTTTGCCATTGCCTCAGAGGGCAGTCGATATCAACTGCCTACGGCTCAGCCTGGTAACTTCCTATGGGAGTTGATTGATTCGCAGGGATTGAAGCTCGCCAGGGTGCGCTTCACCGTGGTCGGTCACGGCAACCTTCTGGTTAAATTGGAAAAGAACGCCGAGCTCGATCTTAAGTTGGGTCGCAATGATTACAAAGCCGGCGAAACAGTCGAGATGAATATCGCCGCTCCCTACACCGGTAGTGGCCTGATCACTATCGAAAGCGATCGGGTGCATGCCTGGAAGTGGTTTTCCACCGATACTGCCAGCAGTATGCAGAGTATCGTGATTCCTGATGACCTGGAGGGCAATGCCTACGTCAACGTGACTTTTGTTCGTGACGCCGGTTCCAAAGAGATCTTTACCAGCCCTCTGAGCTATGCCGTGGCACCCTTCACCATCGATCGCAGTCAGCGAATCGTCGATCTCAGGATCGAGTCGCCTTCCCGGGTGCGCCCTGGAGAAAAACTGGAGATCGCCTACAGTGCTTCTCGGCCTTCGCGAATGGTCCTGTTCGCGGTTGATGAGGGGATTCTGCAGGTGGCAGGATACCGTACGCCGCAGCCTTTGAATCATTTTCTGCAAAAACGGGCTTTGCAGGTCGATACCCTGCAGATGCTCGACCTGATTTTGCCCGAATTCGATATCATTCGAAATCTTTCCGCCAGCGGAGGAGGGCTGGCGGAAGCCAGCATGCGCAAAGCTTTGGCTGCCAACCTCAACCCCTTTGCCCGCGCCCTGGAAAAGCCCGCGGTCTTCTGGTCGGGTATTATCGATGCCGACAGCGACAGTCGCAGTGTTGATTTCACCGTACCCGATTCTTTCTCCGGTACCTTGCGTATTATGGCCGTAGCCGTAGCTGATGAGGCCATAGGCGTTGCGGAAAGCTCCAGTCTGGTCCGTGGTCCCTTTGTGATCACTCCCAGCCTTTTGACCCAGGCCGCACCTGGCGACAGTTTCCGGGCCTCGGCGGGTATCACCAATATCCTGGAAGGCTCTGGCGACAACGCACCCGTAACGATACGAGTTGAGCCGTCGGAGCACCTGGAAGTCATCGGGGATGACGAACAGCTGCTGACCATCAGTGAGGGCAGCGAAAAGAGCGTTCATTTCCAGTGCAGGGTTAAGGACAGGCTCGGTGCCGCTCAGGTGAAATTCATAGTCACTTCAGGTCATGAAGAAGCCGTGCGCCGGGCGACCCTGAGTGTTCGCCCGGCGATCCCTTACTCCACCGATTTGAGTAGCGGCTATGCCAAAAACGGCAAGGCCCGACTGGAGGTGCCGCGCTCTCTCTATTCTGCTCTGGCCGAACAGCGGATATCGGCATCAAGCAGTCCGCTGGTGCTTATCGATGGCCTGTCCTCCTACCTGGAGCACTTTCCCCACGGTTGCACCGAACAGGTGGTCAGCCAGGTCTTTCCGCTGGTCGGGTTGATGAGCCATCCGGCCTTCGCCCCTCACAGTGCCGACAACCAGAAGCGTTTTGCCATCCTTATTGCCAAGTTGCGGGAACGTCAGCTGGCCAATGGCGGCTTCTGTTTCTGGCCGGGGGGCAGCGAAGTGGCCGAATTCCCATCGGTCTACGTACTTCATTTTCTGCTTGAGGCCAGGGAGCTTGGCTATGCCGTTCCGGAAGAATTGATGGTGCGGGGGCAAGACTATCTGCGGAACTATGTGGGACAGGCCCCTGACAGCCTGGAGCAGGCCCGGGTGCGGGCTTACGCCATTTATCTGTTGACCCGCATAGCCGAGGTGACCACAAATCACCTGGTCAACTTGCAGGGTTGGTTAGAAGGTCACCACGGGAAAGTGTGGCGCCAGGATCTGGCGGCCGCCTACATGGCCAGTGCCTATGCCTTGCTGAAAAAGCGGGACGATGCGGAGCAACTGATCGGCCGTTATCGTCTTGGGGAAAAGGCGGTAAAAGGGGAGGGCGTATTCCATTCGATGCTTACCCGCGACGCCCAGTTTATCTATTTGCTGGCCAGGCATTTTCCTCAGCGGGCGGCACGGCTCGATGGAGAGGTTTTGCTGAACTTTGTCGACCCAGTATTTCGCGGTCGCTATAATACCATTTCTGCCGCTTACACCATTCTGGCCCTGGGGGCTTACGGTCAATTGAATGATTCTTTGTCAGGTGATCAAACAATTCGTTTGAGTGCTCTTGGTCGTGATGGAGACGAGCGGGAGTTGATTGCTGAGGCAAAGCCCTTGCCGCAGGCCGATTTTGCAACCGATACGGCCAAAATACTTTTTTCTGCTGATGGGCCGTTGTTTTATTTGCTGTCCCAGGCAGGCTTCGACCGGGCACTGCCGACTACAGAGGTTCGTCAAAAGCTGGAAATCAGCCGAGAGTTTCTCGATCAGGACGGCAAGCCGGCAAGGGAGCTGAAACAGGGCCAGGAGGTTACTGTGCGCCTGCGTCTGCGAGCCTTGGGTGAAGCTGTTTCCAACGTGGCGGTCATCGATCTGTTGCCGGGCGGTTTCGAGGTATTGCGTGATTCGGTCCCCCGTAGTGTTGATGGCTGGCACGCTGACTACGTGGATGTACGGGAGGACCGGGTGGTTTTCTATGGTTACTTTGACACTTCGGTGAGGGAATTGAGCTACCGGGCCAAGGTGACCAGTGCCGGGGAGTTCGTTGTTCCGCCGCCATGGGCAGAAGCCATGTACGACAGGGCGGTGCGGGCGTCTGGGGTCTCGAGAAAAATCAAGGTTTCCCCGTCGGCACCTGGGGGATCGTGATTAGTAAAAGTCTGTCTTGCCGGACGAAGCTACGGCGTTCGGAAAAGCAAAACCGGAAATTCAACGGCTTTTCTCACGCCCGTTCGCGGGGGCTCACTCAAGCCGCAAAGCCGCAAAGAAGTGCACTTCAAAATCAAGAAATCATGGGTCAGGAATTAGTTTAAGGTCTTCTTGGCGCCTTTGCGGCTTTGCGTGAGACAGCTTTTTAGGTTTTTCGATGAAAAGAATTATTTGGGCAGCGGTGCTGGCCATGCTGGTGGTCTCGGCCATTTTTTTTGCCATTCCCAAGCCTAAGTTGTTGCAATATCAAACGACTTCCCGGGCCTTCTTTGATCGTCAAGGGAATCTGCTTCGGCTGACTCTTGCCGGCGACGACCGTTACCGCTTACAGGTGTCGCTGCAGGAGGTTGCCCCGGTATTGCGGGACGCTACCCTGCTGTACGAAGACCAGGACTATTACCAGCATTTCGGGGTCGATTTTCCGGCACTGGCGCGGGCGTTCTGGAGCAGTTATGTAACCGGAGAGCGCCCGATCGGGGCTTCGACCATTACTATGCAGGTGGCCCGGCTTCGCTGGCGCTTGCAGACCCGCAGCCTGTCCGGCAAACTAGTTCAAATCCTGCGCGCCTTGCAGTTGTCCCGCCATTACAGTAAAGATGAGATCTTCGAGGCTTATCTTAACTTAGCCTGCTATGGCCGGAATATCGAGGGGATCGAAGCGGCCAGCCTGATCTATTTCGATAAACCAGCCAAGGACTTGACCCTGCCCGAAGCTTTGAGCCTGTGTGTCATTCCGCAGAATCCCGTGAAACGAAACCCTACTACGACTCAAGGGTATGCCGCCCTTAAGATTGCACGCGACCAGTTGTATCATCGCTGGCAGACCAGGCATCCCGAGGCGGCCCGCATGCAATCCTTCTTTGATTTGCCTTTGCAGGTTCGCCCGCCGGAAAAACTGCCCTTTCGCGCTCCGCATTTCATTGCCGAGCTCAACCAGCAATTACCCATTACTCAACGGGGACGTGTTGACACAACTATCGATAATAATCTGCAGCATTTGGTTGAGCAGCGGCTGGACAACTATATCGCCCGGAGGAAAAAGTTCGGCATCACCAACGCTGCCGTGGCCATTCTCGATTATCGGTCCATGGAGGTGTCGGCCCTGGTGGGGTCTGCGGATTTTTGGAATGCCTCCATAGAAGGCCAGGTCAATGGCTGTAACGCTCTTCGTTCTCCCGGGTCGACCCTTAAGCCCTTTGTCTATGCCCTGGCCATGGATCAGGGGTTGATCCATCCCATGACCATGCTTAAGGATTCTCCCCATAGATATGGAGGCTTCGCTCCGGAAAATTACGACCAGGCTTTCCTTGGCCCCATGTTGGCCCGGGACGCCCTTATTGCCAGCCGCAATGTGCCGGCTGCCGCCCTGCAGGCTCGCTTGGGCAAGCCGGGACTTTACGAATTGCTGCAAACGGCCGGTATCGAAAACCTGCAGGATGAAAACTATTACGGTTTGGCCCTGGGGCTTGGCGGCGTTGAATTTACCATGCTCGATTTGCTAAAGCTGTACGCCATGTTGGCGAATGGCGGCCAGATGCAACCGCTTCGTTTGTTGCCGGAGGAACCAGTGACTAAGGAGGTGCCGGCGCCGCTGAGCCCTGAAGCCTGTTTCCTGGTGCTCGATATTCTGCGCGACAACCCTCCAGCTTTAGGGCCTTTGCTGCCCGGGCAGAGCAGAAGCGGTCTGCAGGTTGCGTGGAAAACCGGGACTTCCCATGGGTTTCGCGACGCGTGGGCGGTTGGAATATCCGGCCCCTATGTGGTGGCAGTCTGGATTGGCAACTTTGACGGCAGCGGCAATCGTGTTTTTACCGGGCGCAAGGCCGCCGGCCCGTTGTTGTTCGAGATATTTAACAGTCTTAGCCACGGACGGCCCTGGCAGGCCAACGGTCGCCTCAAGCCCGGTCTGCTCAATTTAGAGAAAGTCGCCATGTGCGCAGATACCGGCGACCTGCCGGGTCGATACTGCCCCCGTACCACCGAGTCATGGTTTATCCCCGGGGTTTCTCCGATTAAAGTTTCGACTATTTATCGGGCCGTATCCGTTGACAAGCAGAGTGGCCTGAGGGCTTGCACGCCGATACCTGGCCGAACCGAAATGCGTGTCTTTGAGTTCTGGCCATCTGATCTGCAACACATCTTTCGTCAAGCCGGTGTGTCTTTGAAAAAACCGCCGCCTTTTGATGGGGATTGCGATCTTGACACTCAAAGCAGCAACGGAAAACCGCCCTTGATTCAATCACCGACAGCCCATATCGAATATCGCTTGCGCAGTGAAACTTTGGATACGGAGCAAATCCCTTTCAGCGCTGTAGCCGATGGGGATGTACGTCAGTTGTTCTGGTTCGTTGACGATAGGTATGTTGGCTCATCCAAGGCGGGTGAGACCTTTTTCTGGAAACCCGTCAGCGGCCACTTTGCCGTGCGGGTGGTGGATGATCATGGCCGGGCCGATCATCGTTTAGTGCGGGTAGGGATGGTTCGGGATAGATGGGATTGAGTAGAGTTGTTGCCCAAACGTTTAAGGCTTTTTTTCTAGCTCGTTTCAGAAGAATGTTTATCCAACGCCCATTGCACGTTTAATTTGGGTACAAACAGGCTCGAGAGCGGTCTTTAGATTGTCGGCAGAGCGCCGCGAATACAAGGCAGCCGTTACACCAACCAAATCCGATGGGAGATATATTGGATCATCCTTACATAAGACCATAAAAGTATGAGCCCTTCCCAAGGTCCCGGTAAAAAGCCCAAGCTCGAAAACGATATTATCTCTTGATCCAAGCCTTTCGGCTCCATTTTTTATCAGGATGTCATCCTGTGTCAGTACGATAATGGCGTAATCAAAGTCGCCCGCAATATTTACAATATTTTCAACGTTATCACTTGAAATCTCCTGGGTCCATATTGTGCAGTCTGCAAGGGTTTCTATCCCGCCTTGAATGGTCTCCGCAATATGAAGGCCTTCGATGGAAGAGCTGATAAAAACCCTTGGTTTGGAACGGGATAGCTTGGGCCGCACGTTTTGGCTATGTTTCAATTGGACCGATGTTGCATTGCCGGAGGCACAGAGAGAATGGAGTAAGTCAAGAGCTTCGTCTAATTTTGCTTCGAATGATTTTTGTCTTTTCTTTTCTTCTGCATCAATTTTGAACTTTGAAACTGATTGAAACAGGGATTCAAGGACAGGCCACTGAATTTCAAAAACATTTTTCAAAGTCTCTTCTGTTAACTTATATTTTCCGGAAAGGGTATTGAGGGATTCGATCAATCTGTAGGTACTTTCTTTCTTTGCAATGGCACATTGAAATGGTGAGAGGGGCCCACCGATGTCGGCGGGGATGAGATCGAGAGCATAGATACTAAGAGGGACCGTCAAGCTTGTCGATAACGCCTCAGCTTCAAATCTCAGCCATTGCGGGTGGACATTTTCCTGTGTAAGACAAATGATGCCAGCGTCTGCATCTTGAAGCCTGCAAGCGATTTCTGAAGCCCAATGTGGGCCTAAGGGGATATCTTCCGAGGATAACCAGGGCTGTACAGTTTGCAGAACCTCAGGCAACCAATCCCTAAGAGTTTCGGCGAGTGCCCGCGCCCTTTGTCCGGACCAACTAAGAAAAACTTTCATGGCGCAATCCCAATGTTTGTCTTAAGCGCTTAAACAATTTGAACGCCAAAACTTTCTGGATCTTTGGACTTGCGGGATGAACTTAATATGAAACTCTGTCTGGTGTTCTCGGCGGTACGTTTATAAATGCATTGATCAAACCGACCGGAACCAGGTTGGAATAAAAGAGGAGGCGCATTGTGGCATCCTCGACTCGGTTTAAAATGAAGAGGAAACTCTGATTGGATTGCCCATGGCCTGCAACTCATGCATTAATTTTACCGTTTGGCAAGAAGATGTCCACAGCTGATGGTGTCGGTCAGAGGTGGCGATAATCCTTAAGGAGGGTAAATCTCCCCATAATATTTCGGAATTCATATGATTCAGCTTTTTTATCCGGTTCTTCCGAAAGACTTGGGATCTTGATTTTCTCCAAAATACCCGGTCTTCGATTCTTCTTGTTGCAGTTTCTCTGTTTGCCCGGTCTGGCTATGCAATGTGTCAAGGGCGATATTTATAGTGACAAGAGAAGATTACGGCACTATATTTTAATCCCTTCATGGGAGACCTGCACCCCCAAGTTTGGCGGGCATTGTCCAGACCTTTTCAGTATCCGATACCTCATTTATGAAGGCGCAGGTAGAGTTTTTTAACTATTGGCAACGGCATACAGTCTTATATGTGGAGGAGTTTTTAGAGTGAGCGACTTTCCTAATTGTGCTAAATGTGGTTCCGAATATACCTACGAAGACCGGGAGCTGTACGTCTGCCCGGAATGCGGCCACGAGTGGCCGATGGGCGGCACTGCCGAAACTGAAGAGTCCGCAAAGATCATTCGGGATGCTCACGGCAATGAACTCAATGACGGCGATGCCGTGACGGTAATCAAGGATCTTAAAGTTAAAGGATCTTCGGCGGTCGTCAAGGTGGGGACCAAGGTGAGGAATATCCGGCTGGTGGATGGAGATCACGACATCGACTGTAAAATCGATGGTATTGGCGCGATGAAGTTGAAGTCGGAGTTTGTAAAAAAAGCCTAGTAAACTGAACTAGCTCGTTTTAGGGGCAGGACTTGGCCATTGCTTGAATCGCTGCATGACGAACCGGACATAAAATTATGAAGACTTCTGCCCAGAAAAGAAATCAGATGAAAGGGTAATTGCTTTCACTTGGGGACTGGTCTTATTAAATATGAAAACGAGAGGGGCGAGCCATAGATCGGGCTCGCCCTTTTTATTTACTATCTTTTGACCTGTCTCGCCTCCCGGTCTAATTGTACATGGACCGAAAAGCTGGTTTCAGTACAATTTATTGTGGAATGCTTTGAGAAGTTTCCTTTTATAGCCACACAGAAAACAGGGTTTTTTGTTGTCTGAGCTCACAAAAGGCTGATACACTCGATTCCACGATACTGACGTACTGTAAGTGCGCCGCTTGAAAACCTGGTTGTAGATCTGGGGAGGTTGCATGCGAAACAAGTTCAGGCGAAGGATGAGGAGTTGGGGCCTCTTGCCCTTGGTTGTTTGCATTTTTTCGTTCGGTTTGCTTCCTGCCGCGACGCAAGCAGTGGCGGACAAGGCCGAAGGCGCCGACCAGGCCTTTGGTCGGGTCAAGGCACGCCAGGCTTCCCCGGAGCCGGCCCGCTGGGTGACCGCCGACCACAGTGCCCACCCTGTTTTGCAGCAGGATTTCAAGACGCCGGAAGAGGTTACCAAAGCCTGTCTCTCCTGCCACAACGAGGCGGCGCACCAGGTGCAAGAGACCATTCACTGGACCTGGAAAGATCCTGCGGACCGGGAAGGGAAGATGGGGAAAAGCGGTCTAACCCTGAACAACTTCTGTATCTCCATCCATTCGAACGAGCCGCGTTGTACATCCTGCCATGTGGGGTATGGTTGGAAGGATGCCAGCTTCGACTTTAGCAGGGAAGAGAAGGTGGATTGCCTGGTCTGCCACGATAGAACCGGCACCTATAAAAAGTTTCCCACCAAGGCCGGTTACCCGGTGGAAGAATCGACCAAGTTCGGCAAAAAGACTTTTGTGCCGCCGGATTATCGCCTTATTTCTGCCTCTGTGGGTCGTCCATCCCGCGAGAACTGCGGAGTTTGTCATTTCTTTGGCGGCGGGGGCGACGCAGTCAAGCATGGCGACCTCGATTCCTCCCTGTTCAATCCCAGCCGTGATCTTGATGTGCACATGAACGCCGAGGGCAGCAACTTTAACTGCCAGCGCTGCCATACGACGGAGGCTCATTTTATCTCCGGCCGCACCTACAAGCAGCCGGCCTTTACCGAACGCAAAAGCCTGATCGAGGACGACCTGGTCAAGCTTATCTCCTGCGAATCCTGCCACACGGAAAAACCTCACAAGTCGGGTCATAAGGCCAACGACCACACAGACAAGGTGGCCTGTCAGACCTGCCATATTCCCGCCTTCGCCCGCGTCATTCCGACCAAGATGCATTGGGATTGGTCCCAGGCCGGGCGTAAGAAAAACGGCAAGCCCTACAAGATCAAGGGATCATTAGACAAACCTTCCTACGACACCAAGAAGGGCAGTTTTGTCTGGGAGAAGGATGTCACTCCCGAATACTTCTGGTACAACGGCCGCATGGACTATGTGCTGTTGACGGACACGATCGATGCCACCCAGGTAATCAAGCTCAATCGGGTGCTCGGCGACAAGCACGATGCCGATTCCCGTATCACGCCATTTAAGGTGCACCGGGGCAAACAGCCCTACGACAAGGGCAACAATACGATGGCCGTGCCGCATCTGTTCGGCAAGGATCAGTCCGCCTATTGGAAAAGCTACGATTGGAACCGGGCACTTGCGGCGGGCATGCAGGCGGCAAACCTGGATTACAGCGGTGAATACGGATTTGTTGAAACCGAATACCATTACCCTATTACTCACATGGTGGCTCCGGCAGACAAGTCTCTGCAGTGTGCCGATTGTCATGCGGAACAGGGGCGGCTTGCCGCTTTGAGCGGTTTTTACATGCCTGGGCGAGACCGGCAACCCCTGGTCGACACCATCGGCTGGCTGGCGGTAGCGGCAGCGCTCCTGGGCGTCGCGGGCCATGGTTTGCTGCGGTTTGTTTCAGGAAAGAAAGGGAAGTAGGGGGCTGCTATGACCACAACCAAATTATATCTCTATACCCGTTTTGAGCGTTTCTGGCACTGGATGCAGGGAATTCTTATTCTGCTGTTGATTGTCAGCGGCTTTGAAGTTCATGGCGTTTATCGACTCTTTGGTTTCGAGGGGGCTTTCGCCGTGCACAATACCTGTGCCTGGGCCTGGTTGGTTCTTTATGCCTTCATTGTTTTTTGGATCATAACTACCGGTGAATGGAAGCATTACGTGCCTACTTTTGCCAAGATGTTCGAGGTGGTCCGCTACTATGTCGCCGGCATTTTTCGCGGCGAGGCTCATCCCGTGCCCAAGTCGGAGAGGATCAAGCACAATCCATTGCAGCGTATCACCTACCTTGGCATCGTTTCCCTGCTGGTTCCCTTTCAGATGGTGACAGGGTTTATTTATTACTATTACAACCGCTGGCCTCAGTTCGGCTGGAAATGGACCCTCTCTACCGTAGCAGTCTTGCACACTGTCGGCGCTTTTGCCTTTCTCATTTATCTGATCGTTCATGTCTATATGATCACCACCGGCCATACTCTCGGTTCGCATCTCAAGGCCATGTTTACCGGTTACGAGAATATCGAGGCCGGAGAATAAACCCACTTCTTTGTATAGGACGCCTGGTTGGGTAGCCAGGCGTCCTTCTGTTTTTCCCACTTAGGCCAGGATCCCTTTGCCGATTTTCGCGGTACGATGTGAGCCATCCTAGCCCGATCCGAAAGATACTCTTCTGCGGTCAGGGTGTATGGGCGGTTGACAGGCCGCGACAATGAGTTTAATCTTCGTCAGCATTGGCCAATACCTCATATTCGGAAACATTTTCCTGCTGACAGCTTCAAAAAGCTGCCAGGCCCTCGTCCTCGCTTTTGACAAGTTGATGAAATATTTGCTGAAGGTCTGAGCAAGGGGGTATTTCCATTTGCCGTTTGGCTGCAGTTAACGCATCAAGTCGTAGACACTTTCGCTCATCGGGCTTTTAATACTGCTCTATCAGCTAGAAAAGGAATAAACATGTCCGCAAGTCGTTTTGTAATTACGGTTATCGGTTTGGACAGGGTAGGTATCGTCGCGGGGGTTACCCGGGTGATGGCCGAACACGGGGTCAATATCGCCGACATCCGCCAGACCACTATGAGTGATCTGTTTACCATGATCATGCTGGCCGAGGTTGAGGCAGGGGATTTCGACCTGGCGGCTTTTCAGGCAGCTATGTCCGCCATCGGTAAGGAATTGGGTGTGGAGATCAACGTTCAGCATGAAGATGCATTTCGCTTCATGCACCGGATCTGAGGAGGTCGGCCATGCTTATCCATCCTGAAGAGATCCTTGAAACCATCAACATGGTTTCCCACCAGCACCTCGATATTCGTACGGTTACCATGGGTATCAGCCTGCGCGGCTGCAGCCATCCTGACATCAAGGTTTTCAACGAGAATGTCTATAACAGGATTCTGAGCTGCGCCAGGAGGCTGGTCCAGACGACCGAAGAGATAGAAAGCCTTTACGGTATTCCGGTAATTAACAAGAGGATTTCCGTGACCCCCATCGCCATCGCCGCGGAGAGTTGCGAGACCGATGATTATACCTCTGTGGCCGAAACCCTGGATCGGGTCGCTGAGGAAATCGGCGTCGATTTTATCGGCGGTTTCAGTGCGCAGGTACAAAAGGGCATGACCCGTGGCGACCTTAATCTGATTAATTCCATTCCCAGGGCTCTGGCGTCCACGCAAAAAGTTTGTGCCTCGGTAAATGTGGCAACCACCAAGGCCGGTATCAATATGGACGCGGTGGCTATGATGGGCCGTACTATCAAAAAAGCTGCGGAACTGACCGGCGATCGTAAAGGCATCGGCTGCGCAAAACTGGTCATCTTTGCCAATGCTCCGGAAGATAATCCCTTTATGGCCGGCGCTTTTCATGGCGTGGGCGAACCGGATTGCGTAATTAATGTCGGGGTCAGCGGTCCCGGTGTGGTAAATGCGGCGGTTCGTGGCCTGGAAAACCCGTCCTTTGGCGATATCGCCGAATGCATCAAAAAGACGGCTTTCAAGATTACCCGCATGGGTGAGATGGTTGGCAAAGAGGTGGCCCGCCGACTCAACGCTCAATTCGGCGTGCTTGACTTGTCCCTTGCCCCGACTCCGGCGGTTGGTGATAGTGTCGCGGCCATCTTGGAAGCTATGGGGCTGGAGAGTTGCGGTACTCATGGAACCACCGCTGCCCTGGCCTTGCTGAACGATGCGGTCAAGAAGGGGGGCGCCATGGCATCTTCTTCCGTTGGCGGACTGAGCGGGGCCTTTATCCCTGTGAGCGAGGATCAGGACATGATCCGTGCGGTGCAGCGGGGGTCGCTGTCTCTGGATAAGCTTGAGGCCATGACCTGTGTCTGTTCCGTCGGTCTCGATATGATAGCAGTGCCCGGGGATACTTCAGCGGCTACCTTGTCGGCTATTATCGCCGACGAAATGGCCATCGGCATGATAAATAAAAAAACCACTGCCGTGCGTATTATTCCTGCGCCTGGAACCAAAGAAGGTGACATGGTGGAATTCGGCGGTTTGCTCGGCAGTGCTCCGGTCATGCCGGTGCATAATTTCAGCTCCGAGGAATTTATCGCCAGGGGAGGCCGGATTCCTGCGCCTATTCAGTCTCTTACGAACTAAGAGGCACATCCGTCAGGTTCGCTTCTGCCGGGTGATGAAGCAAGGGGATATCTGGATAGGCCGGTGTGCTGGTGCTCCCGTGATGGCGCTGCGAGTGAAGTAAGATTGCCCTCGGCTGCGGCGCTTCGTTATCCATGGCTTAGTGTAGTCGACTGGCGTGAGTCCAATATTTCGGTATCGGTCCAGAATGCGCGATCTTTACCACGGTTTTTGGCCTGATAGAGTCTGTTGTCGGCTCTTTTCATTACGGCGTCCAGGTCCGGGTCCAGTGGTTGAGCCGTTGCTCCGCCGATGCTGATCGAACCGCGAATCAGCAGCCCGTCAATCTCAAAGGGGTTTTCCCGCACTGTTTTGCGCAGCCGTTCGGCTATTTCCTTACATTGCTCCAGATTGCTGTCTGGCAGTACGACCATAAACTCTTCGCCGCCTACTCGCCCTAGAATGTCGTAGGGGCGCAAGGCACCTTTAAGGCGGCTCGCCAACTCCTGCAAAACTCGATCGCCTATGGGATGCCCGTAGGTGTCGTTGACTCTTTTAAAATTATCGAAATCGAGGATCAGCAACCCAAAACTTAATGGCTTATTAAGGCCTTTGGCATCCTGTTCCTTTGAAAAGATGTTACCGGCTCTGGCAAGGATTTCCCGGCGGTTGTACAGGCCGGTCAAGGAATCGGTAGTGGCTAGCAAATGCAGGATCTGCTGGGTTTGGGTCAGGCGGTTTGCGCCTTTGACCACCAGGAAGTAAACACAGCCGAACAGGGCGAGGAGTGCTGATCCCAGCAGCAGGGCAAAAAAGACTACTTCGCGGCGGACCTTTGCCCGGTAGTTTTTGATGCTTCGGCGGAATTCGATGGCCCCTAGGATCTCTTTCTTTTTCCCCCAAATCGGTAAAAAGCTTATCACCTGATTTGCAGCTTTCCCTCTTTCCTGACTCTCGAGACCGATTTCGCCGTCTTTGCCTAGAAACGACAAGCTTTCACCGGCCAATGCTTTATTAAGCGCTGGGGGAATAACCGCTTGCTGATCATTGATTTCATCCCCTGTATGGTTGACCACCCGCCGGTGTAAATCCCAGATTCGTACAAAATTGATGGCAAAAGGTTGAAAGTATTTCTGCAGACGTTTATCAAAGGTGGCCTTTTCGGAGGCATCTAGTTTCAGTTGGACGTGGCCTCTTTCATCCATATCGATAAGAAGTTTTTTTTCTTTGACCAGCAAAACCTGACAGGTGGCTTTCGCCTCCGCATGGGCGCTTTCAATTAGACGCCAACTGTAGGCTCGATAAATACCGTAGGTTGCCAACAACAAAACGGCGGTCAGACACAGCAACCCGGTCCAAATGAATTTACGCAACAAGACCCCTGGGTTGTCCCTGAGCCGCGGGTCCAAGTCAATGCTGACAGAAGTTTTGGGCATGGGAAATATTCCTGTTCAGGTACGGAGAGATACCAGCGGAAAACGGTTGTCGCAACGAAAAAAGTTTTAGATTGCGAGGTAAAAAACCTGGTCGACTCGCCCGGAGAACCTTGTTGTCCCGCCTGTTTTATGTAGGGCAATTTATGGTCGAAACTTGGGATTAGTACTCTATAACAGAGTCGTTTTGATGGTGCAAGAAATCTAATAAGAGCTTCTCTCGACAAAAAGAGGGCCTACAAACAAAACGCCTCCGATTCTGCGTTAAATCGGAGGCGTTTTAAATTTAAAAGGTTTTTGTTTTGTATTTTTCCTAAAGTGTTTCCTCAATTTCTCCAAAGGAAAGATTGAAAATTTCCAGTAATTCCAGGTTTTGTTTAGAAATCATCATGGCGTTGCCGACGATGGCATAGTAAAGGATGCTCAAACGGGTCTTGGAGGAATTGTCCTGAATTCGTGCCACCTGTGTCATGTTGAGGTCGGCAGCCAGATCCCGCAATTGGCTGTCAATTCCCCTAAGCCGGCTGATATTTGCTGTTTGCCGCTGGTTAAAGGTTTCTTCCACTTCGAGCAGGATTTCATTCAGAAGTTTCCGTACCTTCTCCAATTCTTCGATTTGCACCGGAAGTAGCCCTTTGTGATGGTTGACCACATGGGTATAGGCGCGGAGCACGATATCCCGCTGGCCGTCGGTGAGCTTTTGTAGACGCCGTACGGTTTGCGGGTATTTGTGGGTCATCACAAGATTTTTCTGGTCGAGCAAGCGCATCGCCTTAAAAACGTTGGCACTGATAATATTTGACCACTGCTGGATTTTGCTTAATTTTTTCCGCTCTGCCCCCAGACGGTCCGGGTTTTGCTGAAAGAGGGCGTCCAAAGTGGAATTGAGGGATAAGCGAATCTCTTTCAGTAAAAATGCCATATGCTCGAAGGTGGTCGCGACGCTTTTTTGCGGATCTTCGATGGACTTGAGATTAAAGACCGTTTCTTTTTTCGCTTCTTGGGCCATGCTGCGGTGTTTGCGATGCGCATTCCAGATCAGGCTGCCGGCAAGGGCCAGCAGGAAGAGAACGCCAAAGCCTTTACCGTAAAAAATAATCGTGGCAAACAGTCCGGCAAAGGTAAAGGCAATGATAGCCGTCATGAACCAGCCGCCGATTACGGCGAGAACGCCGGTCACACGGTAGACGGCACTTTCCCTGCCCCAGGCCCGGTCGGCAAAGGAACTGCCCATGGCGACCATAAAGGTAACGTAAGTGGTTGAAAGGGGCAGTTTGTTGGAGGTGGCGTAGGAAACGACGGCACTGGCAACCATCAGGTTGACCGAGGCACGCAGCAGGTCGAAGGAGGGACGCTCCCCATCCTCAACAGTGGTTACAGCCGCACGGGAGTCGAGTCGGTGGCTGATAACGTTGCGCAGTCCTTTGGGTATGATCAGACGAGCGGTTTCGAAAATGTGAAGCACCAGGCGAACCAGGGCACGAGAGAGAAAGATCGATTCAAAACGTTCATTGCCCTCATCCTGTTGACTGAGGCTGAGTTCGGTCTCGGTAACCGTGCGGGATTTTTTCGAGAGCCACAGGGTCAGGACCATGATGCCGCCCGCCAGCAGAAGGAACAGGGTGTTTGCTTGAGCTTTCATGCCCAGGGCTCCCATGTTCGCAGTGAGGGGGTTGGCTGCAGCTATAGCTGTTTTATAAGCCTGGAAACCGGCCAGAGGGACACCGATAAAGTTGACCAAATCGTTGGCTGCAAAGGCCATGGCCAAAGCGAAAGTGCCGACCAGAACAATCGGCTTAAGGATGTTAAACCGCAGCATTTGCCAGGTTTGCAGGAAGATAGCGGAAACAATGAAGATAATCAGAAGCAGCAGAGGAGAGTTGCTCTTGATCCAGAGCAAGTTTTCCTTGGTCATGAAAGAAGCGCCTTTGGCCCCTTTAACCAGTATAAAATAGGTGATGGAGGACATTGCCACGCCACCCCAAAGAGCTCCATAGCGTTTGATTCGTTTTTGGTAATCAAAGGTAAAGAGTAGACGGGTCAGGAGTTGTACAATAGCGCCCAGGACAAATGAAATCGCCACGGAAAGCAAAATCCCCATAATGATAGTGATTGCCTTGGCCGAGTTGATGTACTGGGCAATGTTGGCGAAGCTCTCGCCGGTCTGCATGATTTTGAGCAATGATACGGCTACAGCGGCACCGAGCAGTTCGAAAACCACGGAAACCGTCGTTGAAGTGGGCATGCCGTAGGTATTAAAAAGATCAAGGAGAATGATGTCGGTGATCATGACCGCCAGAAAAATTGTCAGCAATTCCGGCATGGTAAAGTACTGAGGGTGGAAAATCCCCTTGCGGGCCACCTCCATCATGCCACTGGAAAAAGTTACGCCGGCCATGATGCCGAAACTGGCGATAACCATGATGGTTGCTCTGGGAGCTACCCGGGATCCGATGGAAGAATTAAGGAAGTTGACCGCGTCATTGCTGACCCCGACCATGATATCCAGAATGGCAATCACGGCGAGGATGCCGACCCCGATGAGAAGAAGTTCAGTGCTCATGATTTTTTTACTGTCCTTTCGACCTTCGTTACGTATTTCCAGACTATTCATCCCCATGGGGACGCAAGTGGACGCCAGAAAGTAAATAACCGGTTATTGTGGCGTTTGCAAAGCAGGCAAGTTCCGTTGTGGCTCCTGCCCGGAAAAAATGATGTTCATGCCCGAGGCCTGCACAGGAAATTTCGGCGGATTCCAGCTCGAAAAATGGCAGACGCAAAACGGCTCACTGTCTATAGGGCATTATTGTTAGGTTAATGTTAGCGTACGGTTTCAAGTTTTTAACAATTGTACATAAAATTCTGGACTGGTCTTTGCTTTTATCCCTGTTAACGATTTTGAAACTTTCTTTCCCCGACGTGTTTGGACAATCAACAGGTGGTCAAAAGGACAGGTTGACGATGATTAAACTTACAGAAGATTCTGTTTGCCAGCTGGCCATGAGCCCTTTCTATGTACTGTATTTGGTGGCTTCAGAGCATGTTTCCCCCGAGCAGATATCAGATCGCCATATAGTGCGCTCTATGGAAAACGGCCTGAAATGGAAGATGCCCTTAAGCGAAAATATATTTGAACTGTTGAAATCTAACCTGCACGAATTTTATGCAAGGTTTCCCAAAGACTACAGCCAGCAGGGCAGGGCGAACTGGAAAGCTGAGCTATTATCGGCTAAGGAAATCCTGGATGAGCTTAGCGGACCACCTGCCATGATCGCAGACTTCAAGGAGACACTTGTCTCTTTTGCCGAATTCGTCGCCAGGGGGGGAGCGTTTCGGCAGAAATTAGATGAAAGCCCTATGCGGAGGCAAGTTGAATGGCTTACGGAAGTGCTGTCTTAGACGGTTCTTTGTCGCCCGGAGGCTCTGGTGAAGTTTTGATTTATGTCTATGGCACAGGCCACCTGAGTTGGAATAACTTTTATCAAAACATCACCTTAAGTGTTTATGATGCCGCTGAATCGACAAGGAAATACGGGATATGGTAAAATTTACCTATCGTGATATAAGAATGCCTTTTTCGGTTAGAAAGGATATATAGCTATGACCAAACTGTATGAATGCGGAAAATGTGGTGTGGTCAGCAAAGAGCAAAATCACCTTTGTTCACCTGTGTCGGTTGAAAACATGCACTCTTATTGCGGTGCATCAGGCGATAATTCTTCCATGTGCGACAGCATTCGAGAGAAGGCCGATTATACCTGTACGACTTGCGGCCGTACCGCAGAAAGTCCCGATTTAGTCTGTAGCTCCATCAGGCTTCACTGATGGAAGCTTTTCTGTAAGCTTTTAGTCTTTTTTAAACGGGCCAGGCTCTTCGCCTGGCCCGTTTATTTTATATTTAGGCGGCATTGGATGATGAGCCGGGGGTGTTGCTATTGCGCACTTTTTCTGCAGATCCAGGACTGGGGAGTTCAGGGAATAACGTTTTGGAAAAAAGGCTGTGGGAGAGGATAGTTTTGAAGGCAGGATAACGGCCCGCAGCATGCTGCGGGCCGTTATCCTGTTGTGCGTTTCCGCTGGACTTACTTCTGGCGCAGGTTGTAGAACACCTGGCGACCGCAGAAGCGGGCGCTTTCTGCCAGTTCATCTTCGATGCGCAACAATTGGTTGTATTTGCAGACGCGGTCGGTACGGCAAGCCGAGCCGGTTTTGATTTGGCCGGCATTGGTGGCTACGACCAGATCGGCAATGGTGGTGTCTTCAGTTTCGCCGCTACGGTGGGAGACGACGGCCGTATAGCCCGCCCGCTTGGCCATTTCGATAGCGTCGAGGGTTTCGCTCAGGGTGCCGATCTGATTGAGCTTGATCAGAATGGAATTGGCGATGTTCTTGTCGATGCCTTCCTGCAGGATCTTGGTGTTGGTGACGAACAGGTCGTCGCCGACGATCTGGATGCGATCACCGAGCTTGTCGGTCAGCAGCTTCCAGCCGTCCCAGTCATTTTCCGCCATGCCGTCTTCGATGGAAATGATCGGATAGCGATCGATCAGGTCGGCATAAAAATCGACCAGCTCGGCCGGGCTCTTTTTCGGCTGGGCCTCGTTTTCGAGAAGGTATTGACCGTCCTGGAAGAGTTCGGAGGCCGCAACGTCGAGTGCCAGAACCACCTCTTCGCCCGGCTTGTAACCGGCGGATTTGATCGCTTCCATGATTACTTCCAGAGCTTCTTCATTGCTCTTAAGGTCGGGGGCGAAGCCGCCTTCATCGCCGACGGCGGTGTTGTATCCGCGGCTTTTGAGAACATTCTTCAGGGCATGGAAAATCTCGGTGGACATGCGCAGGGCTTCGCGAAAGCTCTCGGCGCCGGTCGGCATGATCATGAATTCCTGAATGTCGACATTGTTGTCGGCATGGGCGCCGCCGTTGAGAATATTCAGCATCGGCAGGGGCAGTTCACGAGCGTTGGTGCCACCGATATATTGATAGAGAGACAGGCCGACTTCTTCAGCAGCGGCTCGGGCACAGGCCAGGGAGACGCCGAGCAGGGCATTGGCGCCCAGGTTGCACTTGGTCTCGGTGCCGTCGAGGGCAAGCAATTTCTGGTCGATACCGACCTGATCGGTAACTTCCCAGCCGATCAACGCCTCGGCAATGACCTCGTTCACGTTGGCAACAGCTTTCTCAACGCCTTTGCCAAGGTAGCGGGACGGATCGCCGTCACGCAATTCCAGGGCCTCCCGCTCACCGGTCGATGCACCGCTCGGTACCGCGGCGCGGCCCATAATGCCGCTTTCCAGGCTTACTTCGACTTCAATAGTGGGATTCCCTCGAGAGTCTAAAATCTCCCGGGCATAAATATCGACGATTTCACTCATGACAATCCTCTTTTATTTAATGAAAATTATTTCGGCCAGCGGCCACACAAGTGCGTATATATAGCACAGGAGAGGTAAATTGAAAGAAAAAATTCCCCCTTGTGTGATGATTTTGGTGCAAAAAGAATTGATTTTACACGGTGGCAGTGCTATGAAGAGGCCAGCAATGTCACCCCCTAAAATGCTTTCACCAGTAAGTAAATAGTGTGGACAGATAAAAGAAAAGTACAAAATTCGAGGCGCGCAATTGTCCGGGGGGTTGTGTAGTCAATGTGCTCTGCAGTGGCCAGGACACTGCTGAAATGCGGCAGTTGGTGAATATTGCGGCCTCATCATAAAAGGACTCTTTTTGAGTAACGGAATTATCCGAGGGAGCTTTAGTGCCGACGATCAGCAACTGGCCAACCTCCTGTTCGGTCAAGCGAATAAACACCTTAAGCAGATCGAAAAGGCCTTGGAAGTGTCTATTAACTCCAAGGGGTTCGATCTTTCCATTCAGGGCGATCCGGCTCAGGTCGAGTTGACCCAGCGACTGCTGGGGGAGCTGTACGGCCTGTTGCGCCAGGGATACCCCCTTTATCCCACCGATATCGATTATGCGGTGAGGATTCTCAGCGCCGATTCTCGGGCGCGCCTCGGTGATATTTTTCTCGATACCATCTGTGTTTCCGCCCGGAAAAAGCGTATTGCGCCAAAAAGCCTGGCCCAGAAGACCTATATCGATGCCATTCGGGGCAACGATATTGTTTTTGGGATCGGTCCGGCGGGGACCGGCAAAACCTACCTTGCCATGGCCATGGCAGTTTCTTTTTTACTGAAAAAGGAAGTTGCCCGCATCGTCTTGGTGCGGCCGGCGGTGGAAGCCGGCGAACGTCTCGGATTTCTGCCCGGCGATATTGCGGAGAAGGTCAATCCTTATCTGCGGCCGTTGTATGACGCTCTGTTCGATATGATGGATTACGACAAGGGGCAGGAACTGATCGATAAGGGAGTCATCGAAGTGGCGCCGTTGGCTTTCATGCGCGGACGTACCCTTAACGATGCTTTTGTTATCCTCGACGAAGCGCAAAATACTACGGTAGAGCAGATGAAGATGTTTTTGACCCGACTCGGATTTGGCAGCCGGGCGGTTATTACCGGCGACATCACTCAGATCGATCTTCCGGTTGCCCGTAATTCGGGCTTGATCGACGCGACTCGCGTACTGAGCGGTACCGAGGGGATCTGTTTTACTCAATTTACTGATCGCGACGTGGTTCGGCATCCCATCGTCCAGGCTATTGTAAAGGCCTATCAGCGTTCTTCCTCTGCCGCGGAGCAGCGTCAATCGGCCAGCTCCGACTCTAGAAAGACCAATGACCAATAACGATCGTAAACAGGAAGGTGCTTCCCGTAAGGGAAAGCGTTCTTTCGTCCTTCATCCCTCTATTCAAGAAATTTTTTCAGAGCATCAGCAGCGTTATTTGCTGATGATTGTTCTGGCCCTGCTTCTAACGGTGATAATTATCCCTAAAGGGGGCTTCGTTCCGGGCTACTATTCCCCGGGAGACGTTGCATCCAGGGATATAAAGGCGCCAAGGGATCTTCTTGTCCCGGACTTGCCTCTTACCGAGGAGAAACGCGAGGCAGCGGCTCAAGCAATCTTGCCGCTTTATGATTTTGACCCGCGGACCGCTGTTGAGTTGACGGACCGGCTGATGGCTCTGTTGTCTCAGGCCGGCTCAGTGCAGGATAAACAATCGGATCCAGTGGGAGCGACCAAAGACAACGACCATGCGTTGTTGACCGGTTTAAGCCCTGAACAGTTTGCATTGATGACGGGCTTATCCGCCCGGCCCGGAATTGATGTGCAATTGCAAGGATTGGTGTCGCCGATCATGGCTCGCCTTACCGTTGGCAACAAGCAGGTCTTTGAATCTGGCTGGGGCGGGGGCATCGTGGTCCGTGATCTTGTCAGTCAGACGGACAGAACCCTGGAGGATGCCACCCGGGTCATCGGTATCGGTGATGCTCAGAACCTGTTGGCCGAGCGTCTGCAAAAGAGCAGCCACTGGAGTGAAGCCGAGAGGGTTCTTCTGCTGGGCCTGATGAAGGGCTTGATGCGGCCCAACCTGACTTTTAACCAGAGTGAGACCGAAGAAAGGCGGAGCCGTGCCCGCGAACTGGTTAAGCCGGTGCTGTTTCAGGTTAAGAAGGGTGAAATGGTTGTGCGGGAAGGGGAGCGGGTCACTGAAGATCAGATTCGCAAACTTAAAGCCCTGCGTGGTATCAGCGGAGGTCATCACGGCCTGCTTAACGGGGCCGGTTTACTTATCGGCATCTTGTTGCTGATTTTTGCCGGTCATCGCTACGCCAAACGCAATATCAGCAAATACCGGCCCAATACCCGGGACCTTCTCTTTCTGGTGATGGTTTTCATCGGGTTGTTTATCTTGATTAAACTGGCCATTTTTATCTGCGCGGCGATGGAAACGGCTTTCCCCTATATTGGCTCAACCAGTTACTACTATGCCTTCCCTTTCGCTGTGGGGGCAATGCTGGTGCGTATCGTGCTCAATTCCGAAGTGGCGTTGGTTTTTTCTCTGATCTTTGCCGCTTTGCTCGGGGTAATGTTCGGCAACAACCTCTATATTACTATCTACGCCCTGATCGGCAGTCTCACCGCGGCGCATTTTGTGCGCCATTGTCTGGTGCGCAGCACCCTTTATCAGGCCGGCTTGCAATTGTCTCTTGTCAATGCGCTGCTGGTGCTGAGCATCCATCTCATGGCCGGTCACGGCTTTAACAGTCAACTGCTATACAAGGCCGGTTTTGGTCTTGCCGGTGGTTTTTTCTGTGCGGTCCTTGTCACTGGCCTGGTTCCTTTGGCGGAAACCCTGTTCAAGTACACCACGGATATCAAGCTCCTGGAACTGGCTAATATGAATACTCCGGCCCTGCGTGAATTGATGATTCAGGCGCCCGGTACTTATCACCATTCAATTATTGTTGGTAATCTGGCCGAGGCAGCGGCTGAAACTATCGGCGCCAACCCCCTGATGGCCCGTGTTGCGGCTTACTATCACGATATCGGCAAGATTCGCAAGCCTCTATATTTTGTCGAAAATATCGGGTCCCAGGAAAACCGGCACGACAAACTGTCGCCGTCCATGAGTGCTCTGATTCTCATGGCCCATGTAAAGGATGGTGTCGATACGGCTCGTGCAAACAAGCTGGGCGAGACTCTGGTTGATATTATTCACCAGCATCATGGCACAGCTCTGATAAAATTCTTTTACGACAAGGCCAAAAGTCAGGCCGATCCCGAGATGCAGCAGGTCGATGAATGCGATTACCGTTATCCCGGTCCCAAGCCCCAGACCCGGGAGGCTGCCTTGATCATGCTGGCCGATGCCGTTGAAGCCGCCAGCCGGACACTGACCGATCCGACGCCGGCACGCATTCAGGGCATGGTACAGAAAATCATCAACAACATCTTTATTGACGGGCAACTCGACGAATGTGAATTGACCCTCAAGGATTTGCATAATATTGCCAAGAGCTTCAACCGCATCCTTTCGGGTATTTTTCACCATCGTATCGATTATCCCGAACCGGTACATAAAGAACGGGACAAAGAGCCGGTTAAAAAAGACACAGCCAAAAAAGATACAGCCAAAAAAGATACAGCCAAAAAAGACACAATTAATACCGAGCAGGGCAAAAGGAAAAACGGCGATGATTCAACTGGAGAACCGGCAAAAGAATCAAAAGATAGAGGAAACGAGCCTAAAAAAGGTAGCACAGAAGATCTTAAACGACTTGGCATGTCCTGACGGCGAGCTTTCCGTAGTTATTGTCGACGACAGCCAGATACGCGAAATTAACCGTGACTACCTGCAGCGTGACTGGCCGACGAACGTGATTTCTTTTGCGATGCGCGAAGGTGAGGGAGGCGAGTTCCATCCTGAACTGCTCGGCGATGTGGTCATCTCCGCCGACACCGCTGCTCGCGACGCGGCGGAGGCGGATCTGCCTTTTGAAAGCGAACTCTATTTTCTGCTTTTGCATGGTATTTTGCATTTGTTCGGTTACGACCATGAACGGGGAAGCGAAGAAGACGCCCGCTGCATGGAGGAAAAGGAGCGGGTCCTGTTTGCTTCTATTCAGGCCGAATTTTTATCCCCCCTCTGAGGTTGCCCATGAAGCCGACCGGACTTTGGGCCAGTTTCAACTGTGCCATTGAAGGTATTCTCTGGGCGGCCCGCACCCAGCGCCATTTGCGCTATCATCTGTTGGTTGCGGTGGCGGTGTTGGTGGCTGCGCTGTTATTTCGTGTATCCTCCCTTGAATTTATCCTGCTGGTGTTCGGCATGGTGCTGGTCTTTTTTGCCGAACTTCTTAATACCGCCGTTGAGGTGGTAGTGGATATGATTTCTCCGGAGTACCATCCCATGGCCCGGCGGGCCAAAGATGTTGCTGCCGGTGCGGTCCTTATGGCCTGTATCGGCGCTGCGGTTATGGGGTATCTGGCCTTGTCGAATTATTTCTTTCCCCTGGAAGGAGAGGGCGTCCCCCTGCTGTCCCGGCCGCCCGGAAATCTGGCCGTCGTTTCGGTGCTGGTCGTTACCATCCTTGTTGTTTTGATCAAGACCCGCAGTTCGCAGGGGAGTCCTTTGCACGGCGGCATGCCTAGCGGCCATGCCGCGTTCTCATTTTCCGTTGCGACATCGGCCATCATGTCCGGAGCAGGTTACCTGCTGAGTTTACTGGTGTTGGCCATGGCAGTAATGGTCAGCCAGAGCCGGGTTTTCCTGAAGATCCATAGTTTTGTCGAGGTACTGGTAGGGGCTATGATCGGTGTGGTAACGACGGCTCTGATCTTTCTGTTTTTCAGCTGACCCGTTTTGTCAGGACGTTAAACGTTTTTCCATACGAAAAGGAGAGTAACAGTTGGATAGTGACAGTTCCGGCGATATAGTGTCTTCGAAATTGCACCTGCTCAGGCGGCTTTTATTCGGCAGGCCACGGGTCCGCTCCGAAGAAGAGTTGCAAGAGGTCATCAATGCGTCCGAATTGGAAGGTATTATCAATGAAGATGAAGGTGAAATGCTTCATTCCATCTTCGAATTCGGTGAAACCATGGTGCGCGAAATCATGGTCCCGCGCACAGATATGGTCTGCTGCAACACTGAAACTACGGTTTCCGAATTGCTTGAGGCAATCATCGCCTCGGGGCATTCCCGTATTCCAATCTATCAAGGGACTACGGATCGTATCGTCGGCCTGGTTTATGCCAAGGATTTGCTTAAGCACTGGGGAGTCCCCGATGATAAGGTGCTGGTTCAATCCGTTATGCGCACTCCCTTTTTTGTTCCTGAAACCAAAAAGATTGAGGAATTACTCAAGGAATTTCGTACCCGCAGGATGCACATGGCCATCGCCATCGACGAATATGGCGGTACCTCTGGACTGGTAACCATTGAAGACCTGCTGGAAGAAATCGTCGGTGATATTAAAGACGAGTACGATTTGGAAGAGGACTGGATCACTGAGGAGGACGAAGGCTGGACATTGGTCGACTGCCGGCTGAATATAGAGGATTTTGCGGTCCATTTTGGAGTTTCGATCTCCAGAGAGCGATTTGACACGGTTGGAGGCTGGCTGGTTGATTTGCTTGGCCGTGTGCCTCTGCAGAATGAACAGGTGGCTGCCAGCGGTTTGGATGTGATTGTTGTGGAATGTGATGAGCGTACTTTGCGCAAAGTGCGGGTAAGAAACCTGTCTGCCAATGAAGAGATGGAGTCCTGATGCTTAAGGTCTTGAGGCGCCTGCCGATGGATAAGACCGATTGTTGGTCCCTTTTTGCCGGTCTTTTGCTGGCCCTCTCTTTTCCCCGTCCGGATCTGGCCAGCGTCGCCTGGTTCGCTTTGCTCCCACTGTTTTTAGTTATGGAGCGAAAACCCTTTCGCAGCGGTTTTTTTGCCGGGATCGGTTTTTTTGGTCTCGTTCTTTATTGGCTCAATATCGTCATGACCACCTACGGCCGCCTGCATCCGGTGTTGTCGGTGGTCGCCTATCTGATGCTGGTCCTCTATCTGGCGCTCTTTTTTGGTGGTGCAACCTGGGCTGCCTGCCGATGCCGGGAAAGGCTCGGCCTGACCCCGACCCTGACCCTGCCTGTGTTCTGGGTAACTCTGGAATTTTTGCGCTCTTTTCTGCTCAGCGGGTTTCCCTGGGCGACCCTCGGCTATTCCCAGCAATCCCATTTAGTGTTGATTCAATCCGCCGATATATTCGGTCCCTACGGCTTAAGTTTTTTGCTGATTTTGAGTAATGCCACTCTGGCAGCTCTCTGGCAGGCACGCGGCAAGGGGGGATGGCATGGCTTCCCCCGTATTGCTTTGACCGGAACGGTGCTCCTGTTTGTGGCTAACCTTGGCTATGGCACTTTGCGCCTGGCAGAGCAACCCGACGAACGGCAGCAGACCCTTTCCACACTGTTGGTCCAGGGTTGTTTCGATCAGTCGGTAAAATGGAACCCGGCCTATCAACAGCGCACCGTCGATGTCTATCGCCAATTGTCCTTGCCTGTCGGGGATAATGATAATCCTGAACTGATTGTCTGGCCAGAAAGCGCCATGCCTTTTTACTTTCAGCAGGGCGGGCCGCTGTCCGCGGCGGTAACCGACGTACCCCGTTCCAGCGGTGCTTATCTGCTGTTCGGCAGCCCGGCCTTTGAAATGATCAACCGCCGACCTCGCAACCTGAACAGCGCTTTTCTGCTCGGGCCCGACGGCGGGGTGCTTGGCCGCAGTGACAAAGTTCATCTCGTTCCCTTTGGCGAATACGTTCCCCTTGGTCAATTCTTGCCCTTCATCGATAAATTGGTGGTAGGTATCGGCGACTTCGCCCCCGGCACCATCAGCCCTTTGCCCATGAACGGCCATCGCCTTGGCGTATTGGTCTGTTTTGAAGGGATTTTCCCCGAATTGGCTCGCGATTACGTACGCCGAGGCAGTGAATTATTGATCAATATTACAAATGATGCCTGGTTCGGCCGCTCTTCGGCCCCGTATCAGCACCTGGCCATGTGCCGTTTTCGGGCCGTGGAAAATCGGGTTTGGCTCGCCCGGGCCGCCAATACAGGTATCTCAGCCCTGATTGCCCCATCCGGACGTATTACCGTCCAGTCCCCTCTTTTTGAACGCCTGGCTTTAAGCGGGACAGTCGGTCTCGGTGCCCGTTCGAGCTTTTATACCCGCTACGGTGATCTATTGCCCGCTGTGCTGGTTGTTATTTCCGGCTGGTGGCTGTGGCGCGCCCGACGGCCCAGGAAGTAGATCTCTGGAAGTTCTGATTCTCGTCTCTGAAAATTTCCCTTTTTCCCCATTTTCAATCTGCCAGCTGTACTTCTGACAGTTGACTTTCCTCTGCCGGCAGCCAGAATTATAAAAGAAGTTCCACTAAAAACCGTTTTGGGCTTTTGGTTCGAAAGGGAGGTGTGGCATGGCAGAAGTCTTCGCAATGGCGGATGAATTCGGTCCGGCCAAAATCGTCCACGTTTATGAACCGGTCATCGGCTTAAAGGGTATTCTGGTGGTCGATAACGTTGCCGCCGGGCCGGCTATCGGTGGCATGCGCATGGCCCCTGATGTCAGTCTTGAAGAGTGCTTCCGTCTGGCGCGCGCCATGACCCTCAAGAATGCGGCGGCAGAGCTGCCTCACGGCGGTGGCAAGTCAGTATTGTTTGGCGATCCTAAAATGGCCATAGAAAAGAAGGAATGTTTGATTCGGGCCATGGCTTGTGCCTTGCGTGACTGCCGGGAGTATATTTTCGGACCCGATATGGGTACCGATGAGAGTTGCATGGCCTGGATTCATGATGAGATCGGTCGATCCGTCGGGCTCCCGAGTTCATTGGGCGGATTGCCGTTGGACGAATTCGGAGCAACGGCCTACGGTCTGGTTCAGTCGATCGAGGTGGCCGCAGAATTTATGCAACTCGATCTAAAAGGGGCCCGCGTGGTGGTTCAAGGTTTTGGCGCCGTTGGACGTCATGCGGCCCGCATGCTCGCAGATCGTGGTGCGTTGCTTGTTGCCGCTGCCGATTCTCGAGGTGCCGTCTACGATTCGTCCGGCCTTTCAGTTTCCGAACTTGGCGCTCTTAAGGATTCGGGAAGGGGGCTTGGCGATGATGCTGAAGGTGAAAAACTCCACCGGGATGCCGTGATCGATATCGACTGCGATATCTGGATTCCGGCAGCTCGGCCCGATGTGCTTGATGAGCATAATGTTCATCGGTTGCGGACCCGACTGGTGGCTCAAGGGGCCAATATTCCCTTTACCCTGGGGGCTGAGGAATATCTTCATCATCGTAAAGTTGTTTGTTTACCTGATTTTATCGTGAATGCCGGCGGGGTCATCTGCGCCTCCATGGAACTGCAAGGGGCCAGTCGCAGCCAGGCCTTTCAGGTAATCAAAGAGCGCATTCGCGGCAATACCCGGATAATTATTGAGATGGCCAGGAGGGATAATCAAACACTTCGCCAGGCGGCGGAAAACCTGGCAACGGAGCGTTTGCGCAAGGCGATGGCCAGTCGACGTTGGACGATCTATTGATCGGTGAGGTAAATCAGCCAGACTTTATTGAAGATGGCCAGCATTGGCCGAGCGATGATTCCGGGTACAGAAAGGGAGAACAAAGGGGCTCATTACAAAGGGTACGCCTAATCGTTTGGGAGGCCAGTGTATGGGGCAGAGTTATTACCATATGGGATCTTCGTCGCCTCTGCTGGGTGTCACCATTCCGCAGCATTTTGCATCCGTAGCAAGGCGTTTCCCTTTTCGGGAAGCCGTCGTGTCATGTCATCAACAAAGACGAATAACCTATAGACAACTGGCGGAATCATCCGATCGGCTGGCCCGGGGCCTGCTTGGCCTCGGGTTTGTCCGGGGAGAGCGGATCGGCGTCTGGGCCACCAATCAGATCGAGTGGCTGTTGCTGCAGTTGGCTACGGCCCGTATCGGGGTGGCTCTGGTGGCGATCAATCCCGGTTATCGTCAACAGGAGTTGGCCCATGCCCTAAGCCGTTCGGAACTTCATGGCCTGTTTACCATCCCTGCTTTTCGCAGCAGTGATTATCTTTCCATGCTTTGCGAATTAATTCCGGAACTTGAGGGTGATAGCCGGCAACTGACGAGCGAAGCCTTTCCTCTGCTGCGACGGGTAGTGCTGTTTGACCCTGCTCGCGCTGAAAGTACCAGCCGTCCCATAAGGGGGCTCACTGTTTGGCAGGAGGTTCTCCAGGCAGCTGAATCGACAACACAACAGCAACTCGAAGAATCGACAGCGGCCCTCGATCGGGACGACGCCATCGCATTGCTCTATACCTCGGGCAGCCGCGGTTTTCCCAAGACCGCGGTTCTGTCCCATCATAACCTGCTTAATAATGCCTGGTTCTCCGCACAGCGCATGCATTTCAGCGAGTACGACCGTCTTTGCACGCCGGTACCTTTCTATCATTGCTTCGGCATGGTGCTGGCCAACCT